>Ga0214204_1000003_pt1 | contig 48834 bp, 47 predicted proteins | sample TroBogEpilimnion_39_FD_153042 | JGI IMG/M metagenome (GOLD analysis project Ga0214204, IMG submission 153042) | Freshwater microbial communities from Trout Bog Lake, WI - 23JUN2009 epilimnion | ecosystem: Environmental > Aquatic > Freshwater > Lake > Epilimnion/Euphotic zone | place: Trout Bog...
CAAGTGAACCAAAGGCTGTCACTGATATTTCTTCAGCCCGAGTTCTTGCGGTCCTTGGTGATTCAATCACCACTGATCACATCTCACCTGCAGGAAATATTAAGGCTGATTCTCCAGCTGGTAAGTATCTTGCTGATCATGGCATCGAACGTATAGATTTCAACTCATATGGTTCTCGCCGTGGAAACCATGAGGTGATGATCCGCGGAACCTTCGCAAATATTCGCTTGAAGAACCTTCTCCTTGATGATGTTTCTGGTGGTTTCACCCGCAACTTCCTCCGCAACGGTGAGCAGTCAACAATCTACGACGCATCAATGGAGTATCAAGCACAATCAATTCCACTCGTCATTCTGGCTGGAAAAGAGTACGGCTCTGGTTCATCACGCGACTGGGCAGCGAAGGGAACTGCACTCCTTGGAGTAAAAGCAGTGATCGCTGAATCCTTTGAACGTATCCATCGCTCTAATCTCATCGGTATGGGCGTTCTACCTCTGCAATATCTACCGGGGGAGAGTGCTGCCACTCTTGGACTCACAGGACAGGAGACCTTTGATATTCAGGGGATCGTTGCTTTGAATGAGGGATTTACTCCCAAGACAGTGACAGTTCTCGCTGACGGGAAGAGTTTCCAAGCGCTAGTCCGTATTGATACGCCAGGTGAGGCGGATTACTACCGTCATGGTGGCATCATGCAATACGTGCTCCGATCACTCCTGAAATAGGATAAATCGGGCGAAGCTGCCCTTGAGAGATTACACTCGCATGATGCTCGAAGAGATCAAGACCCCGGCCGACCTTCAGGGACTTACTGAGGCACAGCTCAACGAACTTGCCGTCGAGATCCGTTGGTTCCTTATTGAGAAAGTCTCACGAAGTGGCGGCCATCTAGGTCCAAATCTTGGGGTCGTTGAATTAACGATTGCGATGCACCGGGTCTTCCAATCACCTCATGATGTGATGGTCTTCGATACTGGTCACCAGAGCTATGTGCATAAGATCCTCACCGGTCGAGCAGGTCAGTTTGACCATCTTCGTCAAGCGGGTGGAATCTCTGGGTATCCAAGCCGAGCAGAATCTGAACACGATGTCGTAGAAAATTCACACGCTTCAGGAGCCCTCTCCTGGGCTAATGGCATTGCCGCAGCCTTCAAAGTTCAGGGAATCAAAGACCGAAAAGTTATCGCACTCGTCGGAGATGGTGCACTGACCGGTGGAATGTCATGGGAAGCTTTGAATAATATCGCGGCGAATGAAGAACTTCCGCTCGTCATTGTCGTCAATGACAATGAGCGAAGTTACTCTCCAACTATTGGGGGACTTGCGACCTATCTTTCGACCCTTCGTGCAACAAGCGGATATGAGAAGTTCTTAGATTGGGGCAAAGGAGTTCTCGAACGTACTCCAGTAGTTGGCCATCCCATCTATGAGACTTTGCACGGCGTGAAGAAGGGCATCAAAGATATCGTCGCACCGCAAGGTATGTTTGAAGATCTCGGATTAAAATATATCGGGCCGGTTGATGGTCATAACATTGCGGCGATCGAGAGTGCACTTAAGCTCGCAAAAGATTTTGGCGCTCCAGTCTTGGTGCATGTCATTACGGAGAAAGGTCGTGGCCATGCGCCAGCGATCATGGATGAGGCTGAGAAATTCCATGCAGTCGGCGTCGTGGACCCTGCGACCGGTGTATCGCTTGCGAAATCTGTTACATCATGGACGTCGATCTTCTCTGATGAGATTGTTCAGATAGCCAAGTCTCGTCCAGATATCGTTGCTCTCACCGCAGCAATGCAAGGACCGACCGGGTTAGATCCCTTTGCGAAAGAGTTCCCCGACCGAATCTTCGATGTGGGCATTGCAGAACAACATGCAGTCACTGCGGCTGCAGGTATGGCCTTTGCAGGCCTGCACCCAGTTGTAGCCGTCTATTCCACCTTCTTGAACCGAGCATTTGATCAGCTCTTACTCGATGTTGCGCTCCACAAAGCAGGAGTCACCTTTGTGCTCGATCGTGCCGGTATAACTGGCGATGACGGTGCATCTCACAATGGCATGTGGGACCTGGCGCTAACAGGCATTGTTCCTGGCCTGCAGGTTGCTGCACCTCGCGATGGTTCACGGCTTCGTGAGTTGCTTCGAGAATCTGTACTCATCACTGATGGCCCAAGTGTTATTCGTTTCCCTAAGGGTGCAGTCATAGCTGATATTCCAGCCGTGGAACGTCGCGGTGGAATCGATGTTTTGTATCAAGATGAGAGGCCGGACATCCTCTTTATAAGCGTTGGAGCCCTTGCACAGATTGCTCTTGAGGCAGCGGCACAAGCTCATCGCGAAGGGATTGGCATCACCGTCATCGATCCGCGTTGGGTGAAGCCTCTTCCAAAGTCGCTTATCTCGCTAGCGGCCCGCTTCCAGCGAGTTGTCGTGCTTGAAGACGGAATAGAGCATGGTGGCATCGCCAGCACGATCTCTGAACTCTTCCGCGATCATGACCTGACTATCCCGGTGCACTCGATCGGGGTCCCACTGAAGTTCTTCGATCATGGAAAGCGCAATGAAATTCTTGCTGAGATCGGAATCTCAGTTCAGAGTATTACTCGATCTCTCGTTGGATGGAGCTCGTTGAGCGCCGACAGCCCTTCTATTTTGGAAGAGATGCAACTCCCGCAGGATGGAAATTCGAGCGAGCAACGCGCGCACTAACTCCCTCACGATCGAGGTAAGGCAGGATTCCACCAAGGTGAAGTGGCCAGCCACAACCAAGCAACATGCAGAGATCAATCTCTGCAGCGGTCGCAACAACGCCCTCATCGAGCATCATTCGAGCCTCTTGAGCGAGGGCGTTCAAAGCGCGAGTGCGGACCTGCTCAACCGTTGATGGTTGGTCTCCGCCCTTGATGAGAGCGAGAGCATCTGGGTTTACAACCTGCTTGCCATCAGCGTCCTTGATGTAGAAGGCGCGAATTCCGTTGGCGACAAAAGCTTGCATCGTTGGAGAGATCTTGTAGCGATCACCCAGCTCGTGATGAAGCGTCTCAGCAACGTGGAGTGCAACACCAGGCCCCACTAAACCAAGGAGTTGTAGCGACGACATTGGCAGCCCGAGCGGAATCATCGCTGCATCTGCGATTTCAGGCGGGGTTCCTTCATCGATGGAATCTGTGATCTCTCCCATGAAGCGAGTGAGCAGACGGTTCACCACGAAGGCGGGTGAATCCTTCACGATCACCATGGTCTTCTTGAGCTCTTTACCGATAGCAACAGCAGTAGCCGTCGTTGCGTCATCAGTTGATTCGGTGCGAGCGATCTCTAGAAGTGGCATTACCGCCACTGGATTAAAGAAGTGGAAGCCAATAACGCGTTCGGGATTCTTCAAGCCTTCTGACATCTTTGTCACAGATAAGGATGAAGTATTTGTCGCGAGAATGCATTCGGGTGAAACGATCGACTCGAGTTCGGTGAAGAGTTTCTGCTTGAGTGGGAGTTCTTCAAAGATCGCTTCGATAATAAAATCGCATCCGGCGTATGCCATCTTATCCGTTGATCCTGAGATTAAGCCGGAGAGTCGAGCTGCACCTTCAGGGGAGAGGCGTCGCTTTTCTACTAGCTTCTGAATTTCAGCGCCGATATATGCGAGGCCTTTATCGACGCGCTCTTGATCGAGGTCGGTGATGACGACAGGTACCTTCAAATTACGCAGAATGATGAGCGCTAGTTGAGAGGCCATAAGCCCTGCACCAACAACGCCAACCTTCGTCACCCTCCGTGCCAAGGCAGCTTTCGGTGCACCCTCAACCTTCTTGCGCTTCTTCTGAATCAGATTGAAGGCATAGAGAGATGCTCGAAGTGGATCGCTCATAACGAGATCCGTGAGAGCAGTATCTTCGGCATCAAATCCTTCTCCGCGGGATGAGGTTTGAGCTGCCTTAATGAGAGCAAGGGCTTTCTTGGGGGAGGCGATATCAGCCTTTCCATACTTCTTCGCAATAGCCGCTTCACCCGTGGCGATTGCCGCATCCCAAGCCGATTGATCCTTGGTGTGATCCGCGCGATCTATTGCGATCTTGCCACTCACAACATCAGCGGCGAACTTCACGGACTTTTCGAGGAAATCTGCCGGCTCAAAGAGTGCATCGGTGATCCCGAGTGCTTGAGCATCCTTTGCGCGAAGCATCGTATTGTTGTTAAGCGCGTTAGTGATGATTACTTGGACAGCTTTTTCGGGGCCAATGAGTTGAGGAAGAATCGTCGCTCCGCCCCATCCCGGTACTAGTCCAAGGAAAACTTCGGGTAGCGCAGTGAATGCCGTTGATGAGATCGTTCGATAATCGCAATGCAGACCAATTTCAAGTCCGCCGCCCAGAGCTAAGCCGTTGATGAAGGCAAAGGTTGGCTTCTTTGTCTCGTTCAATCGGCGCAATACATCGTGGCCCAATTTTCCGATTGCCATCGCCTGTGACCGATCGGCCAAGAATGAGATAGCAGAGAGATCGGCACCAGCAGCAAAGATGAATGGCTTACCGGTAATCGCAATTGCGACTGCAGAACTTGCCTCTGCTTCGGAGATTCGCTCATTCAACTCTAGGAGCGTCTTCGCCCCCAAAGTATTTGGACGATTGTGATCGAGACCGTTATCTAGTGTGATGAGAGCGAGAGTGCCTGATCCACCGAAGGCAGCGAGATCCACCTCGCGAAGGAAAGAGTGGGTGACGACTTCTTCTGGGGCACCATCTGGCAGCGAAAGTGATGTATCCATGAAGTTATGCAACCTTTCCAGATGTGCCGTTGAAGTGTGGGTTCTCCCAAATGACTGTTCCACCCATACCGAGACCGATGCACATGGTGGTGAGTCCATAACGCACTTCTGGATGAAGTTCGAAACCGCGCGCCAAGTTGAGCATCAAACGGATACCTGATGAGGCGAGTGGATGACCGACAGCAATCGCACCCCCATGAATATTGACACGAGGATCATCATCAGCGATTCCGAAGTGATCGAGGAAGGCAAGAACCTGAATTGCGAAGGCTTCGTTTACCTCAAAGAGACCGATATCTTCGATAGCGAGACCAGCCTTCTTCAGTGCCTTAATTGTCGATGGAACTGGGCCATAACCCATGATCTCTGGCTCAACGCCAGCGAAGGCGAAGGTAACGAGCTTTGCCTTGATTGGAAGTCCGAGTTCATGCGCCTTCTCTTCACTTGCGAGAATCGCCGCGGTTGCTCCATCGTTGAGGCCAGAAGCATTTCCTGGAGTCACTCGACCCGCAGCTCTAAATGGAGTCTTTAACCCAGCAAGTCCTTCCATCGTTGTTGTTGGGCGAGGAGCCTCATCAACGGTTGCGATTGAGTAGCCAAGTTCTGGATTACGAACTGCTACAGGAATGAGATCTCGTTGAATTTCACCAGCAGCATATGCAGCTGCGGTCTTCTGCTGTGAAGCTAGCGCGTAAGCGTCGGCACGTTCCTTTGTAAGATGAGGGAACTTGTCGTGTAGACGTTCGGCAGTATTTCCCATGGCGAGCGCATCGCCTTCAACTAATTTTTCAGCAAGGTATCGAGGATTTGGATCCATCAATTCACCCATTGGGTGATTTCCCATATGTTCAACACCACCTGCAATGGCGATGTCATATGTGCCCATTGCGATTGCGCCAGAGAGAGTTGTTACAGATGTCATCGCACCAGCACACCAGCGATCTACAGAGTAGCCCGGAACGGTATTTGGAATTCCAGCAAGAAGTGAAGCGCTACGGCCAATATTCATTCCTTGGTCACCAGTTTGCGTAGCAGCTGCGATCGCAACATCATCGATCTGATCCAGTGGCAACTGCGGATTGCGTTCAAAGAGTCCGCGCATTGTTCGCACCATGATGTCATCGGCTCGAGTGCCCATGTACAAGCTTCCGGCCTTGCCAAATGGGGATCGGACTGCATCAACTAAGACGACGCGATTCATATGGACCCTTCGCTCTGAATTCTCCTTGCAAGCCGCCGTTGAGACGGGGGAGGCATTCACCTGCTGAAAGGTTACTCGTCAGTAGGGTAAATGTGAACTCCGACCAAGGTCAGATTTCAAGCGTCGAACTGGGCCGGGCGGTCGAACTTTTGGTACGACTTATCTTCCGCTTTATCTTCCGCGTAGACGTCGGGCGATAATCGATTGATCACCCTTGGCTTCAAGATCAGCGATGATGATCGCCAAAGATTCACGGACGATGCGACCGCGATCAACTGCCAATCCGAGATCACCACGAAGAGCGAGGCGTGCCTGCTCTAAATCGTAGAGTTCATCAGGGGATAGGTAGACCGTGATCTTCTCATCGTGGCGTTCGCGACCACTTGGCGAACGATCAAAACTATTTGTACGACGACGTGGAGTTTGGCGGACAGATTTCTTTGCAGCGGTTGCCATAGGCGCAGTTGGTACATCTTCTGCCGCGGTTGGAGCCGCATTTGGAACAGCGCTGAGAGTTGTTGATTGACGGAAGAGTTCATCTGCACCTGGAAGTGTTACGCGTCTGCTCATTTGCTGCCTCCTCGGGCGATTAATTCACGAGCAAGTCTGCGATAGGACATTGCGCCTACCGAGCTGCTAGCAAAGGTTGTGATGGGTTCACCTTGTGATGTCGATTCAGAGAAACGAATTGTTCGAGCGATGATGGTGTCGAAGACTTCATCAGGGAATTGAGTTGCGATGAGTTCTAGAACTTCACGAGAGTGAGCGGTCTTGCGATCAAAGCGTGTAGCAAGGATTCCATCGATATGAAGATTCGGATTCGTATTATCTTTGATGGTTTGAATAGTGCTCTTTACTAGCGCCAAACCATGGATCGCAAAGTACTCACACTCCATTGGAATAATTACTCCGGCGGAAGCGGTCAAAGCATTAACTGTCAATGTTCCGAGAGATGGTGAGCAATCGATCAAGATCACGTCGTATTCGTTGATGATAGGAGCAAGGAGTTTGCGCAACTTATGTTCTTTCGCAATCTCGCTGACGAACTTCGCTTCAGCTGCAGCCATATCTTCATGTCCGCGGATGAAATCCATACCCGGAACATTCGACTTCAAGATCGCATCATGAATATCGGCGCTCGGATCATTTAAGAGATACCAGATTGAGTTGTACTGCTCATTCTCGTAAGGCTTGATTCCTAGTCCGATTGTCATTGAGGATTGGGAGTCAAAGTCGACGAGAAGAACGCGTCGTCCCAATTCAGCGAGCGCAGCGCCAAGGTTGATGGTTGTTGTTGTCTTACCGACTCCACCTTTTTGATTCACAACTGAGATCACACGAGCCGGACCTTCAGCGGGTGCAGCAAAGACATCGGGGAAGTTGATTGGCTTCTTGCCCAAGATCGCCGAGGTTTGAGCAAGCTCATCGTCGCGGTTTGTCGACTTAGCGTCGAAGCGAGAAACCTGTGAATTAACTTTGGCCATGGCGCGACTCTATGGCGCGTGTATTCGAAAAGGCAAGCCCGAGTGAGTACGGTTGACCCATGAGCGAAATGCCGATCGAGAGTCTGGACGATCTCGGCAGTCTCGGGAATGGCGCCCCTGTAACGACCCCAGAGGTAGCAGAAACAACTGGTTTCTCAGTGCACCTCACCAATTTCGATGGCCCTTTCGACCTTCTTCTTCAGCTCATCTCTCGCCACAAAATGGATGTGACTGATGTAGCGCTCAGTGTCGTTACGGACGATTTTATCGCCTATATACGCACCCTAGAAGGCTCTGACGAGGGTTGGGATCTGGATCAGACCACTGAATTCTTAGTCGTGGCTGCAACGCTTCTAGACCTCAAAGCAGCCCGTTTGTTGCCATCTGGCGAGATAGAGGACGAGGGCGACCTCGCGCTCCTCGAAGCCCGAGATCTGCTCTTCGCCCGCTTGCTCCAATATCGCGCATTTAAGGAGATCGCGGCGATCTTCAATGAGCGAATCGAACTTAACACCAAGACCTTCCCGCGCACCGTTGCTCTCGAGCCTCACTTTGCTCAGCTCTTGCCAGAGGTTCTGATTGGGGTAGGTGCCGAGCGTTTCGCGGCTATCGCTCAGCGAGTCCTCGCTCCGAAGGTCGAACAGGTCCTCTCGATCGAGCATCTTCACCGCCCTCTCGTAAGCGTGACCGAAGAGGTTGCGAAGTTGGTCGATAGCCTGCGTTCCTCGGGCCGTTCAAGCTTCCGGGCCCTCATCGCTGATGCTAACTCCACGCTGGTCGTAGTGGCTCGCTTTCTAGGCCTGCTCGAGCTCTATCGCGAAGGTGTGGTTCGATTTGAGCAGGTGATTGCCCTCGGAGAGCTCCAAGTTACCTGGGTTGGAACAGCCACTGGCGAGATTCAAGTGAGTGATGAGTTTGATTTACCTCCAGTACTCAATGAATCTGAGACGAAAGAAGAGTAAATGTCTAAAGAAGAAATTCAGAGATCGATCGAAGCGATCCTCATGGTCGTGGATGAGCCACTCGCTGAGGTGGTCCTTGCGCAGATTATCGAAGTTCCTACAGAGGAGATCGCGGCAATCCTGGCTGAGATGGCAGAGAGTTATGACCGCGAAGGGCGTGGATTCCAACTTCGTCATATAGCTGGGGGATGGCGCTTCTATAGCCACCCAGATCTCGCCCCGCTCGTAGAGAAGTTCGTTCTAGACGGCCAGCAGAGTCGTCTCACCCAGGCGGCCCTAGAGACCCTCGCCGTGATCGCCTACCGTCAACCAATTTCGCGCGCTCGCGTCTCTGCCATCCGAGGCGTTAATGTTGAGGCGGTCATGAAGACGCTCGTCACCCGTGGCCTCGTCGAGGAGTCTGGAACTGAGCACGAGACTGGCGCAACTCTCTACCGAACCACCTCCTACTTTTTTGAGAAGCTTGGGGTTAATAGCGAGGCGGATCTTCCTGCTCTTGCGCCATTCCTGCCGGATGTTGACGGCCTAGATGAGGTTCTCGCAACCCTGACCGATTAAGGCCCCTAACCCGCTTCCGCGATTGGGATCATCTGGCAGGGGAGGGTAGGATAGGGAATCCAAAGTTTCACTCGTGCTTGAGCGCGACCTACCCATGAATCGTAGAGATTCCGGAGCCCACCATGCCTTTAGTTCGTCTACATAAAGTCCTCGCTGAGGCAGGAGTCGCAAGTCGTCGCGCCTCTGAAGAGCTCATCCTCGATGGTCGCGTAAGCGTCGATGGAATCCAAATCACCGAACTCGGGTATAAGATTGATCCAGAAATCAATCAAGTAGAAGTATATGGTGAGGCAATTTCAGTAAATAAGTCTAAAATTTACCTTGCTTTCTATAAACCAAAAGGAATTTTGTCTACCATGTCAGACCCTGAGGGTCGCCCAAATCTCGGCGACTTTTTCCAGGGGCGAAATGACCGCCTCTTCCACGTAGGCCGCTTGGATAAGGATTCTGAAGGTTTGATCCTTCTTACCAACGATGGCGATGTAACCCATCGAGCAACCCATCCTTCATATGGATTGGTGAAGCGGTACTTGGTTGAGATTGAGGGAACCCTCAATAAGGCCGATATCGATGCGCTCCTCAAGGGAGTCGAACTCGAGGATGGTCTAGCCCGAGCCCTCGATGTCAAGAGTGTCCGAGAGATCTCCCAGAAACATTCTTGGGCTGAGGTCTCGATCCATGAGGGCCGCTATCACATCGTCCGCCGTATGTTCATGGCCCTAGAGCTTCCGGTCGTGAGATTGATCCGTACAGACTTTGGACCGATCTCTATCGGCGAACTCAAAGAGGGTCGGTGGAGAAACCTCAACGAGGGAGAATTAGTAAAACTCTTCAAAGATTTAAAGTTAAAGCGATAAATTGAATTTGTGTTTAGCGTTAAAACGTTTTATCGATACTAGGGGTAAAACTATTAACGCTTTATCGATATAAATAAGCACAAATTACTTTAGAATTAACAATTTGTCGATAATGTGTTGATTGGCTCCAAAAGTATCTCTAAATATCGATAATTTGGAATTGAGCAATATTGCTAAAAAGGTTTATAGGTAACACGATTTAAAACTAATCGAAGAGAGTCAGTCGAACGGTAAGGTTGGAGTATGAAGGTAAGAGCTTTTCGCGGCGCGACCCAATTGCAGGGCGATGACCCGATCGAGATGGAGTCTGCAGTCTGCGAACTTTTGACTGAAATCTTTGCCGTCAACTCAATTGCCAACGAAGACCTCATCTCAATCCTCTTCACCTCGACGCCGGATCTGCAGTGCGAGTTCCCTGCGAAGACAGCCAGGTCACTCAATTTAGGTGATGTTCCTCTGATGTGTGCAGTTGAAGTGGATGTGACAGGCGCCCTTCCTCGCATCGTACGAGTCATGGTTCATGCTCACTCACCCTTGGAACGCAGCGCTATTCGACATATTTATCGCCGCGGAGCAGAAGCTCTTCGACGAGATATCGCTCAATAATGCCTAGTCAGATGAGCCAGATGAAGATCCGCATAGTTGGTGCAGGACTTATGGGCACCTCTCTAGCTCTTTCGCTCAAAAGTGCGGGGCATGAGCTCGAGATGATCGACCAAAATGTCGACCATCAACGTATGGCTCGCGACCTTGTTGGTGCAAATGAAGTGGTAAACCCAGATCTGATTATCATTGCAACTCCGGTAGAATACGTTCTAGAGGTCCTTAAGGAGCAATATCAAGCAAACCCTGATGCAAGGTTTATAGATATTGGGGGATTAAAGTCCAATCTTCTACTAGAGGTTGCAACTATTCCGGGTTTAAATGCTCGTTTCCTCGGTACACATCCGATGGCTGGGCGTGAAGTCGTGGGTCCAGAGGGCGCTAGAGCGGACCTCTTTGAAGGCCGAGCATGGATCCTCACGCCGAGTTCGCAAACCGATCGACGTTTTCTTGAGGCGATAAAGGAGTTAGTCGAAGCCACAGGGGCAACAACTTTCGAATTGGAGCCTGAGCTCCACGATGAACAGATCGCTCTCATCTCTCATCTACCGCAGGTGGTTGGCTCCCTCTTGGGAGGAGAGCTCGACGGTCGCGATCCTGAAGAGTTGACGCTGGCAGGAGCGGGTTTGAGAGATACCTCAAGGCTCGCGGGAAGTTCACCGGATCTCTGGGCTGCGCTGCTCACGATGAATGCGAAGGAAGTTCTCCCTTTGTTGGAATCGCTAAGAGGATCTATCGACTTATTGATTGAACGACTTGAAGAGGGCGATCGCGAAGGCGTTCGAGAGTTTGTTGCTCGAGGCAATCGTGGACGGGCTCTCATTCCAGGAAAGCATGGTGGGACAGGTCGAAATTACGATCTGCTTCCGATCGTCATTGATGACAAGCCCGGACAGCTAGCAAAGATCTTCGCAGAATGTGAAGCGGTGGCAGTCAACGTAGAAGATCTCTCGATCGAACATAGCCCAGGTCAACTCACTGGATTAATTACGTTGGCGCTATCTCCAGATGATGCGATAAAGCTTCATAGTCACCTCTTAAGCAAGGGTTGGCTCGCGCATAAACCTCGCTCTGCATAGCCAGTAAGGTTCTCTTATGTCGACTACCGTGATCGCGATAGATGGTCCGAGTGGTTCCGGAAAATCTTCTACTGCCAAAGCAATAGCCCTGCGTGCCAATTGGGATTACTTAGATACTGGCGCGCTCTATCGAGCCGTTACGTGGGTTGCTCTTGAACGCGGAATCACCAATCCGCGCGAGTTGGTCAGAGCGTGCGAAGAGGCACTTATTACCTTTGATGGCGATCCAAGTGACCCAAGAGTCTTCGTGGGCGAAGCCGATATTTCAGAAGTTATTCGCTCACTTCGCATAACAGATCAGGTGAGTATCTACGCGCAGATGGCAGAGGTGCGGGAGTTTCTCTTACATATGCAGCGAGAGATGATTCATTCATCCGAACATGGCATTGTCGTTGAAGGCCGCGACATCGGGACTGTTGTTGCACCCGAGGCGCATATGAAGATCTTCCTCTACGCAGACCTACAACAGCGAACAGCGCGACGTGAAAATGAGTTGAGCGAAGGCGATACCGAAACGATCGAACGATCATTGTCGAACCGTGATGCGATTGATACCCAGCGAAAGATCTCGCCACTTCGCATGGCTGCGGATGCACTTGAAATTGACTCCACAAATCTCGACTTAGACGAAGTAGTGGAAGTTATCTGGGGTTGGCTCAAGGAGCGCAATCTCTTGGGTCTACCTAAAGTTGCAGTAATCGGCCGCCCAAACGTTGGAAAATCAACCCTGGTTAATCGCATCATTGGTCGTCGCGAGGCGATCGTTGAAGATACTCCGGGTGTGACACGAGATCGCGTGAAGTATGAAGCCGAGTGGAATGGTCGTCGCTTCTTGTTGATCGATACTGGCGGTTGGGAAGTAAAGCCGGAGGGAATTTCGGAGAAGATCACAGCTGGTTCTGAGATTGCAATTGCTGAGTCTGACGTTGTTCTCTTCGTTGTCGATGCGCAAGTTGGTGCACTCGACGAAGATGAAGCGCTTCTGCATCTATTACGTCGCTCAGGCAAGGCCGTCATTCTCGTAGCAAATAAGGTGGATGGAACTGCGGAAGAGTCACAAGCACATGCGCTCTGGAATTTGGGATTAGGCGAGCCACACTTTGTATCAGCATTGCACGGTCGTGGCGCCGGAGATCTTATGGATCTCTTGATTAAGACTCTTCCTGAAGTGGGTAGCGAGCCGATGGATGATGGCTATCGCCGCATTGCTTTGGTGGGTCGACCAAATGTTGGAAAGTCGAGTTTGCTCAACGCGTTGGCAGGGGAAGCACGAGTTCTTGTTGATGATGTTGCAGGAACGACCCGTGACCCAGTCGATGAGTTAATCAATTTCGGTGGAACGACCTGGCGCTTCATTGATACCGCCGGTATTCGCAGAAGGAGTCATCAGGATTCTGGTACCGATTATTACGCTTCGCTCCGTACTGCCAATGCCTTGGCTCGCGCGGAAGTTGCAGTGGTTGTTTTTGACGCTTCAGAGCCACTCACAGAGCAAGATATTCGAATCGTCACTATGGCTGAAGAAGCTGGACGAGCACTGGTACTTGTGATGAACAAGTGGGATCTCGTTGATGAAGATCGCCAGAGTCAATTGGCGAAGGAGATGGAGCGTCAGCTCGAGAGATATCCGTGGGCACAGCGCGTCAATATTTCAGCGAAGACTGGTTGGCACCGTGACCGGTTAGCGCCGGCTCTTCGTACATCGATCACGAGCTGGGAGAAGCGGGTACCGACTTCAAAGCTCAATGCCTTCCTCGGCGCACTCATCTCGGCCACCCCGCCACCGGTTCGCGGAGGCAAGCAACCCAAGATTCGGTTTGCCACCCAGGCGGCGATCATGCCGCCGAAGTTCGTCATCTTCGCAAGCGACTGGGTTGAGGCCTCCTACCGACGCTTTATCGAGCGCCGCCTTCGCGAGGAGTTTGGCTTCGATGGCAGTCCGGTCGAAGTTTCACTGAAGATCAAAGAGCGCGATAAGGAGTAACGATGGGAGAAGCTCGCACCATTCTCACCATCCCGAACGGGCTGACTGCGCTTCGCGCATTGGGCACCCCGCTCTTTCTCTGGCTCTTCCTCTCGCAACATAATCCTGGCTGGAGTTTTGCTGTTCTCGCCTTCGGAGCATTCACGGATTACGCAGATGGCAAGGTCGCAAGAGCACTGAAGCAGGAATCAGCTCTTGGGGCGGCTATGGATCCGACGATTGATCGGGCCTACATTGCGGCTACCGTGATTGCATTGGCCATTCGCAATTACATTCCTTGGTGGGTTGTCGTGACCTTGATTCTCCGAGATATCTGGGTTGGTCTCGCTCTTATCTATAAGAAGAAAAAGTCCGGGGAGATCTTCACAGTCACCTTCCTCGGAAAGGCTGCAACCTTCAATCTGCTCTATGCCTTCCCGTTGCTCCTTCTTCAATCAGATCGCGGACCGGGGAGATTGGCCCATATTCTGGGATGGAGTTTTGCGATCTGGGGGATAGGGTTGTACCTCGTGACAGCACTTGATTACACGCGCGAGGCACTCTCGACCGAAAGGAAATAATTCGATCATGGCAACAGCTCCGGATCATTTGAAGTACACGAAAGAGCACGAATGGGTTGCAGAACGCCCTGAAGGTCAAGATGGAGTTGTTCGGATCGGCATCACTGACTTTGCGCAAGGCGCCCTCGGAGATATCGTCTATATCCAACTTCCAAAGGTTGGCGAAGAGCTAGTTGCTGGAGCTGTCTGCGGCGAAGTGGAATCGACAAAATCTGTGAGCGAAATTTATGCACCAGTGAGTGGCAAGGTAGTTGCCATCAATTCGAATCTCGATGGCGCCCCTGAAACTCTCAACTCTGATCCTTACGGTGCGGGGTGGATTGCCGATGTTGCGATCGCAGGGACTCCTTCTGACCTCATGAGCGCGTTGGAGTATCTAGAAATTACCGCTTGACCTAACTTCCTGAGGGCAATAGTGTCAGCCTAAAGTTGACCTCAAACCTTCCCCATGAGGAATATTGACGGTATCTATCTAAAAGAGTCGGGAGGTTCTCAGTGAGTAGTTCACCGAAGACCCCTGGCGAAGGTCATACAGAACCTGCTGGCAATCCGGATCTCACATCCACAATTCACCTCTCATCATTGCGATCAGTGAGAAATCAGCGCAATATTGAAGAGATCTTCAGAACGATGTCTGCCGAAGAGCGCGAGATTGTGGCCCAGCTTCCCAAGAATTCAGCGATGTTGCTGGTCCTAGCTGGCGCGAATAAGGGCGCCCGATTCCTGATCAATGGCAACTCCACCTCAATCGGAAGAGACCCACAGTCAGAGATCTTCTTGGATGATGTGACAGTTTCGAGAAAGCATGCTGAGGTTCTGAGAGATGGCGATAACTACGTCATTGTTGATCTCGGAAGCTTGAATGGAACGTACCTTAATTCTCAACCGTCTAATCGCGAGCGACTTGTCGTCGGCGATGAAGTGCAAATTGGTAAGTATCGATTGACATATTTTTCTGGAAAGGGAAATTCATGAGCGTTCCAGCACGTGCATATTTGAGCATCGGAGAAGTTCTAGGCAAGCTCCGTGGTGAATTCCCAGACGTTACGATTTCAAAGATTCGCTTCCTTGAGGCCGAAGGTCTGATCGATCCTCAACGCACGCCATCTGGGTATCGCAAGTTCACCAGTGTCGACCTAGATCGCCTTCGTTATGTACTCGCAGCACAGCGCGACCAGTACCTTCCGCTTCGCGTTATCAAAGAGAATTTGGATGCGCTAGATCGCGGATTAACTCCCGCATTAGTACCAGGAAGCGTTGCCGCACCACGGTTAGCTACTGTCGATGGCGAATTCGCTCCATCCCACTTTGGTGAAGCGAGTGAACTCCGACTCTCTCGCAGCGAGCTTTTGCAGAGCTCTGAACTAACAGAAGAGCAACTCACCGAACTTGAAGGCTTTGGTCTCATCACGATGAAGGGTCGTTACTACGACGCAGATGCACTTGCAGTGGGTCGCGCAGTGGCAGATATGGCTGCATTTGGAATTGAAGCGCGCCACTTGCGTTCATTCAAGACTGCAGCAGATCGCGAAGTTGGACTCGTCGAGCAGGTGATCACGCCGTTGCTTCGACAGAAGGGCGCTGATGCCAAGGCTCGCGCTGAAGAAGTTCAGAATGAACTCTCATCCATCTCGGTCCGGTTACATGCCGCTTTGGTCCGCGCTGGCCTCCACCGTTCTAAATAGTCGCGTCGAGTATCTGTGAGCGAGGGCAATCTTCTTCCCGTTGAGGTAATTGGCGTTCGAGTTGAGATGCCATCGAACCAACCAATCGTTCTCCTTCGTGAAGTCGGGGGAATCAGGTACCTCCCAATTTGGGTTGGTGCGGTCGAAGCAAGCGCGATTGCCTTTGCTCAACAAGGAGTACTTCCGCCCCGGCCAATGACGCACGATCTCTTCAAGACCGTTATTGATACCTTCGGCTCACCTCTTGAATCAGTGCACCTGACTGAGATCCGTGAGGGTGTCTTCTACGCGGTCCTCAATTTCGAGGGCGGAGTGACGATCTCGGCTCGTCCTAGCGATGCGATCGCCTTAGCCCTTCGTATGGAGACCCCGGTTCTAGCGACCGTAGAGCTCTTTACCGCCGTTGGCATCGAGATCCCTGACGCCGCCGAGGATGAGGTCGAGAAGTTCCGTGAATTCTTGGATCAGATCAACCCAGATGACTTCGCCGGCTAACCCTCAACCTCGAGTTGAATCTTTAGGGAGTGCCTGCGTGTCGCTCATTGCCCATTGGAAACCCTCAACCTATGCTTTAGCCATTCCCCATAGAAGTGAGTTCTGATGAGCGAGAAAGTTCCCAGCTCCGAGAGAGCCGAAGTTGGCTATCGCGGTGCTACGGCATGCGTAGCAGCGGGCATTACCTATCGTCAGCTCGATTACTGGGCACGTACAGGACTTGTTGAACCAAGCATCAAGAGTGCATCGGGTTCTGGATCCCAGCGGCTCTATGGCTTCAGAGATATTCTCGTTCTCAAGATTGTGAAGCGCCTCTTAGATACCGGCGTATCACTCCAAAATATTCGCACAGCGGTTGAGCACCTCCGAAGCAGGGGAGTCTCTGATCTTGAGAGCATGACGCTCATGAGCGATGGCACCACTATTTATGAATGTGCCAGTGCCGATCAGATTGTCGATCTTCTTCAAGGAGGACAGGGCGTATTTGGTATCGCTATCTCCCGAGTCTGGAGCGAGGTAGAAGGTTCACTCTCCACCTTGCAAGGTGAGATCAACGGCCAATCAGTGGGTGTTGAAGGTAACGTCGGTAATGACGAACTCTCTCAGCGTCGGAAGGCGAAAGGCGCCTAATACCAATATTCTTCCCCTACGTCACAAGCCAGGGGAGCGAGCATGAATCACGAAGGCGAGAAGTTTGAAGTTCGCCATATCGGGCCAACTGGCTCTGATGAAGCGCAAATGCTTGGGGTCCTTGGTTATTCGGATATCAAGAAGTTCATCAGCGATGTCGTTCCTGCCAATATTCAGATTGAGAAGCAATTATCTGAAGTTCTCGATACCGCAAAGAGTGAAGTCGCCGTCATCGCAGAACTCCGCGAGATCGCATCACAGAATCAGATCTTTACTTCACTTATTGGTGGTGGGTACTACGGAACCATCACGCCGCCGGTTATCAAGCGAAATGTCCTTGAGAATCCTGCCTGGTACACCGCATACACGCCTTATCAACCGGAGATCTCGCAAGGCCGCCTAGAAGCGCTCTTCGCATTCCAAACTGTCATCTGTGAAATGACTGCCCTAAAATTATCTAATGCTTCAATGCTCGATGAAGGAACTGCGGCAGCAGAGGCAATGACCCTCGCTCGTCGTTCTTCGAAAGCTAGTGATGACGCCGTCTTCCTTATTGAAGAGCATGTACACCCACAGACCAAAGCTGTCGTCGCAACTCGTGCAAAGCCACTGGGCATCAAGATTGTTGAAGTTGATTCCGGTCACCTCGTTCGCGATGGTTTTGATGGCGAGTTCTTCGGACTGCTCGTGCAATATCCAGATGCAACGGGCGAGATCATCGACTATTCAAGTGTTGCTGAGTTTGCACATTCACGTGATGCTCTTGTTATTGCTGCGACTGATCTCCTTGCTCTCACCTTGCTCAAGGCACCAGGGGAGTGGGGCGCAGATATCGCGGTCGGAACTGCACAGCGCTTTGGTGTACCAATGGGATTCGGCGGACCGCATGCTGGCTTTATGGCAGTGCGTGTAGGACTAGAGCGTTCACTTCCTGGAAGACTCGTAGGTCAGAGCATCGATTCGCACGGAAATCCTGCTTTCCGGTTAGCGTTGCAAACTCGAGAGCAACATATTCGTCGCGATAAAGCGACAAGCAATATCTGTACGGCTCAGGTTCTCCTTGCAAATATGAGCGCTTTTTACGCAATGTGGCATGGACCAGTTGGTCTGCGTGCGATTGCAGAGCGAATTCACAATTATGCAACTCGCCTACAAAGTGCATCAGGGTCGCGCAACGATAATATCTTCGATACGGTTACAGTCGATGTGAAGGATGCTGCAGCGATACATGCTGCTGCTGCTGAAAAGAAGATTAACTTCGGTCGAGTATCCGATACTCAAATCAGAATCTCTTTCGATGAGACAACTACCAATGAGATTTTCAATGAGGTCCTTGAGATCCTCGGACTAGGGGATGGTAAAGCTCGGGAGATTGCACCTGCGTTAAAGCGCGAATCGCTCTATCTCCAACATCCAGTCTTTAACACGTATCGCTCTGAGACTTCCATGATGCGCTATCTGCGCACATTGGCAGATCGAGATCTTGCACTGGATCGCACCATGATCCCGCTTGGGTCGTGCACAATGAAGTTAAATGCGACGACGGAGATGGAAGCGGTCACCTGGCCAGAGTTCGCCTCGTTGCACCCATTTGCTCCGGCGGAACAGTCCAAGGGCTCGAGGCTCTTGATTGATCAGCTCTCGCAGTGGCTCATCAAGATAACCGGCTATGACGCGGTCTCGCTGCAACCAAATGCTGGTAGCCAGGGGGAGTTCGCTGGACTGCTCGCTATCCGCAATTATCACGATTCACGGGGCGATCACTCTCGCAATATCTGTTTGATCCCATCGAGCGCACATGGCACCAATGCGGCAAGTGCCGTTATGGCGGGCATGAAGGTGGTCGTCGTTGAATGCGATGAACACGGAAATGTTAGCTTGGAAGATTTGAAGGCGAAGATTGCCGAGTATGAATCGGCGTTGGCAGCGTTGATGGTCACATACCCATCGACCCACGGCGTCTTTGAATCTGCAATCTCAGAGATCTGCGCGATGATTCATGACGCAGGGGGACAGGTGTACGTCGATGGTGCAAATCTCAACGCACTTGTCGGTACTGCACAACCAGGTAAGTTCGGCGCAGATGTATCGCATCTGAACTTGCACAAGACTTTCTGTATTCCACATGGCGGCGGGGGACCAGGTGTTGGTCCAGTAATTGCCAAGGCGCACCTCGCACCGTTCTTGCCAAACCATCCTCTCGATCACCTTGCTGGTCCAGCAACTGGTCCAGGACCTATTTCTGCGGCACCATTTGGTTCAGCGAGCATTCTGCCGATCTCATGGGCTTACATCCGTTTGATGGGTGGAGAGGGACTCACGCACGCAACGGAAGTTGCGATCCTTAATGCCAACTACATGGCAGCACGACTAAAGAGTTCATATCCAATTCTCTATACAGGAGCTCATGGATTAGTGGCTCACGAATGTATTCTCGATATGCGAGAGATCACCAAGGTCTCGGGTGTAACGGTTGACGATATTGCGAAGCGATTGATGGACTTTGGTTTCCATGCGCCAACGATGTCCTTCCCAGTCGCCGGAACCTTGATGATCGAGCCAACTGAATCTGAAGATATTCTCGAGATGAATCGCTTCATCGATGCAATGATCGCTATTCGTGGTGAGATCGATCAGATCATCGAAGGAAAGATCTCAGTCGAGGATTCAGCTCTCCGTCATGCTCCACACACCATTGGAGCTATTGCGGGATCAAACTGGGAGAGAAGCTACTCTCGCGAAGCCGGAGCCTTCCCAGCGACCCTTACGGGCTTAATTCCGGGTGAATTGATCGGCACTAAGGGCAAGTACTGGCCAACAGTTGGTCGTATCGATGGTGCCTTTGGCGATCGAAACCTCGTCTGCTCGTGTCCGCCGATTGCTGAGCTTGCGATCAATTAAAAGGCCAAAGAGTGGGTCGGTTCTCTCTTACTTAACATAATGTAGATTATCGGCGATTAAACCTACGTTGGAAACCCCACTGCGTAGTACGAATCAGAGCCTCTATGACGATCTTCCGATTCATCTTCGACTTCCCCTTAGTGCGCTCAATAAAGGTGATCGGTACTTCTCGAACGATTAATCCGCAATCATGGGCCCGCATCGCCATTTCAATTTGGAATCCATAACCAATGGTCTCTATTTCGTGCAGGTCGATACTTTCGAGGAGCATTCGGCTCAAGATTCGATAGCCGCCTGTGAGGTCCTTATAAGGCAATTTGAGAGCGATTTCGGCATACCAGGTACCCATTCGCGAGATCGCCCTTCGGTAAAGCGGCCAATTCTCGACCTTGCCACCCTTCATCCAACGGGTCCCAAGTACGAGATCAATCCCTGGCGTTGAAGCAATGAGCCTCGGCAACTCTTCAGGTTGATGTGAGCCATCTGCATCCATCTCGATGAAGTACTTAAAATCTCGGTTCAATCCCCACTGGAAACCTGCCAAATATGCTGGTCCCAATCCTTCCTTCTTCGCTCGATTGAGAATGTGAATTTTTGGGCTCTGAATCTTCGATACGAGCTCTGCAGTTCCATCCGGACTGGAGTCGTCAATCACCAGAATCTCAAGACCTTCGATGCCAAGATCTAGCGTTCGGGTTAGGAGTTCGAGAATATTCTCGGCCTCGTTATAGGTCGGGATGCATAATAAGTAGGTTGACATAATGTCTGGGCTACCAACCTAGGGCAGAGATCAATCGATCAACACTGGCGCCAAGGCCGTACTTATCCTTAAAGGCGTAGATATCACTGAGATCTTTCGGGGTTCTCGGTACTTTCAACTCCATCTTTGGAAGCGGAACATTGAGGGCGCAATGAACAAGGGTTGGTGCGATTGCGATGTACTCACTCCCCTCGATCAATCTCTTTCTCAAAAGCGGCGTGAGTCGATCATCGTCATTGTGTGCAGCTTCGAGAGCCTCTTCAATTGTCTTAAATGAGTTAGCGATTACAGCTGCACCTTTTTCGCCGATGCCGCGAACACCTGGTAGCCCATCGGAGGCATCGCCTCGAATCATGGCAAAGAGCGCATATCTCTCTCCGGGGATTCCATACTTCTGCGATACCCAATTGAGATCTACCACTTCTTGCGCGGAGAATCCTTTTGCAAGATAAATAACTTTTACCTTACGTCGATCATCGACGAGTTGGAAGAGATCACGATCTCCAGTAACGATAAAGGTCGGACCCGGTTCATTCTTTGAATATGTTGCAATCAGATCGTCGGCTTCGTAGTCATCCACTCCAACCATCGGCATTCCAAAGAGATCGAGAATGTCGAGAAGAATCGGAATCTGCGGTGCGAGCGTATCGGGCTCATCCTCCTCCCCCTCTTCATCTACACGGTTAGCTTTGTAACCCGGAAAGAGTTCGGTCCGCCATGTTGGACGCCAATCGCCTTCAAGACAGGCAACGATTCGATCTGGTTTGTATTGAGTGATTAGCCGCGCTGTCATGTCGAGGAAACCGCGTATCGCATTGACTGGCGTGCCGTCAGGTGAAACTAAAGTATCTGGCATTCCGTAGTAAGCGCGGTACCAGAGTGATGCACTGTCGACGAGGAGAAGTGTCATGCGACGGCACCTGCATAACTAATGATGCCTCGATCGACTCGCTCAAGTGCAGTTCGAGCAACACCCTCGAGATGAGGTGTTGCATTCGCGATCTGACGCAGAAGATCGATGATCTGTTTCATAGAGCGAACGAAGTCGCCGACGGTTAACTCGGTCCCCTTGAGAATTGCCGAGAGTGAATGACCACTAGCCCAGCGGTAGGAGGCCATGCAGAAGCCGAAGTCAGGCTCACGCATAGCCTCTAGCCCAATTTCGACTTCATCTTCATGGATGCCATTCCATGTTGTCGTAAGGTCGACGAGCGCCCGCTGCACCGCACCATGTGGAACCTTTGGCGTCTCATCTCGACGTGCCTCATAGACCAGTGCAGATAGGACGCTGACGATTTCAGATGCGTTGAGATCGTCGAACGCCCCTTGCCGGATCATCTCTGCAATCAAGAGATCAGTTTCACCATAAATTTTTGCAAGAACGAGTCCCCACTTAGTGATGACTCCCCCTTCGAGGTATCCGTACTTCTCTAACATGATTTGCACGAGATCAAACCTTCGCGCAATAACGTCCGTTCGATTGCTCACCCGATCACTGAGCCCAATGATCTCCTTGCGAAGTCTTCCGGCGCGCTCAGCAATGCGGGCGTGAAATTCGCGATCTGAACAACCATGACAAGGATGATTTCGCATCGCCTTTCTTGTTGCGATGATCTCCTCTTCAATAAGGAGTGCCTTACTCTTCTTCTGCTTATTCATCGACTTCTCAAGATCCTTGATCTGAGCACGAAGGTTCCAGTACTCATCAAAGTCTCCGAGGTGACATTCCATCTCTTCGAGTAAGGAATCGAGACCCGCTTCATTACGTTTGATTTGACGGGCTAATCCAACGACCGCCTTATCTGCTTGGTATTGAGCGAACGAGGCTTCCAAACTTGTTCGAGCCCGCTCTGCGCCAAATTGAGATATTAGATTGATCGTCATGTTGTACGTTGGCTTGAATGAACTCTTAAGCGGATAGGTACGAGTCGATGCAAGACCGGCTACCGATGCCGAATCGACATCCTTGTTCCATAAGATGACGGCATTTCCTTCGATATCAATGCCGCGTCGTCCGGCTCGTCCCGTGAGCTGGGTGTACTCCCCTGGTGAGACAGAGACGTGAGATTCACCGTTCCACTTGCTTAACTTCTCAAGAACGACGGTCCGAGCTGGCATATTGATGCCGAGTGCAAGTGTCTCAGTAGCGAAGACGCACTTCACCAAGCCAAGCTGGAAGAGTTCTTCAACTGTCTCCTTAAAAGATGGCAAGAGACCGGCATGGTGTGCGGCAATTCCTCGCTCGAGCGCCTCGAGCCATTCGTGAAACCCTAGGACTGCGAGATCTTCATCGGGAATATTCTTCGTTGCTCGAAATGCAATCTCTCGGATCTGGGCTCGTTCTTCGGCGTTAGTTAATCGGATTCCCGCAGCAAGGCATTGATGAACGGCAGCCTGGCATGCGTTGCGAGAGAAGATGAAGGTGATCGCAGGAAGCAGACCTTCACGGGCGAGCTTCTCAATCACATCTGCCCGATTCAATTGACGGATCTTTGGAGAGACACTCTCCTCGCGCCAGTTTCTTTGGTTGGTCTTTCCCGAGGCTCCATACTTTACGCGTGCCTGCCTAAAGCTATCTTTCTCAAGTCGAACAATCTCTGGATTAATTTTCCCGGTCTCCAAGAAAAGATCTAGAAGCTGGTTACCAAAGAGAACATGTTGATAGAGCGGAACCGGCCGAACTTCGCTGACGATCACTTCGGTCTGACCACGGACTTCATTGAGCCAATCTCCAAACTCTTCAGCATTCGAGACAGTTGCAGATAGCGAAGCAACTTGGATCGTCTCAGGAAGGTGAATGAGAATCTCCTCCCAAACCGCTCCCCTAAATTTATCGGCGAGATAGTGAACCTCATCCATCACAACAAAGCCGAGATCGCGCATCGTGTGAGAGTTGGAATAGATCATGTTACGTAAAACTTCGGTTGTCATGACGACCAGCGGTGCTTCTGAGTTGATTGTGGTATCACCGGTGAGCAGACCTACCCGCTCTTCGCCGTACATCTCCTTGAGATCTTGGAATTTCTGGTTGGAGAGGGCTTTGATAGGAGCGGTGTAGAAACACTTCTTGCCTTGCGCAATCGCCAGGAAGGCAGCAAATTCACCGACGATTGTTTTGCCAGCGCCGGTAGGTGCAGCGACGAGAACACCCTTGCCGTCCTCAAGCGCCCGACACCCTTCGATCTGAAAATCATCGAGAGAGAAGGGAAAGTTATTCGCAAAGGCGCTCACTTGAACATAGCGATTACGAGCCTTGGCCGCAGCAAATCGTTCTGCTGGCGATAACTCGATACTCACTTCCATACCCTAAGTGATGCAGGCTCCACCTGGATCTCAACAGGTAGATTTCCTACGAACTCACCATCAGCAAAGGCCTTGGCTTGGGCTTCCACGTAGATCTGCTTGCCTCGGATTACTTCGATCGCAGGATGAGTGATGTGCTTGCCTGAATAAACTTTAGGAAAGACTTTCAGGAGTTCAATTGTACTTACTCGGTTAAGGATCAACACATCTAAGATTCCATCGGTGTTATCGGCCTCTGGACAGATCAGCATGCCACCACCATAGCTCGGGCCATTTGCAATGGCGATGAGCATAGCTTCTCGCTCGAAGGAAATTCCATCTACGGTAATTGAAAAGTGCATGGGCTTGAATACCGGCAGCTCGCGCACCATCGCCACCACATATTTAGCTTTGCCGCGGACGCTGGTCATTGCATTCGCTCGCTCATTGACCAAGGCATCGAAGCCAAGACTCAAGACCTGCACGCTAGTCCGAACCCCAGAAGCACTCTTTACTGTGAAGGAGTCGACTCGAGATGGTTGATCAAGGATGCGATGCAGATTCTCACTGAGTGATCGCCCTTTTGAACCAATCTCGCGAGCAAAGTCATTCCCAGTACCAGCGGGTATAACAGTGAAGGGAAGGTCATGCTCCTTGACTAGCGGAAGAATTGAGTGAAGCAACCCATCTCCCCCAACAGCAACAAGACCGCGCCACTCTTCCTTCTTAAGAAGTTCTCGGATTTTAGAGAGCATGAGATCTTCACCGTTCAGGGCAACAAGGGTGCTCTCAATGCCTTTGGTCTTGGCGAGGGAGATAAAACGAGAAGCTATCTTCAACGATCGACCTCTGCCAGAGCGAGGATTGGCGACAACAAGAAGAGGCGACCTCGTCACTCTGTAGCCCGCTTTTCACGGTTAGATTTCCGCTTGTCATTGAGGAGGGCAATTCCGGCCGCTCCAAAATATAGAGCTACCAATGGGATAGCGAGAATTGACATCGTCAGAGGATCTCCAGTGGGCGAGAAAGCCGCAGTGAAGAAGGCGATGCCGAAGATCGCTATTCGCCATGGTTTCACAATAGCTTTGCCGCTAAGGACCCCCGCGATGTTGAGTGCAACTAGTAGGACAGGAAGTTCGAAGGCACCACCAAAGACCAGAATTAACTTCAATACAAAATTGAGATAGTCATCAAATCGAACGAGATTGTTGAGAGATGCTGGGGTGAAACCTAGGAGCGTCTTCACTGCCAAGGGCAAGGTGAGATAGCCGAGGTAGGCCCCACCTAGAAAAAATGGCGTCGCTGCCGAAATGAAGATAAAAGAGTATTTCTTCTCTCGGCGATGCAAACCTGGAGCAACAAAGGCCCACAATTGATAGAGCCAGAAGGGTGAGGAGAAGATAATGCCAACCAGGAAAGAGACGGTTACCTGAAGATTGAGTGGACCAAGAACGCCATTAACATAGAGGGAACCGCAATGGCCAAGACCTGAGAGCCCAGGTCTATGAAGATCGCAGATTGGTTGAGCAAGTTTGTTGACGATCTTGGGATAGAGAGCCCAGCCGATGCCAGATCCAAGAACTATCGCTGCGGCGGCTCGGACGATACGCTTACGTAACTCTCGAAAATGTTCGAGAAGAGGCATCCGGCCACCCTCTTGGGCGACCAATGTAGGTACTACTTCTTCTGGTCTGAATCTGGCTTGGAATCGTCGCCAGTATCTTTAAGTTCGGACTTGAAGATCTTTAATGACTTTGCAATTGATTTGGCGGAATCTGGAAGTCGCTTCGCGCCGAAGAGTACGACCAGAACAAGAATGATAAAAAGCCAGTGACTTGGCTGATCTAAACCCATGAGAACTCCCCATTCTTAGCGACCGATGCCGCCCTACGAGCTTGTCTGCTACAAGATTAGCGGTATTGGCTGAGAACCGCATCCAACCGCCCATAGAACTCTTTGGTGAATTCGGGTGGTCCGAGCACCTCAACGCGCCCAGGCAGGGCTAGTAGTTCACGAAGGAGCCATTCGTAGTCGCCGACAGAAAATGTGGCGAGTAAATCCGAGCCGTGAGATACGACACTCTCAACAATCGAATTATGGGCCTCAAGGAAGTAGCGATTTCGAGGAGAGAGAACGGCGGTCACCACAAGCAAATCTGGCTTCTCTACGGAACGAGCAGGACGCTCCCTCTTAGATTGTTCACTCACTTCGGTGGCTTTCACCGAGAGAATTCGATCATGTCGGAAGTGGCGCTCCTCCCCTGCCTTCGAACAGAATGCAATGGTGTAGAGATGATCGCGCTCGAGATACGTTGAAATCGGAGAAATAATCCGAGTTGATATCTCATCGGTACTCGCAGATCGGTAGGTGATTTCAAGGGATGTTTGATGTGCAAGCGCCTGCGCAATCACAACGTCGACTTCGCCTATTGACTTCGCTTCGCCCTGGATAACCGTAGCAATCGGTTCTGCCTCCTCGTTCAGCAATGCAGTAAAGCGTCCGCGCAGATCAACTGCCTTTCGCTTCAACTCTTCATCCCCGATTAACGGAATCAAGAGATCTAAGCCTAATGTGAGAGAGGTTGTCTCAATTCGGGAGAGTTTTCGAGGTTTATCTAAGTTTTGTGGATTCCGGATGGCTACGTAATCCTCCTCAAGTTCCATATCAATCAATTCCAGATGGGTGTACCCAGGAAGACCACACATGAAGAGCATCTCGAGGTCTTTGAAGATTTGTGATGGAGTGCTCTCGAATTTTATGGCTAGTTCTTCGATACTCAACCCTGGATTTGCAGCAACAAATGGAATGAGGTCGAGGGCTCGGGAAGTTCGCTCTAACGCATTTTCAGCCATGACGCTTCTCCTTCATCCACTGAACAAAATCGTCTCTTAACGGGGCAGGATCAACGATGATCGCGGATGTAAGAGATTTTGCAACGAGCTCGAAAAGCTCACTCTTTGAGGAGTATGCAATCTCCGCGCGATCCCAATCATCATTAAATGGCTGGATAGCAGCAGCCACTCTTATCTCTTGTGCCTTGCCGACTCTAATATTGAGAACCGCTCTCTGTTCTTCGTTTTCATGATCTTTGCGATCAAAGTATTTGGATAGCGAGAAATCGACTGGACGTTCAAAGGCTCCACTCTTCTTACCCGCGGTCAAATCTGAATCAATTCGAGCGATTTTAAAATTACGAATCTCAGATTTATCGAGATCCAGGCCGATCACATACCAATATCCTTGGTGCAGTCCCAGCCCATATGGCGCGATGCGCCGCTTGGTAGATTGCAAGGAGTGGTAGGTGAAGACCAGCTCTTTACGAGATTCCACTGCATCCCACAACAATGCGAAGTGCTTTGCCGGGATCTCACTCTTCATAAAAGGCAGAGCGAGTGAGACCGGCTCTTGCAGCCCTTCAATCGACTCGAATTTACGAATCGCTCGCTGTCCACTCTTTGAGAACAGTGAGTTCTGCCATTGATTGGCCGCTAGTGAGAGTAAGGCAAGTTCGGTCTGATCGAGATCGCCAATGTCGAGTGAGTAACGCTTCGGATTTATTCGATATCCAGCTTCATCCTCGAAGAGCGGATCTTCACTTCCTACTTCGATCTCTAGACCAAGGTCACGGAGATCATTCTTATCGCGCTCGAACATTCGTTCCATGGTCTCAGGAGTTCCCGAATATCCTTCAACGCTCCGAAAAATCTCTGCCTTTGTGAGGTAGCGTCGACTAGCAAGAAGTGCCATGGTCAGGTTGATGAGCCGTTCACTCTTCTGCAGGCCGGACTCGCTCATGGCTTAAAGATAGAGGGTTAGCCTGCCTTTGCTATTCTGCAGTCATGGAAAATCGCCGTTTCGCTCTCCGCACCGTTGCTGGTCTCGGAGCCATCACCTTGACCACATCATTACTTCTCACCGGATGCACCACCAATGGTGGATCCACTACCCGAAAGGCAACTGTGACTACCGAGCCTGCAGCAGTTAACTTCCCAGCCGTGACCGGATCTCTCGGAAGCGCTCCAACTATTGTGAAGCCAACCGATGCTCCACCAACATCCCTTGAGAGCAAAGATCTCGTCGTCGGATCTGGTGCATCAGTAGCCCCTGGTGCGACAGTGACCACTCATTATGTGCTTATGGGTTGGTCTAACGGCGCGATCATCGACTCTTCCTGGACTCGTGGTACTCCACTCACAATCGGATTGGGTCAAGTGATCCCTGGTTGGCAGCAAGGCATGGTCGGCATGAAAGTTGGCGGACGTCGCGAACTCATCATTCCACCAGCACTTGGTTATGGTGCCGCTGGTTCTGGACCAGTTGGGCCAAACGAGACGCTTATCTTCGTCGTAGACCTACTCGCTACGAAGTAACCTCTTCCTCAGCTGGCAAACCGTACGAACCCTTCGATGGGCGACGTCGACGAAGTGGCGCAGTAACTCCTGGTGCCAATCGTCTCGCCATAATGAGGAAACCAGTATGTCCAATCATTCGGTGTTGTGGCCTGACAGCTAATCCTTCATGGTGCCAGCCGCGCACAATCGTCTCCGTACTTTCAGGTTCGGTAAAGGCAGCAGAGCTCTTAATGGTCTCCGCCACCTCTGAGAGTTGAGTTGTGGTGGCTACATAAGCGAGAAGAACTCCACCGGGATCAAGCACTTCCTGTGCCATATCAACGCACTCCCATGGAGCGAGCATGTCTAGGACGATACGGTCATATTTTTTACTGCGGTCTACCTCGTCCTGAAGTGACCCCACAGTCAAAGACCAATTGCTAGGAAGCTCGCGGAAGTATTCACCAACATTCTTTCGAGCGATATCTGCAAAATCATCACGGCGTTCAAATGAGTCAACGAGACCATCGCGACCAACTGCTCGAAGCAGTGAGATGGTCAGGGCGCCAGAACCAACACCAGCCTCAAGGACTCGTGAACCAGGGGCGATATCAGCGATTCCAACGATCATCGCGGCATCCTTGGGATAGACAATTGTTGCCCCGCGCGGCATCGATAGTACGTAATCAGCGAGCAACGGTCTGAAGGCTAAGAACTTTAACCCGGCAGTAGTTTCAACAACCGAACCCTCGGGTAGACCAACGATCTGATCATGTATCAGCCAGCCTTTATGAGTGTGCCACTCCCCTGCCTCTTTCAGGGTGATCGTATGAAGTTTTCCCTTGGCATCGGTCAGTTGAACACGATCGCCATAGTGGAAGAGTGCTTTTTCGCTGGGGTTCATTGAGATATCCGTTCGTGGATCATCGTCGCTAAATTCTTAAGGTCTAAGTCTACTAAAGAGTCGACGACGAGAGTTCGTGGATGTTCTGCTACTTCTACTAAATGCGGAATTGCGAGAACAAGTGCGCCACTTGCTTGGGCTGCGGCGATTCCTGGCCTTGAGTCTTCGAGGATGAGGCAATCACTTATCACCACTCCTAGGGCTTCAGCCGCCTTTAGATATGACTCTGGATTCGGCTTACTCACGCTAACCTCATTAGAACTAATGGAAACGGAGAAGTAGTCGCTGCTCAGTGAATTCAACGTAGCGTCAACGAGATTGCGTGGACTTGCTGAAACTAACCCCATCGGAATACCTGCGGCATAGATCTCTTCCATGAGCTCTCTCGCACCAGGCATGAAGTTCAGTCCCGCTATAAATTGTGACTCAACTCTTTGAACGAGTTCTCGAACAAAGAATTCTGGGCTCTCACTATTCACCAAATCGAACATGTAGGCTCCAACGCGCGGAAGCGGTCCGCCGAGGCAATGCTTCTGATCCTCGATTCTCCACTTGTACCCAAAATCAGCCATCAGCGATGTTTCGGCTATGAGCCAATAGGGCTCGGTATCAACGAGCGTCCCATCCATATCAAAGAAGATCGCTGGGAAGGTCACGTTGCGTTGAAATATTTCGCTTCTGGGTGGTGCACGATAATGGCAGAGGTGGATTGTTCTGGATGGAGTTGGAACTCCTCCGATAAAAGAACGCCGATGCGCTCTGGCTCCAAGAGCTCGCAGAGTTGCTTCTGTTGTTCGAGATCTGGGCAGGCGGGATAACCAAATGAGTAACGAGAGCCGCGATATCCCTGATCAAGAATCTCTGGTAATTGTAGTGAATCCTCTTCTGAGAATCCCATCTCGTCACGAACGCGAGCGTGCCAATGTTCGGCAAGCGCCTCCGTCAATTGAACGGACAAGCCATGAAGTTCTAGGTACTCGCGATAATTGTTCGCTTCAAAGAGTTTGGCAGTCGCTTGGCTGACAGATTCGCCCATAGTCACAACATGGAATGCCACAGTGTCGATCTCGCCTGACTCTTTACTTCGGAAGAAGTCGCTCAAGCACAATCTGCGATCTCTCGTCTGTCTTGGGAAGGTAAACCGGAGGCGTTGGGTACCTTCGAGCGGGCCCTCATGGTGAAGGATTACAAGATCGTTACCCTCGCTATAACAAGGGAAATATCCGTAAACGACAGCGGCATTGAGCCACCCGTTAGATTGGACATCATTGAGAAGTGAACGAAGCCGTGGTCGGCCTTCTTCCTCAACCATCCGTTCGTACTCGCCACGATTGCCCTTGAGACCCCATTGCCCAACAAAGAGTGCGCGCTCATCGAGCATGCCTAGATAATTTTGAAGCGGAATACCTTTAACGATCCTTGAGCCGTAGAACGGTGCCTTCGGCAAGGTATTGGTTGGTGAGACATCGGATCGGGTGGTGTCGGTATTTGCTTCACGGTTCATGCGAGTATTTGGAGTCCGTCGCTCGCGTAGTGGTGGAAGTGAAGCGGTTGCATCACCTCGCTTCATACCAATCATGGCATCCATTAAGCGCAGACCCTCAAAGGCATCTTTGGCATAACGAACGGTGCCGGGGAATGCATTGGCGAGATCATCTTCAACAAAACTACGAGTGAGCGCTGCTCCCCCAAGAATCACCGGCCACTTCTGGTCAAGACCGCGAGATTGGAGCTCGGCTAAGTTCTCTTTCATGATGACCGTCGACTTAACAAGGAGTCCTGACATGCCGATGACATCCACATTGTTCTCAGTTGCAGCGTCGATGATCTGATTAATAGTCTGTTTGATTCCAATATTCACAGTTGTGTAGCCGTTGTTGCTTAAAATGATATCGACGAGATTCTTGCCAATATCGTGAACATCACCTTTAACCGTTGCCAAGAGGATGGAGCCGCGACCCTCATCGTCGGATTTCTCCATATGCGGTTCGAGGATAGCTACGGCGCTCTTCATCACTTCAGCGCTTTGTAGAACGAAAGGTAATTGCATCTCGCCGCGACCGAAAAGTTCGCCGACCTCTTTCATCCCTGCTAAAAGATGATCATTAATGATGGCAAGTGGCTTGATACCGACAGCCATAGCCTCTTGAAGATCTGCTTCCAATCCCACCTTTTCGCCATCGATTATTCGACGTTCAAGTCGCTTCTCTAATGGCAGCGCAGCCAACTCTGCAGCGCGTGAGATCTTGCTTGATTTCACCTCAACGCCATCGAAGAGTTCGAGGAATTTCGAGAGTGGATCGTAGGTGAGATCACCGGCTTCGTTATATTCACGACGATCGTAAATGAGATCTAGCGCAACACCTTTCACATCATCTGCGATTCGAGCCATCGGAGTGATTTTTGAAGGATGAACGATCGCTGAATCCAAGCCGGCTTTAACTCCCTCAGCTAAGAAGACTGAGTTGAGAACGATTCTGGCGGCTGGGTTGAGACCGAAGGAGACGTTTGAGACACCAAGCGTCGTTTGAACAGTTGGGTACAACTTCTTGAGCTCGGCGATAGCGCTCAGCGTTTCGATGCCGTCACGGCGCGTCTCTTCTTGCCCAGTTGCAATCGGGAAGGTGAGGCAATCGATGAGAATGTCCTCTACCGCCATCCCCCAGTTATTGACGAGATCCTCAATCAGTCGAGTAGCGACGCGAATCTTCCACTCACTGGTTCGGGCCTGGCCTTCTTCGTCAATGGTGAGAGCGACGACCGCAGCTCCATGTTCTTTGACGAGCGGCATGATGCGAGCGAATCGACTTGTTGGGCCATCGCCATCTTCGTAGTTCACGGAGTTGATGATGCTGCGTCCACCAAGATGCTCTAGACCAGCTTTAAGAACGTCAGGCTCAGTCGAGTCGAGCATGATCGGCAGTGTTGAACTCGTTGCAAGTCGAGAGGCGAGTTCAGACATATCTTTAACGCCATCGCGGCCGACATAATCAACGGAAAGGTCGAGAATGTGTGCGCCATCGCGGATCTGATCGCGCGCGATCTCGATGCAGGTCTGCCAATCTTCCGTAATGAGTGCATCGCGGAATGCTCGGGAACCGTTCGCATTGGTCCGCTCCCCGATCGCCAGGTATGCATTATCTTGTCGGAAGGGAACGAATTGGTAGAGCGAAGATGCGCCATCTTCCTTCTGAGGGTTTCTTGTGGGCGTAACGCGACCAGATACCGTGGAGACAACTGCCTCGAGATGAGCCGGCGTGGTTCCGCAACAGCCACCGATTAACGAGATGCCGTACTGGTCAACAAAGTCAGAGAGATAGTTAGCAAGTTCAGCCGGCGAGAGTGGGTAAACCGCACCGTTCGGTCCGAGGATTGGTAGGCCCGCATTCGGCATAACTGAGATCTTCGCAGTCGAATTCTTGCTAAGGACACGTAGGTGTTCGGACATTTCTGCTGGTCCGGTCGCGCAGTTCAATCCAATTAAGTCGATGTTAAGTGGTTCGAGTGCGTTGAGGGCGGCACCAATCTCTGAACCCAGAAGCATCGTTCCCGTTGTTTCTACCGTTACTTGTGCGATGAGGACGATATCTCGACCTGACGCAGTGATCGCAGCGCGTGCGCCATTCACCGCAGCCTTAGCCTGCAAGAGATCCTGAGTCGTTTCAATCAAAAGCGCATCGCTTCCACCATCGATCAATCCTTGTGATGCCTCTTGATAGTGTGCGCGAAGCTTCTCGTATTCGACGTGTAGAAGTGTTGGCAATTTTGTTCCGGGACCAATTGATCCTAGGACCCAACGAGGGCGATCGGGCGTTGAGAATGAATCTGCACTCTCACGAGCAATAATCGCGCCCGCCTTGGCAAGTTCATAGATGCGATCTTCGATTCCATATTCAGCAAGGTTCGCCCAATTGGCACCGAAGGTATTCGTCTCGATCGCATCGACACCCACGGCAAGATATGCATCATGGACGGCTCGCACGATATCTGGACGCGAGACATTCAATATTTCATTGCAGCCTTCATGTCCTTGAAAATCTTCGAGGGTGGGATCCTGAGCCTGCAACATCGTGCCCATCGCCCCGTCGGCAATAACGGTGCGGGTTGCCAGAGCGGCGCGTAGAGAGTTCGATGAAGTACTCATGAGAGGCCTACTTTAGCGGAGTTGTGCGTAGAGCTAGAACGCGAGCCCAAGAAGTGCGTCAAGGAGCCGAGATAGCTCGCCAGCGCCTTGTTGTGGCTGATCATTTCCTTCATCGAGATTAAGGCCCGCCCACTCTTCGAGGAGTTTGAGCGCGTTCGGGGTATTGAGATTATCTGCCATGGACTCGATGAGCGAGAGCGAAAGTGTTGTGGTTGGTGTCACCCACTCGCGAGCCAATGCTGCTCGAATCATCGCGACAGAGTTAGTTGCAGTTGCCAACTTCTCAGCGCTCCACATGCGATCTGATTGATAGCGGTCCCCTAGAAGGGCGTATTTGATCGCCACGGGATCAACGCCCTCGGCGAGAAGTTTTGAGACGAAGACGAGGTTTCCCTTGCTCTTGCTCATCTTTTCACCGTCTAGTCCAACCATGCCGGCATGTACATAGTGGCGAGCGAATGGTTGACCGAGCATCGCGGCACCCTGTGCTCCACTCATGAAGTGGTGAGGGAAAATGAGGTCTGAACCGCCGCCTTGAAGATCGATAGAAAATTCTTTACCTGCGGGAGTTAGAAAATCTGGACCTAACAAGTATCGCAGCGCGATAACTGAACATTCGATATGCCAACCAGGGCGGCCGAAGCCGTGGCTACTCTCCCAACCTGGTTCATCATTCTTATTCGCCCACCAGAGAACGGGATCGAGCGGATGGCGTTTACCTACTCGACCAGGATCACCACCGCGTTCTGCAAAGATCTTGAGAACTTCGGTTTCAGGAATAGGTAACTCCGCGAGGAATGAAGAGATATCAAAGTAGAGATCGTTCTCAACGCTATAGACAAAACCGTTCTTTGCCATCTGTGTGATCGCCTGATCGATCAGTTGCATAACGCCTGTGGCCGGAACGAAAGCTTTCGGTGGGAAGATGTGCAGGGCAGTCATATCCGAACGGAAGAGATCAATTTGTGAGGCAGCGAGCTCCTGCCAATTCACATTATCGCGAACCGCTCGTTCAAGAAGAGGTTCATCGATATCGGTGATGTTCTCAACGAAAGAGACGTGAGCGCCGCTTAAGCGTTGATAACGATTGATGAGATCAAAAGCAATATAGGTCGCAGCATGGCCAAGGTGGGTTGCATCGTATGGTGTGATGCCACAGACATACATCGTGAAATCTTTACCAGCATCAACTTCGGTAAGACCCTTTGACGTATTGAGAGTGAGAACCGGAAAGGAGAATTCAGCTGGTGGCTGGTAGAGATCTGGCCACGATGGGATGGTCTGTGATTGAGTCTCCATAGGTACCAATCGTATCTAAAAAGGTGGCCATGGGACGGCTGGCCAATCCTCGGATGGGAATGGGAATGAATTGGCTTTGAGGGTTCGATCGATTCTCATGATCAAGGCTGAAAGATCTTCCTCGCTGAGATAGTTAGATAACTTCGAATCTTCAATCTTCGATGGGAGTTGAGCTAAGTCATCGCGTTCTTTCTCTGATAAAGATTCGCCTGCAAACTGCCATAGGACAGTCCGCAACTTATCTTCGTGATGAAAAGCTACGCCATGGTCGCAGCCAAAGATCTTCCCCGATGCAGTTGGGAGAATATGCCCGAATTTTCTATCCGTGTTATTGATGAGGACATCAAAGACCGCCATCGCTCTAATTTGAGGATCCGCACTTTGCGCAAGTGCCACGACATCGATTTCTTCGTCAACCTCGATCCACCGTTGCACCGAACCCATTCCAAATGGTCCGTCGCGAAAGATAGTCTCTGGGACTATTCCGTAACCCAAGAGATCAGAGAGTATGTAGGCAGCAACCTCTCGTTTTGCGAGTTCGCCATCGGGAAAATCCCAGAGGGATCTCTCCCCTGCGATCGGTTTGTAGATAACGCTCAGCGGACTCTCCTCAGCTCCGATCTCACAGAGCAGGGTGGCATTCGAAGCATCTACAAGACGGCCGACCACCCGCATCTCACCGCTATGAAGATCAGAGTTGGTCAACGTCGATAACCATTTGCTCGAGGGCAGAGGTGTCCATCATTATTGATCGGAAGCCCACAGAACGGACAAACTTGTCGACCCGCATTGACAACAAATTCAGCACGATCAATAAAGGTGCGAGCCTGATGAATACGAATCGATGCCGTGACAAGTTCAGGGGCATCTTCAATGAGGAGGGCCTCTTCATCATCGAGGAGATCGACAATCTGCTCGTCACCCATCGCCTGTAGCTGAATGATGATTCGTTGATCGGACTCTTCCCAGCTCATCGCGATGATCCCAACTCGGAAATCTTCATCTATGGGGAATTCCAATGGCTCTTGATCACGCTTGTGTTGAAGTGAGAGTTCATCGAGACTCGCATTGCCTGATGCCCGGAGTTCTCGTACGAGCGTTCGAAGGCGTTCTGCGAGAGCTTGCACTTGACTCTTTTCGACAACTACAGAGGAGAGCCCTGCACTTCCACGAATCTGGATAAAGAAAGTTCGCTCACCGGGCAGCCCAACAGTTCCAGTTGTGAAACGTTCGACGAACTCGTGATTGGTTGAGATCCGGCTCATCGACTTCGCTTACCGCTCTTTATGGAAGGCCCGGCTCCTCCGCCAAGAGTTGGCGCCGCGTTCGTTGAGACCCTCTCCTTCAAATGCGTAGTTGAATTTGTTTCAGCAACTATCGCCTGACCAGAATGAATCACGATCCGCGTTATGGATGCTGGATCGATAGCGATCCTCTGGAACTGATCGAGATGTAGACCGAGGTAATGAGCTGTGATCGCCTTAATGACATCGCCATGCGAGACGAAGACGGTGGTCTTGCCTGGGAGAGCAAGCCGCGCAACTGCCTCGGTGCTTCGTCCCAGCATCTCAAGGAAACTTTCTCCGTCGGGAAATCGTACCGATGATGGCTTTGATTGAATCTCTCGCCAAAGTGGCTTCTTCGATAATCGCGCAAGTGACTTACCACTCCACTCGCCATATTCCATCTCAATAATCCCCAAATCCTTGACCACTTCGATTTGTGGATGTGATGCGAGAAATGGCGCAACAGTTTGGCGAGCGCGCAAGAGTGGGCTGACGACAACTCGCGCGATTGTGAGGGCATCTAACTGCTCCGCAACCTTCTGCGCCTGCTCAAACCCTCTTTTACTCAGACCGACTGTCTTATCTCGTCCGGCGAGAATAGCTTTGGCATTTGCAGTGGAGTGGCCGTGCCGAAGAAGGATGATCTCGGTTGGTCGTGTCATATAAGAAGGTTACCGACTTATTGAGGATTCCGTTGGTAGCCTCAGGACTATGGAGATGCGCGCACTCGGACGAACTGGCCTGGCTGTATCTCGTCTCGCACTTGGGACTATGACGTGGGGTCGCGATACCGACGAACATGAGGCGGCAGACCAGCTTCGCTCGTATGTCGATGCCGGTGGCAATATTCTCGACACCGCAGCTATGTACGGAGATGGTGATAGCGAGCGGGTTATCGGTGGCTTCTTAGGGACGATGATTGGTCGAGAAGAAGTCCTGCTTGCAACAAAGGCTGGAATCTCATCACATGGTGGCACGAGACGATCAAATAACTCCAGATCCAGTCTGCTGGATGAGTTGGATGGCTCCCTCACTCGCCTTGGTGTGGGACACGTTGATCTTTGGCAGGTACAAGGTTGGGATGATCAAACTCCTCTAGATGAGACGCTGGCCGCGATGGATTACGCCGTGACCTCTGGAAAGGCGAGATATGTTGGTTTTGCAAACCTTGCCGCTTGGCAGTTAGCCCGAGCTGCAACCCTACAGAATCCACTCTTCGGAAAGAGCCCCATCACATCCATCCAGACCGAGTACTCGCTTCTCAATCGATCGATGGAGAGCGAGCTACTTCCAGCGACAGCAGAACTTGGTGTTGGAGTTCTCGCCTGGTCACCGCTTGGACGCGGGGTTCTCACTGGTAAGTACCGAAATGGCACGCCATCAGATTCGCGTGGCGCAAGTCCGCACTTCGCCGAATTCATTTCGCCCTATTTAGATGAGCGATCACGTTCAATTGTTGAAGCAGTCTGCGTCGCCGCGCAAGGATTGGGATACAGCCCTCTTGAGGTTGCTCTCGCTTGGGTTCGAGATAACGCCGGTGTTTCAAGTGCGATCATTGGAGCTCGTACAGGTGCTCAATTAAGAGGCGTCTTAGCCTCAGAGGAGATCGTTCTGCCCGATCCCGTCAAAATCGCTTTGGATGAGATCTCAGCTTTATAAGATCTAGAAATTAGCAGTTAGATAGGAATCGCGCGAGGACGCGGACTCCAAAGATCAGGCCATCTACTGGAATTCGCTCATCTACTCCGTGGAAGAGTGCGAAGAAGTCGAGATCATCTGGCAACTTCACTGGACTATATCCATAACCGATGATTCCGAGATCTGAGAGCGCTTTATTATCAGTACCGCCACTCATAAGATACGGAACTGGAACGCCCTCGGGATCCTCAGCGATGATCGCATCGCACATTCCTTGAACGAGTGGACCATCAAAATCAACCTCTAGCGCCTTATCGCGGATCATTACCTCGACCGTTGCATCATCGCCAGCGAGTTGCTTCACGGTACTTGCTAACTCATCTTCAAAGCCTGGAAGAAAACGCCCGTCGACCACTGCTGACGCAGATCCCGGGATTACATTCGCTTTATAACCAGCTTCCAGCATCGTTGGATTCGCTGTGTTCTGAACTGTGGCGCCCATCATGCGGGCAGCACCACCGATGTGCTTCAAGAGCGGACGTGGATTTGCTGGGTCGTAGGCCTCCCCCACAAGTTCGGCAATCTTGGAGAAGAATTTTGAACCAGTCTTAGTCTCACGTTGCGGCCATTGGTGTTCACCAATACGAGCGATTGCGCGTGCCAACTTTGTTACAGCATTCGCAGGATTGATAAATGACCCATGACCCGCGTTTCCAGTGGCGGTGAGCTTCATCCATTGAATTCCCTTTTCAGCAGTTTCAACGAAGTAGAGACGGTGGCCACCCGTAATAGTGACTGAGAAACCGCCAACTTCTGAGATCGCCTCCGAATATCCGTCGAAGAGTTCAGGACGATTCTTTACTAGCCATCGAGAGCCATAGACGCTTCCCGCTTCTTCATCTGCGAAGAAGATCAACAAGACATTTCGTGGTGGAACAAAACCGGCTCGAGCCCAGGCACGAACGACCGCGAGGAACATCGCATCGCCATCTTTCATATCAACAGCGCCACGACCCCAAATGAATCCATCTTTGATAACTCCGCTAAATGGATCAACACTCCAGTCATCAGCATTTGCTGGAACAACATCGAGATGGCCATGAACGACGATTCCTGGACGGCTCTGATCCGCACCCTTAATCTTCGCTACGACGTTGACGCGATTGGGCGCGGTCTCAATGAGTTCCGATTCAATACCAACTTCGGCCAATTTAGCGGCGCAATACTCAGCAACCGCTTTCTCATCGCCCTTACCCTCGCCGTAGTTGACGCTGGGAATCTGGATCAATCCCTGAAGGAGTGAAATAACATCGGCCTCCATCTCTGCCATTTGGGCGGGAGTGAGGTTGTAGCCATTTGAGTCTGCGGGATTCTCATTGTTCTGGGTCATGTGCCAATCCTGCACCACAATCGCTCCATTTCCCACGCACGACAGAGATTGCTATATTTCTCCACTGATCCTTAGCAGCCAGCTAGGGGGTAGACACTCGTCCGGGTGGCGGAATTGGCAGACGCGCTAGCTTGAGGTGCTAGTCCTCGCAAGGGGTTCGGGGTTCAAGTCCCCGTTCGGACACACAGTTACTCATATCTCGTTATAACTCCCAGGCTCTCGACCAGAGAACCTCTGAGAATCCATCAGGTAGTGGCAGGATACGGCCATGGCCGAGCTCACCTATTACTGTGGAACCATGGATAGCGGTAAGTCAACGCTCGCCTTACAGACAGCGCATAACCACCAGAGCCGGGGTCGCACCGGCGTGATCTTCACCAATAAAGACCGCGGTGGCCCAGGCATGATCACTAGCCGCCTTGGACTCAAGAGTGAAGCGGTTGAGGTCAGTAATGGGTTAGACCTTCATAAATTTGTTGTTGAGATGCTCAGTCGTGGTGAGCGCGTCGATTTTATTATCAGTGATGAGACGCAGTTCTTTGATGCGAAGCAGATCGAAGAACTTGCCCAGATAGTTGATGGGCTTGGAATCGATGTCTATGCATTCGGTATCTTGACTGATTTTCGAACGAAACTCTTTCCAGGTTCTGCTCGGCTCGTTGAACTTGCAGATCGAGTTTTGCCATTGCAAGTTGAAGCGCTCTGCTGGTGTGGATCTCGTGCAACCCATAATGCTCGTGTTGCCTATGGCGAGATGATTACCGAAGGCGAGCAAGTTGTAGTCGGAGATACACAGGATCCAGATGCAATCGGGTATGAAGTTCTCTGCCGTCGCCATCATATGCGTCGTGTAACAAGTCGTTCGGCGCGCGCCGCTCGCCCTGAGCCGCTACCCTTCCAAGGTATTTAACTCTCTTTCCAAACTCTTACCGCAAGACCCCCACTTATAAGGAGATCTTCATGGAATCAAAGGGCTACGCCGCACTTGCAGGAAACACTCCGCTTGAGCCATTCACCTTTACGCGTCGCGAACTAGGCGTGAAGGATGTCGCCCTTGATATCTCATATGGCGGTATCTGCCACTCAGATATTCATCAGGTACGAGAGGAGTGGGGCGCAAGCCTCTTCCCAATGGTTCCTGGCCACGAGATCGTTGGTCGAGTTACCCAGATTGGTTCATCTGTATCAAAGTTTAAAGTTGGAGATCTGATTGGAATCGGTGTCTTCATCGATTCTTGCCGAGAATGTGAGAACTGTCTAGCCGGAAAGCAGCAGTACTGCTTAGGCGGAATGACTGGTACGTACAACACCTATGAACGCAATACAAAAAATATTGCCTTTGGTGGTTATTCAAACAATTTTGTCATCGATGAAGATTATGCGGTTCACGTGCCGGCGAACCTTCCGCTGGAAGGTGTCGCCCCTTTGATGTGTGCAGGCATAACTCTCTACTCCCCTCTGCGCCATTGGAAAGCTGGTCCGGGTAAGAAAGTTGCAATCATGGGTCTCGGTGGACTCGGTCATATGGGAGTGAAGTTTGCAGCGGCCATGGGTGCCCACGTAACAGTCCTCTCCCATTCACCGAATAAGAAGGCCGATGCTCTTGCAATGGGCGCAGATGAATTTCTCGTCTTGGATTCAGACGAGGCTTTTGCAGCACATAAGCGCCACTTCGATCTCATCCTCAATACCGTCTCTGCAGATCTGCCGATTGAGAAGTATCTCTCGCTAACTAAGGTCGATGGCACCTTGGTAATGATTGGACTTCCAAGTGCTCCCTTAGCCATTAATGTCGGAACTCTCATTGGATCACGACGTTCGCTCGCAGGATCGATGATTGGTGGAATCCCAGAGCTACAAGAGATGCTCGATTTCTGTGCAGAACATCAGATCGTTAGCGATGTAGAGGTTATCGAACCCAGCTACATCAATACCGCATACGATCGTACGGTCGCTTCAGATGTGAAATACCGCTTCGTGATCGATGCGAGTAAGTACTAATTCAATCTAAATAATTCTAAATAAATTGATGTGCTGCCGTTGCGATGAGTGGTGCCAGGAAAATCGCCGGCAGTAAGTTCCCGATCGCAATCACCTTGATATTGAGAATTCTCAATCCGATAGCAGTGAGAAGGATTCCGCCCACCGCAGTCATCGCACCTACCTGGTAGCCATTCATGACATTACCTAATCCCCAACCAGCAATCGTCCAGAGCCCTTGGTAGATTCCAACTGGAATGAATGAGGCGAGGACTCCCCAGCCGAACGTTGCGGCAAAGGCGATTGAAGTAATGCAGTCCAATATGCTCTTCAAAATGAGTTGTTGATGACCATTTCCCATTCCATCTGAAATAGAGCCAAGTATCGCTAGTGGACCAATCGCAAAGAGCAGAGACGCTGCCATGAACCCTTCAATGAAGTTGCCCCTACTTGAGCCAGAGAAGCGCTTACGTAGCTGATGTCCAAAAGATTCAAGGTGATCTTCTATTCGAAGCAAGGTGCCGATCAGGGCTCCAAGAACGAGAGCAACGATGATGGTGAGCAAAGTCCAACCACTAGGGAGAGCCTTGGAGTAGATCGGGTTCCATACGATACGAAGTGCGTCAGCGGCGGCAACGAAGGTGACTAACCCGAGTGCATCTGTGATGAGCGAACGGGTCTTCTCGGGAATTCTGTTCCCAAAGAGAACGCCGATGACACTACCGCCCATGATTCCCAATACATTGAGAAGAGTCCCGAATCCGATAAACATTAAGAACCAAATACTCCAAAGCGCAAAATGGAAATCACGCCCACTAATAAGCAGTACAGTGCAAAGGGCCGTAGCGTATTACTTCGAAAATATTTGACCAAGAATTTTACCGAGATAAATGTAGCGATGAACGCCGCAATAGTTCCAGCCAGTAGCGCGCCGTTTGATCCCGCGGCTATAGCTCCGTGATGCATCAATTGTGGAAGTTTAAAGAGAGATGCTCCGAGGATGGCCGGGAAGGCAAGGAGAAAAGCAAAGTCGGCTGCGACCGAACGTGAAAGACCACGCATCATTCCAAAGCTGATAGAGACACCGAAACGAGAAATACCGGCGAAGAGTGCGGTGCTCTGACCAACTCCGACCACGAGGGCTTGCCCAAGAGAGACGCGTTCAACTATGGCGGTATTCGAATCTTTTGCCATGGCGTGGGCATGACGACGATCAGTGAGACGCTCAACACCGAAGAGGATCAGACCATTAATAGTCAGGAAGCAAGCAGCATAGAGTGGCTTTCCAAAGTTCTTCTCAAAGAATTTGTTGAGGGCAAGACCCAGGAGTGCAACTGGGAGCGTTCCTACGATAAGACGAAGTAAGAGCGGAAGACCTGATCCTGCAGATGGATCTTTCCGAAGACCACGAAGTGCAGAGCCAAGAATGTTGAGCCAACGTCGACCAAAGATGATGAAGAGAGCTATCGCGCTCGCAAAGTGGAAAGCAACGGCAATGAGAAGGTATTGAGGATCAGCCGCGAAGCTCTTCCAACTGCCACCAAGCCACGCCGGCACGAGAACTGCATGACCAAGAGAGGATATCGGGAAGAGTTCAGTAACCCCTTGGAGTAATCCGACAACGATCGCTTGAAGGTATGTGAAGTGAAACATAGGTAGACTCTACAGGTGAGCGAGCAGAAAAGAGCTGAACCTAGCGGCCGTCAGGGTCTATTGAAGATTTTGTATCCGCAACGGACTATCCCCCGCATGCTTTGGACGAGCAATGGTCGATGGGATCTCTCAATGAGTCGGGTGGCTATCTTGCTCTTTGGACTGGCGATCTTTGGATTCGGTGATGGTCTTATCATTGAGTCCCATATTGGAAATGCACCATGGTCAGTGCTTGCTCAAGGACTTTCGTTGCACACGCCCTTCTCTATCGGTGAATGCACCTTCATTATCGGATTTCTCGTTCTCCTTTTATGGCTTCCGATGCGGGAACGTCCAGGTTTCGGTACGTTGGCAAATATCTGCGTGATCTCGCTCTTTATTCAAATTGCAGTAGATGTCGTTCCAGTGGTTCATCGTAACTTTCTACTCTCGCTTCTCATGGTCGTTACAGGAATCGCTCTCGTTGGGCTCGGCTCTACGCTCTACATCACAACTGGCTTGGGGCCGGGTCCGCGCGATGGTTTGATGACAGCGCTCCATCAACGAACTGGGGTTCGCGTTGCTCGAGTTCGACTAGCGATTGAGATCACCGCCCTCATCATTGGTGCTTTACTAGGCGGGACACTTGGCATTGGAACTGCGCTCTTTGCCTTTCTCATCGGTAATTCTGTTGCAATTTGGCTCGGAATCATCTCCCACTTTGCAGGAGCCAATTAACCGGTTCAATTGACTTCGATTCCAGAATCTCATTACACCGAGAAAAGGGCGAGCTACCAAAGAAGCCTCGATAGGCGCTTAAGGGGCTTGGGTGAACACTGGTAATCAGAGCATCGCTCTCAAAATAGTGTGAGAACTTTTTAGCGCTCTCCCCCCATAAAATTCCGACGGTTTTTGGAGTGACCACTGATGCAAGAGCGGCATTGGTGAATTCCTGCCAACCGATAGATGCATGAGAGAGCGACTTTCCGGGCTCGCACGTCAGTATTGAGTTCAAGAGTAAAACTCCCTCATTGCGCCACTGAGTCAGATCACCTGATTCGGGTATTGGGAAACCTAGATCAGCGTGATACTCCTTGAAGATATTAGAGAGCGTCGGTGGAAACTTTCTGACAGAGTGTGGAATCGAGAAGGCAAGGCCGTGTGCATTCTCGCTCTGCGGATATGGATCCTGACCAAGGATCACCACTTTGACTGAAACTGGAGGAAGTGCGAAGGCGGCGAAGATCTGATCGCGATCTGGATTGGTTGCAGACTCACCGATCGCAGCATCGATTAAGTCCAGCAGAGGGAGATGGTCGACCAAAAGTCGCGACCATTCGCGTGGAAGGAGGGAGCGCAACGATTCCATGAACGAGATTACAAAGCGCGAGCGAAGAAGCGACCGCCCTCATTAATGACCGAGATCGCAATGCCATACGCACTTGAGAGATTTTCTGAGGTGAGAACCTCATTGATCAAACCCATACCAACGGCCTGGCCAGATTTCAGCAAGAGCGCATGAGTTGTTCCGTGCGGAATCTCTTCGAGATGATGGGTAACGATTAACGTTGCAGGTGAGAGCGGATCGGCAGCAAGTGCATCCAGGCGCTTGAGAAGATCTTCTCGACCGGATAGATCCAACCCAGCTGCTGGCTCGTCAAGGAGCAGAAGTTCGGGATTGGGCATCAGCGCTCTCGCAATCAGAACACGCTTCTTTTCACCTTCACTCAAGGTTCCGAAGGTGCGCTCTTTTAGATCGCGAACTCCCAGAGTGGTGAGCAGGCTCATGGCTCGGGACTCATCCCAGAGGTCATAGCTCTCATTCCAACGCCCGATAATCGCGTAGGCAGAGCTCATGACAAGATCCATTACAATCTCATCTTCTGGAATGGTTGTGACCAAATTTGTTGTCATCAATCCGATTCTTGGTCGGAGTTCGAAGACATCAGTTCGACCAATGACGGAGTCGAGAACTTCAACGGTTCCTGTGGTCGGATGGATATTTGTTGCTGCCAGTTGGAAGAGCGTCGTCTTTCCTGCGCCATTGGGCCCGACGATGACCCATCGCTGGCCCTCAGAAATCTCGAGCGAGATGGGTCCGAGGATCGTCGATCCATCACGAATCACGCTGACGCTATCGAATTTCAATACCTGGCTCACAGGAGTGAAAGATACCTGCTTCGGTGCTCACTAGCCGATAGCCTCTCCCTATGACCGCGCCTACAAAATTCACGGGATTGTTGCTCGCCTCAGGAGTCAATCAAGGAGATCCACTCTCCGCCGTTCTAGAGGTGTTGGCGCCCTTCTCGCTGACCGTCTTGAGCGCTGAGAACCTTGTCGTTCGTGATCGCTTCATCTACACACTCTTGGTAGAATTGAGCCCTGATCATGTCGCTCCATTATCCGCAGACCTTGACGAGGTTAGCGCTGCCGGTGTGATCGACATCGCCTATGACTTCACAGCGTTCGCTCTTCCTCAGCCGGAAGCGACGATCCCGTACCGCTCTACAACTGTTGCGCCTTTACTCTCGCCGGCGCAGGTCTTAGATCTTCACAAGGTGATCGGCAGTGGCGCGAAGGTGACCGCGCAAAACCTTGCGATTGATGGATCGTTCACCGTTCTTCACATTGATTATCAGGTTGAAGGAGGTGGATCGCAGGCAGTGCGCGAAGATCTGCTTTCAAAAGCTCGACTCCTTGGGTTAGCAACAACGGTGCGCTCAACGCGTGAAGTGAGAATTGGTGGCGAGGCGATCCTCTTTGATATGGACTCGACCTTCATCAATCAAGAAGTTATTGATGAGGTTGCAGCCCTGGCTGGAGTTGGCGAGCAAGTTTCTGCGATTACTGATCGCGCCATGAAGGGAGAATTGGATTTCAAGGCCTCTCTCATCGAGCGGGCTCGGCTCCTTAAAGGTCAACCGGCAGAGATACTTCAACGCGTTAAAGAGAAGATCACTCTTACCTCGGGTGCTCGGGAGTTTGTAGAAGCTGCTCATGCCCGTGGTGCTCGAGTCGGAATCGTCTCTGGTGGTTTTCATGATGTGATCGATGAAGTTCTCGCACCTTTGGGTATCGATCTCGTTGTGGCAAACAGATTTGACATTGTAGATGGCATCCTCACTGGTGAAGTTCTGGGTGAGATTGTGGACCGCGAGATGAAGGCCCAGACTCTCGCCTCCTTTGCAGATGGTGCATCCCGCTGCGTTGCGGTTGGAGATGGCGCTAATGACATCGCAATGATTCAAGGCGCAGATATTGGCGTAGCATTTTGTGCAAAGCCCGCGTTGCAAGATGTTTCAGACGTTGTGCTCAACCACCGTGATCTAAGAGCTTTACTACCTCTGCTCGGCTATTAGAAAAATTTAGAGTCGGCAGGCGTGGATATCGGTTACTAATATCCCCCGTGCGCCTACCTTCCAGAGATCATCGAGGATCTTATTGATCTCTTTACGCTTGACCATCGCCCGCACCGCGCTCCAATCGCCCTTTTGAAGAGGTGAGATGGTCGGTGACTCGATACCGGGTGTTAATGCGCAAGCCTGTTGGAGATTCTCATGTGCGACGTCATAGTCGACCAAGACATATTGACGCGCCATCACAACACCATTGAGTCTACGAATGACGGTCTCGATCGCATCATTGCGAACAACTCTATTTCCTTCAATGAGAATCGCTTCACTCTCAAGCAACGGCTCTCCAAAGGTGGCTAACCCTGCCTGACGGAGTGTTCCACCCGTTGAGACAACATCAGCAATCGCATCGGCTACACCGAGACGGATGGCACTTTCGACTGCTCCATCGAGACTGACGACCTCGGCTTTGATAGAACGATCTGCAAGGTAGCGCTGTAGAAGGCCAGGATATGCAGTGGCGACACGCAGACCTGCCAAGTCACTCTCCACCATGGGTTTTCCTGCGGGAGCGGCGAATCTAAATGTTGATCGACCAAAATCCAAGGCTAGGGCCTCTTTCGCTTTGACACCGGAATCGATCAGCAGATCTCGTCCAGTTATTCCAAGTTCAAGTTCACCTGAGCCGACATAGATCGCAATATCGCGTGGGCGCAAGTAGTAGAACTCAATGTCATTTTCAGGATCGATGAGGATCAAATCTCTCGGATCATTGCGCTGCCGGTAGCCAGCTTCACGGAGCATGAGTGATGCGCTATCGGATAATGACCCTTTATTGGGTACAGCAATCTTTAGCATGGCTTCTCCTGCTCGGTAGAACGATGAATAGGACTATAAAACTTTGTAGATATCTTGAGGTGTTAAACCCCTTGAGACCATCAGAACTTGTAGACGATAGATCAATTGCGAGATCTCAAGTGCAAGAGCTTCATCGCTCTCATGCTCGGCAGCGAGCCAGACTTCCCCGGCCTCTTCAATGATCTTCTTGCCCATTGCGTGAATGCCAGCATCAAGAGCGTCGACTGTGGAAGAGCCCACAGGGCGAGATTGAGACTTTTCAGCTAACTCAGCAAATAGCTCATCAAAGTTCTTCATACCCCGATTTTACTCGAGAGATGCAGCCTGCGTTGCCAATTTACGTAGCTCCTGAAGCGCCACTGCAGGTGATTCGGCCTTATATACTGCGCTTCCTGCAACGAAGGCATCGGCTCCGGCCGCAGCGGCAACAGCGATTGTCTCCATCGCGATTCCCCCATCGACTTGAAGCCAGATATCTCGGCCCATGGAATCGATAGCGGATCTTGCCTCTTGAAGTTTTGGCATCATATCTGCCATGAACTTCTGACCACCGAATCCAGGTTCGACAGTCATCACGAGCAACATATCGATCTGGGTCAGGAGTGATTCAACTCGACTAAATGCCGTGCCAGGTTTGATCGCAACGCTTGCTCGAGATCCGGCCGCTTTAATTGCAGATATCGTGGCTAGTGGGTCCTCGCTGGCTTCGATATGAAAGGTAACGTTCGCAGCACCCGCTTTTGCATACTTGACCGCATCAGAATCTGGATAATTTATCATGAGATGAGCATCTACTGGGATTGGTGACGCTTCAATGATTGATCTCGACTCATCGAGTGAGAAGGTGATATTCGGGACGAAGATATTGTCCATCACGTCGAGGTGAAGAAAATCGGAATCTGTAGCGACCCGGTCGATCTCGAACTGCAGCTTTGAGTGGTCAGCATTGAGAATGCTTGGACACATTCGTATCACTCTAGCCATGCTCATGCCCTTACGTTACTGGTTGCTTGCGACGAAATAGTGCCATGAACATCGAGTCGGTTCCATGGATATCGGTCCACATTTGAATTGTTCCATCGGCCTCTACGAGATTCATCCCCCGGGCACTCTCGGGTATGAATGGGTTGAGATCAGCCAACTCAAAATCCTTATGTCGGTAGAGAAAGTCTGCTACTTGAGCAGAAGTCTCACTGCGGTGGGGTGAGCAGGTGACATAAGCAATAACTCCCCCAGGATTCAAGAGTGCCACCCCGGCATCTAAAAGGTCTCGTTGGATTGTTACGAGATTCTTCAGGTCCGCAATTGTCTTGCGCCAGCGCGCTTCAGGTCGACGACGAAGCGCACCCAAGCCACTGCATGGTGCATCAATGATGATTCGATCGTAACGGGTGGGCAGACTCGGAAGATCCTCACCTCGATGGGAAATAACGTTAGCCGGCGGTACTACATGGCTTACCAGTCGTGCGCGGTGTTCGGTTGGTTCGTTTGCGGTGAAATTATCTTTAACCCTATGGGTGTGAATGAGATTGAAGAGCATCGCCGCTTTTCCGCCGGGACCAGCGCACATGTCGAGCCAATTGAGGTAAGGCTCATCCGTTGCGGTGTTGAAGAAAATCTCACTTACGAGTTGTGACCCTAAATCTTGAACGCCAGCCCTACGTTCATGGACTGCAGCGTATGAACCAGGCATCTTCGAGGATCTGACTGCATAAGAACCTTCAGATATCGCTTCCCCACCTTCAGTTAAAAGCTCTTCACGGGTAGATAGACCTGGCCAAGCGACGAGGTGTGGGGCGACCGGTCGATTATGTGACTCAAGGAGTGTGACGAGGCGATCTGGGTCCTGGAGTTGATCGTTGAAGGCCTTAACAATCCAATCAGGATGTGAGTAACGAGTACCAAGATCGTCTTCTTCGCCAAAGTTTGGTGGGTCCCGTAGAACCGAACGTAAGATCGCATTCACATAAGACGCCTTACCTTCACCCGCAACCGACCTGGCAAGCTCGACCGTCGCATCGACTGCGGCATGGTCCGGAACTCTCATCTCGAATATTTGATGAAGACCCATGCGAAGAAGATCAACAACGGCAGGATCTAATCTCTCAAAAGGGCGATCGATCTTGCCGCGAATGGCGAAATCATGCTTGCCTTGCATTCGGAGAGTCCCGTAGCTGAGTTCGGTGGCAAAAGAACGGTCACGCTCATCAAGTGTCGAA
>Ga0214204_1000009_pt1 | contig 39363 bp, 39 predicted proteins | sample TroBogEpilimnion_39_FD_153042 | JGI IMG/M metagenome (GOLD analysis project Ga0214204, IMG submission 153042) | Freshwater microbial communities from Trout Bog Lake, WI - 23JUN2009 epilimnion | ecosystem: Environmental > Aquatic > Freshwater > Lake > Epilimnion/Euphotic zone | place: Trout Bog...
AGGCACAATCGGAAATATTCCGGGAGCCCAGTATGCGCGAGTTGAAGTTTTTGTCTATTGATCGGTTTCGTTCCATCCCAGAGGGAGATTCTCCGTGCAGCTGGCGCAACGCTTTGAACGAATGTCAATCTCAGTGAAGCATGATGGGCAGGGCGCCTTAGGAAGTGAAGCGCTGGTGTCCAGCCCCAAACGACGGCGAAGGCTGTTAAGAGGCTTCACAACAAAGAAGAACAAAGTGGCGGCAACAATGAATAGCGAAACTGCTCCATTAACTGCTTGACCGTAATTGAAAGTTGTTCCGTGGATTTGGAAGGAAAGCGTAGAGACATTCACGTTTCCCCAGACAGCTGCAATCAGCGGTGTGAAGAGGTCGGCAACAATTGCGTGGACAACCGTGGTGAAAGCTGCACCAAGGGATACCCCGATGGCTAGATCCAGCGCGTTAGCTCGAAGGGCAAATGAACGGAATTCCTTGAAGGTACTGCGGAAGCTTTCGACAATTTTCATGGTTTCTCCTTTGGAGCCGGCGGTGGGGGTCGAACCCACGACCTACTGATTACAAATCAGTTGCGCTACCACTGCGCCACACCGGCTGGTTGTACAAGGTTAGTAGGTGACTTAAATATGCCGAAAATCCCTAAAGTTTTCACTTTTCGAATGCCTGGATCCTCAGTATCCAGTTCCAGAAATTGTTATGCGATGCAGTCCAGTGTCGTCGTTTGCCTGTAGCAACAGTTGGGTTGAGAAGTAGCCACGGTGAGTTGGTCGGAACGTAATGGTGATAGTTGTGCTGGCGTTTGGACCGAAGACAGTTCCCACGTGGATTGGCACATTTGAAGTAAATGGCGCTACCAAAGCCGTAGTCCTCGTTATACGAAGCGGGAGTCCACCATTGTTCAGCAGGCGGAAATGCAGCGTGGCGAATTGGCCCAGTCGTACTCGCCCGAAATTCAGTGCGGATGCGGTAAGAGCCAAGTTGGAAGAAGGGGAGGCGGTAGCGAATAATGGTATTCCCACGTTGCCAATTGATGTCTTCAGAGTTAGAAGGGAAGGAAAATCGTGCGCGTAATTCCCTGAAGTGCCTGGAGGGTGGAAGGTCACGGTAAAGCTGTACCAATGTTTGGAATAGATCGTTTTTGAGGATGGAATCTTCGAAACCGTGTAGACGCTGGCTAGTCCCGACATATCCAAACTTTGGACTAGAGCAGCCCTGAGTGAAACATTGCGAATTGAAACGACTTTGGAAACAGCGCCACTATCAATGGCGTGAAAGCCAAAATCAATGACGGGGCTCGAAAGTGCGAAGTGGCTAGAGCTCATTTCGACACCGCTAAGTGCAATTGATACCGAACCATGTGACGTGTTGACGGTCAGTTGACCGGAGTTTGTACCACGGGCTTTGGGATTGAACTCAACTGGGATTGAAAGTGTTTGTCCCGTTACCAGTGGTTTAGGAAGAGCGGGGGCGGTGGCTCCAATCTTGAAGGAGCTCCCGGATAAAGCAAAGGAGTTCACCACTGTTGAAGAGGTCGCAGTAATGGTTGCCACTCGTCGAGTGGTGGTTCCGGCTTCAGCACTACCAAAGTTGATCCCGTTTCCTGTGACCTGAGGAGCGGTATCTAATCCGTAGCCAATGAGTTGGCCGTCTCTGGTGCCTACGAAGATCATGTTGTCGCCGGTGCCGGGTTGGGTGAGTTTTTCACCCAAGAATGTGTACGGCGATTGCCAAACGAGCTGCAAGTAGCCATTTTGGCCAGGGTTCGTGGGAACAGCAGAGTACGCATCCAAGGTGGCGGTGCCGTTCGTGCCAGAAGGCAGCTCAACAACCCAAACCAACGCTGAACCAGAGTTCGTGCCATTCGAAGTAACGATTGGGGAGCTACTACCGAATTTCATGTAACCAGTCGAGACATTTGATGTGGTTCCCACCAATGTGAAGAGAGGCGCACCAGTGTTGTCGAAAGACTCTTTGAATACGTCCAATGTGCCTGGGGTCGAGGGGAACTGCGACGAAGGTGCGCCCGTCACGGTGGCGTAGGCGTAGCCACCGTCACCGGGCCAGATTGCGGGGTGGGACCACGCACCGCCAGTTGCGGGGGTGGCTGAGATCAACGCATCGGTGCCACCTGAACCCGAGCCGTATCCACCGAGATTATTCATATTCAGAACGTCCAATGTTCCGTACTTTCCGATTTGGAGCATCGCATTGGGGTATTGCGAGCTGCTCATCGAAGCAGGAAGTGCCACCGGTCCTCCCGAGGCAAAGTCGAGATCGGCTCGGTCGAGGTTGAGCGCGTTAGTCGGGATGAACCAGTCGGTGGCCGAAAGTTGACCATTGGTAGTGGAGAGTTTTACGACTGCTTCGCTGTAGGTAGTGAGTGGGTGCCCAATACCAGACTCAAAACTCGGGTAGCTCATGTCAAAGGCGTTGCCGGTTGAGAAGTAGAGATTGCCCTGCGCATCGACGACTGGTGCGCCACCCGATTGCCAAATGCCACCGCCATTCAAGGTGTTACCGCCAGAATCAGCCACTGCAGACGACCAAAGAGAAGTTATGGATTCGGAGCTAGTGCTGACACCAACAACCCATCCCTGGTAGGGGCGGTAATCACATTGGGCGCTAAAGGCTGCGTATACAACTCCGTTAACGAGCACTAGCCCGGCCCGCTGGGTTTGGTGCGCAGCGTTGAAAGTAGTTGGGTCAGACGGGTTTGAATTACTGGCAGTGCCTTGAATCTGCACACCAGTGTTGGTCCAGTTTGTAGCCACCGATCCGTCACTGGCATTAAGAGCGAACATTCGATATTGGGGTACTCCTTGAACGGTGATTGATCCAACGACGTACATCACGCCGGTTGCTTGGTCGATGACCGGCGTCGAAGTAACACCAATTTGGGAACCAATGTCTCCGCAGTTGTTGTAGGGGGCAGAGACCGTTCCGAGACCGCTTCCGTTCAAGTTGTACAAAGTGTCATCCCACACCACCGCTCCGGTTACCGCGGATACTCCGTAGACGTGGTCTGCTTCGGTGGCCACGATGACGGTTCCTTGATAATCGAGAGGTTGAGTGAAGATTTGCCCGACTAATTGAGTACGGAATAATTCACCAAAGTTTGAAGCGACCGCTGAGGGAGTGAGCTGAGTTTGATCGCCATACCAACCGGTGTTGGAGGAGTCCCCACTAATGCCTCCTGTGGCACCGGTCGCTAATGAAGCGGGTAGAAAGCCGGTGGTGAGGAGCAATGCACCAACGAGTAGCGGCTTCGCCCACTGGCGCGTCCTTAGTACGGGGTGAAGTGGAGACATAGTTGGTTCTCGGAAAGCCTAATGCGGTGAGTCTTTACTTATCGTTTCCGCTCCATGTGTCACAGGGCAATGAGACTATAGGAAGGTGAATCAATACCTCGTAACCGGAAAGTGGGACCGCCACACAAGAAAGTTCTGGATTTACGCCAGAACTCAAGCCGAGGCTGAAGCGGACGCCGCCGCGCTCGTGCGCTTCTACGCTACGGGCACCAAGAACTTCACAACCGATACCTGGCGCTTTGGCACTATTACCGTCACCAATATCAGCGAGAGTTCTCCGAGCACCGAAATCAGGGGATCGCGGCCACAGCTTCGCGTTGTGCGCTAAATACAAGGACTTTGCGCGGGAGTTCAGCACGCCCTAGAGCCTCTAGGCTAATTAGGTGCCAAATTCACTGCCTACACGTCGACCCAAGGCCACGAATCATCACCAGCCCACGACGCCGGTCATTCTGATTCTCATTGGCGTATTCGTGCTCGGCACCTACTTCATGGTCCACGCCAAAAACGCGAAGCCCGCCTCGAGCTTTTCCACGCTGCCTACTGTGACTCTGCCGGGCGGATCAACCACCTCTACGCAGCCACCCAAGAACAAGGTGACGGTCCAGGTGGCGAACGGAACCTCAGTCCAGGGCTTGGCGAGTTCGGTAACGCACAACCTCTTGACCTACGGCTGGAACATGCTGACCCCAACAAACGCACCGCGGGTAGCGGCGACCGTGATCTATTACAACCCGGGTTACATCTGGGCTGCTTCTGAGATTGCGACAACAATCAATGTCTCGACCTCCGCGGTTCAACCACTTAATTCACTGCAGCCGGTGGCTGGAGCGAGTGGCGATGACGTTATCGTCATCTTGGGCCCCGACGCGGCCGTTAAGTAGTCCTTAGCGACCCTTGCGCTCGAGAGCGCAGCGAAGTACTTGAACGGCCATTGGGCGCAACTCTTCGAGGGGTCGGTTGCGGTGCACCCTGACGCCAAGGTCAACTTGCGCGATTGAACTCACCCCAATAGTCGTGGCGACGTCAATGAGCAGCCCAATCTCTACGGCGTAGGTGGGCTCGAGGGCAATGTTCGAAAGTACCGACCGGCGCAGAGCGGTCTCACCAGCCAAGGGCTGGCGGACTTCGCCCAGTCCGGGGTAGAGCAGAGAGAGAATGGGCCGAGCGGTCAGTTCGTTCACTCGGCCACCACCCGTTGGCATGTGCAGCAACGGGCGCTCGTAGTAGCCCTTAACGAGGGCAATCTCGGGACGAGCAAAGAGGGGCTGCAGCAGTCGAGGAACAAAGGTGGGGTCGGTGTTCGTAACGTCAGCGTCCAGGAAGACCAGGTAATCGGCCGTAGTTTTCGCTACCCCCACGCTCAAGGCGTTGCCCTTGCCGCTCGAGAAGCTCGTGGCGATAACGGTGGCCCCATGACGCTCGGCGACTGTGGCGGTGTCGTCAGTCGAGTCATCGTCAACCACAATGAGCTCATCGATGAGCCCTGTAGTGCCCTTCACCGCTTCGAGAACGGCACCGACCGTGGCGGCCTCGTTCTTGGCGGGGATGATTACCGCCACCGATCCGTTCTTGGCCGCGAGCACCTGGTCAAGGTCAAACTCTTCTCGGTTGAGCGTCCACGGTGTCTGAGAGTTCATAAGAAGAGGATAGGTCCGTCTTGACAGGTCCATCCAGAGGGTGGCTAGTATGGGAACAACATCAAGAGCAACTGAGGGACGGCCCCGTTGAAGTTGCGACAACCAGTTCACCATCAGGGACCTACCCGGTGAACCAGGTGCCAAAGGCCGAACGATGAAAAAGGAAAATATGAGCTTTGCAACTGGACTTATCTGTCGGGAATGTGGCACCACTTACGAGATTGCTGCGCGCTACTCCTGTGATGAATGCTTTGGCCCCCTCGAAGTCGCCTACGACTTAGAGGCCGCCAAGGGCAAGGTCACTCACGAATCAATTGCCGCGGGACCCGGTTCGATGTGGCGTTACCGCGACCTCTTGCCTGAAGTGGGCGATGAGCCAATTGACCTCGGTGCGGGGTGGACCCCACTTCGCCGCGCACAACGCTTGGGTGCAATTCTGGGAGTGAAAGAACTCTGGCTGAAAGACGACACTCGCAACCCAACGGGATCTTTTAAGGACCGGGTGGTTTCCGTTGCGCTGTCGGCGGCGCGCGAACTCGGATTCACTACCGCCGCCTGTGCTTCCACTGGGAACTTGGCCACTTCGGTGGCCGCTCACGCAGCGTCAATTGGCTGGCCGAGCGTCACGATTATCCCGAGCGACCTAGAAAAGTCCAAGATTGCCATGACCGCCATCTTTGGTGGCACCGTGTTGGGCGTTGAAGGAAACTACGACGACGTCAACCGTCTCTGCGTTGAACTCGTCTCTGAGCACCCCGACTGGGCCTTCGCGAACGTGAACCTACGTCCCTTCTACGCCGAAGGCTCCAAGACGCTCGCCTTTGAGATTGCCGAACAACTCGGTTGGAAACTACCCGACCAGGTAGTCGTTCCCGTGGCATCGGGTTCACAGTTCACCAAAGTCTCGAAGGGCTTTAATGAGCTCATTGCTCTTGGACTGGTGGAGGGCGACTCGCCAGTGATGTTTGGCTCGCAAGCTACGGGATGTTCTCCAATCGCTACCGCACACTCCAAGGGTGACGAGATGTTCACGCCACAACGACCCAACACCATTGCTCGATCACTTGCGATTGGTAACCCGGCTGATGGAATCTACGTCTTAGATAAGTTGCGCCAGCAAGGTGGTGACTGTGGTTCAGTTTCCGACGCCGAAGTCCTCGAATGCATCGAGCTCTTGGCTAAGTCCGAGGGAATCTTTGCCGAGACGGCGGGTGGAGTAACAATCGCTTCGCTGCGCCAGATGATCGAGCGTGGCACCATTGACCGCAATAAGTCAATTGTTGCGGTTATTTCTGGACACGGACTCAAGACCCTCGACGTTATTGTCGACAGCGCGACGGTGAGTGCAACAATCCGTCCCACCCTCGAATCAGCACAAGATGCACTAACCCTGCAAGAAATGGCGGCCGCCCAATGAGCGTTATTGTCAGACTCCCAGCCCAGCTCCGCACTCTCGTCGGGGGAGCGGCGGAAATCACCGTTGAAGCCTCAACGGTGCGCGAGGCGATTAACGCCGTCGAAGAGTTGCACCCCGGCATTGCCAGTCGAGTGCTCGACGACCAGGGCGGACTACGCCGGTTCGTTAACGTCTTTGTCTCCGAGGAGGACGTCCGGTTCCTAAATGGCCTAGACACCGAACTTTCGGCGGGTCAGACTGTCTCGCTCATCCCGGCTGTGGCGGGTGGCTGAGCGTTAGCACTCTTGGGGAGTGACTGCTAGAATTGCTGGGCGCCTATAGAAGTAGGCATCGCACTAGGAGGAACTACCGTGGCAAAACTCATCGCCTTTGACGAAGAGGCCCGTCGCGCACTTGAGCGTGGCATGAACAAGTTGGCTGACGCCGTACGCGTGACCCTGGGACCTAAGGGCCGCAACGTAGTGCTGGATAAGAAGTGGGGAGCCCCCACCATCACTAACGACGGTGTATCAATCGCCAAGGACATCGACCTCGAAGACCCGTACGAAAAGATCGGTGCCGAGCTCGTTAAGGAAGTCGCCAAGAAGACCGACGACGTCGCTGGTGACGGAACCACCACCGCAACCGTGCTCGCATGGGCCATGGTTCGCGAAGGACTCAAGAACGTCGCCGCTGGTGCCAACCCAATGTCACTGAAGAAGGGCATCGAGGCTGCAGTCGAAACCGCCCTCGCAGCACTTCACACTCTGGCTAAGCCCGCTGATACCAAGGAGCAGATTGCTCAGGTGGCTTCGATCTCCGCCGCCGACACCGAAATTGGTTCGTTGATTGCTGACGCCATTGACAAGGTCGGTAAGGACGGCGTTATCACCGTTGAAGAGAGCCAGAGCTTCGGCATGGACATGGACCTCGTCGAAGGTATGCGCTTTGACAAGGGTTACATCGCTCCCTACTTCGCAACCGACATGGAGCGCCAAGAGGCGGTTCTCGAGAACGCGTACATCCTGCTCGTCTCGGGCAAGATCTCGAGTGTGCGCGACATGGTTCCCGTACTCGAAAAGATCATGCAGTCGGGTCGCCCACTGTTGATCATCGCCGAAGACGTTGACGGTGAAGCGCTCGCGACCTTGGTAGTTAACAAGATCCGCGGCACCTTCAAGTCCGTTGCCGTCAAGGCCCCGGGCTTTGGTGAGCGTCGCAAGGCCATGCTCCAGGACATCGCCATCTTGACTGGTGGACAGGTCATCTCTGAAGAGATTGGTCTCAAGCTCGAGAGCGCCGAAGTTGAAATGCTCGGACAGGCTCGCAAGGTCGTCGTGACCAAGGACGAGACCACCATCGTGGAAGGTGCTGGTTCAGCCGAGGACGTCAAGGGCCGCATCGCTCAGATCAAGGCCGAGATTGACAACACCGACTCGGACTACGACAAGGAGAAGCTCCAGGAGCGTCTCGCCAAGTTGTCCGGTGGAGTAGCGGTCATCAAGGTCGGTGCCGCCACTGAGGTTGAACTCAAGGAAAAGAAGCACCGCATCGAAGACGCCGTTTCAACCACCAAGGCTGCAATCGAAGAGGGCGTTGTCCCCGGCGGTGGTGTTGCCTTGCTGCGCATCCAGGCCGATATCTTGAAGCTCGCCGAGACTTTGAGTGGCGATGAGCAGACCGGTGCACGCTTGGTCGCTAAGGCCGTCGAAGCACCACTGAACCAGATCGCGGTTAACGCCGGTATGGAAGGTGGCGTTATTGTCGACAAGGTTCGCAACTTGCCCAACCCTTCAGATGGTTTGAACGCCGCTACCGGTGTCTACGAAGACCTCATCAAGGCCGGAGTCATTGACGCCGCCAAGGTAACTCGTTCAGCCCTGCAGAACGCTGCTTCTATCGCTGCGCTCTTCTTGACGACTGAAGCGGTCATCGTTGACAAGCCCGAAGCGGCAATGCCCAACATGGCCAACCAGCACATGGACGACTTTTAAGAAACGTAGTCAGTAAGAGGCGGGGCTGGGAAACCAGCCCCGTTTTTTATTTGAAGCGAGTGTCGAGATCGGTAAAGAACATGGCCAGGAGTCGAACGTTCGACTCTATGAGGGCCGAAATCGCCGTCGGGTCAACCGCCTCCATCGTGGCGTCCACGAGTGGGGGAATCATGCTGAGCAGGGTCATAGTTGCTGCTTCGGCCTCGTCGTCACTAATTTTCGCGAAGCGTTTCTTAATCACCGAGACGAGTGCGTCACCGCATTCGCGAATGACCTTGTTCTCCACGAACGCCAATTGGGGTACCGAGGGAAAGATCTTGCGCATCATCATCAGGTTCGGTTGATCGGTACGCAGTTTCCGCAAGGTGACCATGATCATCCGTGCGTACTCTTCCCAATTTTCAACAGTCGGGATTTGGCGAATGATGTGCACAACCGTTCGTGCACGGACGTTCTGGGTCTCTTCCCACAGGGCGACAAGAATTGACTCCTTGTTTGGAAAGTAGCGATAGACCAGGGCCACACTCACGCCCGCGCGCTTAGCGACGGTGTTGGTGTTGTAGGCCTCGTACCCTTCGGCTTCAATGATCTCGGTGGCCGCTCGCACGATTGCTTGCACGCTCTCGTAGGCACGCTGCTGACTGGGCGTGCGCCGAACTTCGTTGGTAGCCGGATCCACGTGGGTCAACGTTGACCTCCCTTAAGGTCTCCACCCTACCCAGAGAGGGCCGTAAGTTCCCCCTTTGGTCTGGTTGGGCCGATTCGGCCATTCCGGGCGGCTCCTAAGATGGCGTTGTGAACTCTGCACCTCTCGGACCCCAAGAAGGACTTAACGTCCTCCACCTTTTCTGCCACGCCAATGGCGCGGTAAACGCCGACCAAATCCGCCACGCCACCAATGAGGGAATTGCTCAGGGACTGCAAATCATCCCCGTGGCCATCATGGGTGCCAAGGCGGACTTGTGCTTCATGATTCTGGGCACCGACCTCTGGCAGATGCGGACCTTTCAGACGGCGCTCACGAACGCTGGCCTAGACGTCACCTCGAGCTACGTGTCGGTGACCGAAGTCTCTGAGTACGCCAAGGGCATGCCCGAGCACATGATCAACGAGCGTTTGCACCCCGTGCTACCTCCCGAGGGGATGAAGGCCTGGTGCTTCTATCCCATGTCCAAGCGCCGCGGCGAGACCATCAACTGGTACGCCGAAGAGTTTGAGCGTCGCAAAGAACTGATGTCCCAGCACGGTAAGTCGGGCAAAGAATTCCGTGGCCGCGTTATTCAGCTCGTGACCGGTTCATCAGGACTTGACGACTGGGAGTGGGGCGTTACCCTCTTCGCCGTTCATGTCGATGATCTCAAGGACTGTGTCTACACGATGCGATTTGACGAGGCCTCAACTCTCTACGGTGAGTTTGGCGAGTTCTACACCGGCATGGTCGGCACCGTTGACGAAGTTCTCAGCGCCACCACTGCGTAGGTCGTGATGGAGCAGGTCTCACAAAAGAGCCTGTTGCGCTGGGCCGAGTCACTCGCGGCAATTGCGAAGACCGGGATGGGCTTTACCGAGTCCCTCTACGAACAAGAACGTTTTGAAGAGATTCTTTCCATTGCCGCTGACATCAAAGCCACAGCTCTGGAGGTAACTGAAGAATCAGTTAGCACCGAAGAAACTGTCGTCCAGTGGCTCGCTGAGGTGGGCAAGGGCGTGGCTGGTTACCAAACGCCAAAGGTGGCTGTTGGGGCAGCGGTTCGAAATGACAAGGGCGAGTTGCTCCTAATTCAGCGATCAGATTCTGGCGTTTGGCTTTACCCCACTGGTTGGTGCGATGTCGGTTATTCCGCACCAGAAGTTGTCGTTAAAGAGGTCCGAGAAGAGACCGGTATTGAAGTCCGCGTTGATCGGCTCATTGGGGTTTTGGATGGAATGCGACTCGGCGAATCTCGCATCCCGCTCTACTCACTGGTGTTTCTCTGCACGGCGGTGGGCGGCGAGTTGAACCCCCACCCACTCGAAACCCTCGGTGCTGGATGGTTCTCACAAGACAACCTGCCCGAAGGAACGCTCAATCCCCAGAGTTGGTCGGAGTACATATTTGCGGCTATTCGAGGAGAACATCGAGATGTCTTCTACGATGACTTGCGAACTCCTGTTTGGCGGAAAGGCTCGCTATGACCGCGATTGCATTGAAAAAGGCCACTGAATCACTTCTCGCCGAGATCAATCGACTCATTCCCCAACTTTCGAGCAGCGCCACCGCTATGACTTTGGCTGAGTTAGAAGCCCTCATAAATCGCGATGGAACAACGCTTTTTGGGATCGAAGAAGCTGGTGAAGTGGTGGGAATGCTCACCTTGGTGACCTTCAAAATCCCCACTGGCACCCGCGCCTGGATTGAAGATGTCGTTGTCGATGAAAAGGTCCGAGGCAAAGGTTTTGCGAAGGCACTTGTGACCGCTGCAATTGATGAGGCCCGCAAAGCTGGTGCGTCTACGGTCGATCTCACGAGCCGTCCTGCAAGAGAAGCCGCCAACGCCCTCTATCGTTCGATGGGTTTTGAGCAACGCGAAACCAACGTCTACCGAAAGAGTCTTACTTGAGGACTCAATTTCAGCCCTATGCTGAAGCGACCCTAAAACTATTAGAGCCGTAGCCATGAGCGCAACTTATCCCGTCCACCACATCACCTTGACGGTGACCGATGTCAAAGCGAATACCGAATGGTTCCAAAACCTATTTGGAGCAGCTGACATCGTAGAGCGCGAGTTTGAAGATTTCTCGAGAACCCGCATGACCTGGCCACAACTCGATGACCTTCGCATTGCAGTTATGTCGCACAAAGTTATGGATAAGTCCAGCAAGTTCAGTCACCTAAACCCAGGTCTTGATCACCTCGGATTTGAGTGCAAAACTCCAGATGAAGTTAATGCTTGGGCCGAGAAGCTTGACTCTCTCGGATACACTCGCGGACCTGTTGAAGATGTTCAGTATGCGGTTTACGTAACCGCAAGGACTCCTGACAACATCCCCGTCGAATTCTTCTTTCCAAAATAATCGGGTTTGTTTGTTGACCCGCGCAGAATTACTTTTTAAGACTCTTAATTATCCGCTGTGGTTTTAAGGTAACTGACATGGGTTATTGGGACGAAAAATATGAGTCAACCTCATTTGGAGAGCGGTCCTGGAGTCAAGTTTTACCCGGCCCGAGCTTGGCGTTCATTAAAGCAAATGCGGACAGGAGAAGCGCTTCAATCATCGACATCGGTTCGGGCGCAAGTCGACTTTTCGATGATCTCCTCGAGGTGGGCTTTACCGACTTAACTGCGCTCGATATTTCCCAATTCGCGCTCGCCGAACTCCAATCGAGAGTCGGGCCTGAGGTGCAATACATCTGCACTTCAATTCTCGAGTGGGAACCAGACCGAAACTACGAGGTCGTACACGACCGCGCCGTTTTTCACTTCTTGACTCAAACTACTGAGCAAGATAGGTACAAAGAAATTCTCCTTAGGGCATTGGCCGGTGGAGGCATTTTTGTAATTGGGACCTTTGGGCCTCAAGGTCCAGATCAGTGCTCGGGACTTCCGGTAAGCAGATGGTCTGTCGATGAACTCCGAGAATTCTTTGGCCCACAACTCCAGTTGATTGACTCAAGCTATGAAACTCACGAGACACCGTGGGGCAGTAGGCAGCAATTCTCATGGGCGGTATTTAAGAATTCGAAATAATCAGTAAATTGCTGCCGTAGAGTGGATGAATGCGATTGAAATGCTCTTGGTTATCTAGTGGATCCGGAGCAGTACTGGTTGCGTTAGTCCTCGTACTTTTTGCACCTCTGAGTAGCGCTAGTACTTCGCACTATTTGACGCCAGCTAATTCTTCAACACCGCCGGCGGTTTGCGCACCTGTTCCAACACAGTGTTCGACATCTGGTTGGGTCAATGTAGTCCCGTGGTCCCGCGCAAGTGGTGCGGTAAAAGTAATTCACTTCCACCCGGTGGGGCAACCAAGCGTGGAAGCAACGGCTGGATGGTTTAAATCGAGTGCTGTGACCGTTGGCCTTTACCTTGGCTACAAGGGTCCGGGAGGGCTTCCCGCGAGCGTTTCGCGCGGATCGATGGCTGTTCCAGCAAGTGGCCGTTCACGACTTCTGGCAACCTTTAACTCAGGCTTTTACGAGAATGACTTTGAGGGCGGCTTCTATACCCATAGCCACGTCTACTTTCCCTTTCGTAATGGTCTAGCCACACTCGTTCGGTATAACGACGGCACCTATGACGTAATTTCTTGGACCAGCGGCAACGTGATCCCAGCCAACGTATTGATGGCTCGACAGAATCTGTACCTAATGGTTAATGCGGGAGTCGCAACGAAGGGTGCCGCGAATAACCGTCAATGGGGATGGACCTACAAGGGATTTGCTGCCGTATGGCGATCGGCAATTGGTGTTGATGCAAATGGCAATTTGGTCTACGTGACTGCACCAGATCAGACCTCGGCAACCTTTGCTCACCTTTTGACCGAGTTGAACTTGGTGCGAGCAATGCAGTTAGATATCAACCCGGAGTGGCCAATTCTGGCAACGTACCGCGGACCAAATGCCCAGAGCCCAATTCTGCAAAATTCAAATCCGAATCAAGTCGCCAGCCGATTCTTAACAACAACGACTAAAGACTTCTTCGCTGTGTTCGCTACCCAAACGGTTGGTGAGCCCCAACCGTGGTGAGAATTCGACGCCTTCTAGCTCTCTTTCTCCTTGCGACCCCGCTGGTTGCGACGCCCTTGGCCTTCGCTCACGCCGATATATCAACGGTCAGCTTCGCTTTCGCAGGAGACACTGAACTCGGAAATTCACCCCAAGTGCCAGCAAATCCAACTGCGTATTTGGCTAATTCGAAAAATCTGCTTAGCGCAAACGTAGTGTTCGCAAACCTTGAAGGAACAATGACTAACGGGGGAACTTCGAAGTGCAACCCTCCGAGTGCTAGTTGCTACGCCTTCAAGGTTCCGCCGTCATTTGCTGCGGCGTATAAGTCAGCGGGCTTTACGATCTTGAATTCAGCGAATAATCATTCGTTCGACTTTGGGTCTGCTGGTGCCGCAAGCACAACGGCCGCCCTAAAGGCTGCGGGACTTCTTCAGGCGGGACTTCGCAATCAGATCACCTATACCCGTGTCGGTACGGTGAAGATTGCGGTGATTGGATTTGCCCCTTATTACAACGTCAACAACTTTCTCGTGACCTCTTCAGCTCGAACGCTCATTCAGACAGCCAAGAGGCATGCCCAATTGGTGATTGTCTATATGCATGTCGGCGCGGAAGGTCCAGCGGCAACTCACGTCACCAGGAAGACCGAAACCTTTTATGGTGAAAACCGGGGCAACCCCTATCAGTTCGCTCACTTCGCAATTGACGCTGGCGCCGATGCGGTTATCGGTTCTGGCCCACACGTTCTACGTGGCATGGAGTACTACAAAGGGCACTTGATCGCGTATTCGCTTGGTGACTTTATTAACTACGGCAACTTCGCCATGGTGAGTCCATTAAATCTGTCTGCGATTTTGAAATTCACCTTGGCCAGTGATGGAACATTGCAATCTGCCCAATTCATTTCCTTGAAGTTGGTTGGACGTGGGCAACTCAGTGTGGATTCAACCGATGCATCAGCGCACATGGTGAATTCGCTTTCGCGGGCGGACTTCGGCGGTCAAGCTGCCATCATTAATTCGGACGGCAGCCTGGTTCTACCGGGCTAACAGCTGCCGGGTGGGCCAACTACGCCCGGACCCTGCGCGGGATTGAATAGTTCGCCCCCGTTAGTGTTTCTCGGATTCGGACCCATGTGGACGATGTACCAGAGTCCGTGCCAGGAAATTAACGAATAAACACCAACAGATCGCGTCACACCATTCTGCGTGTAGATAAATCGAGGGCCGGGCAAGTGCCAATAACCAAGTTTATTTTCGCAATATCCCGCGGGAATCCATTGCGCATAAGAGGGACGAACCGCCACCGTTAAGTAGGAGGCAGCTTGTCCCGAAATCAATGCCCGGCGATAAGTCGCGAAGTCGAGATTGAAAAAAGCCATCAGCCGAACGCGCCAGTCATAGGCGGGGTCAGGGATTGCTTTGATTCGGTTATAGGCCGAAGTTGGAATGAACAACTTTCGCGCATCGACAATGTTGTTCGTGATGAGATCAGTCCACAACTCCTGCATCATTTGCGTAAACGGTGCTCCGGTTGAGGGGAGCTGGCTTGTTTGCGTAGTGGGAACAACGGTTGGTCGAGGAGGCAAGGTCGTCGTCGTTGTTGTGGTGGTTGACGAAGAGGTTGTGGTTAGGGCGGAAGAAAGTGTGGCCTGCCCCAAAACACCGAGAATCAGTGTGACGCCAATGGCCGCGGAAGTTCTACTGATGCGCAACAAAATTAATCATCCAGCGAATGTTGTATCGGTCAAGGCATGAGCCCCAGTAGCCGAAGAACATTTGCATCATCCCGCTGCCTTCAGAGCCACCTTCACTTAATGCACCATAGAGACGATCGGCCTCTTCTTGTGAGTCGACCTCAAGTGAAATAGTGACGTTGTTTCCAACCCGAAGCTGATGCCCCAACGAAGGGAGCATGTCGGTAGCCATTAAGACGTGCCCACCTGGCAGAGTAAGCGAGGTGTTCAGAATGTACGACTTTTCGACTTCCGACAATTCAGGACCAGAAGGTGAATCACCCATTCTCATCGTTGGACCAACGGGAACATTAAAAACTTTGGCATAAAAGTTGAAGGCTTCTTCAGTCTTCCCCTCAAAATTGAGATAGGTATTTACTTTCATTTGGGGGCCCTCTCTAAAAAATTCCAGCCTGATTAGGCTCGAATTGTGATGATGTCAACCTTAATCTTTTGGACTCGTTTAGGCCGTGGTCTGCTCGATGGTCTAATGATGGCCTGGTCTACCGGATGGGCGCTCACAATTGGTTTCATTTTGTCAGGGGTAGTGCAAGAGTTTGTTCCCAAGCAAACACTTCAGAAGCGACTTGGAAGTCACTCTCCGGTGGCGGTACTGCGTGCTTCGCTGTATGGAGTTGTCTCGTCTAGTTGCTCTTATGCGGCTTCAGCCATGTCAAAATCGCTTTTTGCCAGGGGTGCTGACTTTGTCTCATCTCTCGTTTTCATGATCGCCTCAACCAACCTTGTTGTGGAGCTCGGTGCGGCGTTATTGGTGTTAATGGGTTGGCAATTCGTAACGGCCGAGTTTGTTGGTGGCCCGTTAATGATTGTTCTCATTGCCCTATTGGGAACTTGGATATTTCGGCGAATCAACCTCAATCAACTCCGAGAAAAGTTGGATAGTCGGCAAAGCAATGAACAAACAGGCAAGCCGTCTTTCCGGAAGTTGTCCTCCTGGGCCAACGCCGCTGGATTTGCTGTCGGTGACGTCACGATGTTGCGCAAGGAGCTCGCTGCGGGGTTCTTAGTCGGGGGAATGCTGCAGGAATTTGTGCCCACTTCGTGGTGGCACACCCTTTTCTTTCAGGGCCACGGAATATGGACAACGTTGGAGAACGCGCTCATTGGGCCGCTGATTGCAGTTGTCAGCTTCGTCTGTTCGATCGGAAATGTTCCCTTGGCTGCAACTCTGTGGCGGGGTGGAATTGGCTTTGGGGGAGTCGTGGCGTTCCTCTTTGCAGACTTAATCACGTTGCCACTACTTCTTATTTATCGCCGCTACTACGGAGCAAAGGTGGCATTAAGAATCTTCGGGCTGTTCTATTTCGCGATGGCGATCGCTGGAATCGCCACGGAGTTGATATTTAGAGCCTTGGGCGTTTATCCCCAAACGAGAAATCTCCCGACTTCTGCGATGCATCCAACCCTCAATTACGCCACGTACTTGAATGCGGCTTCAATCATTTTTGCCATTGGAACGTGGTGGCTTGCTAGAAAGAGAACGACGGGAAGTGGTGTAGCCGTTGATCCCGTCTGCGGTATGCAGGTGCGCACCAGTGATGCTGCCGCATTCTCAATTTTTGAGGGGGCCGAGTATTTCTTTTGTGCCGAACGGTGCCAGGGTCGATTCGTGCAAGATCCTCAAAGGTATTTAGCCATGTCACCAACTGAACGCTCAATGAGCGAACCAGAGGCCCAGCAAATTCAATTGGGCATTAAGCCCAAAAGTCACTGAGTTAACGCGTCGAGTCCAAGGGCAAAGGCCCCAACTGCGCCCGATGCATTACCCAGTCCTGGAGCGACGAGGTAGTCCGTGAGCCCCGCTTCGGTTAGTTCTGGGCGATCAATGTAGTTAGCCAAAAGGGTGTGTGTCTTTTTCTGTACCTTTTCGAGAAGGCCTTCAACGGCCATAACGCCTCCACCGAGGACAATCTTTTCGGCGCTCGTAATCATGATGATGTTGACCATTGCGGCGGCGAGGTAGTCGCTTTCTAAATCCCACGCCGGGTGGTCGGCTGGAAACTGAGGTCCACCGGTGCGGTGCCAGCGCTGTTTAACAGCAACGCCGCAAGCTAAGCCTTCGAGGCAACCTCCGTGGTTGGGGCAAGTTCCCGCGAAACCATCATCAAGGCGACGGGGCACAATCATGTGACCGAATTCTGGGTGAAGCAGACCATGGACGGGTTCACCATCAATAATCAGTCCGCCGCCAATTCCCGTTCCAATGGTGATGTAAACCGAAACCTTTTTCCCTTGCGTGGCACCCCATCGCCATTCGGCCACACCGGCCGCGTTGGTGTCAGTGTCGTAACCAAAAGCAATACCGGGAAGCACTTCGTCGATGGCCTTGCGCCACGAAACTCCGCGCCAGGCGATCTTTGGAGTTGAATGTGCAATTGACTGAGTGGCAAAGTCAATGGGACCAAAGGAAGCCACTCCAATGGCGGAAATCGGAGTCTGCCTGTTCTGCGCGCTGAACCACTCGAGAACTTCCTTCATGGTTTCGTCAGCTGAAGTAGTGGGCACGACGAATCGTTCGACGTCTCGAATCTCTTCCCAAGTACTTCCAACCGCACAGACAATTTTTGTCCCACCGGCCTCAATCGCACCTATCATTTTCTTGTTACCCATTGACGTTCTTTCCTGGCCATCTAACTATCAAACACAGAGAAAGAGTTATGTTTAGAATTTGATCTCTGAGTAGCGGACCGCACCATTATCGCAGTGAAAAATGCATGCGATTACCAACTTTGTAGGTACATCACAAGGTTGCCAAACCCATAAGCACTAGAACCTGCGAAATCCCTTGGGTGGCCTCATTTTGCAAAACCGGTGAATTTGATCGACCAATAGTTGAAGTTGGATATTTGCCAACTACGATTAACATCACGACTTCTGTTGAAGGGTAATTGATGTCTTCATCTTCGGGCGAGAGTGAACGCTTACGCATTCCCCAGCCGCTAATTAAGCACCGAGTTCCATCCGGACGCGGGGCAATGGAGCAGCCCAATGTCACCCACGACGGAGAAGCGCGGCTTTCTGGGATGTTTTGGCTGGCCGTTATTGCCACGGGTGTCGCCACTGGTCTCATTGGCGATGGTTTGATGATCATCTTGGCCTGGGCCGAGCGGTTGTCGTTCAATTATCACAGTGGAAGTTTCCAAGATGCGGTGGCACAAACTAGTGGTCTGCACCGGGTGACCTCACTCGTAGTCGCCGGAATTTTTGGAGCGGGCTCTTGGTTCCTCATTCGAAAGTACCTAGGTCACGAAAAGTCTGAGATTGATGACTCCCTCTGGCGCGGCGACGGGGAACTTTCCGTGCGGCGTTCAGCCCTCACGTCGATTGTTTCTGAGATCGTCATTGGGCTCGGAGCTTCCATTGGACGAGAGGCCGCACCGAAGTTGATGGGTGGTGCTTCGGGAAGTCTGATCTCGCACTACTTCAAACTCTCTTCAGCGCAGAAGAGATTGTTGGTGGCCTGCGGAGGTGGTGCAGGATTCGCCTGCGTCTATAACATCCCACTCGGTGGTGCGATCTTCGCCGCGGAAGTTCTGTACGGCAGTTTTGCTCTGCCCGCGGTCTTGCCAGCTCTGGCAACGTCACTAATCGCTACCGCGACCGGTTGGCTCTACCTTCCCAATCGCCCGACCTATCTAGACATTCCTAACTTCCGACTGAGTGCCACGCTGATGGTTTGGTCTGTCGTGGCGGGATTTGTGATTGGCATCATCACCGTCGGTTACATCCGAGTAATTGGCTGGCTCGCGGTTCTTCGTCCGAGCGGAACGAGATTGCTTTGGATTATGCCATTGACCTTTGCCCTCGTTGGGGTTATTGGAATTAAGTATCCGCAAATTTTTGGCAACGGCAAGGACATTGCTCACCAAGCCTTTCTCGGAGTCACGGCGCTTTCACTCTTGGCCGCCCTCGCAATCATTAAGCCCTTCGTAACGGCGTTGACTTTGGGCAGTGGGGCGGCGGGAGGACTACTCACACCCGTTCTCGCCACTGGTGCTCTTCTGGGAGCCTTGACTGGTTCACTATGGCTCCACATCTGGCCTGGCGCCTCTCTAGGGGCCTTCGCCCTTATCGGGGCCGCGGCGATGCTGGGGGCGGCGATGCAGGCGCCACTAGCCGGTCTTGTCATCATTCTTGAGCTAATCCACGGGGGATTCAACATTGCCATCCCAATGATGGCGGCGACCCTCATCGCCACCGTGGTTGTGCGGGCCGTTGACGGATACTCAATCTATTCAGCCAGATTGCCGAAACTGAAGCAGTAACTGAGATAACAACTCAGCATCGCGGTCGAGAAAGTGCGAAACTGTATTTATGTACGTCCCGCCAAAGTTCCAACAAGACGATGCCGAGGCCTGGGCTCTCGTTCAAGAAGCACAAGCTGGCACCTTCGTCATCCAGGTCAATGGGGAGCTGCGGAGCGTCCTGACGCCAGTGGTGGTGAGCGAAGACCGCCAGACAATGACGCTGCACCTCGCTAAAGCCAATCCTTGGTGGCGCGACGTAGAGCCCGGAACACCAGTGCTTGGTCTTTTCCTCGCCGCCAGCGCGTACGTGTCACCCACCTACTACCCAAGCCTCGCCGAAAACAAGAATCATGTGCCGACATGGAACTACGCGATGGTTGAGCTCCGTGGAACGGTAACGATCCACCCCGAGAGTGACTGGTTGTTGAGCCAAGTGACTCAACTCACCGACCAATTCGAAGAGGGCAAGTTGCCGCGATGGTGGGTGAGTGATGCGCCCGCTGATTATGTCGAACAACAGCTCAAAGCAATTGTCGGGGTTGAAATATCGATTGCGAGCATCGAGGGTAAGGCCAAGCTAAGCCAGAATAGACTCGACGAGGACCGAGAGTCAGTGAAGCAGCATCTCAGTGATGGTTCACTCGCCGAGCAGAACGTCTCGAGGTTTATGTGAGCGAGATCTTTGTCCGGCGAGCTGGATGGAGCGATTGGTCTATCTATCGTGCCCACCGACTTGAGGCGCTGCTTGATTCGCCGGAGGCCTACGATGAAACCTATCCGGAGGCATCGAAGCTCGTTGACGGAAAATGGCAAGAACGCGTAACTAACGATGCACGTCCGCTCTACTTGGCCTTCGATGGCGACCAACTCGTTGGTTCAATGTCGGGGGGTATGAATGACGAATACCCAGGCACTTATTGGCTCTTTGGGCTCTTCGTAACTCCCAGCGCGAGAGGAACCAACGCGGCCACGATGCTGATGGAGGCAACGGCGCAGTGGTGTCGGGAACAGGGTGGGGAATCATTAAACCTTTTTGTGACCGTCTCCCAAGAGCGGGCCATTGCCTTCTACAAAAAAATTGGATTTGTCGAGACTGGCGATGGCCGTTCGATGCACCGCGATGAGTCGTTGAAACTACAGTTCATGGAGTGGACCGTTGTCTGAGGATTTTGAAATCAAGAGAGTGGCCAGTGAAGAGCTGCACGACCTCCGCCGTCGCGTATTGCGAAGCAACAATCCGCTGGCTGACGTGGGCGACCCCCGCGATTCAGAACTGAGCGCCGAACACTACGCAGGAGTGCTCGACGGACGAGTTGTGGTCTGTGCGTCGATTTACCCCTCCGAATCGCCAATTCATCCAGAGCTTGCGACCTACCAATTGCGTTACATGGCCGCTGACTTTGCCGTGCAGGGTCAAGGTCTGGGCGCCCAAGTGCTGAATTCAATTTGTGAGTCACTCAAAATTCGTGGGGTGCAAGAGATTTGGGCCAATGGTCGCGATACGGCGTTGGGCTTCTATCGTCGGCTGGGTTGGGAACTTATTCCTGGCTCTGAGCACGTGAGTCCGTACACGCAACTACCTCACACGGTAATCTTCAAAAGCTTGTAGATAATCGCTTATGGGCGATTACATTGAGAGTATGAAGAAAATCGTTGCGTTACTACTTATTGCAGTTGTGGGCGCAGCGGGTGTCTATTACGGACCAAACCTGAGACACCGCTTCCTTGCGCCGGGTACAACCACCACTACAACTACTACCGTTCCCTTTCCGGTTGCTCCGCTAGCGGGCACGATTGACAAGACACGTCTTTCCATTACTCGTCCGTCGCTCCTCGTAAAGGTTGAAAATACCCCTGACGCGCTGCCGCAATGGGGCGTGGACCAAGCCGACGTGGTGTACGAGGAGATTGTGAACGGTGGAATCACGCGCTTGGCCACAATCTTTAATTCTCAGGTGCCAGTGAAAATTGGACCAGTGCGTTCGGTCCGACCCACCGATACGCAAATTGTCTGGCCCCTCGGCGGGCTCTTCGCCTTTTCGGGTGGAGCGCAGTACGCCATTAACAGCATTCGCCAGTCTCCGACTCGACTTATTACTGAGTCGACTGCGGGTACGGCTATGTTCCGCGATCCTCATCGCTACGCGCCTCACAACCTGTACGCCCGAGGAGCTGGCCTCTTTACCTTTAAAGCCAGCCCCACGCCGCCCCCAGCGTTGTTCCAATACCTGAAGCCCAAAGCCAAGGTGAAGGGCAAGGCGGTATCGAAAGTAGTTGTGCCCTTCCCAAGTATCTATCCCGCTACCTGGACATGGAACAAGGTTACGAAGTCTTGGGACCGCACGCTCTTTGGTCAACCTGACGTCACTGGTACTGGTGTTCGCGAATCACCTAAGAACTTGGTTGTGATGGAAGTGACCTACGTGAATGGCATTGGCACGATGTCCTCTTACGCCAATTTGCAAGGTTCGGGAAACGTGCAGGCATTCATTAACGGGAAAGAGATTGACGGAACGTGGTCTCGTGGGCCGAGCAAGTCTGACGTCATTAAGTACAAGACTTTGACTGGCAAGCCACTTCTGATGAATCCAGGGCAGACCTGGGTCGAGCTACTCGACGCGCCCTACCGGCCAACTGTCACTCCTTAATCAGATAACTTAGAAAAGTCGTACTTTGCGACGTGAAGTGAGGTTTTCATATGGCTCGAATTGGCAATCTCTATGGGCCCGACGCCACCTTTTTGGGTATTCCTGCGGCAGATCCCGATGTTCGCTCACAGTGGCAGAACTCCAGTGCGGTAATCATCGGAGCCCCCTTCGATGGAGGAACCTCGTACCGTTCCGGCACACGTTTTGGTCCGCAAGCAATTCGCACCACCGACTACTTGCCGCACGATGGAATGCGACCTTCGATGGCGCTTGGAGTTGACCCGCTCGTCGAACTGAATGTCGTCGACTTGGGCGATGTTGAGATGCCTTCGGGTGACACAGAATTATCGCTCAAGCGTCTCGAAGACCGAGTCACTGAAATCGCTGCCGCGGGAGTAGTACCAGTAATTCTCGGTGGGGACCACACCATTGCCTTGCCGGATGTGACCGGTATTGCTCGACACGTCGGGTGGGGCCGAGTAGCGGTACTGCACTTTGATGCTCACGCTGATACCGGTGATACGCAGTTCGGATCACTCCACGGGCACGGAACACCCATGCGCCGTTTGATTGAGTCAGGTGCTTGTCGAGGTGACCGATTCATCCAGATTGGTCTGCGTGGTTACTGGCCCGAGCCAGAAACTTTGCACTGGATGGCCGAACAAGGAATGCGCAGTTTTGAAATGGGCGAAATTGTTGCTCGAGGTCTGGACGCAGTTCTCGACGAAGCAATCGCATTGGCCAAGACCGACTGCGATGCAGTGTTCCTCTCGGTCGACGTAGACGTTGTCGATCCAGGATCAGCTCCCGGTACGGGAACGCCCGAGCCCGGTGGACTCACCTCACGGCAATTACTTGACGCGATTCGGCGAATCTCGATGGAGACCAACCTGGCAGGTATTGACGTGGTTGAAGTCTCGCCACCCTACGACCACGCCGAGATCACCGCTTACTTAGGTAATCGAGTAGTTCTTGAGGCCCTCGGTGGGTTGGCGTGGAAACAGAGCCACGACCGCGGTGACAAGACTCGCCGCCCCGAAGATCCGTTGCTAAAAGACCGCTAGTCAGCCATTGAAGCGAGGATGGCGTCAACCATCTCTTCGCTCGTGTCGGGGTGCAAGAACGCTAATCGAGCTACCGTTTCGCCTTCCCACTTTGTTGGTGTGACGAACGCAACTTGGTCTTGAAGCAACTTCCGCGACCATTCGTTGTACTGAGCGTCGGTCCAGCCCTTGCGACGGAACAGAACGATGGAGAGCCCCGCTGGTCGCACTAGATCTAGGTAATCCAGAGAATCAATCTTCTTGGTAGCCATGGTCGCCAATTCAATTCCCGCCTCCACTGCACTCTCGTAGGCATCAACACCATTAGTGATGAGTGAGAACCAGAAGGGGAGTCCGCGGGCGCGTCGCGACAGGTGAATACCAAAGTCCGAAGGATTCCACTTGTAATCTTCGTCGTCATCACCGTGTAGGACATCGAGATAGCCAGCCTGTTGAGCCAATACTTTGCGGGCGGTGGTGGGGTCGCGGTACAAGAGTGCACAGCAGTCCAGTGGGCCAAAGAGCCACTTGTGAGGGTCGACGATGAAGCTGTCGGCATGACGAAGGCCCTTGATGACCTCTTTCAGGCTCGGGGCGAATATTGATGCGCCACCGTAGGCGCCATCCACGTGGAACCACAAGTTGTTCTCGCGGGCGTAGGAGCCAAGTCCCTCAAGGTCATCCACAATTCCGGCGTTGGTTGTGCCACAGGTTGCGACAACACCAACTACGGTTTCAGGGTTTGGATCAGCAGCGAGCGCGGCCTTCAGGTTTTCGACCGTCATGCGGTGGTCGTCGGTCTTAACGTAGAGAGGCTCGACTCCAAGAACGTGAAGCGCTTTGCCGATGCTTGAGTGTGCGTCGGTTGAAATGGCGAAACGCACTTCCCAGGGCTTGAGTTCTGGGTGACGTGCTCGGCCCACGTCGCGACCGACGGTGAGACCCGAAAGGTTTCCAACTGAGCCACCGGATACGAATGCTCCACCAGAACCCTTTGGCAGACCTACGCGATCAGCGAGGAATTCGAGAGCCTGATTCTCGGCAACGACCACGCCTTCGGCTTCGAGCCATGAGGTGCCATTGAGACCCGAGCACGCAACAACCATGTCGAAGAGCAGTGCGTTTTTGGTCGGTGCGTTGGGGATAAATGCGAGGAACCCTGGTGAGTCAATTGAAACCACGGAAGGAGCAAGCTGCTCTTTGAACAGAGCCAAGATTTCGGCGGGGTTCTTACCCGATTGGGTGATGAGTCCCTGGAGGACGGATGGTGGAACGGACTTCAAACTTCCGTAGTCGAGCGGAACGGGATCCATTGCGAGGCGTTCGGCGCAGTAGTCAAAGATTGCTTGAGCAAACTTGGCGTCGTAGGTGAACAATTTATGGGCCATGAGTACCTCCAAAATCGGTCCCTTGCCATCGTAGGCACTCTGTGGACTTCGCGCCTGAAAAAAGTCCAAAATTGCCTGTCCACTAGCATTTATCTATGTCGCAACGTGTTGGATTCCTAGGCCCGGAGGGCTCATTCTCTCACGAGGCCACTCTTTCTCTAGAGACAACAGAGCCAATCGCTTTCAAAAGTTTGGCCGACCTACTTGCGGCAGTTTCTTCCGGGGAAATTGAGCAAGCACTGGTTCCTTTAGAAAATGCACTAGAGGGCACGGTTGCGGCAACTATCGATGGACTGGTTTTCGACCACGAGCTCTACATTGTGCACGAACTCATTATGCCTATCTCGCTGCACCTATTGGCCAAACCTGGCGTCACCGTTGAAGAAGTCACCAGTGTGCGTAGTTACGTCCACGCGTTAGGCCAGGTACGGAATTATCTCGCAAGTCGAGGACTCGCCTCCATTGAAACCACCTCAACCTCGCAGGCGGCTCGTGAGGTCTCCGAAAGTCATGAAAAGTGGGCAGCGATTGGGTCAAAACTCGCTGGACATCTATTCGGACTTGAGGTAATTGCTAGCGATATTGCGGATCACGGGGCTAACGCTACGAAGTTTGTCTTAGTCGAGAAGGAACGTGTGGCATCACCAACTGGTCACGATCGAACCTCAATAGTGTGTTTTCAAGATGCCGATAAGCCCGGGTCTCTCTTCGGAATACTTGGGCGCTTCGCTTCACGAGATATAAACCTCACCAGACTTGAAAGTCGTCCGACGAAGCAAGGCCTTGGAAATTACTGTTTCGTGATTGAATTCGAGGGCCACATAAGTGATGATGAAGTCAGCGATTGCCTAATTGACCTTCAGGCGCATCTGGTTAGGGTGAAGTTTCTCGGTTCATATCCAGTGACTGGAGACCAAATTCGAAAAACTAGTGGTGAGGTGCGCCAGGCGCGAGATAATGCATCGCGGTGGGCGACCGAGATTAGGTCTCAGATTTCTGAGTGAGAAATTGCCTGGGTTGTTGCGCCTCAGGCAGTGCAGCCTCTGGGTAATTTACCTGCTCGTCACCTTATCGTTGAACTATGAGCATGGCACTGTGACAGACTTTGGCGTGTGTGACAAATCTCTAGCGAAGCGATTTTCCAGGTTTCGGACCGTTGGGCGAATATTACTGTGCGGGGTTGCCGCTTCCCTGTTATTTGCTTTTCCCGCGAGCGCCACCACAGTTGCTCCGACAGTCACAATAAATCCTCACAATGTGTCCGTGGAGGCGGGTCAGCGTGCAGAGTTTATGTCGGTGGCAACAAATGGAGTCATAAGTTGGGCAGTATCTCAGGACCACGGCGCCACTTGGAGCAGTGTTGCGAATGCACGAAAGACTCGCTTGCGAATTATCGCAACTTCGCAAATGAATGGCTGGGAGTACAAAGCTATCTTCAAGGACGGGACCTCGATTGTTCCCAGCTCCGTTGCCACCCTAACGGTCACGGTGCGCTCGGCACCAGTCATAGTGACAAATCTGACAGATGTGAGTTTGGCTCCGGTGGGGTCACTAGCGACGTTTTCTGCTGCTATCTCTGGTGAACCAAAGCCGGAGAGTCATTGGTATTTTTCAACTAATGGTGGGCGCTCTTGGAAGAAAATTGGCGGAAGCCGCTTCGCCGAGTCAATCTCGGTTCGCGTCAATTCACCAGTGATGACTGGAAATATGTATCGAGCCATCTTTAAGAATGCGCTGGGAGTGGTAACGACTCGGTCTGCCACCTTGACGGTTTCCTCCCTGCTCGCCCCTCATGTAGTGAGCCAGCCAGCCAGCCAAGCAGTTCAGTCGGGTGGCCAAGCCCAGTTCGTAGCTGCTTCGAGTGACCCAGCGGCAGCGGCACAGTGGTTCATCTCGACCGATAGCGGTCAGACATGGACGCAAGAGGCTGGGGCGACTTCTGGGATGTTGGTAATTCCGAACGTCAATCAATCGATGAACGGAGATCTGCTTAAAATCGAATTCTCCAACGCATCTGGAACGGCAGTGTCAAACGTCGTGACCTTAAATGTGTTCACCCCTACGCCGGCTGCACCACAAATTACCTCTCAGCCCAACGACTTAGTAGTCGGCGAGGGAGCGGAGGGCTCTTTTATGGCAAGTGCGACTGGCTCGCCACTACCGACCGCCCAATGGTATGTATCGGCTAATCAAGGATCTACTTGGACTGCGATTCTCAATGCGACGAACTCGACCTACTCGTTCCCAACCGATTTTTCGATGAGCGGTGATGAGTTCAAGGTCGTCTTTACAAACAATTTAGGCTCAGTCTCTTCAAGCGCTGCACGACTGACACTTGGAATTCCCAGTTTGGTTCAGAACTACAACTGGTCCGGTTACGTAGCCTCTGGGCAAACCTTCACATCGGTGTCTGGAAGTTGGAACGTACCTCAGGTCACGTGCGATTCTTCGCGAATGTCTTCAACGTCTGAGTGGGTAGGGATTGATGGTGGAGTTCCGGGTAGTGCGACAGTGGAGCAAACGGGAACCAGCGCGAGGTGCATCAACGGGGCTCCGTTCTATGAAGCTTGGTGGCAAATGTATGGGGACTACAGCGCACCAGATGGGGCAGGGTGGTTCGATGTGGGCTTGCCCATAGCGTCATATCCAGTCCAAGCCGATGATCAAATGACCGGGTCAGTCTCGTTCGCAAATGGAGTCTGGGCCATGACCATTACAGATAACTCGCAAGGCTGGACCTACACGAAATTTGTAGATGCGGGTTCCTTTGTCGCATCGCAAGCGAGCGCAGAGTGGATTGTCGAGCGTTCTGGAGTGACTAATAGTGGCGTACCCGGTCTTGGGGTAATGGCCTCAACCTCACCGGTTACCTTTTCGGGGGCCACGGCAACATCGACTACTCAATCAGGTTCCATTTCTGGATTCACCAACCAGCCATTTGGGGTCATCGATCCATCTACTTGGGCGACCTACGCCACGCCAGGACCGCTGTCTTCCGATGGCTCCTCGTTCCAAGTAGTTGTTACTTGCCCCATTAGTTAGAGGCCATCACCAAAGAAAAACCCCGAAGGCCGCCGAGGCGCCTTCGGGGTTTACTGAACACGAAATGGCGGAGGGGGTGGGATTTGAACCCACGGTGGGCAAGCCCACGCCGGTTTTCAAGACCGGTACATTCGGCCGCTCTGTCACCCCTCCGTCAACCATTCTAGACGAAATAGCGGAGGGGTCTTTTTTACGAGCCCTTTTTGCGAGTGCGTGCGCGAGTGGCCTGGTCGAGAATTACCTTGCGAAGTCGAACTGACTTCGGCGTAACTTCAACGGCCTCGTCTTCGGCGATGAATTCCAAAGCCTGCTCGAGAGAAAGAATTGTTGGCGGAGTGACCTTTTCCGTGTGGTCCGATCCCGAAGCGCGCATGTTGGTGAGCTTCTTTTCCTTGGTGGGGTTTACGTTCATCTCTTCCGAGCGAGCGTTTTCACCAACAATCATTCCTTCGTACACTTCAACACCGGCACCGACGAATAGTTCGCCGCGCTCTTCGAGGTCGAGCAACGCGTTAGCGGTGGTTACACCGCGACGGTCTGAGACCAACACACCGTTTTGGCGAAGGCGGATGTCGCCGAACCAGGGGCTGTAGCCATCGAAGGTTGAGTGCATCATTCCCGCACCACGAGTTTCGGTCATGAACTCGGTACGAATACCAACGAGACCACGGGCGGGGATGCGCCACTCCATGCGAACCCAGCCGGTGCCGTGGTTGATCATGTCAATCATGGTTCCCTTGCGGGTAGCGAGCAAAGTGGTGATGTTGCCAACGAAGTCTTCGGGCGAGTCAATGGTGACGTGTTCGACTGGCTCGTGGAGCTTGCCATCGATTTGACGGGTCACTACCTGTGGTTTGCCAACGGTGAGTTCGAAGCCTTCACGACGCATGGTCTCGATAAGGACTGCCAGTTGGAGTTCTCCGCGGCCCTGGACCTCCCAAGCGTCAGGACGCTCAGTGGGTAGGACTCGAAGGGAAACGTTTCCGACCAATTCCTTGTCCAAGCGGTCCTTCACTACGCGAGCGGTCAGAAGCTTTCCTTCTTGGCCGTTCAGCGGCGAGGTGTTAATTCCAATGGTCATTGACAAGCTGGGCTCGTCAACGGTCAATGGTGTGAGAGCAACGGGGTTATCGGGGTCGGCGAGAGTCTCACCGATGGTGATTTGTTCGAAACCCGCCACCGCCACAATGTCACCAGGGCCGGCTGATTCGGCGGGCTGACGTTCGAGCGCCTTCGTGATGAAGAGTTCAGTAATTTTTGCAAACTCAGTCGTACCATCTAGGCGCATCCAGGCCACGCGCTGACCGCGAGTAAGCGTTCCGTTGATTACGCGGCAAAGGGCCAAGCGACCAAGGTAGGGCGAGGCGTCGAGGTTACACACCAGCGCTTGAAGTCCGTGGCCCTCTTCGTACTCAGGAGCGGGGACGTACTCTTCAATGACCTTGAACAACGGGGTGAGGTCACCCGAGGTGTCGTTCTTGTCAGTTGAGGCCCAACCTTGTCGCGCACTCGCGTACAGAATTGGGAATGAGATCTGCTCTTCGTCGGCGTCAAGGTCGAGAAAGAGGTTTTCTACTTCGGACACCACTTCGTCAATACGAGCGTCGGGGCGGTCAACCTTATTAATAAGGAGGACAACGGGGAGGCGAGCTTCGAGGGTTTTGCGCAATACGAAACGGGTCTGGGGCAAGGGGCCTTCGGCGGCGTCTACGAGCAACACCACGGCATCAACCATGGCCAGTCCGCGCTCCACCTCGCCACCAAAGTCGGCGTGACCAGGGGTGTCGATGATGTTGATGACTAGGTCGTTGTATTGAACGGCGGTGTTCTTGGCGAGAATGGTGATTCCCTTTTCGCGCTCAAGGTCTCCGGAGTCCATGACGCGGTCGGTGACCGCTTCGTGGGCGGTGAAAGAACCGGTTTGGCGGAGCATGGCGTCGACCAAGGTGGTCTTTCCATGGTCAACGTGGGCAATAATGGCGACATTTCGAATGTTCGAGCGTAAGGACATAACCTGACCACGCTACTAGTTAATTGGGGTGGCCTTTAACTTGCTAGTGCCCGCTGGTGAAAAGCGGAGTGTTGAAGATTCGCAACTCGTAACAAATCCTTAGCGCCGGTTCGCACGTCGTCTATTGAGCCTTCCACGCGCAAGAGAAGTCCCGCATCGGGCCAAACCCCGATGATTTGGTTAGCGATTCGGCCATCGGGACGTGAGAAGGCGTCAATCGTGAGGTCAGCGCGAAGCCCCGCCCCAGCGGTGCGGCCGGGAGCACCGGAGCGAAGGCGAAGAATGGTGCGCTGGTCGCCTCTAGCGACAATGAGGTCCCTGCGTCCACGCAAGGTGGTGCGAGCGGTGGCCACGTCGTAATAGGCGTCGCTGTCGGCGACCTCGACCGTATCGTCAACTGAGCGGGCAATCTCTTCGAGTGTGTGGGACCAATTAAGAGCGTCGCTGGTTACGAGTGCGAGCTGAGCCGTTGACAACTGTGAGAGCCATGAACTGAGTGATCCTCTTCGGGCGTATCCCGTAGCGGCGCGTGAGAGGTGATCGACGATCACCTCGTCCAAAGCGGCCATTGGTGAGACTTGCTTGGCCATCCGGTAACGCAGCGCAGCATTTCCCAAAACGCGTCGGGCCGTTGAAGGGGACCACCGAAAAGGAGTGACCTGGGCGGTCGCACGCTCGACCATCCAAGCATCAAGGCGCCGATGGTTTGGAAGCGAGACGGCACGAAATCGTTCGGCGAGGGAGTTTCGCTGCTCGCTCGTAATCTCAGTCGTAACTTCGGGCGCTGAAGCAATCAGCTCCGATAGTGCTCCGGGTGAAACGAAGGTCGTTGAAAGCGTGGTCACGCGCCAGCCTTCTTTTCGGCAGCTTCAAGGACATCTTCTACTGCACGAGTCAGTAGTTCAGTATCAACAGTGCGAACTAGTTGTTCGCCGGTGGCGGTCGACAAAACGCCCGAACGAAGTGGAGTTACTCCCGTGCGAAGGGTTTGGTTCAGGGCGTGAAAGCGGAGCGTGCGCTCACTGTTTTCATCGAGTGGCGCTGTCGTTAAGTCAAGCAGGACGGTGGAGTTTGCTCCTTCACCCAAGGTGTCAATTGACAAATCGATCGTGTCTCGCAACGCCACTGCTCCAGAGCAGAGCAGATTCGAAACTCGAACTGTTGAGCGAAGCGACCAGCTGGCACCAATTACCCCAAGGCCGTGTCGCAGTGCGGCGGTGTGTGCCGCGATGTCGGTGGAGAACTTGGCCCGGTCTTCGCGGTCAAGGTGATCTATGAACGCCAGTAACTCGTTTTCTCCCACTTCGCAGCGCCAAGCGGCAACTAATTCCTCGAAGGGATTGGCAAAGGAGTAGCCCACGCTCAAGAGTCGAAGCGCGTGGTGCATCAAGATTCCCCTCACGCGAGCGAAGGAGTGGAGGTTGGCGGAAAGAGTAGTGACCTCGGTGCGGAGTTCCTGGCTGCGAATTACCAATGGATTAAAGAAGTGTTGCGGACCAACAATTGAATACAGGGAGTCTTCGAGCGCGGCGCGCAGAATTACCGAATCTCCGGTGCGAGCGGCTGGTCGTTCGGCTCGATTTCCGCGTAAGGCTTGCAAAACTGTGGTGGCGGAGTCGAGTGTTGAAGTCATGGCAACACTCTGCTCGAAGGGTGTGACACCACTTAAGATGAGGAAATGCCCGCCGCCTTGATTTTTCTCACGAATTTCACCACCCAATTCAAGGTCGTTTTCGCTCTGTTTTTAGTAGTGATGATTGGACTCGTAGTCCTGATTATCCGCTGGGCGCTTCGCGAGAATCGAGCTCGCCGAGAGCGCTTTAATGCTGCGGTGCGCAGTAAAGACCAGGATTGAACTGCAGGGTGTTGAACTGACCGTTCCAGCCCGGGCCCGAGAGAATTTGGGTTTCAACCTTGAGGGCCCACTTTTGCCAGGCTGATGATCCGCAGGTTGCGTTGTAGGTGATCCAACCTCGAATATTGGTCCCCGTCATTCCCACTAAACGAAGCGGTGGAATCACGGTAGCGACCATGCTGGCGCTCGGGTGGCTGAACTGGGTGGGCGAGGTGAGCGGCACCGTCAAACTTGTGCCGTTGTAGCTACTGGCGATTTGCACCGTCTCGGTGTGCGCGCCATCGATAAACCCGAGGTACTGACCGGCGTTAAAGCCAGTGTTCGTGCTGATCTGAATCGTAGAAGCTCCAGCGGTGACTGATGCCGTTAGCGTTCCGCGCGCCACAATCTGGGTGCCGTTGCCAAAGGCGAGTGCCGGGAAGACCGGCATCGAGAGGGTGGAGAGGTCGTACTTCACGTATTCACCCTGGTTCGCATAGAGCCCAGCGTTGAGTGACGAGTCAACCGACGCGAGCCCGTCGATCCATCCGTGCATCATGTTCTGCCAGAAGGCGCTGTACTTAGCAATGGCCGCCGCCGTGCCGCTGGTTGTATCGAGCCCTGAGTGCGAGTCGGGCCAACCCTCAGGGTCAAAAACCACCCAATTGGGTTTAATGCCGACACCTTGGGCGCGGTAGAGATCAATTTGGCGAGCTACCGCTTGACCAGCGGCGTAACCGTGGTGGTAGTAGTTGCTATTGGTCTGCGGGTCCGCGGGCGTGGCTCCGGGAATCGGCCCAGATACCGTCCAGAACGAAATCCAGCCCACGTTCTGGTGAGATTGTGCAATTACTCGTGCCGTGTTGAAATCGGTACAACCCGTGACTTGTGAAGCACTGCATGTTGAATAAGGCAGCATCGCGACCCAAGGCGAAGTCCTCGATCCCAGACCGCCGGTATCGGAAAGAATCTTCCAGCCATCGGTGATGGCCTGACTGATCTTCGAGTCGGGAATTGCGTACACACCGGTGCCTTGGGGAATCGGGACCGCCACGCCTGCGGCGTAGAGCGATAACTGGCCAGCGACGGTAAGTCCCGCCACTGCTGGCGCGATGCTCTTGGAGTTTTGACCCCCCGTGGCCGAGACGTCCGTGGTGGACCATTGTGTTGCGTTTAGGGCACCGGTGAAGGAGAAAAGGTCACCCCAGTCCGACGCTTGACCAGAGATGAAAAGAGAGGTGCCAACCGCATTCACGGCGAGGGTTCCATTCATTAACGGAATGCCGTTTATTGCGGCGTTGGGATTGGTACTGGCTGCGGCGGAAGTGTTGTTCTCAACGTTTTGAACGCTCCAAGTCGGCACGACGAAGTTGCTATTGGTATTAAACGACGAAAGCGAAGTTTGGAAGAGTTCGACATTTTGTGACACTGAAATGCCTACTAGCTCGAGATTGTTGGAGAGTGTGGTGGCCGCCATTGTCCCGCTGGAATTCACTCCAGTTGCGGCGGTGACGTCAACTCCATGCCATGTGCCCAACGCAGCGGAGTTCGCCATAAACACGTAAGCGTGATTGTTTGTTGTGGTGAGGGCCACGCTCGGCGGGTTAGTGGGCAACACAATTGGATCGCTCGCAACCGTTCCAGGGGTTGGGGGCAAAGTAGTGGTCGTTGTCGACGTACTCGTTGATGTCGATGTCGATGTTGAAGTGCTTGTCGAGGTACTGGTAGAAGTTGAGCTCGTTGTCGTGCTGGAGGTTGGTGTGGGGGCAGAAATGACTAACGGAGTTGCGACGTTAGTGAGGACCGGGACGGGCTGGTCGGTCACAAAGGTCAGGGAGAAGACCTCGACGGCATTGGCGGTTGTTCGGTAGGCAATCGTGGCGACATTGGAATTCACGCTCACGCTAGGGATTCCCTGGGCGGTCTGTCCGGTGAGGTCGCTGAGGTTGGTTACTACGTGTGCTTGCCACTGTTGATTGGCGTTTAAGTGCGACCAGCTGCTACCCACGGGGTTATTTGCGCTAATCAATTCAAGGTTTCCGGCGAGGTCAACGTAGAGCATGTCGACATTACCGAGGGGGTCAAAGAAAGGCACTGGATCAGATGCGGGAGTGGGGACGTTGTAGCCATCGGAGTAATTGGTCCAAGAGGGGTTGCCCGAGGCGGGCAAGGAATAGAGGGCGATGTCGCCCTTATTAGTTAGGTAAGCGACTACACCTTCAGTCGAATTCGTAATGGAGTGGGGGGCGCCCACCATCAACGTGTTGTTGGTCAATTGTGCCGAAGTCTGCCCATTCCACGGCAGTGCGCCCACCCCTGAGTTAATAAAGGAATAGAGCGGATAACTGGCTTGAGCGGCCGGTGTTGTAGCGCGAAGGAGCGTCGAGAGGTCGAAGATCGTTGCGGCAACGACAATCACGGAAAGCGCAATGCGACGAAGAGTCAAAAGGGCCTTTCGATACCTACGGTTGAGTAGGACCATTCTAGGTGGCTAGTTGGTTTTTATCGGGTCGTAATTACTTTGGCAGCACTTGCCGGAGAAAATCCAATAGCGTTCTGGGCTCGAACTCGAACGGAATACTTGGCCCGCTGACTCAATTTGGTGATATTAAAAACGGTGGCGATGCCAACACTCACCCAAGACTTTCCATTTAGTGAGTATTGGTAGTGAGTAATTGACGAACCGCCATTTGAGCTGGGTGCTCGCAAGGTCACACCAATTCCCTTGACCAGTGCTGTCAACTTGGTGATTGTCGGAACGGTTGGTGGGTGCAACACGACATTTGAGGTAAAGGTGATGACAATTGGTTGTCCGATTGCCTGTGCGCCAATGAGTGGCGTTATCGTCACCGTGCCCGCGGTAGCGGAGTTGATCGTGAATGATGCCACTCCGGAACTGTCAGCAGTTACGACGAGTGGTTGAGCGGGGTCTGAGACACCATTGACAATCACCGGAGTTGTTGCGGTGGTGGAGAAGGTAAGACCAATGTTCGCGCCACTGACAACTGCGTCCTGGCGGTCTCGTGCGGTAACGGTGACCGTCGTTCCTGATCCATTGGCCAGCAGTGAGGTTGAGGCGGCACTTGACAGAGAGTGACTGGCCTGAGGGCCGGTGGGACACAGGTTGTTGATGAAGCTGCTCGTGGCCGATGGCGCGCCAAGCCCACTCGCCATGTCATATCCAGCCCCACTCATATAGGAATTAGTTCCGTAGGCAATGGCGTTGGAGTTGGGATTTGTTGAACCAACATCGACAAAACTATTTGAGGGCATCGAATAAAGAGTGGGATTAATAAACCCAAAGTTCGTCACCCCACAGACATTCGCCGCAACGGCCAGAAGTCCAGACATAAGAGGTGAGCCAATTGAAGTTCCACCCACTCGAGACCAACCACCGCTGCCACTGTCGTGAACGATGAATCCCGTCTGGGGGTCGGCCATGACCGAAAGGTCAGGCAACATTCTCATGGTTGGAGAAGGTGAAAGATTGGCGGCCGCTGAATCTTGCCAAGGGGGAAGGCTCCACACTGAGCTAATACCGCCTCCGCCGCCTTCAGCGTAGGAGCCACTTGCGGTATTGCAGGAAGCGGGATCAGCGTTCTCGTTGCATTGAACGTCCCAAACGCTTGGCATGGTGGTCAGGTTCGAAACAGTCAAACCTCCCACTGCGGTTACGTATGGCTGAGAACTTGGATCATCAACCGCCAAGGTGGCGCCTGGGAATTGCGGATTACCGGGAACTGAAATGTTTGGGTCACCAGCGCAGTCGCTCGACCCGTTGTCACCAGCGGCCGAAAACACAGTCTGACCTTGAACTGCCATTTGCTGGAAAACCAACTGCTCAGCCATGGGCTGGGTCGAAGTGTCAAATTCACAAGCGCCCCAAGAGGTCGAGACAATTTGAGCTTGGTTGTCGTCGGCGATTTGTGCGTAAGTGTCGAGTGCTGCGGTACTGACGTTCTGAGTGCTTTGGTAAACCAGAATCGTTGCCCCAGGAGCGAGTCCGGCAGCCTCTTCGATGTCGAGGTTTGCCTCTTCTGACGCATTGTTCGCGTTGTCCGATGACTGAGGGCCACCGTCGACGTTGATGGTTTGGACCGTGTTTGTAAGTCCGTAACAAGACTTATAGGTAGAAATATCTGACGAGTTAAAGTTCGCCAACTCGTACATGGCAATCTTTTCGCCTGAACCATAGTGACCCGCAGCCCACTGCGAGGTCAGGCCGTAGAGCCTTCCTTGTTGCTGTAAGTCATAACCAACCGGTGCGGGCGGGCTGTAGGAGGTGTCAGTGACTGGTGAATTACTGCTTCCGTTTGTGAGGTCAATTCCTGTTGGGGGACTGACGGAAGGAGAGCTTGTGACGACAAAACAACCAGATGGTGCAGCAAAACGGCTCAAGACCTTTGTTCTGGCGATCTTCGAATGCAAGGAGGTGATCCCACTCAAACCCACCAGAGTCTTCACGTATTGCCCAACGTCATGGGGCAGTGAGGCGTTGGACGTGAGAGCGAGATCTCGCACTGAGTTGTAGCGGTAGGTCAGCAGTAAAGCCGAAAAAGCGTGCGCAATGGCCGATGTACTTCCCGAGGCTCGAATGATGGTTCCCGCAGCGTTGACGTGGGTTACCTTCAGCCCATTTTCAATCAGATAATTGCGGACCGTGCGAATGGCCTCGGCACTCGGACCGAAGCGCTTGGCGAATTGTGCGGTGGTGAGAAAGTGACGGTAGTTAGGCGATGCGGGATTAGTTAGTTCTGCCAGGTAGGAGTTCAGCGCCGCTTGCTGGGGCTGTAACACGACGTCAAATGTAGAATTGCGAGCAAGTGGTGCGGCGGGGGTGCCCAAAGTTGGGGAAACGTGCGCAACAACAATTCGTGGCAGGCTCGCCGTGGCCACAGCTGGAACCACGAAACCGCTCAACAGTGCGGCTGAAGCTAAGAGAAGATGGCGCTTAGGGCGTCGCATAACAACAGCCTAGGAAAGATTTGGGCCGCCTAACCCAATTCTTATGCAGCTGAAGAAACCTCTCGGGCCAATCTCTCGAAACGTGCAGGGAGGTTCGAGCACTCAACGCACACTGATTCAGGAATGAGCCCAATCTTCATTAGCTGGGCAAAGACGGCACAGCCCAGGCAATATCCCAAGAATCCTTCAAGGGAGGCCGCGCCAGCCAAAGGGAGCAAAATCCACTTGGCCGCGCCAAAACCGCTGGTGAAGTACACGACGTCAACGGCGATCATGAAACTAAGTCCTATGGCTTGGGCGAAACGCTTTGGTGGCCCAGGGACGAACTTCTCCCATTTCTTAAGGCGGGGGCCAGCGATTCGCACCGCAAACTGTCCGAGTGGAGAAATCTTGGGTCCGGCGAGGACTCGGGCGAAAAAGCCGTAGGTGAGGAGAACAAGGAGAAAGGTCCAGCCAGTGAAGAACGTGAACAAGCTCATGATGACGACGCCAATAGCCACGGTGCGGGCGGCCGCGTCATTTACTGGATTGGGGAAGGAGAAAAACCTGCGCATCTACTAATACTAGTGGATTAGTAGAGAATTATGCTGAAAGTTATTTCATGTTCGGGATAAAGCGGTGACAAATACTGAGGACTACCCGTTAAACGTCAAGGCGAAGATGGGCATTCTTACTACTCTAGGGAGGTGCCTAGTTCGGGTACCAAGGGATATCCACAAATTGCCCCTTGTGTGCATTTATCGTAAGGATGTGTATCTCTTGAGTGGCGAGCTGATCATCCCAAGCGATGCCCCGAATGATCTCATTCGAGCGGCGGGTGGAATTGTTTACCGCACCGTCGACGCCGGACACATTGAACTCGCTTGTATCTACCGTGAGGCTCGCGGTGACTGGACCTTTCCCAAGGGCAAGCTCGACCCGGGCGAAACATTCGAACAGGCCGCCATTCGCGAAGTCCTCGAAGAGATTGGCATGCACTGCCACATCGAGCGATTCATTGGAACTACGAACTACATTCACCGCAAGGGCAAGCCGAAGATTGTTGCCTATTACTTAATGGCAGTGAATAAAGGTGAGTTCGCCCCAAATGAAGAGGTGGACGAACTCGTCTGGCTGCCTCTCGAACAGGTGCGCGGTCACCTGACTCACGAGCGCGACCAAGAACTCTTTGACCTCTTGGTGGACCTGCCAGAATTCCGGCTGCGCGCGAGTTAATGGCTCGCTAAATCCAGAGGTCTGTGATCGTGTCCATTTCTTTTGGCACGGGCTCTTTCGCCACAATCACAAATCCCAGACGCAGGGGTTGGGCCGTAGCGCTTTCCTGCCAAATCTCTAGTTCAATACTTTCGTCGGCTTCGAGTTTTTCGACCGTTAGCTCGTAGCCAGGAAGAAGCTCAATCACCGCTGGAAGGCTCACTTCGAGTCGGGTTACCGAAGTATTCCGTACCTTCTCGATCTTTGAATCCGATGTTTTTCGTCGCGATTTCATCGGGCCCTCCGACTTCGACGTCTAAACAAATCGCTCAAGAGCCAATAGGCAACAAGGCCTAAAAGGCCGTAGACCGCCACATTCAGAGTGAAGTACTTTCCTAGTTTTGGTATGACTAGAACGACCACACCCAGTAATTGGCTTGTCTTATAACGCTTGGGGTCCGGATAGGGGTTGTGGTCACCTTTGACAATCCAGCCCTTGTTTCCAGATCCGCCAATAATGCGGTGACCAACAGCTCCGATAGTCCTTCCAGTTGGCGACTTGAGTCGATAGATAACGATGCTGCCATTATGAACGTGGACAAGAGAAGGGCTGACCGTAACTTCAATGTCGCCAGGTTTAATCCCAGGTCTCATAGAGCCGGTAGCAACGTTGCGTAGTAGCACCACCCCAGACAACTGGGCGGCAATCAGCGCAACGAGCGCGAGAGTTACGACAAAGAGGATGCTGCGAGTAAAGCCTCGAGTGACCTTTCTGGTACGGCGCAGGCGATAACGGGTGGTCTTTCCCACTCCAGCCCAGTTCACGAGAACTGGTTCAGTTCGCGGTGCTACGTAGAGGCTCGCTCGCTCGCTCGGCGAGAGTACCGAAAACAACATCTTGGTGTTGTCGATCGAATTTGACGGCCGAGTGAGAAAGGCCTCTTCACCAAGACGAACGATTTCTCGTTCAGTTAACAACGAGTCATCCAGCGGCGTAAAGACTGATCGTTCCTTACGCCGCTTGAATGCCACGAGAAGACTTTAAGCGCTACTGGAGCGGACTTGTGAATCCACCCAGAGTCTGCATTACAACTTGCTGAACCGCGGTGGCGTCCACTGGCGAGGAAAGCGTAAAGCCAAGACTTACCGAGTCTCCACCAGCGGATTGACCGAGGTTGCTTGCCGAGAAAGTTCCGTAGTCGGTGAGGGTAGTCAAGTTATAGCAAGTTTGCCCGTCGGTGGTGCAGAGGCCAACGTCATTGTGCGCAATCAAGTCGGCGTAACCAATGTTTACGTTCGAGTTCTGGCTTCCTGTAGCCGCGTTGTAAACCTGGAAGGTTGTTAAAGCTGCCCCGTTGTAGGTGACGAGGGTGATTGGGTTATTGCTGCTGTCGAGAAACATGGTTGCGAGGACCTTGTCTTGGCATCCCTGGTAACCAGATTGCAAAGACTCAGTCAATCCCGTCAGGGCGAAACCAGGGGTGTAGTTACTGAAGTTGGGCATGTAGGTAGAAGACGGGGTGAGGACGATGCTTCCCGCACCCTGCGCGTAGGCACAGGACTGGACCGGGGTGATTGACTGACCGAATTCAACAACTGAGTTCGAGGTATAGAAGAGCACAGCGAAAACGCTGGTAATCATGACCGCTGAAATGGCGATCAGCACGAGAGGACGCCCAAATAAGCCGCGGCTCGAATTTGGAGACTCCACCTGAATTTGGATTTTTTCCATAGTTTCCTTTAATTAGAGAAATAGAACTTAATCCAAATAAATTGACACTGTCAAATTAAATAAACAAAGGTCATTAACCTTGTTAAGTGGAAAATAGAAACCCCCTCGTCAAGTCTCGCTTAGAGACCCAGAGCCCTGAGATTCTGGCGACTCTCGGCGCTTGGGTCACTTTTTGCGTCGCTCTCTTATTTAAAGCCCCAGTCCTTTTCGAGGCCGATGACTACGCCTACCGTGCCTCGATCGTCGCTCTTCGCAACGGACTAATCACCCTCACTCCGAGTCAGTACGCAGCCCTCAACTCGGCACTCAAAGGAAATGGCGCTTTTGGGATTTACCAATGGACTCATTTGAGCAACGGAAATTGGATCAGTGAAAAGAATCCCGGATTCGCCTTTCTCGCGGAGCCTTTCTATTTTTTCGGGAATCTTCGCGTCGCACCAGCTTTCTACGCGCTCCTCG
>Ga0214204_1000013_pt1 | contig 37316 bp, 32 predicted proteins | sample TroBogEpilimnion_39_FD_153042 | JGI IMG/M metagenome (GOLD analysis project Ga0214204, IMG submission 153042) | Freshwater microbial communities from Trout Bog Lake, WI - 23JUN2009 epilimnion | ecosystem: Environmental > Aquatic > Freshwater > Lake > Epilimnion/Euphotic zone | place: Trout Bog...
ATCTGGCTTGGCATATCGAAGATTTACTGCGATGGAGTCGTGGAACATATGGGAATCTTGCGTAACTACACCGATCTGAGAGCGCAGCGATTCAAGAGAGTATTCCCTAATATCGATGCCATCAATCTTGATAGAACCTTGCGTGACGTCATAGAGGCGTGGAAGTAGACCTGAAATCGTGCTCTTTCCGGCTCCTGAAGGTCCGACGATGGCGGTAAAACTTCCAGGTTCAGCGATGAAATTCAGATTGCGAAGAACTTCTCCCGATTCAACGATCTCTGGCTTTGCCACGCCTTCAAGAGAGGCGAGTGAGATCTCACCCGCTTTTGGATACGAGAAGCCGACGCCACTAAATTCAATACACGGTTTTCTGGAATTTAATTCGACCGGATCTGCATTGTTTCGAACCATAGGTTCGAGATCCAAAACTTCGAAGACTCGCTCAAACGAGACCAAGGCAGTCATAACATCAACGCGGATATTGGAAAGTCCTGTTAAAGGCCCATATAAGCGAGCTAAGAGGGCGGTGATCGCCAAAAGCGTTCCCAAGGTGATCGATCCGTTGATTGCGAGATGTCCGCCAATCCCGTAAGCAAATGCTGTCGCGATTGCAGCGATCGATGAGAGGGCAATAGAGAAGATGCGATTGAGAACAGCTATTTGAATTCCCATATCGCGCACGCGTCCCGCTTTCGAGGAGAATTCTTGATGTTCGCCAACTGGGTCCCCATATAAGGTAACCAGAAGTGCGCCAGATACATTGAAGCGCTCGGTCATTGTTGAAGACATCTCGGCATTGAGATTAAAGGATTTTCTTGTGTATTCCTGCAAGCGACGACCAAGCCATTTTGTTGGGATCAGGAAGACCGGAAGTAAGAGGAGTGAGACAACCGTGATCTGCCATGAGAGCGTGAACATTGCTCCAGCTACAAGAATCAGACTTAAGAGATTGCTCACCGCGCCTGAAAGTGTTGAGGTAAATGCCTGCTGAGCGCCAATGACATCAGAATTGAGACGCGATATCAGTGCTCCCGTCTGGGTGCGAGTAAAGAATGCGATTGATTGCTTTTGGATATGCGCAAAGACTTGGGTGCGTAAGTCATAAATCAGACCTTCACCGATTCGCGCCGAGATGAACCTGCTCACCATGTTGATTCCAGCATCTGCAACGGCCAGAAGTCCAACAATCAGTGCAAGCTTTGTTACTAATCCACCATTGTGTGGAACAACGCCTTTATCAATCAGAGTTCGCAGCAACAGTGGAGTTGCTACAACAAGGGAAGAGTCGATGACGACTATCAGGAGAAAGAGCGCCAATTCCCCTTTATGAGGAACTGCAAATGTCAGGATTCTCTTAAAAGTCCCCGCTTTGAGCTTCTGGTTCTTTACCGACTGATCCTGGGTAAGCGAACGCATCGCCATCCTATTGCTATGCATTGACACGGTAAAGCTCCCTTAAGAAAGTTAAACGTTAAAGCCAATCGAGCGCAGTTGCTCGCGGCCATCATCAGAGATTCGGTTAGGTCCCCATGGTGGCATCCAGACCCAGTTGATCTTTACATCGGCAGCGAGATCCTGGAGTACGGATCGAGTCTGATCTTCAATGACATCTTGCAGCGGGCATGCCGCAGAGGTGAGGGTCATATCTAAGACAACGATATTGCTAGGGTCGACTTGCATGTCATAGACAAGGCCAAGATCGATAACATTGATACCAAGTTCTGGATCAATCACATCCTTCATGGCCTCAGTGACATCATCGATCGATGCGAGTTCGCTCATTTCTTTGCCCCATCTCTTCCTTGTAGTGCTGCATCTTTAAATGCCATCCAACCCAAGAGGGCACACTTTACTCTCGCTGGGAACTTCGAAACTCCAGCAAGCGCGACTCCATCTTCGAGGATCTCTTCATCCCCAGAGAGCGCTCCCTTACTCGCCATGAGCTCGGAAAAAGAATCGAGAATGAGAAAAGCCTCGCTGAGGGTCTTGCCATGAACGAGGTCGCTCATGATGGATGATGAGGCTTGTGAGATTGAGCAACCAACACCATCCCATGTCACATCGCTGACCCGATCACCATCTAATTGAAGATTGAGAGTAATCTCGTCGCCACAACTTGGATTCACATGGTGAACCTGTACCGTCTTATCTTCTGAAAGTCCTTTATGCAACGGATGCTTGTAATGATCAAGAATGACCTCTTGATAGAGCGAATCAAGTTCCATTAGTTCACCTTAAAATATTTCTGGGTTGCAAGAATTCCCTCAATGAGAGCATCGACATCTGAACGATCGTTGTATAGATAGAACGAAGCACGAGTTGTGCCAGCGACACCATACTTTCTCATCAACGGCCACGCGCAATGGTGGCCAGTGCGCACCGCAATCCCATATTGATCCAAAACTTGTCCAGCATCATGAGGATGTATCTGATCGAGAGCGAAGGAGATCACTCCCCCGCGATTGCGCATATCGAGCGGACCAAAGATCCGAAGACCTTTAATCGCCTGCATCTGCTCTAATGCATAGTGTGTGAGCTCTTCCTCATGAGACTGGATTCGATCCATGCCAATCTTCGATAAGTAGTCAATGGCCGCAGCTAAACCAACTGCCTGTGCCATATTCGGCACACCTGCCTCAAATTTGCGGGGTGCGGGTGCCCAGGTGGCGCTCTCCATTGTGACCGTTTCAATCATCGATCCGCCGTAGAGAAATGGCTCCATCTCAGCCAGTAATTCAGCGCGACCCCAGAAAATTCCAATACCGGTTGGCCCAAGAGCCTTATGTCCAGAGAAGGCTAAGAAATCCACGCCCAATTCCTGCACATTGATTGTGAAATGTGGTGCGGATTGGCAGGCATCGAGAACAACGAGTGCCCCAACCGAATGTGCCCGCGCAACGATCTCCTCCAATGGATTGATCGTTCCGAGTACATTTGATTGATGAGTGATAGCAACAATCTTTGTCTTGCTATTGATCGCTTGATCGAGTTGAGAGAGATCGAGACGTCCATCCTCAGTCACCTGAAGCCACTTCAGTGTCGCCCCTGATCGCTTGGCTAATTGCTGCCAAGGAATGAGATTGGCATGGTGTTCCATCTCAGAGACCAATATTTCATCACCAGGTGTGAGAGCAAATCTTCCAGAATTCGTATTGCTAAATGAGTATGCGATGAGATTGAGAGATTCCGTTGCGCTCTTGGTAAAGACCAGTTCATCAACCTGCGCACCGATAAAGGCAGCGAGAGTCTCGCGAGCACCTTCGTAGGCAGCAGATGCCTCCTCTGCGAGAAGGTGGGAACCACGATGGACGGCGGCATTGTGGCGAATATAGAAATCACGTTCGGCATCTAAGACTTGCTGTGGTTTCTGGCTCGTTGCACCCGAATCTAAATAGATCAGGCGGGAGCCATTTCTCATCTCCTTGTGGAAGATGGGAAAGTCCCGCTTAAGTGCTGCAACGTCCAGGAGAGTCATGTTTATGCAGTGACGTACTCTGCGTAGCCATTCTCTTCGAGCTTATTAGCGAGTTCTGGACCGCCAGCTTCCACAATACGACCAGCAGCAAAGACGTGTACGAAATCTGGCTTGATGTAGCGGAGAATGCGGGTGTAGTGAGTAATCAACATGACCCCGAGATCGCTGCCATCTTTGATGCGATTGACACCTTCAGAGACGATTCGAAGTGCGTCGACATCGAGACCAGAATCTGTCTCATCGAGGATTGCAATCTTTGGCTTAAGGAGCTCCATCTGCAAAATCTCATGGCGCTTCTTCTCGCCACCTGAGAAACCTTCATTGACGTTGCGCTCAGCAAAAGCCGGATCCATGCTCAAAGCGGCCATCGCTTCCTTTACTTCGCCGACCCAGGTGCGAACCTTTGGCGCTTCACCACGGATCGCAGTTACTGATGTGCGAAGGAAGTTTGAGACGGAAACTCCTGGAACTTCAACGGGATATTGCATTGCGAGGAAGAGTCCGGCCTTTGCACGTTCATCGACTGACATCGCCAAGACATCGGCGCCATCGAGCGTTACTGATCCACCTGTGATGGTGTACTTCGGATGTCCGGCGATTGAGTACGCAAGAGTCGATTTGCCCGAACCATTAGGTCCCATAATCGCATGCGTCTCCCCTGAGTTGATGGTGAGATCTACTCCGCGCAGAATCTCTTTTGCGCCATCTTCAGTATCAACAGATACCTGCAAGTTTTTGATAACGAGTGTGCTCATGATTGTTTCCGTATCTACTCTCTACTTGGAATTCTCTAATGGGGTCTTTTCAATGGTGATCTCATCGCCGCTCTGGTTCACCTGGTAGCGAGCAACAGGAGTAACGGCAGGCGGTGTTAGCGCTTCTCCCGTGCGCAGATCGAACTCCGCTCCATGAAGCCAACATTCAATCCGGTAGTCAGTGATATCTCCTTCAGAGAGGGATGCATCTGAATGCGAACAGGTATCGCCAATGGCAAATACTTCATCGCCAATTCGGGCTACACAGACCGGGGCGCCGTCGATATCAATCTTCTTGGGCTTTCCTGGTGTGAGGTCACTGAGCTTGAGGGTTGTCATGCGATCTCCACCTGCGCTAGCTCAGCATCAATTCGATTCATAATGCGCTCTTCCACAGATTCGATACCGATCTTCGAGAGAATCTCTAAGAAGAAGCCACGGATAACAAGGCGTTTCGCATCAGCCTCTGGGATTCCGCGAGACTCTAAGTAGAAGAGTTGTTCATCATCGAAGCGACCAGTTGTTGACGCGTGGCCAGCCCCCACGATCTCTCCAGTTTCGATCTCCAGATTTGGTACAGAATCTGCACGAGCACCATCGGAGAGAAGTAGGTTGCGATTGAGTTCGTAGGTATCAGTGCCTTCTGCAGCGGCACGGATGAAGACATCTCCGATCCAAACGGTGCGGGCACCATCACCAGAGAGCGCTCCCTTGTAGTTCACGCGAGACTTTGCATGACCGACATTGTGATCAACATGGATGCGGTGTTCAAGATGTTGACCAGTTGTTGCAAAGTACAAGCCAAACATCTCTGCACTTGATCCAGGACCGGCATATTCAACGGTCGGAAGGAGCCGTACAAGTGAACCGCCAACAGTCACAACGACAGATGTGAAAGAAGCATCTCGACCGATAACGGCATGATGGCGACCGAGGTGAACGGCATCATTCGACCACTCTTGAAGTGTGATGAAGGTCAGGTTTGCACCAGGTTCAAGAATGATCTCAATCTCTTCGGCAAACGTTCCAGTACCAATATTTTCGACAACAACTGTTGACCGTGAATGGTTACCGGCACGAATAACAGTTCGGGATGCCTCTGGCTCGCCATTACCCGATGTGCGTCCAAGGAAGATTGGCTCAGCTACTACGAGATCGGCAGGAATCGAAAGCACTGAGACATTCGATGAAGTTTCACGAACACGAGCGACCACGAGATCATCACTCTGGGAATGTGCTGGTGTTTCGCGTGCCGGGTGGGTCACATAGGTAACGCCGGAAGGCAATTCTCGAGCTGAAAGAGAGATGCGATCTGCTACTGAGACAGAGAGATCGTGTAGCCCTTTAAGTCGATTAAGCGGCGTGAATCGCCACGCCTCTTCTCGGCCCGTCGGTGTGAGGTAATTCGTCGTCAATGTGCTCATTAACCAACAGCACCTTCCATTTGAAGTTCGATCAAACGATTGAGCTCCAATGCATATTCCATAGGAAGTTCACGAGCGATCGGCTCGATAAAGCCACGAACGATCATCGCCATCGCTTCATCTTCGGAGAGGCCGCGAGACATTAAGTAGAAGAGTTGATCGTCAGAGATCTTTGAGACTGTCGCCTCGTGACCCATAGAGACATCATCTTCACGAATATCAACATATGGATAGGTATCTGAACGTGAGATTGTGTCGACTAGTAACGCATCGCACTTCACCGTTGACTTTGAATGATGAGCACCTTCGAGTACCTGAACAAGTCCACGATATGAGGTACGTCCACCACCGCGAGCTACAGATTTGGAGATGATAGTTGACGAGGTATGTGGTGCTGCGTGCACCATCTTTGAACCAGCATCTTGATGCTGACCTTCACCAGCAAATGCAATGGAGAGCGTCTCGCCCTTTGCATGCTCTCCCATAAGGAATACCGCTGGATACTTCATCGTGACCTTAGAACCGATATTTCCATCGATCCACTCCATTGTTGCGCCTTCCGCACAGGTAGCGCGCTTGGTGACCAAGTTATAAACGTTGTTCGACCAGTTCTGAATAGTTGTATAACGAACTCGAGCGTTCTTCTTCACGATGATTTCAACGACTGCAGAGTGAAGAGAATCTGATGAGTAGATAGGTGCTGTGCAACCTTCTACATAGTGAACATATGAGCCTTCATCAGCGATGATCAAGGTACGTTCGAACTGACCCATATTCTCGGTGTTGATACGGAAGTAAGCCTGAAGTGGAATATCTACATGCACGCCCTTAGGAACATAGATAAATGATCCACCAGACCACACTGAGGTATTGAGCGCAGCAAATTTATTGTCGCCTACAGGAATAACAGTTCCGAAGTACTCCTTGAAGAGTTCTTCATGCTCGCGCAGACCGCTGTCCGTATCCACGAAGATGACGCCAAGCTTCTCGAGATCTTCACGGATAGAGTGATAAACAACCTCTGATTCATACTGTGCGGCGACTCCTGCTACGAGACGGTTCTTCTCAGCATCGGGAATACCAAGTCGGTCATAAGTATTCTTAATATCTTCAGGAAGGTCTTCCCATGAAGTTGCCTGCTTCTCCGTTGAGCGCACAAAATACTTAATGGTGTCGAAGAAGATGCCTGTGAGGTCAGATCCCCAAGTAGGCATTGGCTTCTTATCAAAGAGCGCGAGACCCTTGAGGCGAAGATCGAGCATCCATTGAGGTTCACTCTTCTTTGATGAGATATCACGCACGACATCTTCATTGAGGCCACGCTTTGCAGTATCGCCGGCGACATCCTTATCGGACCATCCGTATTCATAATTGCCGATACCCTCAAGTTCTGGGTTCGCCATTTCGATACGAGCTGTTAGATCACTGCTCATGCGCCTGCTCCTATGGTTGATTTTTCATTATGGTTCTCTTGAGTATGAGGAATAAAAGTTGTGCAGACGCCATCGCCATGAGCGATTGTTGCTAACCGTTGCACGTGCGTTCCGAGTAAGCGAGAGAGTGATTGAGTCTCAGCCTCACAGAGTTCGGGAAAAGCTGATGCAACATGTGCAACTGGGCAATGGTGTTGACAGAGTTGCTCGCCGATCGGAGTCGAAGAGACGGTTGATGCATATCCTTCACGAGAGAGAAATTCTGCAAGGACCTTGCTCTTTGCTGAAATTCCTTCTGCCTGATCTACTGAAGCCTTCGCGCGATTCTCAATCTCAGCAGCTCGTTGATCGGCGAATGCCTTCACGGAGCCATCCTTGCTATGCGCCGCAATAAATTTGAGTGCAGATACTGCGAGATCATCGTACGAGTGTTCAAATTTCTCCCGACCATGATCTGTCATCAAGAAGACTTTGGCTGGTCGTCCACGTCCCCCAGGGACTTCACTCTGATAGGGGTCGCGTGAGGTCAGAATTCCTTCAGCGATCAGCGAGTCGAGATGGCGGCGAATTCCAGCTGGAGTAATCGCGAGCTTCTCAGCGAGGAGGGCAGCGCTGGCTGGTCCGCCTTCGAGGATAGCCCGAGCAACCAAGTCGCGCGTACGCTCATCAGGCTCGTTCTTTTTCACAACAGAAGTGTTGCGTAATTCACCACCAATTGCCAATCGAAATTCTCCCCCCTCCTCCCCTCCTGACTAGGCTTGGCGCATGGCGTCCGTGAAGAAGTTCATCTATACCGCCCTCGTCACCTTCCAAGCTGGAATCATCGTGACCGGCGGTGCAGTTCGACTCACGGGATCTGGGCTCGGCTGCCCGACCTGGCCGCAATGCACACCTGGTTCCTACACACCGGTTCCCCATCAAGCCCAAGGAACGCTCCATTCGTGGATTGAGTTCGGCAATCGCCTCCTGACCTTTGTCCTCATCCTCTCCATCCTCGCAGCCGTGGGCGGAGTGCTTCGATGGCGCAAGCAATACCCAGAAGGCCACGAGCGACGTGCAATCACTCTCCTTGCTCTTGCTCAGATCGCGGGCGTCATCGTTCAGATTGTTCTGGGCGGCATCACCGTTCTCACCCATCTCAATCCAGCCACAGTCGGCGCACACTTCTTGCTATCTATCGTTCTGCTCGCCGCATCGCTCTCTCTCCGCCAGCGGATGCTCCGCACTCCAAGATTTACTCTCACTCCAACCTCAAAAATTTTAGCTCGCGTTATTCTCGGATTGACTGCAGTGGTCCTCACTATTGGCACTGTCGTCACAGGTAGCGGGCCCCACGCCGGCGATATCCAAGCTCGCCGCTATCACCTAGACCCTGCGAAAATTTCTTGGCTCCATGCTGACTCGGTGATCGCTCTTATCGCTCTCACCTTTGGGCTTTTGTTACTCATGCGTACAACAGAAGATGTTGCACACCGTTCATTTGTAGTCAAGAAAGCAACGCTCTTTTTCTTAATATGCTTAGCCCAAGGGTTGATCGGCTACATCCAGTACTTCACAGGATTGCCAGAAGCTCTCGTTGCTGCCCACTTACTCGGTGCTGATTTAGTGTGGCTTGGAATCTGGAATCTCGCGTACAGCGGAAGAGCCCTCGAAAGAAATTGATTTTTAAGAATACCTCAGAGAAAACATCACTTAAGTAGATAACAGGGGAAGTCATGACACAGGTAAATCGCGGAGTATGGACAGCAGAAGACGATAAGGCAGTTGCAATTTCTCGTGCCCTCGCTGCAGATGCTGTACAAAAAGTTGGCAATGGCCACCCAGGAACTGCGATGTCACTCGCTCCAGTTGCATACACACTCTTCCAGCGATTCTTAAAGCATGATCCATCACATCCAGAATGGCTCGGTCGCGATCGCTTCGTACTCTCCTGTGGTCACTCCTCACTTACTCTTTACATTCAACTCTTCCTCTCCGGTTATGGGCTCTCACTCGATGATCTCAAAGCATTCCGCACAGCAGGCTCGCTCACACCAGCGCACCCTGAGTATGGACATACCAAGGGTGTGGAAATTACAACCGGACCGTTAGGTTCTGGAATCGCATCCGCAGTCGGCATGGCGATGGCAGCTCGTTTTGAGAAGGGCTTACTTGATCCAGAGGGTAAGACCTCACTCTTTGATCACAACATCTGGGTTATCGCATCAGATGGCGATCTTCAAGAAGGTATGAGCGCTGAGGCATCTTCACTCGCTGGCACTCAAGCACTTGGAAATCTCAAAGTTATCTACGATGACAACCGCATCTCCATTGAAGGCGATACTCACGTATCGTTTACAGAAGATGTCTCTGCTCGCTACCGCGCATATGGCTGGCACGTTATTGAAGTTGCAGCTCTTGCCGATGGCAATGTCGATCGCGATGCTCTTGAAGCGGCAATGGTCAAGGCGGAATCTACAACTGATGCGCCAACCATTATTCGTCTTAAGACAGTTATTGCTTGGCCCGCTCCTAAGGCGCGCGGAACATCGAAGTCTCACGGTTCGGCACTTGGCCTCGATGAAGTTGCAGCGACCAAGGTTGAATTAGGACTCAACCCGGATGAAACCTTTATCGCTCCAGAAGAGATCGTTGCGCATGCTCGCAAGGTGATCGATCGCGGTCAAAGTGCTCGCGCTGCCTGGGAGAAGGAGTTTGCAACCTGGTCATCAGCAAATCCTGACGCTACCGCGCTCCTTGCACGCCTGCAAAAGCGTGAACTTCCTGCTGGCTGGGAGAAGGTGCTTCCAGTATTCGGAAGTGATAAGGAAGTTGCAACACGTGCAGCATCAGGAAAGATCATCAATGAGATTGCCAAGGTTCTCCCGGAGTTCTGGGGCGGTTCTGCTGATCTCGGCGAATCAAATAACACCACGATTGAAGAAGGCCACTCCTTCTTGCCAACAACTTCTGCAATGAAGGATGCGAGCCCATATGGCCGCATCATCCACTTTGGAATCCGCGAACATGCAATGGGTGCAATCCTCAATGGAATTGCTCTCCACGGGCTCACAAAGGCCTTCGGCGGAACATTCCTTGTCTTCTCTGATTACATGCGCGGATCTGTTCGTCTTGCAGCTTTGATGGATATCCCATCTATCTTCGTCTGGACTCACGACTCGATCGGTGTCGGCGAAGATGGACCAACTCACCAACCGGTCGAGCACGTCGCTTCACTTCGCGCTATCCCAAACCTTGCAGTTATTCGCCCAGCGGATGCAAATGAGACAGCGATTGCCTGGCGTGAAGTCATCACTCGCCATAAGCCAGCTGGTTTCATTCTTTCGCGTCAGAACCTCCCAGTCCTCGATCGCACTGAGTTTGCATCGGCTGAAGGAGTTTCAAAGGGTGCATACATTCTCAAAGATTCCGAGGGCACTCCTGATGTCATCTTGATCGCAACTGGATCTGAAGTGCAGTACGCAGTCGGAGCCCAGAAGATCCTTGCCGAGCAAGGAGTAAAGGCACGCGTTGTCAGCGCACCATGTATCGAATGGTTTAACCAACAGAGCGATAGCTATAAGGAAACAGTTCTTCCAACAGCAGTCCGCGCACGCGTCAGCGTGGAAGCTGGAATCGCACAAGGTTGGCGTGAACTCATTGGTGATGCAGGTGTCGCAATCTCACTTGAGCATTACGGTGCTTCTGCCGCTGCGGGAGTTCTCTTCAAGGAGTACGGATTTACATCTGAGAATGTCGCCAATTCGGCTCTCGAATCAATCAAGAAGGCAGGCAAGTAAGGATGAGTAATCTTTCGCAACTTTCAGATGCTGGAGTCTCAATCTGGCTCGATGATCTCTCTCGCGACCGCCTGCAAAGTGGTTCACTCCAAGAACTCATCGACAACTCATCAGTGGTTGGTGTGACAACTAACCCAAGTATCTTCTCCGCAGCTATCTCAGGCTCTACTCTCTATCGCGATGACATCCTCGCACTCAAGGCTGAAGGGAAGAACGCATCTGAGATCGTTACAGAGTTAACAACCTCAGATGTTCGTCAAGCATGCGATCTATTCATGCCAACCTTCCTTGCATCTCATCAAGTCGATGGCCGAGTCTCGATCGAAGTCGATCCACAACTCGCTTATGACACATCTGCGACCGTCGAACGCGGTCTATATCTTGCAGGTTTGGTCAATCGTCCTAATCTCTTGATCAAGGTCCCTGCAACAATGGAGGGCCTACCAGCTATCGAAGAGCTCACGGCTCAGGGAATCAGCGTCAACGTCACGCTCATCTTCTCGGTAGAGCGCTACCAACTCGTGATGGATGCTTATCTACGCGGCCTTGAGCGTCGCCTCGGTAAAGGTGAATCCCTGAAAGATATTCACTCCGTCGCCTCATTCTTTGTTAGCCGCATTGATGCTGAGATCGATAAGCAACTTGATGCCAAGGGTGAAAGCTCCCCACTTCGCGGTGCTGCTGCTATTGCAAATGCGCATCTCGCTTATGAAGCCTTCCTTGCAGTCATCGGGTCAGATCGCTGGAAGAAGCTTGCGGCTGCAGGTGCCAATTATCAGCGTCCACTCTGGGCTTCAACGGGTGTAAAAGATAAGGCTTACGACTCAACCCGCTATGTGATTGAACTTGTTGCCCAATATTGCGTTAACACCATGCCAGAAGGAACACTCAATGAAGTTCGCGCTCATGGAGTTGTTCGCGGTGACACGATCTCATCTAATTTTGCAGATGCCAAGAAGATCTTTACCGATCTCGCCTCTGCAGGAATCAACTTCCAATCCGTCGTCGCTCACCTCGAAGATGATGGCGTCTCTAAGTTCGAGAAGGCTTGGGTTGAACTTCTTGCAAATGTAGATGCGGTTGCATGATGAGCATCGAAATTTCAGGACGTCGACTCGCCAACATTGATTCACCACTCTTCGCGAAGCTGCTATCCGTAACCCCAGCACTAGCCGCGAAAGATGCGACTCTCTGGGGTTCAGAGGCGCAAGCCGAAGCAGCTATCCGACTCAACTGGATCGATCTTCCAACGTCTTCTCAAGCACTCCTCCCCCAGCTTGCTGAACTAAAGAGTTGGGCAGAGTCAACCGGTCTCACCCATGTGATTCTCGCCGGAATGGGTGGTTCATCACTTGCACCTGAAGTTATTAGCAAAACATTTAAGAAGCCACTCACTGTTCTTGACACAACGGACCCAGATCAGATTCTGAAAGCGATTCCTGCAAACCTTAAAAACTCAGTCGTTGTTGTTGGATCAAAGTCAGGTTCAACTGTTGAAACGGCATCACATAAGGCGCTCTTCGAAAAGCTCTTCTCTGATGCAGGACTTCAGCCTTCGGACCACATGGTGATCGTTACCGATCCTGGCTCTCCGCTCGACCAAGCATCACGCGCACAAGGTCTTCGTGTCGTCAACGCAGACCCCAATGTGGGTGGCCGATATAGCGCACTTAGCGCCTTTGGATTGGTACCAGCCGCGCTTATCGGCGTCGATGTCGAACAATTGCTCGCAGATGCGCGATCCGCTGCTGCCACATTCACCTCACCAGCCTCGGCGGCGGTAAATCTCGCAACCGCAATCTTTGAGGCTGGCGAACAGAACGTCGCCTTCTCCGATCACGGCTCTGCAACGCCAGGGCTCTCTGATTGGATCGAGCAACTCATTGCAGAATCCACTGGAAAGAACCAGCGCGGTCGCCTCCCAATTGCGATCGAATCACTCTCTTCAGCGGTTGCTGGAGCGCATTACCTCGTTTCGCTGACCTCAGGTGATGAAGCTGATGCAGTGGTGACAGGTTCCCTCGGTGAGCAGTTCATCCTCTGGGAGTGGGTCACAGCGCTTCTCGGCGTTGCCTTGGACGTTGATCCTTTCAATCAGCCAAATGTCACAGAGGCAAAGGAGCGCACAAATGCGATTCTTGCAAAGTGGTCAGCTGGCGATGTTGCACCTCTGACTCCATCCTTTGAAGATGAGAACGTGCAGGTCTTCTCTGCTTCACAAGCCCCAACTCTCGCTGGACAGTTCGCAGATTTCTTTGCGCGCGAAAGCCACTACGTGGCCATCATGGCTTATCTCGCTCGAGGTATCGATGATGAGATTACACAGAGCCGCGCAATCGTTGCAAAGAGAACTTCACGTGGAACCACCTTTGGTTGGGGTCCTCGCTTCTTGCACTCAACAGGTCAGTTCCATAAAGGTGGGCAACACAATGGCGCCTTTATTCAGATCACCGGCGAAAATGCGAACGATATTGCTATTCCATCAAGAGAGTTCACCTTCCATACTCTCTTGATGGCGCAAGCGCTCGGCGATGGTGAAGCACTTGCTGATCGCAACTTCCCATTGATTCGTATCCATCTTAAGAATCGCAGCGCGGGTATCGCAGCAATCCTGGCCGCTCTCTCGTAACCGTAATGAAAAAAGCCCCGCCTCGAATGAGGTGGGGCTTTTTTAATTCTCTTAGTTATTCATCTTCTCCACGGAGTTTTGCCAAAGCATCTCCAAGAATCTTTACCGCCTCTGCCTCAGTGCGACGCTCTTTCACGTAAGCCAAGTGAGTCTTATATGGCTCATTCTTTACCGGCATCGGTGGCTTGTTCTTATCAAGACCTGCTGGGTATCCGCAGCGCGGACAATCCCACTCTGCTGGAATCTGAACAGTTCCATCTTCAGCAAAAGATGGGCGGGTTTCATGACCATTGGCGCACCAATAGGAGACTCGGAAACGTCCAATTGCCTCGCCGCGCTCAGCCTCGCCCATTGGGCCAGCACCGACACGACTTCCGCGGATTGCGCTACCTGCCATGATGGAGCTCCTTACTTCTTAAGCAATAGTGAGAGAGCGACAACGCCAGCGAACCAGAGGCCGCCAACAATGATGGTGATGCGATCGAGGTTACGTTCCACGACAGATGAGCCACCGTAATTTGAGGAGACGCCGCCTCCGAAGAGATCTGAGAGACCAGAGCCCTTCCCCTTATGGAGAAGAACAAGCAGAACCATGAGGACGCTTGTAACGACGAGCAAGATTGATAGTGCCACAACCACGAAGGAGCTCCTTTTAGAGGGAATTAAGTCTTACAGCTGGGTTAATGCAATGGCTAAGGATACCGCGCGGATATCCCCCTGCAAGCAAGAGGTATTAGGCAACACGGTGGAACTTGGCAATACGCGCAAATTCCTCAGGATCGAGGCTTGCTCCGCCCACCAAGACGCCATCAACATCAGCCTGGCGCATGATTTCCACGATATTGGCAGATTTCACAGAACCGCCGTAGAGAATTCGGGCCGCCTCTGCGATCTCATCGCTACCGATCTTGGCCAACTCAACGCGAATTGCTGCGCAGACTTCTTGAGCATCTTCAGGAGTCGCAGTCTTGCCAGTGCCAATTGCCCAAACTGGCTCGTAAGCAAAGACAATCTTCTTGAGATCGGGCTTATGGAAACCTTTAAGCCCATTGCGAACCTGCTCAAGGACATGTTCAACGTGGGTTCCTGCTTCACGGATCGGCAACTCTTCACCAATGCAGAAGATCGGTGTGATCTCATTGGCAAGAGCGGCCTTCAGTTTGCGATTAAGGAGTTCATCACCTTCGTGGTGGATCGCACGTCGCTCAGAGTGGCCAACAGCGACATATGTACATCCAAGCTTTGAGAGCATTGAACCAGAGATATCACCAGTGTATGCACCAGAGCTCTCAGGTGAGAGATCCTGCGCGCCATAGGTGAGGCGAAGGCGATCACCATCGACGAGAGTTTGGACGGAACGAATATCGGTGAATGGCGGCAGGATCGTGACATCAACTGCGTCGTAATCCTTCTCTTCTAATGAGTATGAGAGCTTCTGCGTAACAGCGATCGCCTCTAAGTGGTTGAGGTTCATCTTCCAGTTACCTGCGATCAATGGCTTACGCATTTGCACTCCTTAGACGTTGAGAAGAGATTGGAAAGAGGTTGACGAGCGAAAACTAAGCGAGAACTGAGATCCCCGGAAGGTCTTTTCCTTCGAGATATTCGAGTGAGGCACCGCCGCCAGTTGAGATGTATCCGAACTGGTTATCGCTGAAGCCAAGTTTGCGTACTGCGGCGGCAGAGTCGCCACCACCTACGACAGAGATGCCAGAGACTGTCGTGAGAGCTTGAGCAACAACCTTAGTCCCGGCTGCAAAATTGGCGAATTCAAAGACACCCATCGGACCATTCCAGAAGACGGTCTTACACTCTGAAATTGCAGCAGCGAATGCCGCAGCGCTTTCAGGTCCAATATCGAGTCCCATCTGATCTGATGGAATTTCACTAGCTGCGACAGTAGTTGGAGACGCATCTGCAGAAAATTCTGGTGCAACGACAATATCGGTTGGAAGCAAGAGCTTGACACCAAGCTTCTCTGCCCGCGCCATCAATTCCTTCACAGTAGGAATGAGATCTACTTCAACGAGCGACTTTCCGATTTCATGGCCTTGTGCAGCTAGGAAGGTGAAGAGCATTCCACCTCCGATAGCCATTACATTGACCTTGTCGAGCAAATTCTCGATAACGCCGATCTTGTCTGAAACCTTTGATCCCCCAAGGACAACGCCATACGGGCGTTCCGGGTTCTCAGTCAATTTTTTCAGAACATCAATCTCAGCGGCAACTAAATAGCCGGGTGCATGTGGAAGTAACTTCGCCACATCGAAGACAGATGCATGTTTGCGGTGTACAGCTCCGAACCCATCTGAGATGAAGATATCCGCATAGCTGGCAAGCTCCTTCGCCAATTCAGTGCGTTCAGACTCTTCCTTGCTGGTCTCTGCTGCTTCATAACGAATATTTTCAAGGAGAACGATCTCTCCTGCTTGAACGCTCTGAGCAGCCTGTGAACCTACGATCTCCGAGGAGAAGGTGACCTTCGTATTGAGCAGGTCTCCGAGACGATGTGCGACAGGAGCAAGTGAGAGTTCGGGCTTGCGCTCCCCCTTTGGTCGGCCGAGGTGGGCGGTAATAATTACCGCCGCACCTTTGCCGATCAAATATTGAATAGTTGGAAGTGATGCACGAATACGGCCATCATCAGCAATGACTCCATCTTTGATCGGAACATTGAGATCGCAGCGAAGTAGTACTCGCTTTCCAGCATAATCAAATGATTCGAGAGAGTTCATAGAGATGCGCTCTATTAGAGCTTGCCTCCAACGAAGCCAACGAGATCCACAAGACGGTTTGAGTAACCCCACTCATTGTCATACCAACCAACGATCTTCACCTGGTTGCCAATGACCTTTGTGAGGCCAGCATCGAAGATGCATGATGATGGGTTGGTGACGATATCGGCAGAGACGATTGGATCTTCGGTGTACTCGAGGTAACCCTTAAGAGGACCTTCAGCCGCCTTCTTCATTGCAGCATTGATATCGGCCGCTGAAACTTCCTTTGAGAGTTCGACGGTGAGATCAGTTGCTGAACCAGTTGGGACTGGAACGCGCATGGCATAACCATCGAGCTTGCCCTTCAGTGAAGGTAATACCAAGCTGATCGCCTTTGCAGCACCAGTCGATGTTGGGATCATTGAGAGTGCGCCAGCGCGGGCACGACGGAGATCCTTGTGTGGCTGATCCTGGAGTGATTGATCATTGGTGTAAGCGTGAATAGTTGTCATCAAGCCCTTGACGATTCCAAAGTTATCTTCGAGAACCTTTGCCATTGGAGCGAGGCAGTTTGTTGTACATGATGCATTGGAGATCACGGTATGTGCTGCAGCATCGTACTTATCTTCATTAACGCCCATGACGATGGTGATATCTTCATCAGTTGCTGGAGCGGAGATAATGACCTTCTTAGCGCCGGCTGCAATGTGCTTCTTCGCATCGGCTGCCTTGGTGAAGAATCCAGTTGATTCAATAACGATATCTGCCTTCACATCAGCCCATGGAAGTGCGCCTGGATCGCGCTCAGCGAAGACGCGGATCTTCTTGCCATTGACGGTGATGGAGTCATCATCGTAAGAGACTGGGAGACCTAGAGGTCCAAGGATTGAGTCATACTTCAAGAGGTGCGCCAAAGTGGCGTTATCTGTGAGGTCGTTAATGCCGACAATCTCAAATTGAGCGCCTGAAGTGAGCGCTGCGCGGAAGAAGTTACGTCCAATACGTCCAAAACCATTAATTCCAACACGAACCACGGTAATCCTGCCTTCTAAGGAGAGGGGGTCTATCGTCAGTGATCATCAGATAGTGGGCCACATTCGTCAGTAGCGAATGGCCGCTTTCCACAACATTGTGATGCCTAACCCTATCAGGGCAGCCTGCCCCTCTGGTTGAACTCCTTTAATCGTTCTCGAGCATCTCTGGGCTCAGCCCAGCCTCTGTATCTGGAATCCCCAAGTCGTGGGCGCGCTTATCAGCCATCGCGAGCAGGCGTCGGATGCGGCCGGCGATTGCATCCTTCGTCATGGGAGGGGTCGCAAGTGAGCCAAGCTCTTCCAAGCTTGCCTGGCCATGCGTGATGCGAAGTTCACCCGCCTCTTTGAGGTGTTCGGGGATCTCCTCGCCGAGAATCTCCATTGCACGCGCAACTCGAGCCGATGCTGCCACGGCCGCGCGAGCTGATCGACGGAGGTTGGCATCATCGAAGTTTGCTAGTCGATTGGCCGTTGCTCGAACTTCACGACGCATGCGACGTTCTTCCCATGCCAGAACAGATTCATGAGCACCGAGTCGAGTAAGGAGAGCGCCGATTGCATCGCCATCTCTAATGACAACGCGATCCACATTGCGCACCTCACGGGCTTTAGCGGTGATACCAAGTCTGCGAGCAGAGCCGACTAGAGCAAGCGCTGCCTCTGGACCCGGACAGGTAATTTCAAGAGCTGACGAACGACCAGGTTCAGTGAGTGAACCATGAGCAAGAAAAGCACCACGCCATGCCGCTTCAGCGTCGCAGATTCCAGCAGAGACCACTTGTGGTGGCAGACCGCGAATCGGCCGATTATTTGCATCGATCAAACCGGTTTGGCGAGCGAGAGCATCACCATCAGAAGTAACGCGGACGAGATAGCGAGAGCCTTTTCGTAATCCGCCAGCGGAGAGAACTGCCAACTCAGAGTCATGGCCAAAGATCTCAGCAATATCTTTCTTCAGCCGTCTCGCACTTTGTGCAGTATCAAGCTCAACTTCAATGACAATATGACCGGCTGCAATATGAAGTCCACCAGCAAATCGCAAGAGCGCAGAGACCTCCGCCTTTCGGCAGCACGGCTTTGTCACTGAGAGTCGACTCAGTTCATCCTTTACGCTCGCCGTCATTGCCATGTGAGTATCTAAGCAGGGTTCAATTGAAAATGTGGCGTAAAAGTGGCGCTAATTTTCCTGGATCATGATGGAAGCTACCTGGGCTCTTCGCCAATTCACCAACTATTAACTCGCCACCGCAACCCTCAACCGCTCCTTGAAGGCCTGGTGATTGATTGAGGCATGCCTGATCGGCGAGAGCGAAATCAATGTGGAGATCTGGCAGATGTTTCTGAATGAGAGCGAGATGCTCCTGGGCTGAGAAGCCAGCAAATTCATCTTCACTATCTGGTTCTGGGAGATTGAAGATCACAATCTTCTTCGCCTTCGAAACGGCGATCGCCTCTGCCTGCTCGCGTAATAAGAAATGCGGCATCACACTTGAGAACCAGGAGCCAGGTCCGAAGGTAATCCAATCGGCAGCTGAAATAGCTGCAAGAGATTCAGGGGTAGAGCGTGGTGAATCAGGTATGAGTTTAAGGACTTCGACTCTTCCCTTTGTTGTAGCTACTTCAACTTGGCCTCGCACAATCTTGCGACCATACGCAGTATTGAATGTACCTTCGATATCGAGTGGATCAAGGGCCATGGGAAGAACTCGACCTTGGATGCGCAAGAGATCGCCGACTCGTTTAATGCCCTCAACTTGATCACCATCGCGATCCCATAGCGCGGTAAGAAGTAGATTGCCTAGCGCATGGCCGTTGAGAGCTCCGGCACTGGTGAATCGATACTGCAAGATATCGGCCCAACCCCTACCCCACTCATCATCTGAACAGAGCGCCGCAAGCGCCATACGTAAATCGCCCGGAGGTAAAACTCCGAACTCATCGCGAAGTCGTCCGCTTGATCCACCATTATCAGCAACTGTGACAATCGCAGTTACTTCTGACGTGATTGTACGTAAAGCGGTCAATGTCGCAGCAAGACCATGTCCACCACCGAGCGCAACTACTCTCGGATTGCTCATTAGAGTTCGCGCCCGAGATCTCGGTGAATCGGATTGGCCACAATTTTACGACCAAGAAAATCTGACTTCATGTTGAGTCGCTTCGAGAGCTCTTCCGCAATCGCAACACTTCGGTGCTTGCCACCAGTGCAACCAATCGCCAATGTGAGGTACTTACGACCTTCAGTGAAAAATCCAGTCGCCATAGTTTCAAAGAGAAGTTGATAGCGCTCGAGGAACTCTTGGGTATTTGCAGTTCCAAGAACATTGTCGCTCACCGGCTTATCTAACCCGTTCAGTGGTCGAAGTTCCGGAATCCAATGAGGATTAGCAATGAAGCGACAATCCATTACCAGATCTGCATCAACGGGAATTCCGTACTTGTAACCAAAGGAGAGGACATTGACTCGTAGGTCGGCATCGCCTTCGGTGTGGAATATCTCCTCTACCTTCTTCTCAAGTTGATGGATATTGAAGGCTGACGAATCGATCACCAAGTCCGCTAGTGATCGAACTTCGCGAAGACGTTCTCGCTCCTTTGCAATTCCATCGACGATTCGATCGGAGCCTTGCAGTGGATGAGGTCTGCGGGTGGCCTCAAAGCGACGTACAAGGACTTCATCGGCAGCATCAATAAAGAGGATGCGTCGAGCAATACCGCTCTCCGCTAACTCCGCGAGTGCGCCATTGAGTTCGTCGAAAAATTGTCGTCCTCGCACATCAACGACTACCGCGATCTTGTTGACGCTCGCCGCAGTGAGTTCGCAGAGGTTTGGCAGGAGCGCCGGCGGCAAATTGTCGACGACATACCAACCCAAATCCTCCATCGCGTGTGCGACCGTAGACCGGCCAGCGCCGCTCATTCCCGTTAGAAGGACTACCTCAGAAGACATGGTCTTATCCTGCCTTACGAATCAAGGATCTCACCAGTAGCCATATCGACAGCAAAACTCTCACTTTCGGTCGATTCAATCTGCTCCTTGCTCACACTCTCCCAGATAATCGCTGCAGTCTTCTCTCCGATACCTGGGATTTGTGCAATCTCTTCTATAGAGGCCTTACGAAGCGCCCCTACAGAGCCGAACTGCTCAAGCAGAGCCTTTCGACGTACCTCACCAAGGGTTGGTATTTCATCTAAGAAGGATTCCAACATAACTTTCGAACGCTTGCTTCGGTGGAAGGTGATCGCGAATCGATGTGCTTCATCTCGAATTCTTTGCAAGAGGTAGAGCGCCTCGCTATGTCGTGGGAAGATGATTGGATCTGGGTTACCGGGAATCCATACCTCTTCTAATCGCTTGGCCAGCCCCACCAAGGCGATATTGTGAATCCCAAGTTCTGCAAGGGCACTTGCTGCCGCCGCGACTTGTGGCTTTCCGCCATCGACAACAATGAGCTGAGGCGCGTAGGCAAACTTTGGTCGAGTTCCACCCGCAGCCGTAATCTCCGAGATGTCGATATCTTTCTCTGCGAGATAGCGCTTAAGTCGGCGTGTTAGAACGTGATGCATCGCTCGCGTATCGTCAAAGTGCTCATCATCATCGATTGCGAACCTTCGATATTCACTCTTCTTCGCTCTGCCATCTTCAAAGACAACCATCGACGCGACCATATGCTTACCTTGAATATTTGAAATATCGAAACACTCAATCCGAAGTGGAAGTTCCGGCAGATCGAGTGCAGAAGCGATCTCCTCTAGGGCCTGTCCGCTTACCGCCGCATCGTTCGAGCGTTTGCTTAAATATTGAATGAGAGATTGATGGGCATTTCGCTTCACTACATCCATCATCTCGGCCTTCTCGCCGCGTAGTGGCCGGGAAATCTCCACTTTGTGACCACTGAGAGTTGAGAGCCAATTTTCAAATTCATCTAAGTCGGAGCACTCTCGATCTATCAAGATCTCTCGAGGGATCTCATTATCGATATAGATCTTGCTTAACGTTGCACCAACTAACTCTTCGCCTTCAAGGACATTTGCCATATCGATGATCCATGAGCGAGAACCAACAATTCGGCCATTACGGATAGTGAAGAGAGAGGCCGCGCAATGAGTCATCTCCTCATGGATTCCAATGAGGTCAGCGGTGAAGTTCTGACTGAGTGAACTCCCCATAATCTGATTGGACTTGGCGATCGCCCGGAGCTGATCCCGCAACTTTGCTGCATGCTCAAAATCTTCGCGCGCAGATGCCTGTTGCATCTCATTTTCGATCTGAACCTCAATATCCGCTGGATTCGACTCGAGATACTTCACCAACTTCGTGGCGATCTCTTTATGTTCTTCTTTGCTGATCCAGTCAACGCACGGTGCTGAGCATTTCCCGATATCTCCTAGGAGGCACTGCCGCTTTGTTCTGATCGCTCGCTCAAAATTACTGTCACTACAGCTGCGGATCGGATAAATTTTCTGGAGCGTATCGAGGGTGCTTCGAAGTGCCCAGGTGTGAGCGAAGGGGCCAAAATATTTGATTCCCTTGGTTTGCTTCTTGCGTGAGACATATACCTTCGGAAACTCTTCCCCCACCGAGACTGCGAGGTACGGGTAAGACTTATCATCTTTAAATTGAACATTGAATTCTGGGTCATAACTCTTGATCCAGGTAAATTCCAGTTGAAGTGCTTCTACTTCGGTATTAACCACGGTCCAATCAACGCGAACCGCTTTGTGCACCATGCGGTAGGTCTTCTCGGTGAGATTGCTGCCGAAATAGGAGTTCAGACGGTTCTTAAGATTCTTCGCCTTACCTACGTAGATAACCTTCTCTTTACCATCGTAAAAGCGATAAACCCCAGGGTCGGTCGGGATATTTGTCGGACGATAACTCTGTGGGTCTGCCATGGATAACCTACTTGAGGAGTGGCGCCAAGAACTGTCCGGTGTAGCTCTGCTTCATCTTCGCTACCTGCTCAGGAGTTCCCTCGGCAATTACCTGACCGCCGCCGGCACCGCCTTCAGGTCCCATATCGATAACCCAATCAGCACATTTGATGACATCGAGATTGTGCTCAATGACGACCACTGTGTTTCCGGTATCGACCAGACGATTGAGAACGACAAGGAGCTTACGAGTATCTTCGAAGTGAAGACCGGTAGTTGGCTCATCTAAAACATAAATGGTTCTTCCGGTCGAGCGCTTTTGAAGTTCGGTCGCAAGCTTTACTCGTTGCGCCTCTCCCCCAGAGAGAGTTGGGGCCGATTGCCCGAGGCGGACATATCCCAGGCCAACATCATTGAGGGTCTTGAGGAATCGAGCGATAGCGGGAACTGACTCAAAGAAATCGTGGGCTTCTTCGATCGGCATATCGAGAACTTGAGCGATGGTCTTACCCTTGTAATGGACTTCGAGAGTCTCCCGGTTGTAACGAGCACCATGACAGACTTCGCATGGAACATAAACATCTGGCAGGAAGTTCATCTCAATCGTGATCGTGCCATCGCCAGAACAATTCTCGCAGCGGCCACCCTTCACGTTAAAGGAGAAGCGACCTTGCTGGTATCCGCGTACCTTCGCTTCGCTCGTCTCGGCAAAGAGAGCGCGAATCTTGTCGAAGACACCGGTATAGGTCGCCGGATTTGAACGTGGTGTTCGACCAATCGGCGATTGATCGACGTGAACAACCTTATCGAGTTCATCGAGCCCAGTGATCGAACGGTGTCTGCCGGGAACAATACGTGCGCCATTCAGTTTGTTGGCCAGAACGGAGTAGAGGATGTCGTTGACGAGTGTTGATTTTCCAGAGCCACTGACACCCGTTACAGCTACAAAATTTCCAAGTGGGAAAGTTACCGAGATATTTTTAAGATTATTCTCTTTTGCTTCCTTGACCGTAATCGTGCGCGCCTTGTCGTACGAACGTCGCTCCTTGGGGATCTCAATCTTTGTACGGCCGGACATGTAAGCACCAGTGATGGATTTTGGTGCTGCAATGAGTTCAGCGTAGGTTCCAGATGAGACGACTTCACCACCATGCTCACCAGCGCCGGGACCGATATCAACGATCCAGTCAGCCGCTCTGATTGTGTCCTCATCGTGTTCAACCACAATCAAGGTGTTGCCCATATCCCGCAGGCGAGTAAGCGTCTCGATCAGACGATGGTTATCCCTCTGATGCAATCCAATACTCGGCTCGTCAAGAACATAGAGGACCCCAACTAAACCGGAGCCAATCTGAGTCGCGAGGCGAATACGTTGTGCTTCGCCGCCCGAGAGAGTTCCCGCGGCACGTTCTAATGAGAGATAGTCGAGTCCAACATCGAGCAAGAAGCCGAGGCGAGCATGGACTTCCTTTAAGACTCGTTCGGCGATCTTCTTCTCACGGGCATTAAGTGAAATCTTCTTGAGAAATATCGCGCAATCAGCGATTGAGAGTTCGCAGATCTCTGCGATGCTCTTTCCACCGATTGTGACCGCTAAGACCTCAGGCTTGAGACGAGTTCCCTTACATGCTGGACATGGTGTCTCTCGCATATAAGCCTCGTACTTGTCTCGGCCATATTCACCTTCGCTCTCGGCATGACGGCGAACAATAAATGGAGCAACGCCTTCAAACCCAGTCGTATAAGCGCGCTCACGACCATAACGATTCTTATATTTCACATGAACTTCGTAATCCCAGCCATTGATGATTGCACCCTTGGCCTTTTGAGAGAGCGCCTTCCAGGGCTTATCCAATGAGAAGGAGAGCTCTTTCGAAAGGCCTTCAAGGAGACGATCAAAGTATTCCGAATTTACCCAAGGAGCGATCGCTCCCTCATTGATTGAAAGTGAGTCGTCGGGAATGATCAACTCTTCATCTACTTCCAGTTTGATTCCAAGACCTGTGCACTCTGGGCAGGCGCCAAAGGGAGAGTTAAATGAGAAGGAACGGGGTTCAAGTTCACCAAAGGAGAGTTCGCAGTCATGGCAGGCCATGTGCTCACTGAAGGTCTTCTCTTTCTCAGGATCGCCATCTTTGAGATCGACGAAATCTAAAATGACTAAGCCACTCGCGAGTTTAAGTGCAGTTTCAATCGAATCAGTAAGGCGAGACTTGGCATCAGCTTTAACCGCCAAACGATCGACAACAACTTCAATCGTATGTTTCTCTTGCTTCTTCAGTTTTGGCGCTTCAGCAAGCTGGTGAACCACTCCATCAACACGTGCCCGGGAAAAACCTTGAACAGTGAGATCTTTAAAGAGATCGACAAATTCACCCTTGCGTCCGCGGATAACCGGTGCGAGAACTTGGAAGCGAGTTCCTTCATCAAGTCCCAAAATTTGATCAACAATATTTTGAGGTGTCTGCTTTGCAATAGCTCTCCCGCAATTCGGGCAATGAGGGCGCCCTGCTCTCGCGAAGAGGAGACGAAGGTAGTCATATACCTCGGTAATTGTTCCCACTGTCGATCGAGGATTTCGATTCGTGGATTTCTGATCAATAGAGACAGCCGGGGAAAGTCCCTCAATAAAATCTACATCGGGCTTATCCATCTGGCCCAAGAACTGTCTGGCATATGCAGAGAGCGACTCGACATAACGGCGCTGGCCTTCCGCAAAGATCGTGTCAAAGGCAAGAGATGACTTACCGGAACCTGAGAGTCCAGTGAAGACAATGAGCGCTTCTCGTGGCAGGTCGAGCGAGACATTCTTCAGGTTGTGAGCACGCGCTCCCCTGACTATTAAGCGATCTGAACTCATCCGCCTGCCTCTTCCATGCCTCGTAACTCTCGTTTGAGTTCTCTGATTTCATCGCGAAGTCGTGCTGCAACCTCAAATTGGAGATCGGCGGCGGCAGATTTCATCTGATCTGTGAGGGATTCTATGAGAGCCAAGAGTTCCTGTCGCGGCAGAGAAGCTGGGAGGGTCGACCTCACACCAACGGCGATTCCCCCACCATTCTTCTTCTTGCCATTCTTCTGAGAGGTCAAATTCTCGGTGTCATCAGATTCTTGAACAATCAAATCAGTGATATCGGCAATCTTCTTTCGTAGCGCCGTTGGTTCAATGCCATTCGCCGTGTTGTAGGCAACCTGCTTCTCGCGGCGTCTATTTGTCTCATCGATCGCCTGAACCATCGACTTCGTCATATTGTCGGCATACATATGAACTTCACCCGAAACATTTCGAGCGGCACGGCCTATCGTCTGAATCAATGAGGTTGTCGAGCGAAGGAACCCTTCCTTATCGGCATCGAGAATCGCCACTAATGACACTTCTGGCAAGTCCAAGCCTTCTCGAAGCAGGTTAATTCCGATCAGGACGTCATACTCGCCGCTCCGTAGTTCCCGAAGCAATTCAACTCGGCGCAGTGTGTCTACCTCGGAGTGAAGATATCGAACTCTGATTCCTACTCCTTGCAGATAATCCGTGAGATCTTCCGACATCTTCTTTGTTAATGTCGTAACAAGCACTCGTTCGTTCTTCGCAGCACGTTCATTAATCGAGAGAACAAGATCATCAATCTGACCCTTAATCGGTTTCACGATAATCTTAGGATCAATCAATCCAGTTGGACGGATTACTTGTTCTACGACATCGCCTTGGACCTTCTCCATCTCATACTTTCCAGGAGTTGCCGAAAGGTAGATGGTCTGGCCCTTGCGGGTGAGGAACTCATCAAAACGAAGTGGTCGGTTGTCCATCGCACTAGGGAGGCGGAAACCATGTTCGACCAGAGTTCGCTTACGAGAGGCATCGCCCTCATGCATCGCTCCGATCTGTGGAACAGTCACATGTGACTCATCGATGACGACAAGAAAGTCCTCCGGGAAATAATCGAGCAGGCAGTTCGGAGCACTCCCTGCATCGCGGCCATCAATATGGCGGGAGTAGTTCTCAATTCCGGAGCAGAACCCCAATTGTCGAATCATCTCGATATCAAAGGTGGTTCGCATCCGAATGCGCTGTGCTTCGAGGAGTTTATTTTGTCGCTCGAAGTTATCGACCGCTTTCTCCATTTCCGCTTCAATTTCTGCAACAGCACGCTTCATCGTCTCCGGGCCAGCAGCGTAGTGGCTCGCTGGGAAGATATACATCTCGCTCTCATCATTGACGATCTCGCCAGTTAATGGATGGAGCGTCATGATCTTCTCGATCTCATCGCCAAACATCTCAATACGGACTGCGAGTTCTTCATACATCGGGATAATTTCAACGGTATCGCCGCGCACTCGGAAGGTGCCACGTTCAAAGGCCATATCGTTCCGCTTATATTGGATATCAACGAACTGTCGAAGCAAGGTATTGCGATAGATCGAATCACCGACACGTAGGCGAATCATTCGATCGACATACTCCTGTGGAGTTCCAAGACCGTAGATACAAGAGACCGTTGCAACAACAATCACGTCTCTGCGAGTCAATAGTGAGTTGGTTGCGCTGTGGCGCAGACGTTCTACCTCAGCATTGACCGAAGAATCTTTCTCGATAAAGGTATCGGATTGCGGGACATATGCCTCTGGCTGGTAGTAGTCGTAATAGGAGACGAAGTACTCCACTGCATTATTGGGAAGCAATTCCCGAAATTCATTAGCCAGCTGTGCGGCGAGGGTCTTATTCGGTGCAAGGACGAGTGTTGGGCGTTGTAACTTCTCAATCAACCAGGCAGTCGTTGCAGATTTTCCGGTACCGGTCGCACCGAGCAGAACGACATCTTGGTCTCCGCGCTCAACCCGAGCAGCGATCTCTGCAATAGCAGTGGGTTGATCACCAGAAGGCACATAATCGCTGATGACTTGGAATGGATGAGGTTTACGTTGGAGATCGGAGATCGCTCTCATTTCTCCGCCCGCGCACGTGGAAGGAGTGTGCCCTCCCACAACTCTTCGACGGCGCGCAAGAGTTGATCGGCATCTCCATCATTGACGATAACAGCATCGGAGACCAGAGCACGTTCCTCATCACTTGCTTGAGCAGACGCTCGCTTATCGAATTCATATCCCTTCATGCCACGGGCGATACACCGCTCACGACGGAGTTCGATGGGAGCTGAAATCGAGATGATGTATTCAAAGCGCTTCATTCCAGCGGTCTCCACAAGCAGGGGAATCTGATTCACAATCACAGCATCCGGCTTTGCTTCGCTCACGATCTGCTCAAAGGCCGCCTTGATTCGCGGATGAGTTATAGCTTCTAAATCTCTACGTGCATCGGGATCAGAGAAGATGATCTCGCCGAGCTTTGGACGGTCGAGTTGGCCATCGCGGATAACGGCATCTCCGAAGCGCTCCACAATCTCATCAAAGGCGGGCTCTCCCCGCTCAACGACATCGCGCGCCAGTTGATCTGAATCAACGACGACTGCTCCAAGTGACTCCAAGAACTCCCCTGCCAATGACTTACCCGATCCAATTCCACCGGTGAGAGCAACGAGGAGCATTGCGCAACTCTATCGCCACTCGCTCGATTGAGAGTTCGCACGGGAAATGGAAAGGCCCCAACCGGTAACCCAGTCGGGGCCTTAACGCTATGGTGCTACTTACTCAGCGGCTGGAGCCTCTGGTGCGCTTTCCGATGTAACAACGGCGACCGCATCAGCGGCACGTGCCTCATCCTTCTGCTTCTTGTGAGCGAGGAAGCGAGCCTGTGCTTCTGCATACTGGCGCTCCCACTCTTCACGTTGTGCTTCAAAGCCTGGACGCCACTCTTGGGTCTCAGCATCAAAGCCTTCAGGGTAAATGAAGTTTCCTTCTGCATCGTAGCGAGCAGCCATTCCGTACTGAGTTGGATCGAATGCTTCGACCTCAACTTCGTGTCCTTCATTAGCCTGCTTCAATGAGAGTGAGATACGACGACGCTCGAGATCGATATCGATGATCTTTACGAAGAGTGAATCGCCAACCTGAACGACCTGCTCTGGGATCTCAACGTGGCGTTCTGCCAACTCAGAGATGTGAACGAGTCCTTCGATTCCTTCGAATACGCGAATAAATGCACCGAATGGAACGAGTTTGGTGACTTCACCAGGAACAACTTGGTTGATCGCATGAGTACGGGCAAATGCCTGCCATGGATCTTCCTGTGTCGCCTTGAGTGAGAGTGATACGCGCTCGCGCTCGAAATCAACTTCGAGAACTTCAACAGTTACTTCGTCGCCAACTTCGACAACTTCACTTGGATGATCAATGTGCTTCCATGAGAGCTCTGAGACGTGAACGAGACCGTCAACGCCACCGAGATCAACAAATGCACCGAAGTTCACGATAGATGAGACAACACCCTCGCGGACCTGACCCTTAGTGAGCTGGTTGAGAAATGTTGTGCGTGACTCTGACTGTGTCTGCTCGAGGTAGGCACGACGTGAGAGAACGACGTTGTTGCGATTCTTATCAAGTTCGATAATGCGGCATTCAACTTCCTTGCCGATGTATGGAGTGAGATCGCGTACGCGACGCATCTCAACGAGTGATGCTGGCAAGAAGCCACGGAGTCCGATGTCAACGATGAGTCCACCCTTGACGACCTCGATGACAGTTCCGGTGACGACTTCGTCGCGCTCCTTCTTGCCTTCGATCTCGCCCCAAGCACGCTCGTACTGAGCACGCTTCTTGGAGAGGATGAGACGACCTTCTTTATCTTCCTTTTGGAGAACGAGCGCTTCAATACGATCGCCAACTTTTACGAGCTCTGATGGGTCGATGTCATGGCGGATTGAAAGTTCACGAGAAGGGATAACGCCTTCTGTCTTGTAGCCGATATCGAGAAGAACTTCTTCGCGGTCTACCTGTACGACGAGACCTGAAACAAGGTCTCCGTCATTGAAATTTTTAATTGTGCCTTCGATTGCGGCGAGGAAATCTTCTGCTGAACCGATGTCGTTAATTGCGTGAGTGCTCAAGTTGCTCCGTAGGTGAATAGAAGTAGTAGGGATAGGACGGTCCACCCAGTTGGATACGGGGTGAGTCGCTAAGGGTACGCACCCTGGAAATCAGGGTCAAACCGCCGATTTCCCTCGAGAATCTTCATCCAGCGCCACGGTCTACTATGCGATCATGCGTGAATACCTGCGAATCCTTCAATATCCGGGGGCTCGTTCGATGATTCTCGCCTCTTTCCCCGCCAGATTGGCCTACGGAATGATCGGCCTCGGGCTCTATTTCAAGACGTATCACACGGTCCACTCGATCGCCTTTGCTGGTTTCGTTGCAGGCATTAACGGCATCGCCGGAGCGCTCACAACCAGTATTCGCTCCTCTCTCTTAGATCGCTTTGGCATGCGCATCCCACTTCGATTCTTCGTACCCGCATATGGCGCTTCGATCGTTGTTCTCAACTTTGTCAACGACAGATCTCTTCTTGTACTTGCATCACTCCTGTTGGGTATCTGCGCACCTCCTATCAATCTCTCAATTCGCCCATTATGGCGATCTATCGTTGAACCTCACGATATGCGCAAAGCTCTAGCGATCGACACTTCAGTAATGACAATAGCCACAGTTCTCGGACCTGTTGTGGTCACTTACCTTTCACTCTCTAACCACCCAGCTTCGGCACTTTTGACCTGCTCCGCTCTTATTCTGCTTGGCGGCCTCTCCTTATCTGCACTACCTATCACTAGAGCCTGGGCGCCTGAAGTGAAATCGCCCTCCGACCAAAGTATTTTCAATGTACCTGGAATTCGCCTCTTAATGGTTGAGGGAATTCTTATCGGACTTGGTGCAGGAATATTCCAAATTGCTGTCCCCGCTTTCACGACAATTCGACATGTAGAACATCTCACGGGTGCCATCTTCTCGGTGATGAGTTGTGCATCCATTGTCGGTTCACTCCTCGCTGGAATAATTGGCAAAAAACTTACGCCACTCAACGCATTTATACGCAACTATTACATCTGGGTGATCGTCGGAATTCCTCTCTTCCTCACCACTCCAGGTTGGTCGTTGATGCTCGTTTCCGCTTTCATTGGTTTGTCGAATGGTGCACAACAGGTTTTTTACCTAGAAGTGATTGAGGCGGTCAGACCCAATGGCACATCGGCATCTGCCCTTGGCTGGATGTGGACCGTCGAAGGAAGTGCAGCTTCCGTAGGATCTTGGGTAGGTGGATCCATCTCCCAGACTGTCTCGCCACAATTCTGCTTCGGTATTACGAGCATCAGCGTGCTACTTGGATTAATCGTAGTTCGCCGTGGAAAGCATCTCTTGTTACAAGCGGATCGCTTTGGCCCTCGACCAGATTAATGCGCTGCTAGATCCCAGCTCTTTCCGATGCCAATATTCACATCGAGCGGAAGTGTGAGCGCGACCGCTCCCTCCATGCCAGCTCGAACGATCTGCGTTAAAACTTCCTCTTCACCTTCTGCAACTTCAAAGATTAATTCATCATGAACTTGCAAGAGTAAGCGCGAAACCAACTTTGCTGAAGTCATCCTCTTGGCCACATCAAGCATTGCAACCTTCATGATGTCGGCCGCTGAACCTTGGATTGGGGCGTTGAGCGCCATTCGCTCTGCAACTTCACGCTGCTGACGATTCTCAGAATTGAGGTCCGGTAGATATCGGCGGCGCCCGAGAATGGTCTCGGTATAGCCCTTTTCGCGAGCTTCTTTAACGACGCTCTTCAGATAATCGCGAATTCCTCCAAAGCGATCAAAGTAATTACCCATGAGCGCTGCTGCCTCAGTCGGCGAAAGATTGAGTTGCTGCGAGAGCCCGAAAGCTGAGAGTCCATATGCCAGTCCATAGGACATCGCTTTAATCTGGCGCCTCATCTCCGGCGTCACTTCATTCGCTTTAACACCAAATACTTGAGATCCAACAGTTGTGTGAAGGTCTTCACCGCTCTTAAAGGCTGCAATCAAACCTTCATCCTTCGAAAGATGAGCCATGATGCGCATCTCGATCTGACTGTAATCCGCTGTCATCAATGAGGTGAATGGTTTTGCGGCAATAAAGCAATCGCGAATCTTGCGACCCTCCTCGGTGCGAACTGGAATGTTCTGAAGATTTGGTTCAGTAGATGAAAGTCGACCGGTGGCGGTAACAGTCTGTTGGAAGGTCGTATGGATTCTGTCGTCGCTTGCAATCGCGGTAAGGAGTCCATCGATAGTTGTGAGGAGCTTGGTCGTTTCACGAATTCGCAAGAGGTGAGCAAGTATTGGGTGTGCAGTTTTTGCAAAGAGGGTTTCTAGGCTCTCAGCATCTGTTGTATAGCCGGTCTTGATCTTCTTCGTCTTCGGAAGATTCAACTCATCAAAGAGAATGACCTGCAGTTGCTTAGGTGATCCAACATTAAATTCTCTACCCGCAATTGCGTGCGCTGCTGAAGTCTCTCGATCGATCTCTACTCTCAAGAAGCGAGCGAGCTCATCGAGTTTTGATCGATCCACGCAGATACCGGTGCGCTCCATCTTTGCTAGTTCGAGCATCGTCGGAATTTCCAGATCACTCAATAGCGATTCCATACTGCGATTAGCGATCTCTTCCCGCAGCGCTGGCACCAAGGCATAAATAACGGCGGCAAGGGTGCCATCAAAAGTTGTGAAGAGATCTTCGCCCTTCGACTCAACTGTCTGCTCGAGATAGCGTTCAGAGAGATCTTCGATCGCTAGGTTTCGACCGCCTGGATTTGCGAGATATGCAGCGAGTTCAGTATCGAAGACGATTCCTTCAATATCAACTCTGCGGCTGATCTCTTTGCCAGCATGTACCAATTTTGGCAGCGAAGGATTCACAAGCCACTTCCCTGTCAAAGGACCAGAAACGACATAGACCTCTGATTCACTGATGGCCACCGCATAACCGCTGATACCTTCACCATTGAAATCTGCAAAGAGCGCTATCGGCTCTGTGCGCTTCTGCAGTAACTTCTCTAATTCAGCGGCGGTGATTTCATGAGATGTCACCTGATCCATTTGGGTAGTTGTTGGTGCCTTTGCAGAATCGCTCGCTTCAACTCCCCCGCCGAGAACCTTTACCTTCTCTTTAATGGCCTTGATCTCGAGTTGGTCCATCAGCGAATTGATCTTTGGGTAGTCCACTCCACTCCATTCCAATTCCGTGACACTCGCACCAAAGGATAGGTCGTGGCGAAGTTGGGTGAGCTCACGATTCAACCGCACCTCTGCTAAATGACCTCGAAGTGATTCACCAACCTTCCCCTTGATCTCATCAGATTTCTCTAAGAGAAGATCGAGAGAGCCATACTCTTGAATCCATTTCGTCGCAGTCTTCTCGCCAACACCAGGAATAGATGGCAAGTTATCTGATGGGTCACCGCGAAGCGCTGCAAAATCTGGATACTGCGCAGGCGTCAATCCGTACTTCTCTTCGACCGCCGCCGGAGTCATCCGTGCTAAATCTGTCATTCCCTTTTTTGGGTAGAGGACTGTTATCTGATCATTCACGAGTTGGAATGAATCTCGATCCCCTGTGCAGATGAGTACTTCATACCCTTGCTCTGCGGCATGTGTAGAAATAGTGGCGATAATGTCATCTGCCTCAAAGCCCTCGATTGCAAAATGGCGAACTCCTAAGGCCGTAACCGCCTCATAGATATAAGACATCTGCGACTTGAACTCATCTGGAGTTGCACTTCTATTTGCCTTGTATTCCGGAAACTTTTCAGATCGGAATGTTTTGCGCGAAACGTCAAAGGCGGTAGCGATATGGGTTGGCTTCTCATCTTTGATGAGGTTGATCAGCATTGAGGTAAAGCCATATACGGCATTAGTCGCTTGTCCGGAGGAGGTAGAGAAGTTCTCAACTGGGAGCGCGTAGAAGGCGCGATAAGCCAGAGAGTGGCCATCTATGAGAAGGAGGCGTTTCTCTATCGGCACAGGGTGGAGTCTAGTTAGACTGAGCGCCATGACCGACTATCTAGAGATTATTCGTCAACGTGGCAGCGGAGCGCTCGATAAGAAGATGGGGATCGAAATTCTCGAAGCTTCTCCCCAGCGCTTGGTTGGACGAATGCCGGTCGAGGGAAATACTCAACCAGTCGGCCTCCTGCACGGTGGCGCAAATGTTGTGCTCGCCGAAAGCCTAGGATCTATTGGGACGCAACTCCATGCCGGCCCAGATCGTCGAATCGTTGGTGTTGATATCAACGCGACCCACCACAAATCCGCTACTTCGGGGTTTGTCACAGGTGTTGCGACCGCAGTTTCGCTCGGAAAGACCTTATGCGTCTACGAGATTGTTATAACAAATGAGGCAGGTGAGCGCACATGTACTTCGCGCATCACCTGCCTTATCTTGGCAGAACGTAAATAGCCCTACTTAATGTGCACCGGTTCCGAGGTATGCCTCGCGAACTGCTGGATCATCCAAGAGATCTGAGGCCTTAGCGCCCTTAACAATATTTCCGGTCTCGAGAATATATGCACGGTGTGCGCGTTGTAGCGCCTGTTGAGCATTCTGCTCAACGAGAAGGATCGTTGTTCCGAGAGTCGAATTAATCTCCGTGATGATATTGAAGATATTTTGAATCATCATCGGTGCAAGACCCATGGATGGTTCATCGAGCAAGAGAACCTTTGGGCGAGCCATAAGGGCGCGACCAATCGCCAGCATCTGCTGCTCGCCACCGGAGAGAGTTCCACCTGCTTGGAAGGCGCGCTCTTTGAGGCGTGGGAAGAGTGTGTAGACCTTCTCAAGATCTTCTTGCATCTCACTCTTACGCTCTTTGCGAGAGTACTTACCGATCTCAAGATTTTCGAGAACAGTCATTCCAGGGAAGATTCCACGGCCTTCTGGAGATTGCGAGATTCCAAGGTTTACGCGCTCGTGCGCAGGAACCTTAGAGATATCTTCACCGTTGTAGATGATCTGACCGCTAGCGACTGGACGAAGTCCAGAGATAGTTTTCAAGGTTGTTGTCTTACCAGCACCATTGGCACCAATCAGGGTAACGATCTCACCTTCTTCAACGACAAAGGAGATTCCCTTAATCGCTTCGATCTTTCCATATTGGACGCGAAGGTCCTTGATTTCAAGACGCATCTGCTGGAGCTCCTAAGTACGCTTCGATAACCTTTGGATCATTCTGGACTTCTGACGGCGTTCCATCAGCAATCTTCTTTCCGAAATCGAGAACTGAAACTCGATCAGAGATTCCCATGATGAGGGACATATCGTGTTCGATAAGCAAGACGGTGTAACCCGCATCGCGAATCTTACGAATCGTCTCAGCGAGAGCGACCTTCTCAGCTGGATTAAAGCCTGCAGCAGGCTCATCCAAGAGAATGATCTCGGGCTCTGTTCCAAGTGCGCGGGCAATCTCCAAGCGGCGTTGATCGCCGTATGGGAGATTCTTTCCGAGCTGGTCAGAGCGGTGATCGATCCCCATGAACTGCAAGAGTTCGTGGGCGCGAGCACGACCCGCCTTCTCTTCACGACGAGCGCGTGGAGTTCCAAAGAGTGCGCCGATCAACCCTGACTTCTTATGAACATCCGTTGCAGTCATGACATTCTCGAGCGCAGTCATCTCGCCAAAGAGGCGAACGTTCTGGAAGGTTCGAGCGATTCCCTTTGAGGTAATGATGTTGCGCTTAAGGCCAACAACAGATGAGCCTTTGAAGGTGATATCACCAGATGTTGGGGTGTAGACGCCAGTGATCACGTTAAAGATTGTGGTCTTTCCCGCACCATTTGGACCGATCAATGCGCAGATCTCCCCACGGTTAACGTGGAAGTTGACTCCATCGAGCGCTTTCACGCCACCAAATTGCATGGTGACATTGTTGAGTTCAAGAATCTTCTCGCCGCTATTAGACATTCGAACCCTCCTTCTCTGCCTTGGCTTTCGCTCCCAATTTTTCACGCTTCTTTCGAGGCAGCAATCCATCTGGGCGAAGGTTCATAATGACGACGAGCGTTAATCCGAAGACCAACTGACGAGCATTGGAGATAAAGCGAATGCGCTCTGGAAGATAGGCGAGGAGTACTCCCCCGAGAACAACTCCCCAAATATTGCCCATACCACCAAAGACAACGCAGGCGAGGATGAGAACCGAAACGTTAAAGGTAAATTCGTTAGGAGCAACATATTGGGTCTTCGACGCGAAGATAACTCCAGCGGCACCGCCGATCGCCGCTCCAATTGAGAATGACCAGATCTTGTACTTAAGGATTGGCACACCCATCAAGATGGCGACATCTTCATCTTGGCGAATCGCTTCCCACGCACGACCGGGGCGACGCACTGTAAAGCGACGGACCATCCAGATCACGAGCAGGATCATGATGAGAACAACCCAGAAATATGAGTTGGAGTGTTCAATATCGAAGATCAATCCAAAAGTCTTTGGCGGAGTTGGAATTGCAGCAATACCGGTCGACGCTCCGAGTGACTGTGTATTGAGCGCCACGATACGTACGATTTCACCAAAGCCAAGGGTCACAATGGCGAGGTAATCGCCACGAAGACGAAGGGTTGGTAGTCCTAGCGCAACGCCAGCGAGCATGGCCGCCGCCATGCCGACAGGAAGGATCTCCCAGGTATTGAGTGAGGTGTATTCGCCTAAGAGACCAGCGGTGTATCCGCCAATGGCAAAGAATGCAACATATCCAAGGTCAAGGAGGCCAGACTTTCCAACCACAATATTGAGTCCGAGCGCCATCAAGACGAACATACCTACTGGATAGACCAAGACCGCTTGATATGAGCTCACTGGGGTATCAAGGAAACTGGTGAACGAGAAGTTTCCGCCGAATGGCAGGAGTCCTACGATCGCAATGAGAATAACCGCGAAAGCTACTCGCTGCGGACGGCCCCACTTCTCCCATATCTCTGCACCTTTATCACGTAAATTCATCATGGCGATTAGACCCTACTCTGCGTAATAGCTTCGCCAAATAGACCATTTGGACGAAGTAGAAGGACAAGAACGAGGACGGTAAAGACCGTTACTGATTTCCACTGGCCACCAATAACAGCTGATGCAAACTCTTCGAAGAGGCCCAGTGTTAATCCGCCATAAAAAGCTCCGCGGATATTGCCGATTCCGCCAAGAACTGCGGCGGTAAATGCTGCAAGCCCGAGATTAAATCCAACGTTAAAGACTGTGGTCTCGTACACCTGCATATAGAAGAAGGCGGCAGCTCCAGTAACCAATCCACCGATCAAGAAGGTCGCGGAGATTACTCGGTTGAGATTGATACCCATGAGCTTGGAGGTGTCTTCTGACATCGATACTGCACGGATCGCCTTTCCAAGGAGCGTCTTGGAGACGAAGCGATCGACAATGATGTAAAGGACGAGCGCACCAACAATCACCAAGGTGGTATCGACACGAAGTGCGACTCCATGGAAGGTGAAGATGTTGAACTTCTCCAAGAGGCGTGGTGTTGGAACTGGCGCGGACTTGGTCAAGATGCGGACGCTCTCGGAGAGAACGATCGATGTACCAATGGCCGAGATCAAGCTAGCGAGACGGTTTGTGCCCTTAGCGCGCAATCGTCGATATGCGACTAACTCGACTGCGAGTGCGGTCACAGCAGAGAAGATCATCGACACGACGAGGATGAGAAGTAGGACGAGAATTAAATGAATCCCATGAAGGGCTGCGTGGCCACTTGTGTAGTGGAGTACATGCTCAGTCACAATCACGGTTCCAAAAGTTCCGATCATGAAGATTTCAGAGTTAGCAAAGTTAATGAGGCGTAGCACGCCGTAGACCATCGTATAACCGAGAGAGATCAAGACATAGATCAATCCCACGGCGAGGCCATTGAGGAGTAACTGCCAGAACTGGCTGGTTACGACAGAGAAATTCATACTGCTCTTTTCTACTTCTGTAACGATCTGCGAGGGACGAGAACCGGGGCTATATCACTCGAATATACGAGCGATACAGCCCCGAGACTCTTACAGCTTCTGAAACCCTTTATGGGAGAAGCAGATAGGTACTGCTAGTTATTACTTAGCACCAACATATGCGATGACGCCAGACTTAACCTGGAATCCACCGATTGGAGCGCCACCTACAACGTCTCCGTAGCGACCGAACTTCACGTTAACTCCAGCCAATGTTGAGAATGACTGGTTGTTAATGCAGTTCTGGATTGCTGCGCGAGTTGTTGCGCCGCCCTTGA
>Ga0214204_1000017_pt1 | contig 33782 bp, 37 predicted proteins | sample TroBogEpilimnion_39_FD_153042 | JGI IMG/M metagenome (GOLD analysis project Ga0214204, IMG submission 153042) | Freshwater microbial communities from Trout Bog Lake, WI - 23JUN2009 epilimnion | ecosystem: Environmental > Aquatic > Freshwater > Lake > Epilimnion/Euphotic zone | place: Trout Bog...
AAAGATGTCAAGTCCTTATGGCCTTTATAAACTGGGCAACAAACGTGTTACAATGATAATTACAAAAAGTTATGCAATAGTTTAAATTAAAGCAAATCTCAAAAAATTATCGTGTTCGGATTGCAGACTGAAACTCGTTTGTATGAAGGCGGAATCACAAGTAATCGAAAATCAGCACGTTTCGGTGAATATGTACCTAAATCTTGCACACACCGCCCGTCACATGCTGGGAGTAAATCTTGTTTGAAATTTATTGACTTTTTTTTAAATATGCATTTTGGATTAAGTTCTTTTGTTTTATTTATTTAAGATAAATAAATTATTATTGATTTATAACCGGGATGAAGTCGTAACAAGGTAATCGTACGGGAACGTGCGGTTGGAATAAAAAAAAATAAAAAGTTAAAAATTTTATATGGCAATTTTTATACGAGTAAATAAAACTAGCCATAAAGTTACCGAAGACAAAATTTGATGATATCAAAAAGAGGCTTATAACTCAGTTGGTAAGAGTATGCGCCTGATAAGCGCAAAGTCAGTAGTTCAAATCTACTTAAGCCTAAATATATATATAGAACTTTTAGTTTAAAGGTAAAACGTACCGCTCATAACGGTAATAATGTAGGTTCAAATCCTATTTAGTTCATATTTATTTCAAGTTTTATTTTTTTTAAAGAGAGAACATCTAGTTCAAAAGGTAGAGCAGCTCGCTTACAACGAGAAAGTTGATGGTTCAAGTCCATCGTTGTTCAAAAAACTTTAAATGAGAAAATAGCTCAGTGGTTAGAGTATTAGCCTGTCGCGCCAAAGGTCGCGGGTTCAAATCCCGTTTTTCTCTTATTTACAAAAAAAGCTCGACAAAACATTAAATAAATTTTTACGTTAAAGTACGAGTGGACTTTGTTCTTTTTTTTTTTAACAAAATTTTAAATTTTAGTTTTAAATATACTTAAAAGCCCTCCTCCAAAGTACTAAAGTTTTAAAATACTATGTTAAAAAAGTTTTTAACACTCTTTTTTATTGTTCGTTGTTAATGTATTATAAACAATAAAAAAAAAGAATATTGCAGATAATGCTGAAATATAAGAACCAAAAGATGCTACAGAATTCCAACCAAAATACGCATCTGGATAATCTGGAATACGTCTTGGCATTGCAGCTAAACCTAAAAAATGCATTGGAAAAAAAGTTATATTAACACCTATAAAAAACATCCAAAAATGAATTTGACCTAAAATTTCAGAATATTTTAAGCCAGTCATTTTTTCAATCCAATAATACCATCCAGCAAACATTGCAAAAACAGCTCCCATAGAAAGAACATAGTGAAAGTGTGCAACAACGTAGTAAGTATCATGCATAACCGCATTAATACCTGAATTTGCTAAAACAACTCCGGTAAGCCCTCCAACAGTAAATAAAAATATAAAACCAATAGAAAAAAGCATTGGAGTTTGAAGGTGAAGCCTCCCGCCCCACATAGTTGCAATCCAACTAAAAATTTTAATACCAGTAGGCACTGCAATAATCATAGTTGCTGCTGTAAAATACGCACGAGTATCAACATCTAATCCTACTTGATACATATGATGAGCCCAAACAATAAAGCCTAACACACCAATAGAAACCATAGCATAAACCATACCTAAATATCCAAAAATTGGTTTTTCTGAAAATTTTGGAACAATATGATTCAACATTCCAAAACCTGGAAGTATTAAAATATAAACTTCAGGATGTCCAAAAAACCAAAATAAATGTTGAAAAAGAATTGGATCTCCACCTCCTGCAGGATCAAAAAAAGAAGTATTAAAATTTCTATCTGTTAATAACATTGTAATCGCACCACCTAAAACTGGCAAAGACAACAACAATAAAAAAGACGTTATTAAAACAGACCAAACATAAAGCGGAAGTCTATGCATTGTCATACCCGGAGCTCGCATATTAAAAATAGTTGTAATAAAATTTATTGAACCTAAAATAGAAGCCGCTCCAGATAAGTGCAGACTGAATATTGCTAAATCAACAGAAGGACCTGAGTGTGCCTGAATTCCACTTAAAGGTGGATAAACAGTCCAACCAGTTCCTACTCCAGCTTCTACTAGTGTAGAAGAAAGTAATAAAAAAAGTGAAGGAGGTAGTAACCAAAATGAAATATTATTCATTCTAGGAAAAGCCATATCCGGGGCTCCAATCATCAAAGGAACAAAAAAATTACCAAATCCACCAATCAAAGTTGGCATTACCATAAAAAAAATCATAAGTATAGCGTGACCAGTAACTAAAACATTATACAACTGATGATTTCCTAACAACACTTGACTACCCGGTTGTGATAATTCCATTCTAATTAAAACAGACATTGTTGTTCCTAATACACTAGAAAAACCTCCAAAAATAAGGTATAAGATACCTATATCTTTATGATTTGTTGAAAAAAGCCATCTAGAAGAAAAAGAGTATAATGAATTTAAATAAAGAATACTTTTAATTTTTAAAACAAAATTAAAGAACTTAAAATAAACGAAATATTGTCAAATTTAAATTTACTAATTATAAATTTAAAACCTACTGGTTGATGACAGCTTATTAAAAAACAGGGTGGTATAACAAAAAAGAGAAATTATATTTCTCTTTAAATTTTTAATACGTAAGATTAAAGTAGTCTCTTTTAAATAAGATAAACATATTTTGACTGATAAATTGAAAAGAGTATAACTACGTATTTAAAAATTCAAGTTAAACAGTTTTAAGTCTTGAAATTGGTAAAATTTAATGAAATCTCTCTAGTATGAACTGAACAGTTTTGTAAAATTTTAGAGTTTTTACTTAAAAAAGTATTAAACAAAAAAAAATCTTCAATTATTGATTTAATTGGATACTTAAGAATTAAGTTAAATTTGCCAACCTCTAACTTAAAATTATTTTTAAATATATTTTGCTTATTAGTTTCAAAAAGTTCTATATTAGAACGCAGTTCTAATATATAAGAATCATATTTTATAGAATTTTTATTTTTTGAATTAAAATCAAAAAATATGCGAGAAAAATATAAAGGAAAACTTCGACTCTCCGAAAAAGGTTTAAAAACGAAGCCAGAGTTTTGTGGTCGCTGTTCTAAATTAAAAAAAAAGTCTGCTTCTTGAAAAAAAGAATGAGTTGGCAATACAAAATCAACTTTTGTACAAAGTGACGAAAGATATCCAGAAATAGACCAACAAAAACTTTTAAAATATTGATTTTTATACCGCAAAATTGTTTTCCTAGAATTGAACGTATCTTCAAGTTTTAGAGCAAAAACATTGCTTTGGCTGTTGTTATTTCCAAATTTAAAATCTTTAGATTTTAAATTTTTTAAACCAAAAAAACTTACACCTTCTAAATTCGTAAAAGAGTTAACTTTTAAAAATTTAGATTCTGGCGAGAGTTTGGATAATAGATACTTTAGTTCATTTATAATAAATCCTTTATTATTTAAACTTTCGCCAAAAATAAACAATAAAATTTTTTGTGGTGTCTCAAAAACAGAAGATAAAGAAGATTGACCTTCCAAAAAAGTTAAAGCGTAAAATAAATTCGAATTTGTAAATCTATTTATAACATCATTAGAAATATAACTACCAAAATTAAAAATAGTTAAATTATTTAATTTCTGTTTAACACGTAGTCTAAGATTTATAATACAAGCTTCAAATCGAATATTACAAGAAAAAATATAACAATATACTGCTTTATTAATATTAGTAATAAAGCCCGTATTATTTTGAACATAAAAATCTTCACTTAAAAAACTAGAAACTTTTTTTATAGAAAAATTGTTTTTAAAACGAGTAGAAAATGACATAAAAAAAGATAATAGTTTAGATCCTAAATTATTATCTAACAAACAAATATTATTAGATACCCTAATAGACCAAATAAAATTATCTGCTAACAAATTCCAAGTTGTTGGGGTTAAAGAAAGATTTTGTTCTAATTTTTTATTTTTAACTTTTGAATAGAAATAAAAATTTTTTATATCTTTTAAAAGCTTAAAATTTTCGCGTTTTAAAATTGTAGCTACGCGATTTTTTTTTAAACTATCAAAAAAAAATCGCGCTTTATCTGAAATAAACATTTCATTAATATATGTAGTTGGACGAGGAAGAACTCGAACAATATCATTATCTTTATAAGTAATATAGACATTACTTCCAACGCCGTCTGTTAAATCCACAGACTCAAAAACTTTTAGCTCCCAAGGACGAGCTTTAAAAGCTTGAATTTTAGAAGTTAAAGCACCAACAGGGCATAGATCAATTACATTGCCAGAAATTTCGGAATTAAAAGTTTTATCTAGATAAGAACTTATTTCCGTATGACCACCCCTTAAAGTTGTTCCATAAAACTCATTTCCAGCAATTTCACTACTAAAACGAACGCATCGAGTACAATGAATACAACGCGTCATTATGGTTTTTATTATAGGCCCGCAATTTTTATCATTAACAGAATTTTTATAAAAAAAGTTTTTAGATGTATCTAGACTATACTTTAAAGTTTGATCTTGAAGATCACACTCACCTCCTTGATCGCAAATAGGACAATCAAGTGGATGATTTAACAATAATGCTTCTAAAACATTTTCTCTTGCTTTTTTTACAAAAGCTGTGTTTAACCAAATTTTCATTCCATTTTCAATTTCAGTAACACAAGATGCCGTAGGTTTTTCAATTCCAACTACTTCTACTAAACACATACGACAGTTACCAGAAATAGATAAACTCTCATGATAACAAAAACGAGGTATAGTATAACCAAGAGATTTACAAGCTTCTAAAATTGAAAGTTTTTTTTTTATTAAATACTCCAACCCATTTACTTGAATTAAAAACATAAAAGTAACTTTTAACTTAACAAATGATTTTTTTACTCTCAATTTACTATTCTTTTGTTTTAAAAATTATAAAGTTTGATATGTTGTAATTTTTTTTTCAAAGAGTCCTATTACTGGAACTAATACTAAAATAAAAACAAAATAAAAGACTGTGGCACCCATACCTATTTCGATATAAGGACTTTCAACAGGTTTTTGACCTACCCAACCAAGAATTAAAAAGTCAGAAACTAAAAACCAGTATGCTACAGAAAAGATAGGTCTAAATTTACTGCTGCGCACATTAGAAGTATTTAAAATAGGTAAAAGCATTAAAATCAAAATAGAACTTATCATAGCAACAACCCCGCCTAATTTATCTGGAATAGATCTCAAAATTGCATAAAAAGGTAAAAAATACCATTCAGGTACAATATGTGCTGGTGTTGATAATGAATTTGCCGGAATATAATTATCACTGTGGCCCAATAAGTTAGGCATAAAAAAAACAAAAAAAGAAAATAAAGAAACTAATATGAGAAAAGAAAATAAATCTTTAACATAAAAATAAGGATAAAAAGGTATCAATTCTACATTAGAATTAATTCCTAATGGATTGTTTGACCCCTCTGCATGTAAAAGAGCTAAATGAGATGCTACTAAACCTACAATAACAAAAGGCATTAGATAATGCAAACTATAAAATCTATTTAAAGTAGCATTACTTACAGAAAAACCACCCCACAGCCATTCAACAATTAAATGACCAGCTATTGGAACGGCAGAAAATAAATTAGTAATTACGGTAGCTCCCCAAAAACTCATTTGACCCCATGGAAGAACATAACCCATAAAAGCTGTAGCCATCATAAGCAGAAAAATAACAACCCCACTTAACCATAAAACTCCTCTAGGATATATATAAGACCCAAAATATAATCCTCTAAAAATATGACAATAAACAACTATAAAAAACATTGAAGCTCCATTTGCATGGATATAACGAATTAACCATCCATTATTTACATCTCTCATTATATGTTCTACGCTATCAAAAGCGTAATCTACATGAGCAGTATAATGCATTGCTAAAAAAATACCTGTAATAATTTGCACTAATAAACAAAGACCCGATACAGAACCAAAACTCCAAAAATAATTTAAATTAATCGGAGTGGGATAGTCAATAATGTGTGCATCTACAAACGATAAAAGCGTGTTTTTATTCCAACGAGTGTTTGACATATTTACATAAAAATTAAAGAAAAATAAATAACCGAAAACTTAACCAAGATATAAATTTACATACAAGTTTTTAGCTCAGCTATTTAAGAAGAAGCTAATTTTTTAGTTAACCAACTGGTATACTTATCAATAGAAACACTTTTAACAACAATAGGCATAAAACCGTGATTTACACCACAAATTTCACTGCATTGTCCATAAAAAACACCTTCTCTCTTTAAAAAGAGAGATGCTTGTGATAATCTTCCGGGACACGCATCAACTTTAACTCCAAACGAAGGTACAGCCCAGCTATGTAAAACATCTGCAGCTGTAACTAAAATTCGTATATGAGTATTAACGGGAACAACAACCCTATTATCTACCTCTAACAAACGAAAAGAACCAGAAACTAAGTCATTAGTAGCAATCATATAAGAGTCAAAATTTAAACTACCTGCAGTATCTAAGGTTGCATAATCCGAGTACTCATAACTCCAGTACCACTGATGACCAACAACTTTTATTGTTATGCTTGGATCTATAGACTCATCCAAAGAATATAATAAAGAAAACGATGGTGCAGCTATTAATAGTAATACAATTGCAGGAAGAATAGTCCAAACAATCTCTAAAATACTAGAATGAGTAAATATCTGAGATTTATTTAAATTCGCAAAAATGTTGAAGTGAACTATTGTTACGTACAAAAGCCAAAAAACCAAAGACCCTATTAATATCAAAAAAAAAACTAAATAATTGTGAAAAAAGATCATCCCCTCAAAAACCGGAGACGCTGGATCTTGTAATCCCAGCTGCCAAGATTCTGCAGCGTCACAAAAACAATTGTTGCCAGAAAAATTATTATAAAAAAGGTCAGTTATTAATGCAAACATACATATTTTTAGTATAAAGAATAAGTTTTTATATAAAAAAACCGATCAACAAATAGTACATGAATTATATACTTAAAAAATAATTTTAAATAGAGTGCTTTACCCTTTTATCAAAATTTTTTGGGTTATTGAAATTGTATTTTTCATTCTGTAAAGCAATATTAGCAAAGCCAAACCAACAGCAGCTTCTGATGCAGCTATTGTTAGTATAAACAAAGAAAAAATTTGTCCATAAGAATCATCTAAATAAATAGAAAACATTAAAAAATTTAAATTTGAACTTAAAAGCAATAGCTCTATACACATTAAAATGTCTATAATACTTCTTTTATTAACTAGAATACCTAAAAGAGCGCAAAAAAAAACTGAGATATTTGAAATAAGTTGAGTAAGTATCATAATATTTAACAAAATCTTATTTTCAATTTATTTGTTACCCCACCAGTAAATTGAAATAAATAAAAACAACCAAACAACATCAACAAAATGCCAATACCAGGCAGCAGCTTCAAAACCAAGATGATGTTCCTGTGTGAAATGATTAAAATATAATCTTAATGAACAAACAAATAAAAATAAAGTACCAATTAAAACATGAAAACCATGAAAGCCAGTAGCCATGTAAAAAGAAGACCCATAAACACCATCTGAGATTGAAAAAGGTGCTGATAAATATTCAAAACGTTGTAATAAAGTAAAAATAATAGCAGCAACAATTGTTACTATTAAAGACACTAAAGATTCAAATTTATTTCCAACAACTATAGAATGATGACACCAGGTAACAGAAGCACCTGAGGATAACAAAATTACCGTATTTAATAAAGGGACTTTCCACGGATCTAAAGTTAAAATAAAAGCCGGCGGCCAAATACCCCCTATTGAAATACTAGGGTTAAAACTGAAATGAAAAAAAGCCCAAAAAAATGCAAAAAAAAACATAATTTCTGAAACAATGAATAAAATCATTCCCATTTTTAATCCTACTTGAACTTGACTTGTATGTTGACCCTCAAAAGTGGCTTCGCGAATAACATCTCTCCACCAGCAAAACATTGAAAAAATAATCATAATAAAACCAAATTTAACTAAAAAATTTCCATTAGAATAACCGTGCATAAATAAAACAGCACCAAAAGTTAGCATTAAAGCTGAAAAAGCAGAAATTAAAGGCCAAGGACTAGGGTCTACTAAATGAAAACCGTGTTTTTGATTATTTTTTTTATTCATAAATAAAATATGGTATGAAATTAGATAACAAATTATTTCTAATCAAGTTTTTTGTAGTAATCAAAGTTATTTATCTTTAAATCTTAGTGAAATTTATCTACGTTATATAAAAATTAAGACTTTGATACCAAAACAAATTGTTTTATTTATATTTTTTACGAAAATAATTAGTTTTCAAAAATAAAGAAAAAACTACAAATGGTTGAGTATAACTTAATTAAAACAAATTTTTGATTCTATTAATTTTCTTAAATGTTATTATACTAGTAGCTTTTTATATTTAAATACTCAACAAAAAAAACAACTTAACTTTCAAAAATATTTGTTGGTATTAATGTTAATAAAATAAAAAAGTTTACTAAGTTTTAATTTGTTAAAACCAAAATGTAAAAGTATTAATTTTAAATGCAACGTAACCGGCTAAATCTTATAAAAAAACAAAAATAACTTAATTAACAAAGAAAAAATTTTTAATAATAATTATTTGTATAAAAAACAAATATAAAATTTTTAAAACTAAACTTTAAATTTTATGGTAAATAATAGGGTTTGAACCTACAATCCTCAAATTCACAGCTTGATGCTTTTACCAATTAAGCTATATCTACCTAAAAATAGTATTGCAATCTTAAAATTTTTAAAGTATTAAAAATAAATTTGTTTTATACTAATAAAAAAAAAGATTTAATGGAATTAAAAAAACTAGAATGGACACACAAATATAAGAAACATAATCTAAAACATAGCCCGTTTGATAAGTTAAAAATTTTAAAGAAATTTGCTTAAAACTTTCAACAATCCCAAAAGGACCAAAATTTTCTAATAAACCGCGGTCTATACTTTTATAACAAGTATGTAAACATAAATATAAAAGTGGTTGACCTACGGCTTCATTATAAATACGATCTATGTACCATTTTTTATTAAAAAAAGAGTATATTATTTTAAACACATTAATATTTTTTAATAAAAGAAAATTTGATAAATATAAAGTATACAGTAAATAAGAGCACGTAACTCCTAAAATAGTAACAAAAAGTGGAACAAGTTTAAAAAATATATTTATAAATTCTATATCTAAAATTAAATAGTTATAAGGTAATACAAAAAGAGAAGCCCCCCAAAAACTAGTTCCAAAACCAATAAAAATATCTTTTGTTAAAAAACCTATTAATACACTAGCTATAGACAGTAAAAACAACGGCAGCCCCATTTTCCACGAAGCTTCGTGAGCGTGTAAATATAAAATTTTATTTCCATTAGGATTAGATAAAAAAACTAAAAAAAGAAGGCGTGTGGAATAAAAAGATGTTACAAAAGCTGCTAAACATCCTAAAATATAGCAAAAATGACCTTCAATTGTGTACTTTGCGTAACTAATTTCTAAAATGACATCTTTAGAAAAAAATCCAGATAAAAAAGGAAATCCAATTAGAGCTAAAGATCCTACTAAAGTCATAGAATAAGAAAAAGGTAACAGATTTTTTAAACCGCCTAATTTTCTCATATCTTGCTCATCACCTGCAGCATGAATTACAGAACCAGCAGATAAAAAAAGTAAAGCTTTAAAAAATGCATGATTTGATAAATGAAAAATACCTACATCATAACTAGATAAACCACAAGCAAACATCATGTATCCTAATTGACTACAAGTAGAATAAGCAATAACTTTTTTCATATCATTTTGAAATAAACCTGTAGTTGCCGCAAAAAAGGCAGTACACGAACCTAAAAAGCAAATTAAATTTAAAATAAAAGAAGAAAATTCAAAAATATAAGAGCAGCGAGATACTAAAAAAATACCTGCGGTAACCATAGTAGCTGCGTGTATCAAAGCAGAGACAGGCGTAGGTCCTTCCATAGCATCAGGTAACCAAGTATGTAAACCTAACTGAGCAGATTTTCCCACAGCACCAAAGAAAATAAATAAACAAATTAAATCTACAATTGGCATTTTCATACCAAATAATTGTAGTTTAAAGCCTACTAATAAAGGTGATAAAGAAAAAATAATGTCATAATTAAGTGTGTTAAAACAAAAAAATAAAGAAAAAATAGCAAGCAACAAAAAAAAATCACCAATCCGGTTAATTAACATCGCTTTGATAGCAGATTTATTAGCCTGAATTCTTGTAAACCAAAAGTTTATTAATAAGTAAGAAGAAAGACCTACACCTTCCCATCCAACAAACATTTGAATAAAATTATTTGCAGTTACCAAAATTAACATAAATAAAGTAAACAAAGACAAATAAGACATAAAACGAGTTTTATGTGGGTCATTTTCCATATATTCAGTAGAATATAAATGCACAAGAGTAGATATAAAAGTTACAATAACTAGCATAATACACGTTAAACTGTCAAAACAAAATGACCAATCTAGAAAAAATGAATCAGAAAAAAACCAAGGTGTTACATTAACTATAACTGTTTGAGCAGAATACAAATTAATGTAACAAGCAGCTGTTGAGAGTAAAAATGATGAAAAGGTGCAAACTGTAGTAATAAAACCAACGCCTAGAGAAAGCCAACGGCCCGTTAAAATGCCAGATAAAAAACCTATTAATGGAAACAAAACAATTAAAAGATACATACAATGATAATTTATAATGAATTTTGTATAATTAATTTAGAATTTTTAGAAGCAAAAACATTTTTTAAAACTAAGTTCACTCTAAAAAAATTTTCTGAATCAAAATCTAAGAAATTAGAATTAAATACAGATGCCATTGGCAATTTAAAACTTAAAGACACTTTAGAAGCTAGTGTAATTTTTTTAATAAAATTCAACTGTTGTTTAAATTGCCTTGTGTTAAAACAGTTATATAAAAAAAAATCTACATCAGATTTTTTGCTTAAAACAATTTTGATTTTGGAATCAAACTGCTCAATTTTTTCTTTTTTACCTGAAATTAAACTAAAAGTTATTAAAGAAAAAATAGAAAAATTTGAATAAAACAAATAAAGAGCATCTATAGGAGTTAATTTCTCGTTTGTTGATATCGAATTTATCAGTTGATTTAACGAAAAATTTATAGAAATCTTTACTATTTTAGGCTTTTCAAAAATACTCTTAAGACAATATTTATTTAAAAAATCATTTTTTAAATAATAATTACTAGATTTAAAAATACGTTTTGTCATAATCAAAAAACTATAATTTAAAAAGATTCAAATAAAATAGTTAAACAAACCATATGTGAAAAAGGTAATACAAGATTTGGCTTTAAACCAACAAGAAGAATTAAAACAAAAAGAGGAAAAATAATTAAAAATTCTTTTAAATTTAAGTCTAAAAATTTTACAGTGTATATGTTTTTTAAACTTCCAAATATAATTTTGTTACAAAGCCATAAAGAGTAAGCACCACAAAAAATAACGCCCAAACAAGAAATAGTACCTGCAGTAGTATTAAATTTAAAAATACCTAATAGAAGCATCAACTCTCCTATGAAACTACTGGTTCCAGGCAAAGCAATGTTTGCCATAGTAAATATTAAAAAAAAAGAAGAATACAAAGGCATAAAATGTACAATACCTCCATAGTACTGTAAAAATCTGGAATGATACCTATCATAAAGAATTCCTATCATAAAGAATAATCCACCGGATACAAAGCCATGACTGATACTTTGCAAAATAGATCCCTCTAATGCTATTAAATTAAAACTAAAAATGCCTAGAACAATAAGATTCATATGCGCAATAGAAGAATAAGCAATTATTCTTTTTAAATCAGTTTGTCTTATAGCACAAAAAGAAGCAGAAATAATTCCAATAAGAGAAAAAGTATAAATCAAAGGAGAAAAATATAGACTAGCAAACGGAAAAAGTGTTAAACTGTATCTTAAAAACCCGTAAACACCAAGTTTTAAAAGTATTCCTGCTAAAAGAACTGAGCCTACAGTTGGAGCTTCTACATGAGCTTCCGGAAGCCAAATATGTAAGGGAAACATTGGTATTTTTGAAGCAAAGGATAAAAAAAAAGCCGCCCATAAAGTCTTTTGCTCATTTAAACTTAATTTTATGTATGACAAGTATTCAATGTTACAAGTACCTACATGAACATAGATATAAAAGATACCTATTAAGAGTAAAATCGAACCACATAGTGTGTAAAAGAAAAATAAGTACACTGCTCTTATTTTTCTTTCACGCGAACCCCAAATTCCTATAATTAGAAACATTGGAATTAAAATGGCTTCAAAAAACATGTAAAAAATAAATAAGTCTAACACAGAAAAAATGATTAATAAAAAGAGTTCAATAATTAAAAGCAAAATTGAGTAGTACTTGTAAGAATTATCATTTAAAATAAATATTAAACAAAGAAAAACCAAAAGACTACTAAGCGAAAAAAACAACAAAGAAAGACCATCTAAAGCAAAATTTAAAGTAATATTAATAACAAAAAAATTAATATTAATTAAAATTTCTTGTTGATAAACACTGCTATTAAAATTAAAATCTATAAATAAAATAGAAGATAAAATCAAAACACTTCCAGAAATAATTAAAGAAAAAAACTTGAAAGGAGTTTTGTTTTTAAAATCAACAAAAAATATAAAAGGTATTCCTAAAAGTAATATAAAGTATATAGAAGCTAATATCATAAATATGTTAATAAAAAATATAGTTTATCTATCAATTTCACCAAAAACTATATCTTGCGTTCCTATAATAGTAACAACGTCCGCAACCATATGGCCTACCGACATAAAACTCAAAGCTTGAAGATGACCAAAACCTGGAGCTTTTATTTTGCATCGATAAGGTTTTTCAGTTCCGTTAGATAATAAGTATACTCCAAACTCTCCTTTTGGAGCCTCAGTAGCAGTATAAGTTTCCCCAGCTGAAATAGAATAACCTTCACTATAGTATTTAAAATGATGAATAACAGATTCCATAGAGTTTTTTATCTCTATTCTAGAAGGTGATACCTGTTTACAAGTATTTGACTTAACAGGACCTTCTTTAATAACACTTAAACACTGCTCAATTATACTTAAAGATTGACGCATTTCTTCAATCCTAATTATATAACGATCATAGCAATCTCCCGAATTTCCGACAGGAATTTTAAATTTAATTGAAGAATAAGTTTCATAAGGTTGAGATTTTCTTAAATCCCAAGGAATTCCGGAACCTCTCAACATAACTCCACTAAAACCCCACTCTAATGCATCTTTTGCCGAAACTACACCAATGTCAACTAATCGTTCTTTCCATATTCGATTAGAAGTTAACATCTCTTCAATTTCATCAATCCGAGTATTAAATTGAAAAATGAATAAATAAAGGTCATCTAAAAACCCCAAAGGAATATCTGCGTATAAACCGCCAGGGCGGATATAAGCCGCGTGCATTCTTGCACCAGAAACTCGCTCATAAAACTCCATAAGTTTTTCCCTTTCTTCAAAAGCCCATAAAAATGGAGTCATAGCACCAACATCCATAGCATGACACCCTACAGCTAGCAAATGATTTAAAATTCTTGTAATTTCTAAAAAAAGAACCCTAATAATTTTTGCTCTCTCAGGAACTTTTAAATCTGAAAGTGTTTCGACTGCCAGAGAGTATGTATGCTCTTGGGCCATCATCGAGACATAATCAAGCCTATCAAAATAGGGTAGTGCTTGCAAAAAATTTTTATTTTCAATCAATTTTTCGGTACCTCTATGCAGTAGTCCTATATGTGGATCTGCTTTTTCAACAATTTCTCCAGATAACTCTAATATTAAACGCAAAACTCCATGAGCAGCAGGGTGCTGAGGCCCAAAATTTATGGTAAAATTTTTTACACTTTTTGTTAATTCTTTTTTTTTTAATTTCATACAACTTATATACTAGATTCAGAATTAAAAAGACGATGTTCTTGAGATAATTCAACTAAGTTAGAAACAACTCTTTTTTTATTAGAGTTATAACTTAATTCAAAGTATCCTGATAAAGGAAAATCTTTTCGCATGGGAAACCCCTCAAAACCATAATCAGTTAAAATACGGCGAAGATCTAAATTTTGATTAAAAAAAATTCCAAAAAAATCCCAAACTTCACGTTCCCACCAATTTGCATTAACGAAAATACCGGTAATAGAATCTAAAAGTTGACCCTCTTTTAAAAAAGTTTTAATTCGAATTCTTTTATTAAAATCTAAACTAATTAAATCATATACAACAGCAAAACGATAAGTAGAAGAATTAAAATCAACTCCTGAAACACAAGAAAGTAAGGTGTAGCGATAATTGATATGGGTTTTTAGACATTTAATTGAAAAAAAAAGATGAGTAGGCAAAACTACTACTATAGCTTCTAATTTTTTATTTGAAAAAAGAATAAAAGGAAAAACAAAAACTTTATTTAAAATCAATTGTGAAATCATAATCAATATTTAAAAAAGAGCAGAATTTAAAAGTACATAAAGTGATAAAAAATATATTTCATTAGGAAAAATAAAAATTAAAATAAGTATCGTTAATAAAATAGAAACTAAAAAAAATATCGTAGTTGTTACTGTAGAATTAAAAACAACATAAAAACCAGAAACCCTGCTGCGTATTTTAGGTTCAAAAAAAGTTATTTTAAGAACTCGCAAGTAGTAAAACATAGAAAACGAGCTTATAATTAAAATAAGTATTGCTGGCAGTATTTTAGAAGAAAAAACTATTTCAATAAGTATAAATGCTTTAGATAAAAATCCAGTTAACGGCGGTATACCTCCTAATGAAAAAAAGACTAAAAGCGCAATTAACGATAAATTTTTATTGTAACTAAATAAACCAGAAAAATTTGTAATAAGCAATGATTCATTACAAATTTTAAAAAGTTTATTATAGTTATAATAACAAATTACTATAAAACTCCACAATATAATAGAAGTTAAAGTATAAACTATAACAAAAAAAAAAGATTTAGAAAATCCTTCTAAATTTAATAAAGATAAAGAACAAACAATAAAGCCTACTTGAGCTATTGAACTATAAATTACAAGTCTCTTAATTCTTAATTGTCTTAGAGCAAATATTGCGCCTAAAAAACAAGAAAAAATACCTATATAAAATAATAATGTTTTTAAATCAAAAAAGTTAGAACTAAAGCAGTTTACCCACTTTATTAAAAAATATAAAACTGAAATTTTAGGCATTACAGCAAATATAATTGTTGAAAATAAGGGAGAACCTTCATAAACATCTGGAGCCCAAAAATGAAAAGGCGCACAAACAATTTTAAACAACAAAGTAGAGGTTACGCAAATAAAACTAAAATATATTACGTAGTTAAATTGCCAGCTTAATAAATTAAAAGGCTCAAAAAATAAAATACTTAGATTATTTAAATTTAAAGTTCCTAAACAACCATATAAAATTGAAGAGCCTAGTAAGAAGATAGCCGACATAAAAGATCCTGAAATAAAATATTTCAATCCAGATTCAATAGAAAATGACGAGTCTTTTTTAGAGGATGAAAGTATATAAAAACAAATAGATTGCATTTCTATTGATAAATAAAAAGAAATTAAATCGCATGAACTTATTACTAAATACATTGAAAGTAAAGATAGTAACATTGTAGTTAAAAATTCAAAAAAATTTATTTTTTGAATTTTAAAAGAACAATATAAAGTATCTATAACAAGTATAAAGTATAACGTTAGAAAAATTTTTACAGTTTTTGAACTGTTATCATTAACAAAAACAAGATTAGAGAAACAAGCTAAAATTTTTGTCTTAAAAAAAATTGCTAATAAACAAAACCCTATAAAAGTTATTTGAGTTACAACTTCAAAGTCTAATACCGGAAAATTATATTTTAAATTATTTATAATTTGAATTGTGTACAATAGTTGTAAAAAAATTACAACGGATAAAAAAAGTTCGGGAAAATATGATTTAAATAAAATCGAATCCATTTAAAATAAATAAAGATCATTTTTAAAACTAAAAATATGCACAGCAAAAAACAATTACGTTTTAAATTTAAGTTTATTTAAAAGGTTGTTAAGTAATGATAAAATAATATGTGTTACTATTAATAACTGCAATAAAATTTAGATAATATTTACTTTCTATGAGAATTGAACTCATGTTTTCACCGTGAAAGGGCGATGTCCTTTCCATTAGACGAAGAAAGTATTTTTTTAACTACCGATACATTTTTAAAAAAGTTAAGAAATTTTTTAGATTCAAAAAAATATAACTGTGCAGTGTCAAATTCTTTAAAATAAAAAAAATTAAAGTATAAAAAAATAAAACCATAATTTTTTACTGGGTAATAATTTATCTTTAAGAAGGTTATTATTAAAGATATTTTTTTTTTGCATAAAAGAAAATTTTGAACACGACTATTATAATCAAAATTAAATAATAAATTTGGAAACATAAAGTTATTTTTGCACAATTTTTTGTATTTGTATTCTAAATTGAAAGTTACATTAGAAAGACAAAAAATTAAAAAGGTAGGATTTAAGTTTAAAAGTTTTTTAATAAAACCTTGATTAAGTGCTTTTTTTTTTAATTTCATTTTAAAATATTATATTTAAAAGATAAAGTAGAAATTCCATTGTTTAATCTGAATTTTCATAGTTAAAAAAGTTTTTTAACCTTTTTTGTAAAAAAACTTTTTTTTTTGTGATTTAAACTTTTAATAAAAGGCGAAACAAAAATAAATTTAAATGAAAAACAATTTTTTGCTTGTTTATATCTAAAATAATTTTTTACTTGGCGATTAACTAGAGGTTTTTGACGTTTTAAAAAATTATAAATAACTGCTTTTTTAAGAATGCAAAGCATCTTACTAAGTGAAAAAAAAGATACTAAATATCTATTATTTCTAAAGTTAGTTACTTTTAGCAAACTATACTGCAAAAAATTTTTGAATATAAATCTAACATTTTTTAATTTTTTAAAAAAGTAAAATTTATAATGACTTTTGGGCAAAAACCCAAGTAAACCCTGACTAAAAACTTTATAACCACCTTTGACTGGATAAATAATAAGAGTTAATTGAGGTGTTTTGGATATATATAATGAGTTTAAAGAAGTTAAAAATTTTATTAACATTTTTGTTTTTGTTAAATAATTTTCTGAAAAAAAAAAAGATTTTAATTTTAATTTTTTAAGTTTGTTATGAGAAAAATTTTTGTTTTTTAAAAACACATAATTACCTATGTTATTATTCATTAAACCTTTAAGAGAAAAAGAACCTTCTGTGTCTAGTAAGCATACTGTACCAGAAGAAACATAAGTCATATTTGGTTTATATCGCTTTCTAACTAGATGTTTTGGGAAAATATTTTTAGTTAATAAAAGTTTAGATGGGATATCAGTTTTAGAACAGTTAAAAAAAAAAGTTTTGTAAGTCATAATTTTAAGTTGTTTACAATTTTAGTACGCACAGGTAACTTATTTTGAAGAGCTAATAAAGATTTAACAGCTAAAACACTATTTAAAGTTTCAATTTTGCACAATAAACAGCCTAACCCTACCCGACAACTCCAAAAGTTAATTGAACCTTTGCCTTTTCCCATTCTAACTTCTAAAGGTTTTTTAGTTACAGGTGTTTGAGGGTACTTAATAATTAAAACACTGCCCTTTTTTTTTAAAAATTTTTTTATTGTAGACTTTATAACTTTAAAATGATTGGATGTCAAAATACCAGGTTCTAAAGAAATTAACTTAATACTTCCGTGATTTGAGAAATTAACTGAAGCTATCTTTCGAAAATTTTTACCTTTATGTGATTTTTTAGGTTTTAAAATTTTTGGTTGATACATAAAAATTATTTATAAAAGAAAAGTAATTAACATTTTTTAATCACAACTTAAAAAACTAGTCCACAATTTAAAACCAAAAGCACCGTAACGGGTGTATACATGCAATTTAGAATAGTCAACATTCTCTTTTATAGACTGAATAGAGACAGAACCCACTTGAATGCGCTTAAATGTTGCTCTTGTTTTTCCAGAAATTTTTCCAAATATTAAAATTTTAAAACCTTTAAAAATTTGTTTTTTTATTTTAAGTAAAAATATAAAGTATGTTTTTAAAAAAAATAAAAAAGTATTATGTGCTCTTTTTTGTAAGTGACAAAAAATTAAACTTAAAAGTTGAAGAATAACTTTTGAATTTCCCTTTTTAATTAAAAATAGAAGGCTTATCTTAATAAAATCAAAAAATAAGTTTAAATTTTTATTAAATAATTTTAATTTAAAAGATCTAAATTTTTTATATAATACCACTAACAATTGTTTATTTTTGTATTGTAAACTTGCTACTTTATTAAGAATAATAAATTTAAATTTTATTTTTGTTAATTTTTGATTTTTTAAAATGTTAAAAAAGTGTAAATTATGAATATTTGTTCTTTTAAAAGCAGATTTTAAAGAAAATTTTTTATAATAAATTAATTTTCTAGATCGAAAAAAAACAAATAAATTTAACTCCAAGATGTTTAACTCATTAAAAATGGAAAAATCAAGCAAAAAAATTTGTTTTTTAAACAAAGATCGACCTAATGTTTTAATGAAATGCAAATTATGCAACGAAGTATTTAAATTTGAGAAGTTGTTATTATAAAATAAATTTAAACGTAAAGTTTGAGTATTTGAATTATTTCCCATTTTTATTTCTTAAGCTTTTTTTTTTAGTTTCGCTTTAAAAAAAGCACGAGTAAAACTAAATTCACCAAATTTAAAACCAACTTTTTCACGTGTAACTTTAACTTGCCTAAAATTTTTACCGTTGTAAACTAAAACTTTTTTTCCTATTAAGCACGAAGGTATCGTACTACTTCTAGACCAAATTTTACTTTTTTTTAAATTAAAGACTTTATAGTAAAAATATAACCCTTTCCACACTGATCTAGACATTTTGTTTTTTACGTTTTTTTAAATAAAAGCCGCATTTTGTTGGTAAACCCCAAGGTGTTACAGAGGGACATCCACCGTTTGTTCGACCTCCATGCGGGTGATCTACCGGATTCATCGCAATACCACGAGTTGTTGGTCGTTTAGAAATACGACGGTTACGGCCAGCAGTTCCTACTGTTGTTTTATTTTGAGAAGCATTATTATTAACACCAAGAGTTGCATAATTTATATTAGATACCGAAATAATTTTTTTAGACGGCAACCTAATTTTTGAAGTAATAAAATCTTTTTGAATAATTTGACCGTATGTACCAGGTGATTTTATATAAGTAGATTTTGATTTGTTAACAGCTAAATTTGAAACTATCGAGCCTATCGGTATACTTTTAAGCTGTAAACGATTGCCCAAATACAAGTGATTATTTAATGATGAAATAAGTGAACCCGGCAACACGTTATTAATTGATAAAGATTTAAAAAATTTTAAGGACTTAAAATTAAAATTAGTACTTAAAAAACAAGAATTATAGTAATTATACCCAATTGAAACTACAATGGACTGATGATGTAAAGTAGAATTATTAATAGGTTTAAACACTCGTTTTACACCTCCACCCTTATGATGAACAGTAATTCTACCGTTAGAAGAACTTCTTCCATTAAAAAACTTGACCCCAAAAGAATTATTTTTAGTAAAAACGGAGGTTTTTGTTAGAAGAGAATTTTGAATTTGAATTAAGCCTCTTAAAGAATTTAGTCGAGAACTGGATTTTACTAATTTCATATATATATTTTTAAAAATGTTAAGTACTGAAAGGTTAATATTCAACTGTTACACCATAATTACTTACACACAAACCACAAATTTTGTTTTAAAAAATTAAAAGCAGCTAAATAATAAGTAAAAAAGTATACTTTTAAATTTATGTTTTAACTTTAATACTTTAAACAAATAAAATTAAAAATGCTATCATTAAAGCAAATAAAGCAATAGCTTCTGTCAAAGCAAAACCTAAAATAGCAAATTTAAAAAGTTCATCTTTTTGACCTGGATTTCTCGAAGTACCCAAAATTAAAGAACCAAATACAATTCCTATACCAATACCTGGACCAACAAGACCTATAGTACTAATACCACCTCCAATTTTTTGCCCTGCTTCTAACAACCCAAGAATTTGATCTGAAAACATAGAAAAATAATATAAAAAACAAGTTATTTGATTCAGAAAGAGAGAGAATTGAACTCTCATTTTTAGTTTTGGAGACTAACACTTTACCTTTAAGTTATCTTTCTAAAACAAAACTTAAAACAACACTTTTAGGTTTATTGAGCAAAAAAAATTTAAATAAATTTTGATTGTACACCCAAGCAGGACTTAAAAGTACAACACGATAATTTTTTAGTTGATACTGTTCTTTACTTTTTTTATAAACATGAGGAGACTTTAAGAGAGTAATTAGTGTTTTTTTAGTAGGAAAAACAGAAATTGAAACTTTTTTAGTGTATAACAGCAACACTTTATAAACAAAATTAACATAAACTTTAACAGAAAATAAATTTGTTGATAAAATAATAATTTTTAAGATAGGGAGAGTCATACTTTATTATACAATTAACAAATTTTACAAAAAATGTTAAAAAGGAAGATAATTAAAAGATATTAAAATACTAGCCGTAGCAAAAACATAAGCTAACGAAACAGGCAAGAAAACTTTCCAACCAATAGACATAAGCTGATCATATCTGTATCTAGGTAAAGCAGCTCTAACCCATACAAATATAAAAACCATAACATTTATTTTTAAGCCAAACCACAAAAAACTAGGAATAAAATTTAAAATCTCAAAAGGACTGTACCAACCGCCCCAAAAAAGAACAATAATAATAGAACTCATCATAAGCATATTAGAATATTCTCCCAAAGAAAAAAGCGCAAAACCCATTGCTGAGTATTCAACGTTATAACCCGAAACTAGCTCTGCTTCTGCTTCTGGTAAATCAAAAGGATGACGATTTGTTTCAGCTAAACCTGAAATAACAAAGAGAAGAAATAATGGATAAAATGGTATTAAAAACCAAACATATTTTTGAGATTCTATAACAGCTTGTAAATTAAAAGAACCTACACATTCTAAAACAGAAACAATAATAAAACCTATAGATACTTCATACGAAACCATCTGTGCGGTTGATCTTAAAGACCCTAAAAAAGCATACTTAGAATTGCTAGACCAGCCAGACATAACTATACCATAAACACCCAAAGAAGATACAGCAAATAAGTATAAAAAACCAACACTTAACTCTGCCAAAAAAGAATGTGGACCATAAGGTATTAAAGCCCAACCTATAAGACTAATAGTGAAAGTCATTGCAGGAGAAGCAATAAATAACAAAACATTGGCATTACTAGGAAGAATTGTTTCTTTTATTAGTAATTTAAAACCATCAGATAACGGTTGTAACAGACCAAAAACTCCAATAACGTTTGGCCCTCGTCGTCGTTGAATAGCACCTAGTATTTTTCTTTCAGCAAGAGTAAAATAAGCAACTGAAATTAATAAAGGAACAACGATAATCAAAATTTTCAAAAATAGAAATAAAAAATACAGCATAAAAAAAGAGATTATAATTAAATTTAAAAAATAGAATTGTTTAAAATTTTTGGAAAAAAAGGGATTTGAACCCTCGATATGCAAACAATTTGCACATATTGATTTAGCAAATCAACACTTTAAACCACTCAGTCACTTTTCCAAAATATTTAGACAATTTTAAAAATTTTTAAACGAGCTCTTTTTTTTCGTTTTTTTTTTTTAGGTCTACAACCATTAAAACATTTTAACGCTTTTATTTTTATATAAATATTTCGGCGCATAAATGAGTCTCGGAACAACTTTAAAATTTTTTTTCGTAAAAATTTTGGAGAAATTAAAATTATTATGAGATTTCGACGATCTATAACAGGTTTTATTCTATTTAAAAATTTTTGTAACACAACACAGACCATGTGTTTTAACCTTTTTTTAGTAATTTTAATTTTAAAAATACCTGCAGAAGCTTTTTTAATCGTACCGGGCTTTAAAATCTTACTTAAGTTTAAAAATATGTTGTTAGAAGAAATATTAATTGAAAGTTGTAGGTTAAAAGGCGGTAAAACACCTTTAAAATACCGAAAAACTTGAAAATAAGAACTTGAAAATTTTCGAGATTTTTTTTTTTTTTTTAATTTTTTAAAAATATTTCGAAATTTAGTTATTTTTTCTTTGGGTGACAAAACTTTTTTTTTTTTGACTTTCATAAACTGTTACTTTTTTTAAACAAGAGGTAGCGTTAGTTCTTGTCCGCTGGCCGCGAGCGGGTAAACCTTTTTTTAAACGAATACCCCTATAATTTTTTATTTCCAAAAGAAAACGTATTCTTTTTATTTTTAACCTTGTTATTTTTTTTAAACGATATTTATTTTTTATAGAAGATACTTTTGTTTTTTTCTGGAAAATTAAGTATGCTTTTTCATTAAGTTTAAATTCTAATTTTTTGGGTTTAAGCATAAGCTAAAAAGGTATTAAATTATATCTTAATTTATATTTAGTTTCAAAAAATAATCTACTTGTTATCGGAATTGAACCGATACCTTTTTTAAGAAAAGATTTTGAAACTTTCGTGTCTACCTATTCCACCAAACAAGTTAACATAACAAAATGTTAAATTTTTAACAAAAAGCGGTCAGACCGAGATAGCTGTCTAAAATACTTTTGAGATTTCTTACTTGTGTTAAAATTTAAAGTTAAAACAATAGAACCTAATAACGCGACAAAAAGAATAAGACCTGCAATTAGGAAACATATTAAAAAAAAATTGTATAAACACTGACCTAATAAATCTATATTAAAAAAACTATCAAAAAGAGTTAAAAATGCAGTCTGACTAATTTTGTTAGAAAAAACTTCAAACGAAAAAATTCGAATAAAATTTTCAAAAAATAAAAAAAAACCATTTATTAAAAATAAATAAAAAAGAGATAAATTTGTAAACGACTTATCTTTAATATCTAGCATCATAATTATAAACAAGAATAAAACTGCAACAGCACCAACATAAATAATAACAAAAATTAAACCAAAAAATTCAAGATTAAAAAAAAAAGAGATAAATGCAGTAATACAAAAGGTTAATATCAAATAAATAATGGAATGAACAGGATTTGAAGATAAAGAAACTGAAGTACTAAATTCGATAAATAAAAAGCACAAAAACAAGTGTAATATTTCCATAACAATTTTTACAAAACAAATTTTGATTTATTTATAAAATAATATGCCAAATTAGCTTATAAGATTTTTAAAAATTTTATCAGTATAAAAATATTTAATATTGGAATTGAACCAACACCTTTTATTAAAAGAACAAATTTTAAGTCTGTCGCGTCTACCAATTCCGCCAATTAAACAGTTAAAGTAACAAAAAAGAAGACCTCTTTATCTTTTTATTACTTCTTTTGGAATAATGTGATTTGAACACATGACTTTCTGTTCCCAAAACAGACGCGCTACCGCTACGCTATACCCCAAAAACTTAGCGAAAACAGGATTTGAACCTGCAACATTCGGATTATGATTCCGCCACTCTACCATTGAATTACTTCGCATTTAAAAAAAATTTTTGGAGGAAATCGGACTTGAACCGATAATTTCATACGTGCAAAGCATGCACTTTACCAGTTAAGTTATACCCCCAGTCGTTTTATTTTAAACAATTGAACTTCTACGAAAGCAAATGAATTTGCGTATGATGAGATTTGAACTCATACCGTCTGCTTGGAAGGCAGAAAATCTACCATTAATTTACATACGCAAAGAAATTAAAGTTGCTGAATATCAAAATATTCTTTAATAGACAAACAAGATTCTACAGGTGCCATAGAATTTAATTCTTTAACAACTATAACACATTTTGAATACAAATCAATTTCCAAAAAACTTAAAATATAATTAGAAAAAACAAGTTTTTTTTTTTTTAAGATTAATATTTTTTTGATTTTACTTAAAGAAAGAGAATACTGTTTCTTATATTGGAAAAAAAAAGTTTTAAGTTTAAATTTTCTTTTTTTTTTTTTTAAAATATATTTTTTGCTAATTAACTTTCTAACTTTCATTATAACAGTATGAAAAAAAAAATTAGAATAATTGATACTTTTCTTAAGATCAAGTTTTGGTTTTACATATTGTATAATATCATTTTTTTTAAGAAAAATAGAGTGAAATACTTTTTTGTTATTAAAGTAGATATTACCAGATAAAAGTTGCATTCGAGCAGATTGAGGGCTAGAAAAAAATCCAGCTAACCAAAGCAAAATTTCTATTTTAAGCGAAATTTTAACAAAAATTTTTAAGAGGCCTAAAGAATAATTTTTAGTGTTATTAACATAAGATTTTTTGGGTAAGAAGTTTAAATTGGACATGGAAATTTTTTTTAATAAACTATTATACTGTTGATGTTTAGCAGAAATTTTACTCCAGAATTTTGTTTCTCGTTTAACCCGGTCTAACCGTAAAAATTTAGTTTTTGTATAGGTTTTTCGGGCAAATATTTTTGCTAAACGAATGCGAAGACCTGCCCACTTTGTGCGTTTTAAGTTATAAAATGCTGTTAAATGAGTACAACTTATATTTTCAAAATCTTTATATGGTTTAAATTTTATAATCTTTTTCATAATCTTTAGTTAAAAATGAATTTAATAGAACGACAATAAAAATTAAAAGCTTAACGTCAAAAACCGGCAAGCCTACAGAATAACAACCACTGTAATTGATTTTAAAAGAATTTTCACAAGAATTAAAAACTACGTTTAAAGGACGGTGTTTAAACGACAAAGAACTAAGAGTTTTTTTTTCAATAAAATAAATATTTAGAGTAGTAGTACCTGTAGAAAGTTGTTGACTAAACATAGAACCTACTAATTCTGTTTGAACTTTTATTTTTAAATTAAATTGATTAATAAGTGAAGTTAAAAGGTTTTTAACAACTAAATCTTCAACATGAAAAACAACAAGTGACAATTTCAATGTTTTTTTAGAGCTTTTTATTTGGGAGACCGACAAAAGTTTAATCAATTGTTTTATTTCTCGATTGTGCTGAAGCATACAAAAAAAAGCATTATCATTATTTATGTTCAAAAATTTTTTTTCAAATAAAAAAAAAGAAGTAAATAAATTTTTTAACAGTGAGTAAGATATTTTTGTTTTCATTATTTTTTTTTAAACAGTTTTAATGCTTTTTTTTCGTATTTTTTCCAAAAACCTTTACCCTTATAAACATCCGGAAAACGTAAACGCTGTATAGAAGTAATAAAGTTGCCCAGTAAAAAAGGTTCTACTCCGGATATTATTAAATAATTTTTTCCAATCTTAACTAAATTAATTCCTACAGGTATATTTATAAAAGCTAAATGACTATATCCAAGTTTAAAACTTAAAGTTTTAGTTTCTTCAAGATAGATAATTTTAAAACCTAAACCTTTTAATATTAATTTTTTTTTTAATATTAAACATGAATTCTTAAGACGAAGTAAAAAGTTTAAAAAGGTAGAATCATTTGTTGTAGAATTAACAATTAACTCAGAGTTGCCCAATACACGAATACTAGTTATTTCCGATGTAATTAATAAAAAGTTAACCAACCCAAGCTCCTTCTTAACTAATAAGTATCGTGATTGTTGAGTGGAACAAACAAAAATTGAATTAATATTAGAAAATTTAATTTTGGTAGAAATTGTCATTAGTATTTAAAAATTAAAAACTTAAAAGCAATGTGCCGCCTGATCGAATTCTTTTTAAATAAAGCGGGGTATTTATACCTTTTGCCGTGGAAATAATTACAGTTGTTTGTTTAAAAGCTAGTCGATCAATACTTTTTAATTTTACTTTAGAATTTGTAGAGTTAAAAATTTTTAAATTTTTAAGTATAGAACTTCCATTAAGAATACGAAGATTAATTGTAACAGAAGTTAAAAAACAGTCTATAATTTTGGGGTGTATAATTAACGACTGTATTGCACCTTCTTTATATAGTCCTTTCAAAATATTTAAAGTAGATTTATTTACTAATATATCTGAAATTTGCGTTAACCCTTTTAAAGAGTAATTTTTGATTTGATTAAGTACACGTTTAGTATTAAATTTCATAAGGGGGGTTAATTTAAAATGTACCCAAAAGTGGGATTGAACCACTGACACGAGGATTTTCAGTCCACTGCTCTACCACTGAGCTATTTAGGTAGAATAATTGTCATATCAAAGAGGGGACTTGAACCCCTACATTTTTTCTAAAACACCAGAACCTAAACCTGGCGTGTATACCAATTTCACCACTTTGACAAAAAATAAAAACACTGCATTTTAAAGGAGTCGAACCTTTAACTTTTAGTTTAGAAAACCAATACTCTGCCATTAAGTTAAAAATGCTGAAGAAAACCAAAAGTACTGAATTGAAAGGATTTGAACCTTCTAATGTCCGTATCAAAAACGGATGCCTTAACCACGTTGGCTACAATTCAAAAAAAGAAATTATTGAAAGAAGAAGGATTTGAACCTTCGAAAGAATATATTCTAGTAGATTTACAGTCTACCGCTTTTGACCACTCAGCCATTCTTTCAACAAAAGCGGAGCTGATAACCGCTAAATGCAACGAGTACTTTTTTGATATTTAATAACATTTCTAAAAATAAAAAATTTTCTACGAGTTTTCCTAGTTTTAATTTTTTGAAATGCTAAAGTTTTAGAGTCTAAAAAAAAACGAGCAAAATACACACTGTAAAGTTTTTTTAATAGTGTTATTAATTTAACTCTAAGTTTTATAGTTTTAGATACTTCTTTTATAAAATAATTTAAACAAACGAAATACAACAAATAAGAAAATACCAGAACCCAAAATAGTTGAGTGTGAAATGATAAATAATCTAGTTGAGGAATATTTTTTATTTTTATCTACTTATATTTTAAGTGTATTGGGATTTGAACCCAAAACTCCCGGATTAAAAGGCCGACACTCTACCATTAAGCTATACACTTTAGTACCTTCTTTTTTAAATATAAAATTCATTTTTATATTCTATTAGTTCAAATCTCTATTTTTTCAGATCAAAGAGAGGTTTGAACCCTCATTAAAAGATTTGCAATCTTTTACATTACCAGTTATGTTATTTGATCTTTTTTCTTCTTTTTAATTATTATATTATTTCCCTGTACCCTCATCCAGGCAGCTCTTATCTTTTTTTATTTTTAAGATTAAAAATTAAAATTAATTTTTTGTTTGTTAATTTATAAATGTAAGACTAGCTAAATTTAAGAGTTTATTGTTACTTCTTATATAAATACTGATAAATAACAGATCCTGTTTTGTGTTTTATTTTTTAAAATTTATTTTAGATATCATTTCCGTGACAAAATGTAATAATAATATAGAAATATAAAAAAAATTTTATGTATATTTTTAGTAATTTTATTACAGTCTCTTAATTTTTACTCTATTTTTTAATGGCGCATCTTTATTTTTTTGTATAATAAAAATAAAGAATGTATTTATACTTAATAACTTTTTAGTTGTTATTATTTAAAAGTATTAACTTTATACTTTATTTTTAAATTATTAATGTTTTATTTAAAAAATTTAAAGAAAGTTGCCTTTATGAAGAAAAAATTTTTATATTATTAAACTTTTTAATTAGTATTAAAAATTTTACCTTAATTTTCAATTAAACTTAATTCAAAGAATAACTTAAATGTTTTTATACTATTTTTACAGAATAAAGCAGGTCGGTAGCTTGTCGGGCTCATAATCCGGAAGTCATAGGTTCAAATCCTATTTCTGTAACTTTTGATTAAAACTAATTATGACATATTTTTTTTTAGAATCGATTAAAATCTCTAGTTTAATACTGTTTTCACTTTTTTTGTCCGTAGTTATTTTACTGCTTTCTTATTTTTTAAGTGTATCTAATCCTGATATAGAAAAACTGTCTTCTTATGAATGTGGTTTTGATCCTTACGAAGATGCACGAAATGTTTTTGATGTTCGTTTTTATTTAGTTGCAATTTTGTTTATTGTTTTTGACTTAGAAGCTGTTTTTTTTTATCCTTGGTGTGTCTCTTTAAGTTACCTAAATATAGATGCTTTTTGGGGTATGGCAGACTTTATTTTGGAATTATTGTTAGGATTTGTATATGCTTGGAAAGTTGGGGCTTTAGATTGGGAATAATTTTATTTAAACTTAATCAACATAAATTTTTTTTTATTTTTGATAGTGGCTTCATTTTTTGACACATTAACACAGTTCTTACTTGTTTTGCTATTGGGGGAGTATAATTTGTGCATTTTTTATTACTTTATTTATATTTGTAATTTTCTTTTCTTCTAAATTTATTTTTATTTAAGAATTTTACAGTATTTTATTAGGTTGTTTTTTATTCTTTTGCATTTATTTAAACTTATATTCAAAAAAATCGATTTGGGTTTTTTGATTAAATTAAATAAGAATAATATCCATAGTTTTTAGTTTTTTTTTTGTTTTATGCCTTTGATTCTGATTTTGTTAATTTTAACTAGCATGTTTTTAGTTCTGAATTTTTACTTTCTTTATATAAAGTTTAGAGGGGGTCTTGTTTTTACAATTATGATTTTACCAACAGTACTCTTTAGTTCAAAAATATATTTTTTTTTAACTAACGGATTACTGTCACCATTGAGGGGGGCAAAAATATTAATTTGTCCGAGTTAAAACTTTGAGTTAATATTTTTAAATTTAACTTTAGAAAAAATACGAAAAGAAATACGCGAGCTTTTGATGTCCTTAACAACTAAAAATTAATAAATCTTCACAAAAAGTACGTAGTTTTGGTAAAAAAATTAACTATTAATCTAGAAAAAAATGTTAACTTTTTAGAAAAACTTGTTTCTAAAAGATTTTGAAAAAACTTCAACACTTAATTTTTACGTTCTATCAAATTTCTTAAATTCTACAAAATTTAAATTTTGACTCTAGCAACGAAAAGTTGCCTAAATTGAAGAAAGAAAAGTGTGACAAACAAAAATTTTTAATTTTATTTAAATTTGTTATACAGAAAATGCAAGACAACAGTGCTTTTGTGGCGTAGTTTTACTAATCTGAAAAAGTTGTAGATCTTACTTTTACTTTTATAAAAATACAAATCTCTTTTTTCTTTATAATTTTTTATTTAAAAAAGCGGATTAAATCTTAAATATAAAAACAACTATTTTTCATTTTAAAAGTGACTTTTTTACTTGGATTGTAATTCTGTTTATCTTTTTTAATACCAATGTTTTTAATTTTTAGTATAAATATTAAAAAAATCTGCAAAATGTTATGTGAAATTATTTTTAAAATTTAGTTTGTTAAAAATAAAATTTTAAGTTAATAAATTTAATCTCATATTATACTTTTAAAAATAAATTAAAATTGTTTTAAAAAATATAAAATCTTTATAAATTTATATTTAAAAATTTTAAATTAATTATGCAAAGGCTTAATATAATCACATTAATAATATTACTTTTTAATAGTGAGCATTAATTCAATAAAAATTGAGAGATTTCAGATTTTTTTTAAAGGTAAATTAAAATTTGTTTACATTTAATTTACTTATAATATAATAATGAGTTTAGTAGAAAAAATATTTAGTTTTGTTTTCTGTAACTTATTTATTTTAACATTTTTTTAATGGTAAAATTAATTTAATAATTTATTTTCATGTTTCAGAAACTCGTATTTTTCCAAAACTCTCAAAAAAATAGTAGTTACTCACAGAAAAGAGCTTCTATTTGACACATTAAAGTTTAAGTTAAACGGATTTTTAGTTTTGGTATTAAATCTTTATTCTTTTTTGTGATTTAAGTCACTTTTAAAAAATTTTGGTATTTTCAAAATTTTAATACTCTGCAACTGATTTAAATTTATAAATTACTTGCTGGGGGCACATTCAAAGAGGCACTTGCAATTACATTTGTATTTTAGAAAATTGTTTCTGCAAATTCAGCTTTTCCAGTTAGTTTTTATGTTTTATCGAAGACATCGTGGTTAGAGATTATACTTATAAGTTTTCAATCGAGTATTATACCTTCCTTTGGTTTGTCGTTGGACTGATTTTATTGATTTTGAATTTCAGTAAAATATGTTGATATTGAAATTGAAAAGTTCGGTTGGTTATTTGGGGTCAGTCCTCTAAAAAAAGGTACTTAAAATGTTACTGCAACTTTAACTAACTGTGAACATACACATACGAAGAAGAAGAAAGAGTTATTTGTTTTAAAATGAAAAAACCATGCTGAGTTTAGAAAGTTATCTATAACCTCTTAAACTTACTGACCAAGTTTTAAAAGCTATTGCAGCTAAAAATTTGTTAGAGGAATTTATGTTACTATCTAAACCTTTACCGGGTAACTACGAGATGAGCATAACAAGATAGTATCCTCCTCCCTAAAAGGTAAATGATAACTAAAATTCAAATAAACAATGCATTTTTTCTTATTTGTTTTACTGAAATTATAATCTTTTAGATGTTTTAACTTAAAAACTTCTTTTAAATTTTTATGTCCCTTTAGATTTTTAAATATTACAAAGTTTTCAATAATTATAATTAATATCAAATGAAACATCTAGTCAAAAAAGATATAAAATTTCGAAAAAAGCAATATTTATTTGAGTATAAAAATATTTGTTTAAAATTTTTTTTTATTTTTATTTTAAATTTAAAACAAAAAAATACTATTAAGTATCTTTGTTTAAAATTTTTTTCTTCATTAAAAATAAGTATTAATCGGCAGCTTCGACAGAGTAAATCTCGTATTGTACGACGATGTATTTTGACTGGTCGTGGTCGAAGCTCTACTCGATCTGTTGGAGGTGTTTCTAGAATAGTTTTGAAAGATTTTTTTTCAATGGGATTGATTCCAGGATATAAAAAAGCTGTATGGTAAAAAATATATGTTTTCTCCTGTACTTAAAAATATTACTTGTTTTTTAAAAAAATTTTTAATTTTTGTGTAATAAAACAGAATGCTATTTCAGTTACATTTTTATAATTTCTTTTAAATTAAAACATATACAATATGATTCAAAAAGGTTCAAAATTAACTGTGATAGATAATTCAGGAGCTAGGTTTGTTTCTTGTATTCACGTACCTGGTGGTTATAGAAGACGATATGCTTTTATTGGAGACAATATTGTAGTTTCAGTCAAAAAACTTCGTAATAAGCGAAAATTATTTTCTAAAGTAAAAAAAGGGGATGTAATAAAAGCTTTAATTATTAGAACTAAACAAAATTTAAAGTCTTATTCTGGTGAACATTTATTTTTTATAGAAAACTCAGTTGTTTTGTTTAATAAACAAAATAAACTAATAGGAACACGAATTTTTGGAGTTATTCCATCCTATTTTAGATATACCAAATATCTAAAATTAGTTTCGTTAACATCTGGTTTTACATACTAATTTTGTTAATCATATTTAAAAATAAACAAAGTTAGAAAATTTTAAATATATGACTACTTATAATCAATTATTAAATAAAAAAAAAAGTCGAAAAAATAAACGTAAAAAAAACAAGACTCGAGCTCTTATGCAAAATCCTCAGAGTAAGGGAGTATGTATAAAAATTTTTACTCGATCACCAAAAAAACCTAACTCTGCAGTTAGAAAAGTTTCAAAAGTAAAACTTTCTACGGGTTATAAAATAGAGTCTTATATTCCTGGTGAGGGACATAATTTGCAGCAGTACTCAGTTGTTTTAGTTCGTGGTGGACGAACCCCAGACTTACCTGGTGTTCGTTATAAAAATATAAGAGGGAAATATGACTTTTCTGGAGTTAAAAATAGAAAAACTTCTAGATCGAAATATGGTGTTACTTTACCATTAAAAAATTAAAATTATGTTGAATATAAAGTCTAAAATTTTAGTCAAAAGTTTTTATAACACATTTTTAGGGTTGTTAATAAAAAAAGGTAATCTTGTTTCTGCAAAAAATTTATTAGATCAAGCTTTTACTGCGGTTCTAAAAGTCATAGAAATTCCATTTCATCTAATTATCTTTAAGATAATCTTATTGTTAAACACATTTGTAGAAGTTAAACAAATTAAAAAATATAAAAAATTTAACTATCATGTACCATTTCCCATAACATTAAAAAGAAAATTTTATCTTTCGGTTAAGTGGATAATTAATTCTGCTTTAGAAGATAAAAGAAGACTTCCTTTTTTTGAAAAAATATCACATGAAATTATTTTATTACTTACAAATAAATCTGTTTCAAAAAGTTACAAAAAAAAATATAAAAATTTAGATTTGGCGATGGCTAACAAGTCTAATGTCCACTTTAGGTGGTAGTAAAAATTTAATTAATAATATATGCTAGAATTTTATTTAACTCTTTTTTTAACCTTTATAACCGTTTTTGCGTCATTATTTTTTCTTTCAAAAAGATTATTATTAAACTTTTTTATTGTTATGACAGTTTTAAGTGTTTTTGCATTACTTTTAAATTTATTCGAACAACAATTGGTGTTGTTTATCGGATCTAAAGATGTTTATGATCGAATTTGTGAGTTGTTAGACGTTATTCTTTGGCTTCTGTTTGTGGCAATTATGATCGCAGGGGGTCGTGGAGAATATAGAGATAAACAACATATAGAAATTGAAAATCAAGTTGACAGTACCCCCGAAAATTCGTTTGCAAATCTTGTAGATCGACTTCCTTGGGATTTTGAAGATGAGTATATAGAATCTATGGATTGGCCTGGTTACACCGATGATTATTTTAAATCGGATTTGAAAAAAGAACGCGATAAGGCTAATTATAAAGAACGTTATTATTAAGATTATTTTTATATTTTGTTAAATAAATTGATAAACTAAAAAAAAATTTTTGACTTTAAATTGTTTAAACTTTTAAATGACTAATTTGAAAATCTTATTCAATTCACATTTATTTATTAAAATCTCTTTTAAACTCTGTTAGATTTTAATCTCTTTTTTATTTTAATTGAGCAGTAATTGAAATAAAATTTATCTTTTTATATTTTGTGTGTGGGTTCAAGCCCCCTTTCCCTACTATATATATTTATAATTTATTTATTTTTAAAAATACTTTTGCTTTTATCTGCCATTATAAGAATATTTAAGATAATAATTTCTACTTTTCTAATGTTTTAGTACTAATTATTTAAATTATATTTGGTATTAAAACGTTAGAAAAGTAAAATCTAAGTTACGTTTTTTAAACTTGTATAAAAATGTTAAAAATATATTATATTGTAAGATATTCTAGTTTAAAAATATAACATAAGTTAATATAAAAGTAAAGTTAGTTAAGCTTTAATACATATTTTTTAGTACAAAAATGTGTTAACTTAACGACAACTTTTTGTGTCTTTAAATTGCATTAAAAGGATGCCTGGATATTAAAATTTTATTGTTGTGTATTGCATTAAGTAAATTTGAAACGTTTTTTGAAATTTACTCACGTATAGAAAAAATTCTTTTTTTGAAATTGAAAATTAAGCGAAGTAAAACATTTTAGTAGCTTACATATAATTCAACCGAGAAATTGTTTGTAGTGGCGAGCGAATACAAAGAAAAGGTTTAAATCTTTATAAAGTAATAAAACTTCCAAAGAAAGTTTTAGGC
>Ga0214204_1000019_pt1 | contig 32541 bp, 36 predicted proteins | sample TroBogEpilimnion_39_FD_153042 | JGI IMG/M metagenome (GOLD analysis project Ga0214204, IMG submission 153042) | Freshwater microbial communities from Trout Bog Lake, WI - 23JUN2009 epilimnion | ecosystem: Environmental > Aquatic > Freshwater > Lake > Epilimnion/Euphotic zone | place: Trout Bog...
GTTCCAGACGCGGTGATACGGGTCGATCACACCGTGATCTGAATCAGCGCCGATCACACATCCCCCAACAAAGTGGGCGGTAAATGGGGCATTGACTAGGTCCCCGTAATGGCCGCCAGCAATGCCGCCATGCTTTTGTGCAATACGTCTAACTACTTCATTTGCTGCCGGGATATATGTCGCATTAGGTTTATTCGAATCATTCTTGGAAGTTAAGCGCCAACCGAAGATTCCCTTCTTTCCAGAGACTGCGAGAGAGGAATCAACATTCTGCATGACGAGCGCAATAACGGTCCGTTCGCTCCATCGCTTCACATTGAGAATGCGCAAGATCAACTTTGGGTTTTTGATGATTTCTGTGCGCCATTGACGGCGACGATCCTTTGCAACAAAGCCATCAGTCATCACGGTTTGAAGTAGGCCCATGAGATTGCTGCCCTTGCCATATCGGACTGGTTCAACGTGGGTGTGATCATCTGGGAAGAATGATGAAGTGATCGCAGAACCATCGCTGAAATCAATATCTCGTGTTGGCATCAGTGCACCGGTCAGGGCTTCGCTATTTGTGCGCGAGAGCTTTCCGAGCATTGAAGAGATCTTCGGCAAGAAGCCTTGACCCTTCATTGTATGAAGTAGCTTCTGGGTGTTGTAGGTACCGGCAGCAACGACAACGTCTCTTGCAGTAAAAGTCTTCGTACTCCCAAACCACGACGTACTCTTCCTGGTCTTGATCTGCCACGAACCATCTGCGACCTGTGCAATTTGGGTAACGGTATGCAGTGGGAAGACTTCAGCACCGGCATTCTCGGCTAGACCAAGATAATTCTTCGGAAGTGTGTTCTTTGCATTGAAGCGGCAGCCAGTCATGCAGGCACCACATTGGGTGCAGCCATTGCGATCAGGGCCAAGTCCGCCAAAGAATGGATCTTTCACAGTCTTATTTGTGCCATCTCCAAAGAAGATTCCAAGTGGCGCCATCTTGAAGGTATGACCCACTCCCATCTCGGTCGCGGCCTCTTTCATGGCTGCATCTGAGTGCGAGAAATAAGGGTTTTCGGTGACACCGAGCATCCGATGGGCTTGGTCATACCAAGGCAAGAGCTCGGCCTTCCAATCAGTGATTGATCGCCACTGGGGATCATTGAAGTAGGTATCTGGTGGTGTGTAGAGAGTATTTGCGTAGACGAGTGACCCACCGCCTACTCCAGCACCTGCGAGAACCATGACATCAGGCAATGCGTGAATGCGCTGGATTCCAGTCAGACCAAGTCGTGGAAAGAAGAGGAAGCGATGTAGTCGCCATGATGTCTTTGGAAAGTCTTTATCTTTAAAACGTCGGCCGGCTTCGAGAACTGCAACGCTGTAACCCTTTTCGCGCAACCTCAGTGCAGCGACGGATCCGCCAAAACCGGATCCGATCACCACAACATCGAAGTCGCGTTTCATGATTGCTTATCCTTTAAAGGAACGCATCTCTACACGCAGAGAATCGAGTCCCATTGGACCGATCTTCAGTGCGTAATTATGGAAGGTGCGAAGATCAAATGCTGATCCAAGGCGTTCCTTCGTCTCTTCACGAATCTGCATCCAGATGCGCTCTCCTACTTTGTAAGAGATTGCCTGGCCGGGCCACGAGAGGTAACGCTCGATCTCAGATTGTGCAAAATCTGGCTCAATGAGTGCGCGTTCCACCATCAAGTTAAATGCAGACTCTGCATTCCATGGCTTGCCATCAAAGTCATCGAGTCCAAGGTGCATTCCGATATCGACAACGATACGAGCGGCACGGAGTGCTTGGCCTGAGAGATATCCAAGCTCGAGTGCTGGATCTTCAAATGCACCGAGTTCATCCATGAAGCGTTCGGCGTAGAGCGCCCAGCCTTCACCGTAACCAGAGATCCATGCGCCTGTGCGCTGGAATCGTGAGAGGCGATCCTTCTCGATTGTGGCTGTCGCTACTTGGAGGTGATGTCCTGGAACTGCTTCGTGGTACCAGGTTGAGGCGATATGCCAGAAGTTGAATGTGTCCTTACCCATGGTTGGGTACCAAGTAATACCTGGACGGGAGAGGTCTTCTGATGGGCCGGTGTAATACATGGCCGCTGAAGAACCTTCTGGGGCAAGACGGGCATCGCAGAAGCGGATGCGATCATCGACATCAAAGTAGACGCCATCGAGCTTCTCGATTGCAGCATCAGTAAAGGTGCGCAGCTCTTTCAGAAGGTTATCTGATCCATGAATCTTCAGGTGATCGCTCTCTTCACAGAAGGCGGCAACTTCAGCGAGCGTCTTGCAATGCGGTGCAATCTTTGCAGCTGCACGCCACATGCGATCGTTGATCGCTTGGAGATCTTGCTTGCCCCATTCATAGGTCGCTAGGAGATCGATATCTGCACCAGTGAAGTACTTCGCCCAAGGTGCATAACGCTTCTCACCAACACCATCAGTCTCTGCTGATCGTGGTGCATGTACTTCTTCCATCCACTTTGCCATTTCAAGGCAAGCGGCTTCGGCGTTCTTCGCTGCTGCAGCAACATCTGCATTTCCTGGAGCGATATCTGCAGCTAGCTTTGAGTATGCACCATTTGCATGTGTCTTTAATTGTCCAGCGACAGCGAGTACTTGGCGACGAGCAGTGCGATGACCCTCGGCATGAATCTCTTCTAGACCATCTTTCCAAGATTTAAGAGCGCCACCAATTGCATTCATACGGCTTGCGGCATTTGCAATCTTCTCTGGGGTCTCATATGTCATGGTTGAGAAAATCTGACGAATACCGCTCACTGGTGATGCGAGTTGTCCATATGTTGCATAAGCCTCGCGTGAATCGTGGAGTTGGAGCCGTGATGAGACGCGCTCAATAAATACGGTCTGCGCGATCCGATCAATATCATCAATAGGTTGTAGCGCCTTCATCGCGCTCAGCGCCTCACGGGCATAGGCCGCAGATTTATTCGCATGGGCAAGTGAGAAATCATCGAGCTGATCTTCAAATCCTGGGATGCCAAGACGAGTGCAGTTCATCGGGCTAAATGCCGCTGACTTGGTCACGAATTCATCGGATAGGGCGAAGATCTCTGAGCGGTGGGTCTGAGTTGTCATGGCTATTTTTAGCACGGAACGCCAGGAATGTCCCCCCTCTATGATTAGGCACCATGGCAACCGAGATCCTGACCTTTATCTTCTTCCTTCTGATTGGTCTCGAACTTCGTGCTGGGCTCGATAAGCCTAAGAATGCGCTTCTGCCAGCGTTAGCTGCTCTGGGCGGAATGATTGCTCCAGCATTGATCTTTATTGCACTCCACCATCACTCGCAAGCGTGGGCTGTGGCGATGCCAACGGATGTTGCACTTGCTGTTGGTGTGCTCAGCATCTTAGGAAAGAGAGTGAATCCTGCGGTTCGACTCTTCCTCTTAACACTCGCAGTTGCCGATGATTTCTTCTCATTACTTGTGATTGCAATCTTCTTTAGATCAGATCTCAATCTTTCAAGCGCTATCTACACCTTGGGCGCTGCTGCAATCGGATTTGTTCTTCCAATGCGCGATCTCGCTATTAAGTTCTTGGCACCAATCGCTACATTTCTTGTCATTCCGATCTACCTCTGGATCAATCTCTTATCGAAGTTAGATTTTTCGCAGAGTGGTAGTTCGCTCTCGTTGACGCTGATCGTTTCGCGTGTACTCGGCAAGGTCCTTGGAATCTCACTCGTTACTTGGTTGATCACTCGAAGAGGAAGAGTTTCGCTGCCAGCAGGCTTATCCCTCAGGGAGATCGTGGGCGTGGGCTTTCTCGCGGGAATGGGACTCACGGTCTCAATCGTGATCGCCACAATCACTCTTCAGTCATCGACCGAGTTAGCTCAGGTGAGAATTGGTTTGTTCTTTGCAGCGCTCATATCGGGCGCATTGGGATTAATCTGGTTAAAGAGTGGAGCCCCCCGTCAGGATTGAACTGACGACCTGCCGCTTACAAGGCGGCTGCTCTACCACTGAGCTAGGGAGGCGACCCTCAGTAGATCGGCCTGTTTGAAAGGAGATCTACCAAGATTCCCTCGGTCTCTCCTTACGGAACGACCAAGAGGCGTAATTATGGCACGAGCAATTGCCAGCACGAAATCGTGGTTATAGTCCGCATATGCGCCTAGGAGTCCTCGATATAGGTTCGAATACCGTCCACCTGCAGGTCGTGGATACCCACCCAGGGGCCCGGCCAAACCCAACCTATAACTACAAGGAAGAGCTGCGCCTCACCGAATATTTACAGCGCGATAACACCATTTCGCAGGGCGGCATCGATGCGCTGAAGGGTGCAGTGACTCGAGCCCTAGAACATGCCAAGTCGGTAAAGGTTGAAGAGTTCCTACCATTTGCAACATCAGCACTTCGCGAATCAGCTAATGGCGATTCGATCCTTGCCATGATTAACAGCGAACTCAATACCGATATCCAAGTTTTAAGTGGTGAAGAAGAAGCGAAGCTCACCTTCTTAGCTGCACGTCGTTGGTTTGGATGGTCCAGCGGTCGACTCCTGGTCATCGATATTGGCGGCGGCTCTCTCGAAATTGCAGCCGGCACTGATGAAGCGCCAGAAGTTGCCGTCTCTCTCCCCCTCGGTGCTGCTCGTCTCACCCAGAATCATCTATCGGGTGATCCGTATACGAGTAAGTCGATCAACGTTCTCCGTGAACATATCGAAGAGCAACTTGATTCAATTCTTCCGGCACTCGTTCATCACCAAGATACTGATCGCGCGATTGCGACCTCGAAGACGCTTCGCACACTCGCCAGACTTTGTGGTGATTGGTTTGATGGAAATGGCAAGAACATCAAGATTGATGCGATCCGAAAAATTTGCAATCGACTCGGCGATATGACGCTTGAAGAACGAACCCGACTACCTGGTGTTTCGGCGAACCGTGCCCGACAGATTGTTGCTGGCGCTTATGTCACTGAATCTGTCATGCGAAATCTTGACCTACGTGAATTAGAGATCTGCCCGTGGGCACTTCGTGAAGGCGTTGTTCTTAAGTGGATGGACTGGACCGAAAAGTAAGAAGTTACGCCTATTTTACCGGCGCATCTAGCCGATCGATCTGCACAACTTCCTTCTTATTATGGTGCAGTATCCAGGAATCACCTGGTTCTAACTTGTTCGATGGATAGTCAAAATCAATCTTTTTTGTGAGTTTCTCCATCATGCGGGGTAACACTGGATTATGGCTGCAGAGCACGATCGGCTCATTATCCTTGATGAGATCCTTGGCGTAATCGATCGCCTTCTCTTTATTCTTCTTCCAGGTGTATTCACTTACCTTATTTGTAATCTTCATCGTGATGCCAAGGGCCTTCGCCATCTGCTCGACCGTGTCATGACAACGAACCGCATCTGATGTGTGGATCTGGGTGAGGCCATAGACCTGAAAGAGGGAGAGCATCCGCTTTGCCTGGAGCTGACCTAATTGATCTAATGGTCGATCTTCATCTTCGCCTTGCCACTCCTCGCGCGCTAGCGCCTTTGCATGGCGGAGCATGATGAGTGGGTAGGAATCGAATGGAATGTCGTTGAACTTCGCGATGATCTCGCGGTCTGAATCGCGTGTGACCTTCTCAACCGCATCTTCAAGTGAAAGCCATTCGAGTAGATCAACCTCATCGTTGGCATGAAAATCTGAAGCATCCCCAACAAGTCGGGCCGACCAATAGTGCACTCGCTTGAGTCCGTCAGCGACGAAATATTCGATATCACCAATATAAGGACCGAAAGAGACGTTGAGGTTCGTCTCTTCTAACGTCTCGCGGTAGGCACAGGCGATGAGCGCTTCACCAGAATCTAACTTTCCTTTTGGAAGCGACCAATCGTCGTAGCGAGGTCTATGAACGAGGGCTACTTGGATCTCACCATCAATCTTGCGCCAGATGACAGAACCGGCGGCGATGATCTCGTTACTCATCCGCGGGCTCGGTACCAGTCGATCGATGCTTGGTGGAAGTCTGAGAGGCGCTCGCCATTGGTGTTTTGAGTGATGCGGCGCCATGAACCGGTCTCTGTCATATGCCAACTAGCGGTCTTATCCGATAAATAACCATCAAGTGCGCGCAATAAATGGCGCTTATGGTCCGGTTGGGTGATCTTCACAAGTGATTCAACGCGGCGACGCAGGTTGCGATCCATGATGTCGGCAGAGCCAATCCAGAGTTCATCATCTCCACCATTAACGAAGTGATAGACGCGAGAGTGTTCAAGGAAACGTCCAAGGATCGAGACGGCATGAATATTCTCTGAAAGACCTGGCACTCCGGTTCGGATCGCGCAAATACCGCGAACAATAAGTTCAACTTTTACGCCCGCTTGGCTAGCACGATAGAAGGCTTCGATGAATTGCTCATCTAGTACTGAGTTGAGCTTAAATCGAATACCAGAAGGTTTACCGGCTTTGTGGTTATCAATCTCGCGGTCGATTCGCTCCATTAATCCTGGTGCCATTGTCCGTGGCGCAACCAAGATACGTTCAAACGAAGTCTGTGGTGCAAAGCCAGATAGCTGGTTAAAGAGTTTATTTACATCTTCGCCCAAAACTTTATCGGATGAGAGAATTCCAAAATCCTCATAAAGCCGCGCAGTCTTTGGGTTGTAGTTACCGGTTCCCATATGGACATAACGGCGAATGCCATTCGACTCTTGGCGCACCACGAGTGAGAGCTTGGCGTGAGTCTTAAATCCAACAAGACCATAGACCACGTGGACACCGGCATCTTCAAGTTTGCGGGCCCAGCGAACGTTTGCTTGCTCATCGAAGCGCGCACGGATCTCAATAACTGCGAGAACCTGCTTGCCTGCCTCGGCAGCTTCTATGAGTGCCGCCATAATCGGTGAGTCACCCGATGTGCGATAGAGCGTCTGCTTGATTGCAAGAACGTGCGGATCGCGAGCTGCGCTCTCTAGGAAGCGAACGACGGATGAAGTGAATGATTCATACGGGTGATGAAGCAGTATCTCCTGCTTACGAATAGCGCCAAAGAAATCCTCATAATTCTCGGCTTCGATCTCACGAAGTAGCGGCGGGACTTGATTTTGGAGTCCTTGGAACTTCAATTCAGGTAGATCAATATCGGCAAAGACATTGAGTCCGGTGAGATCAAGTGGTTCTGGAACACGTGAAATATCCTGAGGCTTGATATCGAGTTCATCCATCAAGGTTGAAAGTAGTTCAGCATCAATATCTGGATTTACCTCGAGTCGGACCGGGGGTCCGAATTTACGACGAAGCAACTCTTGCTCCATAGTTGCGAGCAGATCATCCGACTCTTCCTCTTCAAGTGCTAAGTCAGCGTTACGAGTAAGCCGGAAGGTGTAATAACTCTTGATATCCATTCCTGGAAAGAGTTGATCGAGATTTGCAATGATTACTTGCTCGAGCGGAATGAAACGACGTGCAACATTCTTCTCGATTGGGATAAAGCGCGGCAGATTTGATGGCACCTTTACGCGAGCGAAGAGTTCTTCTTCGGAGTCAGGTAGCCCGACAACAACTGCTAAGTTGAGCGAGAGACCCGAGATATATGGGAATGGGTGTGATGGGTCCACAGCAAGTGGCGTAAGAACTGGGAAGATTTTCGAATGGAAGATCTCGTTAACATACGAACGCTCTTCATCAGTGAGCTCGGTCCACTTGGTAAGACCGATCCCATGGTTTGCCAGCGCGGGTAGCACGGATTCGTTAAAGCAACGAGCTTGGCGGGCAATGAGCTCCTGAGTTCGCTGAGATAACTCAGTCATTAATTGACGTGGGTTATAGCCAGCAGTATTTGTCTTGGTGATTCCAGCCTCTAACTTGCGCTTGAGTGAGGCGACACGAATCATGTAGAAGTCATCAAGATTAGAGGAGAAGATTGCCAGGAAGCGGCAACGTTCAAGGAGCGGCGTTGATTCATCCTCGGCGAGTTCTAAGACGCGCTGATTGAAGGCGAGCCATGAGAGTTCACGGTCGATCAGCCGCTCGCGCGGGTTCTCGGCGATCGAATGGCTCATGCGGACAGTTTCTCCTACTTAAGTGAACAACAGGTAATCGATAGGCAAATTACGAGGGGTGGCCCTTACCCCGCCCGCTCGGCCGCGATCCAATGCATAACGATCGCCGTAGCCACCGATGCATTGAGGGATTCGACCTCAGAGTTCATAGGGATCGAAAGGACCAAGTCGCACTTCTCGCGGGCTAGGCGTGAAAGACCCTTACCTTCAGAACCGACGATGACGTAGACCGACTCTTTCGCAAGTGAGAACTTTGGCAACTCTTCATCGCCATCGGCTGCAAGGCCCACAACAAAGAAGCCAGCTTTCTTCGCATCTTCAATCGAACGAACGAGGTTGGTGACTTGCGAGATCGGCATACGTGCAGCAGCACCGGCCGATGACTTCCACGCTGATCCCGTCATCGATGCATTACGACGTTCAGGAATGACAACGCCATCAGCACCAAACGCTGCGGCGCTTCTTACGATCGCACCAAGATTATGTGGATCAGTAACGCCATCCATGCCGATGATGAGTCCGGCCTTTCCATCCACTCGAGCGTTGACCAAGATCTGATCGAAGTCAGAGTAATTGAATGCATTAATGACAAGTGCGATTCCTTGATGCGTGGTTGTACCAGTGACGCCATCGATCGTTCCGCGTGGAACTTCTTTGATCACTAAGTTCTGATTCTTTGCAAGGCGCAGGGACTCGGCGATCTTCTCATCGACCTCAGTGCGTTCAGCGATCAGTAACTCTTTCGCAGGAATCTTTGCGCGAAGCGCTTCGACCACAGAGTTCTTACCGGCGACCGCATCACCTGATGGCTTCGTTTCGCGACGTGATTCTGGGCGGCGATACTCTTCGCGGCGTACTGCTCGGGCTGGTGCGGTGGCTGCCTCGCGGCGCTTGCGTCCTGGACGTGTCATTGAATACTCCAACGTGTTCCTTGTGGTGTGTCTTCAATGAGAATTCCCAAATGAAGGATCTGATCGCGAATCGCATCTGCTGCTGCAAAATCTTTGCGAGCTCTCGCTGCATTTCGTTGATCAAGTGCTAGTTGAATAAGGCCATCAAGGGCTTCATTGCTCGCTGAACCAGATGCAGCAAATGCTTCATCGAATGGATCGCAACCAAGAATCGCAAGTGCGCCACGGACCTCAGCGGCATAGCCACTGACGTCGGCGTTATCACCCGCTGTTATTGCAGTATTCCCGAGGCGAACCGCTTCAGAGATAGATGCGAGCGCCGTCGGTACCGCTAAGTCATCATTCATAGCGTCAGCAAATGCTTGTGAGTACTTCAACTCAGGTTGTGAGCCCGTAACCTCTGCAGCACGCTTTAAGAATGCCTCGATACGGCGGAGATTTACTGAAGACTCTTCAAGCGCTTCAAAGGAGAACTCGAGCATCGATCGATAGTGTGCTGAACCTAAATACCAACGGAGTTCGATTCCGCGAACACCCTTGTTGAGGATCTCATGAATCTGAAGTGAGTTACCGAGAGATTTCGACATCTTCTCACCTGATGTTGTGACCCAGGCGTTGTGCATCCAACGCTTCGCAAAGCCGTAGCCAGCCGCCTCAGATTGTGCGATCTCATTCTCGTGATGAGGGAAGATCAGATCGAGGCCACCACCATGAATATCAAAGCTCTCACCCAAGTAGGTATGGGCCATTGCCGAACATTCCAAATGCCAACCTGGTCGACCCGCGCCCCATGGCGTTGGCCATGATGGATCTCCTGCCTTCGCCGCCTTCCACAATGCGAAGTCGCGAGGATCGCGCTTGTGTGTGAGGTCTGCATCTTCAGCAGGTTGTAGATCATCGAGCTTCTGATTCGACAATGTGAGATAACGCTTTAGTTTGCGAACCTCTAAATAGACATCGCCATTACCTGGTGCGTAGGCACTGCCATTTGCAATCAACTTCTCCATGAGTTCGATCATTTGAGTGATATGGCCAGTTGCGCGTGGTTCATAGGTTGGCGGTAAGACGTTGAGGGCTGCATATGCCATTGAAAAGGCGCGCTCATACTTCATTGCGACCGCCCACCAAGGAATCTCTTCATGGGCTGCTTTATGCAAGATCTTGTCATCGATATCAGTAACGTTGCGGATCATCGTGACGTCATAGCCAGTTGCAGTAAGCCAACGACGCAAAATATCGAAGTTCACACCAGATCTGATATGGCCGATATGTGGCGGGGCCTGAACAGTGGCACCGCAGACATAGATACCGACTTTGCCTGGAACGATGGACTCAAAATTTTCTAGGGCATGTGTTGCCGTGTTAAAGAGTTTCATAGTTTTGTTATGAGTGCTGTTGCCACCGCGGTGATACCTTCACCTCTGCCCAGTGAACCCATCCCATCTGTTGTAGTTCCGGAGACAGAGACCGGGGCACCCAAAGCAGCGCTGAGGACTTGCTGTGCTTCGGCACGCCGAGCATTGATGCGCGGAGAATTTCCAATAATTTGGACCGATGCATTGACTGGCTCGAATCCGTTCGTTACCAACAACTCTCTTACCTGCGCGAGCATCTGCAATCCAGAGGCATTCTTCATCTGAGGAAGATCCACACCAAAAATTTCCCCGATATCACCAAGTCCAGCTGCCGAAAGAAGAGCATCACACATGGCATGGACCGCAGCATCTCCATCGGAGTGCGCCTCTAATGCGGGCGTATCCTCCCAGGTCAATCCAACAAGCACACAAGGACCTTGCGTCGAATACTTATGGGCATCGACTCCAATCCCGGTTCGAAAGGAGGAACTCAATCTTCTGTGCTTTCAGCAATTACCTGAAGTGCTGCCGCCGTTTGCTCTTCGCCTTCACCTTCGACCTGAACATAAATCTCATCCCCGCATTTCACTCCTAAGGTCATGACGCGCAAGACGCTGGCACCATCGACTGCAGGCGTGGCTGTTCCATCGACGATCTTTGAGAGCTTGACCGTGCACCCCGAACTCTTGGCTTGAGCAGCGAAAGCTGCCGCTGGCCTGGCGTGCAGGCCGACTGGGGAGAGAACCTTGACTTTAAATTCTTTCATGAGATTACCCTATCGGCTCTCACAGTGGTGTTTAATATGGACATAAGTTCACCTTGTTGCACAAATGTGAAAGTAGGAAAATGGGCACTGAAACTCTCATCGCTGGCCATCCGCTCTCTTCTTCAACGCACGCATCACAAGCACTGCTCGTGATGAATCGCATTCGAAAGTTCGAAGAGGCGGTAGAAGATCTATTCGGTCGAGGAATGATGCATGGAACAATGCATTTATCAATTGGACAAGAAGCCTGTGCCACTGGCGTCTGTCTGAATTTAGAGATTACAGATCAAATTACATCCACGCACCGAGGCCACGGCCACTGCATCGCGAAAGGCGCAGATCTCACTCGGATGATCGCAGAACTCCTCGGAAAAGAGATCGGCTACTGCGGCGGCCGTGGTGGCTCGATGCACATCGCAGACGTGGCAACTGGAAACTTGGGAGCCAATGGAATTGTAGCTGGCGGAATTCCAATCGCTGTTGGAGCTGCGCTCGCAGCAAAAATGATGAAGAAGACAAATGTTGTCGTCTCTTTCTTCGGTGATGGCGCACTCAACGAAGGTGCTTTCCATGAGGCAGCAAATTTGGCTGCGATCTGGTCATTGCCCGTCATCTTTGTCTGTGAGAATAACCATTACGGTATGAGCTCATCAACTGAAAAAGCATTCGCCCTTGAAAAACTCTCAGACCGCGCGCTTGGCTACGGGTTCCCGGGTGTCACAGTGGATGGCAATGATCTTGCGGCCGTTTATGAAGTAACACAATCGGCGGTTGAAAGAGCCAGATCAGGCCAAGGGCCGACGCTGATCGAACTAGAAACATATCGCTACAAAGGCCACTCTCGCTCTGATAAGAATTTATATCGGACGAAGGAGGAGATTGACGATGCTAAGACTCGTGATCCCATCCAACGATTTAGATCTAAGGCGATTGAGATGAAATTACTCACCGAAGAAGAAGCCGAATCGATTGAAAAAACAGCTACTGACGATGTGATCGCCGCAGTAAATGAAGCAGTGAAAGCTAAAGCTGCAGATCCAGCGGGACTCATGGATGCTGTGTTTAAGAAGGTATCACTATGAATGATCGCATGTTGACAATGGCTGATGCGCTACGTGAAGCCATGGGGATTGCAATGGAAGAACGTCAAGAAGTCTTCATTCTCGGTGAAGATATCGGTATCTATGGCGGCGCCTTCGGCGTAACGGGAGATCTCTACCATCGATTTGGTGCAGATCGAGTCTTGGATACTCCGATATCTGAACTTGGATTTGTCGGAACTGCGGTTGGTGCAGCGCTCGCGGGAATGCGCCCAATTGTAGAAATTCAATTCTCTGACTTCACCGCTCAAGCTATGGATCAGATCGCAAACCAAGCAGCGAAGATTCACTTCATGGTCGGTGGGGGCTTGCATGTTCCACTTGTCTTGCGTGCTGCTTCAGGTTCCGGCACTGGCGCAGCGGCGCAGCACTCTCAGAGTTTAGAAACCTGGTTTGCAAATATACCTGGGTTAAAAGTAGTCATGCCATCAAACCCAACCGATGCTAAGGGATTGCTCCTGTCTGCGATAGATGATCCAAACCCTGTGATCTTTCTCGAGCATAAATTGCTCTACAAGATTCCAGGACGTGAAGCAGTGCCCGAAGGAGCAGAACGAATTCCGCTAGGGGTTTCTAAAGTTGTTAGACCCGGTAAGGACATCACCATAGTCGCGACTGGAATTATGGTTAATCGCTGCTTTGAAGCGGCCGAGAAATTAATGTCCGAGGGAATCTCGGTTGAGCTCATTGATCCTCGAACCATTTCACCTCTGGATATCAATCCAATTTTACAATCAGTGGACCGCACTGGTCGATTGATGGTGGTACAAGAAGCGCCAGAACATGCTGGATTTTTAAATGAGGTAATCGCCCAAGTCACAACAAGTGGCAGTTTTGGTTCACTCATTGCTCCCATTGTCCGATTGGCAGGCATGAATATCCCTATTCCATATGCTCCTCAACTCGAACGCGCAGCCGTACCTCAAATTGAAAATATCGAGGCCGCGGCACGTGCTGCAGTAAGGGAGTGGCGATGAGTTTTCTTTATCCGGTAGTCATGCCGAAAATGAGTATGACCATGGAGACTGGCGAACTATTGGTTTTCCATTGCAAAGTTGGCGATGTCGTTAAGGCAGGAGATGTTCTCTTTGAGGTAATGACCGACAAAATCGATATGGAAGTCGAATCTCCTGCTGATGCAGTGGTTAAGGAGTTGTTGCAAGCTCCTGGGGCAGTTGTGCCTATTGGTCAACCGGTAATGACTTTAATAACAGAAACGCAAGTTATGGCCTTTGATTTTGATGGCGAAGCGGCTGCCGGTTCGATCGAATCGATCGAATCCAGCGAGTCTCTGGTGGTCGAAGCAGAAATCCCGGTCGCTAGCGAAAGTACCGTTGCGCAAGATCCAAGCACCCAGATTAAGGCAGTCCCTAAGGTGCGAAGCATTGCTGCCCAGAAAGGAATCGATCTCAGCAGCATTACCCCGACTGGGCCCGAAGAAACAATCATGATGGCCGACCTCGGCGCCTCTGCGTATGCCCACACCGATCGCCAGATTGCGAATAGAAATTTGATTGCTTCTGGCCTTGCTAAGACCAGAGAAATTCCACAGGCTTCATTTGAACGCTACGTGAATCGCACTATCGGCGAGAGCGCACAATGGCATGCCACTTTGCTCAGTAGCTGGGCAAATACTCTAAGGTCGCGACCAGATTTGTTATCAGGTAGCGACATTGGCGTTGCAATGATCATTCGATCCAAACATGGCAGCGCTCTTCCTGTTTTCAAGAATCCAGATCTCATGCCTATCGAGGAATTGAAGAGTCTGGTTCTTCAAACTACAGAATTAGCCATGACGGGTAAGGTGCCGGTTCATATGTTGAACGGTGCGACGACGACGATATTTGATCTCACCAGCTTCTCAATGAGTTCGCCTACCCCGCTGCTCTTCCCAACGCATATAACCTCACTCACCGTGGGGTCATCAGAGGTTAGTTCTTCATTAAAATTAGCCTTAACCATTGACCTGCGCACATGTGACTTTTATGATGGCGCACAATTACTGGAGCAACTCGTTTCAAAGATGTGATTTTTCCACTCAAGTGAAAATTCGCGTTCTAGCTTTAGAATTAAGGAGAACTTTGTGAAGAGTGCTTCAGGTATCTCGGCTTCCAGCGGAGCGGCCAGCGGTAGATTCTTTTTACTTACCACTGATATTCCTGTCCCCGACCTACAGCCCTCCCGGTTCTCACAGGAAAAAGAGTATGAATTTCTCGTCGCTGCTGTGGATGTAATAACAAAGGATTTGGCAGCCCGGGCAGCACGTGCTACGGGAGAGACTCAGGAGATACTTCTAGCAACAACCGAGATCGCCAGTGATCCAGCAATACTTGAAGAGGCAAAGGGATTTATTGGTAAAGGCCACACGGCGGCCTATGCAATCTTGCAGGCGACCAAGCTCTTCCAGGAGCTGCTCGCGCAATCTGGCGGGTATTTGGCTGAACGAGTCAGTGATGTGGGGAATATCTGTGATCGCATCTTATGCGAACTTAACGGGCAGGCCTATCCAGAAATTCCAGATTTTGACGAACCGATTATTCTCATCGCTCATGATCTATCGCCAGCAGATACCACCGACCTCTCCTCAGATACAGTTTTAGCGATTATCACCGAGCAGGGTGGCCCAACGAGTCATACCGCGATCATTGCGCGCTCTTTGGGGATTCCGGCGATCGTCGCTTGCAATGGAGTTATCGAGCTAGCAAACGAAAACCGCAGTGCAGTAATCACGGTTAATGCGACAGATGGCATCGTCAATTTTTCTCCAAGTAAAGTAGAGCTAGATGAAATCGCACAGCAGATCAACTTGGTTCATCAACGGAAGAGAACTAAAGTTGAACGAGGTGAGAGTGGTTATCAGACCACCGACCAGCGAACAATCGCTATTTACGCAAACATCGGAAGTGCTCAGGATGTGCCAGGTGCCATTGCGGCTGGCGCAGATGGAATTGGATTGCTTCGAACAGAGCTGCTCTACCTCGATCGGCAGACACCTCCTTCGCTGACTGAACAAATAGCGCTCTATACCTCGATTTTCCAAGAGTTCCGTGGCAAGCGAGTAGTTATCCGAACTCTCGATGCAGGTGCAGATAAGCCGATGAATTTCATCAATTTCGACTCTGAGCCAAATCCGGCACTAGGTGTGAGGGGTTTTCGAACTGAAAGAAAGCACCCTGAACTACTGGCAACGCAGATCCAGGCAATTGCACAAGCGGAGATAAATTCTGGCGCTGATGTGTGGGTCATGGCCCCCATGATTACGCTCCCTCAAGAAGCAGCTGATTTCGTCAATTTGTGTCGCAGTTTTGGAATTAAGAACGCAGGAATAATGATCGAAGTTCCTGCTGCGGTATTCCATGCCCATCAACTCACAGAAATTTGTGACTTCGTTTCGATCGGGACCAATGATTTGGGGCAATATCTCCACGCTGCTGATCGTGAATCGGCTGCCTTAGCTAGCTTTAACGACCCATGGCAGCCTGCCCTTCTGACGGCTGTCCGGATGGTGGCAGAGGCCGGAAAGGCGAATAACTGTCCTGTTGGGGTCTGCGGGGAGGCCGCCTCAGATCCTGCGCTTGGGCCAGTGTTAATTGGGCTAGGTGTCACCTCACTTTCGTGCAATATCGCAACGCTGACCGATGTCGCTCGCGTTCTCACTCATTGTTCTACCGCCGAACTGGCCTCTGCCGCCAAGAAGGCGCTTAGCGCCACGACCGCCCAAAGCGCCCGTGCGGAGGCTAGAAGTTCGCTCGCGGCTCTCAAAGAGTTGGCGCTATAAGTGCAGTGATCACGCGTAATCGCAGCATCGGATATTCACAAAAGTGCGGTAATTTCTGAAAAAAAAACGAGAATGTCCTTGATTTACCACTGTGTTGCACAGCACACTTGGTCAAATATCAAGTGAATGAACGGATGTGAATCAGTGAAAGAACGGGATACCGAGCTAGTGCTTCGGGTCGCCCGCCTGTATTACGAAGGTGGATTTTCACAGGATGAAGTTGCAGTCCAAGTTGGTACATCACGTTCTAATGTCTCAAGAATGCTCACGGTCGCAAAGGCCATGGGATTTGTAGAAATTCGCGTTATCGCTCCTCTTTCTCGGCAAGAAGGCATCTCGAATGAACTGCAAAAATCTCTAAAAATTCGTGAAGTGCATGTCATGACGAGTGAGCCAAATGAATCGACACTCAATACCGTTGGCCGCGCAGCCGCTCGCATCCTGGTTAAAGCCCTTCGCCCGAACCAAACGATTGCTATCTCATGGGGTCGCGGTTTAGAAGCGACTATTCACGAAATTCAATCAGATCTCATTTCCGGCCTCAAAATTACCCAATTGATGGGTTCGCTCTCTTCAATACCTACTGCGATTAGTGCAGAAGAGGTTGGCCGAGTCCTTGCTCGTAATCTCAATGCCCAATTTATTCCCTTCCTTGCACCTATATTTGTTAGCACACCAGAAGTGCGTCAGAATATTTATCAAGAGCGAGCAGTCTCAGAAACTCTCAAGTTAGCTCGAAAGGCAGATATTGCCTTGGTTGGTATTGGATCAAAGGGTGCCGCTTCCAGCGAACTTGTCATCACAGATTTCAATCTCTCAGCTTCAGAGGAGAAGAATGTTCGTCAAAAATATGCTGGAGATGTGGCAGCAAGGTTTTTCGACGTGAACGGGAATCCTGTGAGCGCTGAATTGGACTCACGACTAATAGGTTTGACGCTCGATGAGATCCGTAATATTCCAAAGGTCATCGGTGTTGCTTCAGGTGCCGATAAGGCTCTCGGCGTAATCGGTGCAGCGAGGACTGGACTCATCGATGTCTTGGTTATTGATAACGCCTGTGCGACAGCTATTCTGAAAGTTCTTGCTCCTGCGGCGGTGAAAAGCGCATGAGTGGCATCGGAAAGATTTTCTTACTTATTGCTGGAATGTGGTTAATCCAACTTGGCCTTGCATTCAGACAGGCGAAGAAATTTGAAGGTTCGTTAAAAGGTTTAAGAAAATTAGGAACAGTTGCAACTGGAGTTGGAGGACGTCGCTACCGAGGAGGTCGAGCATTCGTCTCTTTAGCTGCTGATGAAAAAGGGGTCGTGGTAGCCGGATTAATTCTTAGTGGCTTCACAATTTTCTCAAAGGCTAAGCCAGTTAATCAATTCATAGGATTCTCACTTGACGATGTAATCACTGGAAAACCAGTGGTTGCGGATGCCAAACCAAAGGTGGTTGAGGCTGCAAAAATGGCAGCTGAACACATCAAGGGGCATATGCAGCGATCGAACGAGGGAGAGTAACCAAGTGCAACCTTTCGGCGGCATCTTGGTTCAAAGCCATAATCGTGGCGCAACTCAATTAGGAGGTGTGAAATGAACCTATACAGTCTCGTCCATATGGCGGCGACCGTTACGGTTAATCCACCAACGGGAATACTTGGGGCGTTAGCAACAGGTGCTCAAGACTTCATCAAAGTCTTCAACCGTGGTGGTCAGAATCTGTTAGGGCTCATGGGTGGGATTCTTCCTACTCTGGTTGTACTGCTCACTGCAGTCAACGCCTTAATTCGCATCATTGGTCCAGAACGTATTGAAAATCTTGGAAAGGCTGCCGCACGACCTGGAATCATCTGGTATCCAGTTCGTTACATCATCCTTCCTTTTGTCGCAGTATTCGTTCTCACCAACCCAATGGCATACACCATGGGTCGCTTCTTACCTGAACGGTTTAAGCCTGCTTTTTATGACTCGGCTGTCTCGTTCGTGCATCCAATTTTGGGCATCTTCCCTCATGCCAATCCAGGTGAACTCTTCGTTTACCTTGGAATTGCTACTGGTGTCACAGAATTAGGACTTCCTCTCGGCGATCTCGCCGTACGTTATTTGCTCGTTGGTCTCGTAGTCATCTTCATCCGCGGAGTACTCACTGAGTTCATCACCGCTCGTATGATGGCTCGCAGCGCGAAGGAGGCATAACGAATGAATTCAATCAGTGCTTTACTCGTAAAGGTCGGTAAGAGCGTCGGCGGAATTGTCTCAATTCTCTTCCAAGCTGGACGTGACGCGGTCGATACAGTTATCCGTAACGTCATTCCATTCATGGCCTTCATATCCTTCATCGTTGGAGTCATCTTGACTACTGGTGTTGGTGACTGGATTGCCAAGGGAATCAAGGGTTCTGCATCATCCCTACCTGGCTTACTGCTCATCTCAATAGTTTGTGCAATTCCAATCCTCTCCCCATTGCTTGGGCCAGGAGCTGTAATTGCTCAGATCGTCGGCGTATTGCTCGGAGTAGAAATCGGGAAGGGAAATATCCCTGCTCAATATGCTCTCCCAGCCCTCTTCGCTATCAACCCACAAGTGGGTTGCGACTTTATTCCTGTGGGCTTAGCCCTTGGAGAAGCCGAACCGGAGACCGTCGAAATTGGCGTACCAGCAGTCTTGCTATCTCGCTTAGTCACAGGCCCATTGTCTGTTGTCATTGCGTACGTAGCATCCTTTGGCTTGTACTCCATCAAGAAGTAAGAAGAGAGACGATATGTTCCAGGGCCCATTCACTTGGCGCCCTGGAACATTCGTTGAGTATTAATAACGGTAGGCTCCGGCAAACTGTCGGCCACCATCAAAAAATATCGGAGAGAGAAAATGGCAAATTATAAGAGTGTGACCATTGAAGCTGGCAGGGGTGGCTGGGGTGGACCACTTACGATTACTCCCACCGACGCAAAGCCTTATATCTATTCAGTAACAGGTGGAGGAATTCATCCGGTCGCTGCGAGAATCGCTGAACTCACCGGCGGAACACCATTCGATGGTTTCAAGAGCAGCGTCCCATTCGATCAAATCGCAGTTGCTGTCATTGACTGTGGTGGAACTGCGCGAGTTGGTGTTTATCCTATGAAAAAAGTATTTACCGTTGATATTCATGCGACTAGTCCTTCTGGCCCACTCGCAAATTTCATCACCAAAGAATTATTTGTCTCCGGTGTCAAAGCCGAAAATATAAAAGAGGCATAAGCCATTGCCTGAAATTATTTATGAATCAACGGTTACTCACGTTGGTGAACTAGTAGAAAGTTTTCGGGAACAGGGCGTTTTGGTCTGGTTTGGTCAAGATGCCCCGTCCGAACTTCACGAATTCTCAATTCTTCACTCAGTTAAAACTCAAATCAGCGGGCCCAAGGTTGGGGATCTGCTTCAGATCAATAGCTTAGAACTACCGATCATCGCTATCGGAGATGTTGCAACTGAAAATTTATTAAACCTTGGACACATAGATCTCAAGGCAAATGGATTGACAGAACCAGAGATGCCTGGAGATATCAATGTTGCTTCTGGCGATCTGCCAGGTGTTCACGTTGGAGATACGCTAAGAATTATTTCGCTCTAAAATTACTCTAAAGAAAATGGTGTGTGATGTCATATCGTGAACGTCTACAGGCTCGGCTCGATGCAACGGGCAAAGAGATCAAAATCGCGCTTGTTGGCGCCGGGCAGATGGGACATGGGTTTGGCTGCCAAGTTGACCGTATGCCAGGACTCACGGTTTCACTCATCATCGATATCGACCCGGCGAGAATTCATGCACTCTACAAAGACCTTGGCGTATCTGATCCAGTTATCAGCAGCAGTGAAGAGGAGATCGCGAAAGCACTCTTGGCTGGGCAGAGAGTCGGCACCACGACGTCGGCCTTCCTTCATAAGCTGCCAATCGACTTCGTCGTTGAGGCGACCGGCGTTCCTGAAATTGGAGCCCAAATTACCTATGCCTGCCTCCAAGCCAAAATGGATGTCGCCGTGCTCAATGTCGAGATGGATGTCACCATCGGGCCCCTCCTTCACCATACTGCGCTCGAGAATGGCGTTGTGTACACCGTTTGTCATGGAGATGAACCTATTGAAGCAAAGGTTCTTGTTGACTATGCCCGCGATTTAAATTTCGAAGTAGTAGCGGCTGGAAAGGGTAAGAACAACCCATTCGAACCATTGAGCAATCCAGATTCCGTCAAGGAACGCGCCACGGCGAAGAAGATGAATGCCAAGATGCTCTGTTCCTTCACAGATGGTTCGAAGACCATGACAGAGATGGTGGCATTAGCCAATACCACTGGCTTACAACTATCTAAACGTGGAATGTATGGCCCTGCTGCGACTGTAAAGACATTGCAAGATGTCTTCGCTCTTCAATCAGATGGTGGGGTACTAGATCGGCCCGGTGTCGTTGATTACTGCACTGGCGATGTGGCACCCGGCGTATTCGTAATTGTGAGAAGTGATTCGCCATATATCAATCATGAGATGAGCTATCTATCAATGGGCCCTGGCCCGTACTTTGCCTTATATCGTCCGTACCATCTCGCTTCAGTAGAGGCGCCTATCTCGGTTGCTAGGGCGGTACTCGATCGTGAGTCTTCACTCTTTGCCCCAAGCCTGATGGCAGAAGTTGTCTCCATGAGCAAGAAGGATTTGTCAGTAGGAGAAAAGATTGATGGCATCGGCGGTTTCACCGTTCGGGGTTATGCAGATATCGCAACTGATGCCAAGCGCGACAACTTGGTGCCAATTGGACTTATTCAACACGCCGTCGTCAAGAGAGCTGTCAAAGTCGACTCGTTACTCACCTATGACGATGTAGATCTAGATGAGAACAGCACGATCGTGAAATTGAGAAGACTCCAAGACCAGATGGGTCTTACTTACTCAAAGAGTTAAGAGTCTGGTTCGTCCTTCAAAAGGCCCATCTCTCGCATCAATTTCTCTTGGCGTTTGGTGAGCAATCTCTTCTTACTTGTATGACTGACCGTTAAATCTTTAGCTCGAGGCTTATTCGTAGGAAGTAAACCCATCTCCTCGAGTGTCTGCACATGCTCGGGCAGAACGATGTGATGGTGCCGCCCACGACGCTTGGCGTGATCCTGCTTTATCTTTTCAGCGACTTCATGAGGCGTCAGCTTCACGAGCTTGACCCCGGTTTCACCTCGATTAATCCTAAACGGGCTACGCCAACTCCCGAAGAAAGATTCGCTGAAAGATCCCACAACGAAAGTCTGCCACAATAACGGAGTGAAATCCCCTCTGCGACTAGCGATCATTGTCTTAGCCGCAGGGACGGGCTCCCGCTTTGGGCATGTGACCAATAAGGTTTGGCTCCCGCTTAGTGGCAGAAGAATTATCTCTCGATCCATTGCAAAGGCAGCCAAGAGCAATCCCAAGGCTCGACTCATTTTAGTTTTAAGCCAAGAAGATCGTCAGATGGCGACAGAGGTACTCGCACGAGAGATACCTGATCTCGTGGTCGAATTAGTTGATGGCGGGAAGAGTCGCCATGAATCCGAGCACAACGCTCTGGAGTTTCTATCTCCTGCAATTGAAGCCGGGGAGATTGATGTCATTTTGATCCATGACGGAGCCCGACCACTTGCTAGCGCAGAACTCTTTCGCCAGATCGCCGAGGGTGCACATCGTCACGGAGGTGCGCTTCCTGCGCTTGCGGTAGATCCTAGAGAGATGAATACTCGCGTAGATTCTCAGGTAGTTCGGGTGCAAACCCCACAAGGTTTTAGGGCTACCGAACTCTTATCGGCGTATCGTAGTGCTAAGCAGGATGGCTTTCTCGGGACAGATACCGCTTCCTGTATGGAAAAATATTTTCCAGATGTTCACACGATTGCCGTCCCTGGGGAAATTCAGAATGTAAAGATTACCTATCCGCAAGATTTGGTGATCGCAGAACATATTTTAGGAGTGAGGAGGTACCGAGATTGACAAGCGATGTCATTGATTCGCCGTTGTACTGTCCTAGATGCAAATCGGAGACAATTCATCAGTTGACCTATGTCGGCCGACTCCTTGCGTCAAGCACTTGCCTCGCCTGCAAGACTCAGGTGCGCCATGAAAGTGCGGATCTCCGGAATCTCTATCTAAAAGATCTTGAGCACCGCATTGCGACCAAGCCACTTCGGCTGTGGCGTCGTTTTTGGAAGTCCCCTAAAAAGACTCTAACGAGCTTTCCTCGTCAAGTGATTGCACAACCCTTTAAAATCTTAACGGAGATATCTCGGCTCTTTAAATAACTAGCGAACTATTCGTTGCTGCCAATGTAAAAAAGACTCAAGCAAGATACGTTCATCGGCGGAGTTGACTCTTAAAGTTTCGGGATCAGACTCAACATACTCAGTGCGTGCGTCAACCTTCAAAGCAAGAAGCCAGTCGGTGCGCTCACTTTCTAAATCGATGGCACGCCTAGCGATAACCTCAGGGGTTGAGATGCGATAAACCTGAGTGCGATCGATTGTGCGTTGAATGATGGCCGATGAATCAACAGCTTTGAGCGTTTCAGTAAAGAGTGTTCCGGGGCGCACGGCATCGACGTCAGGACGAAGGCCTTGAAGAGCGCGATCAAACTGCGCTACCGAGACGAGCGGTCGAACAGCTTCATGAACAACAAAGATTTCTACCTCGTATCGGGAAAGTAGGTTCGCAGCCAAATCTTTGGGAGAGGTTGGATCGCAGATAAGTAGGTCGTACTCAAGCTGATTGGCTCGCAAGATCTCTTGGACTGGCTTTTCCAGTAGAGGAGGAAGGGCAATCACCACTTGGGCACCCACTAGTTGTCTTGCAAAACCGTAGACCGAATCGAGCGCTACGACAAAAATCGGCCTTCCCGCGAAGAGCTGTATAGCTTCATCAGAGGCGATAGTAAGAACAACGAGAACACTCACCGCAGGATCGAGACCGGAGTTAGTTGATGATTGCTTCATCTACTGATTAAGAAGCGAGAACCTCATCGAGAATGACGCCAGCCTTCACTTCATCAGTGCGCTCAGCGAGAGCGAGCTCTGAGATCAAAATCTGCTTCGCCTTAGAGAGCATGCGCTTCTCACCAGCTGAGAGACCACGATCAAGATCGCGGCGGTAGAGATCGCGGACAACTTCAGCGACCTTAATGACATCACCAGATGCAAGCTTTTCGACATTTGCCTTGTAGCGACGGGACCAGTTTGTTGGCTCTTCGGTATATGGCTGACGGAGAACGCTAAATACGCGATCTAATCCGGCTGAATCGACGACGTCACGGACGCCGACAAGATCAATATTCTCTGCTGGAACTCGGACGGTGAGGTCCCCCTGGGCTACCTTGAGAACGAGGTAGATCTTCTCTTCACCCTTGATGGTGCGAGTTTCAATCGCTTCGATTAAAGCTGCTCCGTGGTGGGGATATACAACGGTTTCACCGACTTTGAATGACATCGAGTTTTGCGCCTTTCGATAGGGACCAATAATAGCAGGTAAGATTTACATCATGAAACGCAGCCAATTAGCCCCGTTCGCCATCGGAATTGCCTCACTTTTTCTCTTGACAAGTTGTGGTGCAAGTGGTCCAGACGCCCCTACTCGAAACATCAAGCAAGTAACTGATGGCATCGAAAAGGATTCGGGTTCGATTGCGGCTCGCGATGTCTTACTCGTGACACAACCTGATGGCTCAGCGGTACTCGTTGGAACCTTTATTAATCAAGGTGATAGCGCAGATGCACTGACTGGTCTCAGTATCAATGGCGTTGCCTTCAAGCTAGATAAGCCGTCATATCCATTGGTGAAGAACCAACCAGTGATCTTCGCTGGCCCAACAGCCAATGCCCACGCTGTTATTGCGGGCCTCAACGCCGTTGCAAGTACGCGAGTTAATCTCACGATTACCTATGCGACTGCTCCTGCGATCACCGTCAACGTCTTAGTTCGCGATAAAGCTGATATCTACGCAAATGTCGGCTAACTGACTACACGTTAGAGATTAAGCCTCGAACTTGTACCCAAGTCCGCGCACAGTTTGGATGTAGAGCGGATTCGCTGGATCGACTTCTACTTTGGCACGCAAACGCTTGACGTGTACATCTAGGGTCTTCGTATCACCGAAGTAGTCGCTACCCCAGACGCGATCAATGAGCTGCGAGCGAGTCAAGACTCGACCTGAGTTGCGAATCAAGAATTCCAGAAGTTCGAACTCTTTCAGCGGCAACTGCACTTGATCTCCGTTGACATTCACGATGTGTCGTTCGATATCCATTCGAACTGGACCAGCTGTAAGAACTCCATCAGCAACAGTGTCGGTGAAATCTTCACCTTGGCGGCGTAGTACAGCGCGGATACGAGCTACGAGTTCACGAGTCGAATATGGCTTTGTTACATAATCATCAGCGCCGAGTTCAAGACCGACGACCTTATCGACTTCGGAGTCCTTTGCAGTCAGCATGATCACCGGGACATTAGAACGCTGACGGATTTGGCGACAGACTTCAGTACCAGAAAGCCCTGGAAGCATGAGGTCGAGCAAGATGAGGTCGGCACCATGGCGATCAAACTCTGCGATTGCGCCATCGCCCGTATCTGCGACGCTGACATCAAAGCCTTCACGTCCTAATAGGTATGAGAGCGCATCTGAGAAGGATGCTTCATCTTCAACAACGAGGATCTTCGTCATTACTTGGCCTCCACGGCTTTAAACGTTGGTTGAGATTCGGTGTGAGCTAAAGGGAAACGGATTGTAAATGTGCTGCCGGCGCCTTCGACAGACCAGACCGAGACATCACCACCGTGGTTGGTAGCAACGTGTTTGACAATCGATAAGCCAAGGCCGGTACCGCCGGTCGCACGAGAGCGAGCCGCATCGACGCGATAGAAACGTTCAAAGATGCGCTCAAGAGCGCTCTCGGGAATTCCAATACCTTGATCCGAGACCGATATTTCAGCGATACCTTCAACGACTCGAAGTGCAACGGCAACTCGCGTGCCCTCAGGGCTGTAGTTGATCGCATTCTCAATGAGATTATGAATAGCCATAATTACCTGTTCGCGGTTTCCATTAATCTCAACTTCGTCAGGGAGACTCAAAACAACAGAGATATTTCGAGATTCGGCAGAGAGACCGGTTTGATCTGCAGCTTCTTTCGTAGCCAGAACGAGATCAACAACTTCTCCGCTCTTGAGTGGATCGCCATCTTGAAGGCGAGAGAGGTCAATGATCTCTTGCACTAAGCCAGAGAGTCGTTGTGCTTCTGCCTGCATCCGGGTAGCAAAGCGTGTGATCGCTTCCGGATCGTCAGCTGCGCCAAGCACCGCTTCAGAGAGAATAGAGAGTGCGCCGATCGGAGTCTTTAATTCATGGGAGATATTTGCGACAAAATCTCGACGGATCGCATCGAGGCGGCGCATCTCAGAGTCATCGAAGATCAAAATCGCGATAGCTCCATCATCACCGATTGGCGAGACGCGAACCAAGAGATCATGGGTGCCATCACCAATTGGGCCACGCGGCAATTCCATTGTTGCCTCTTGTTGTTGACCAGAACGACGAACAGCCCGCACAAGAGTCAGAAGGGAGTTATTAATGAGGAAATGATCTCGAGTGAGGTTAAAGGTTGGGATTCCCGGCGTCGAGTAAATAATTGCATCTGAGCTTCCGAGGATAATTGCTTCAGCATCGATGTTGTTGAGCAGGTCCGTCAAGGACGAAGGCAGTGCGCCACCAGCCACAAGGTCATTGCCCTGTGGGACCTCTCGCTTCACTCGGTTAAGCCATGCCACCCCCTAATCGTAGGAGGCTCCTCAAGGCCTGCCATACGGATTGCACCCATTTGGGTAGAAAACCCCAAATCTTTACCGATTGTTCAAGGCTCGTTCACAGATCAATCGGCAGGGGCGGACGCTTAGAGTTACCCTTGCCCAATGCGCGACATATTCCACGATGAGCTCGAGGCCATCAATGAGACCCTCCTTCGCATGTCAGGGCTCGTTAAAGAGGCCCTCACCGACGCGACCAAAGCGCTCCTCACCAGTGATCTCCAGTTGGCCGAGAAGGTCATCGCCGCCGACGATGTCATTGATCAGATCCACCACGATCTTGATAATCGCACGATCAATCTGATGGCTCGCCAGCAGCCAGTTGCCTCAGATCTTCGTAATTTGGTTTCAACACTTCGGATGTCAGCCGATCTAGAGCGTATGGGCGATCTCGCTCACCACATCGCCAAGACTGCACGGATGCGCTTCCCGAATTGCGCCGTTCCGGAAGTTCTCACATCAATCATTATTGATTTAGATAAGACCGCAGCTTCGATTGTTGAGAAGCTATCGACAATTATTCAATACAAAGATGTCAATCGCGCACTCGAACTCGACAAAGATGATGACGAGATGGATGCTCTCCACCGCAAACTCATCGCTGTCTTGCTCGGCGATGAATGGACATACGGTATCGAATCTGCAATCGATATGACCTTGCTCGGCCGTTATTACGAGCGCTTTGGCGATCACGCAGTATCAATTGCGAATCGCGTCTACTTCACCGTGACCGGTGAATATATTCCTTCGCTCTAGTCTTACTGACTTTTACTTCTTACCCTGATTCGCAACAGCTTCGATCGCTGCCTTCGCTGCTTCAGGATCTAGGTACTCGCCGCCACTCTTCTTGGGAGTGAAATCTGCATTGAGTTCGTAGAGAAGTGGAATTCCGGTTGGGATATTGAGTCCAGCAATTGCTTCATCGCTAATTCCGTCAAGATGCTTTACCAATGCGCGCAACGAATTGCCATGCGCAGTAACAAGGACAGTCTTGTGGGTCAGTAGATCTGGCTTAATATCTGATTCCCAGTACGGAATCATGCGAGTAATAACATCCTTAAGACACTCGGTTGCGGGCAACGATGCGCCGAGATCGGCATACCGTGGATCTGACGCTTGTGAATACTTATCATCTGCTGCAATCGGCGGAGGTGGTACGTCAAAGGAGCGACGCCACAACTGGAACTGCTCTTCGCCATATTGTGCGAGCGTCTCTTTCTTATCCTTACCCTGCAAAGCGCCATAGTGACGCTCATTGAGGCGCCATGAACGGCGCACTGGAATCCAATGGCGATCACAGGCATCGAGTGCGAGCTGTGAAGTATGGATAGCGCGACGCAAGAGCGATGTGTGAACGACATCTGGGAGAAGGTTGCGGCTGGCGAGAAGTTCTCCTCCGCGCTTTGCTTCGCCCTCACCTGTTGCAGAGAGTCTTACATCGACCCAACCGGTGAAGAGATTGAGTGCATTCCATTCAGATTCGCCGTGGCGCAAGAGGATGAGGTTCATGGCGTAAGAATAACTTAAATTAAATGTTCGAATGCCTTGAGGTTGGCGAGAGATTCCCCACGGCTGACTCGCCAGGCCCATTCGCGTCGGATCGCAGTCGAGAATCCGAGTTCGAGAAGTGGGTTAAATGATGAATCTGAGTATTGAAGAACGGCGCCGAGGACACGATCAATCTCCTGCTCGGTAACGGTGGTGAGAGGAAGGCGGCCGACGAGGTAGATATCTCCTAGTTCGTTGATCGCAAAGGCAACTGAGTACATAGAAGCGTTCTTGGTCAGAAGGTATGAATAGACCGCTTCCACATTCTCATCAGGTTTGCGGATAACAAAGGCGTTGATACCAAGTGAATGTTCGCCGACGACGAGTGCGCAATGTGTTTGGAGCTTCTTCTCACCTGGAAGAGTGATCAGAAAGGTCTGCGAATTGATCTGTTCGGCATCGAGATCGTGCGATGCGATGAACTCTTCAATAACGGCAGAAGGGGCGGCCATTACTCGTTGACCGCGAAGAGGCTCTTGCGCTTAGGTTGTTCGATCGCCCAGTCATAGACCTCGAGCGTGCGACGAGCTGTTGCATCCCAACCGAACTTCGAAGCGTGTGAAACCGCGCCAAGTGAGAGGCTGATCAAGCGCGCAGGATCTGCAAGTAAGCGAGAGATAACTGCCGACCAAGCCTTGGGATCGTGGCCATCGACAAGTGAGCCAGAAATACCATCAGAGACCGCGGTGCGAAGGCCGCCAACAGCAGTCGCTACAACCGGTGTGCCACAAGCTTGTGCCTCGAGGGCGACGAGACCAAAGGACTCAGAGTAGGACGGGACGCAGACCAAATCTGATGCGCGATACCAATTCGGGAGATCTTCGCGTGGAGTTGGTGGCATGAAGTGAACGACATCGGCAATCCCTAAGAAGGTAGCAAGTGATCTCAATCGTTCTGGCTCTTGTGAACCATTTCCTGATGCGCCACCAATGATGACGATCGCAAGTTTTGCACGAAGATACGGTGAGTGCGAGAACATCTCTGCTGCCGCGCGTAAGATAACTTCAGGGCCCTTATGTGGCTGGATACGACCGACGAAGGTAATCATCTTTGCATCAGGTGCGATGTTGAGTGCCTTGCGAGCCGCTGCTTGGCCACCACCTGGTGTGAAGCGATCAAGGTCTACACCTGGTGTCACTACAAAGACGTTATCTGGGCAGGCATCGTAAAGCGATACAAGTGCAGCTGCTTCAGCATCGGTATTTGCAACTAAAGCAGTCGAGGCAGCAACTACTTGGGTCTCACCGATGATGCGGGTATTTGGCTCTGGCTTTTCACCTTCAGCAAGTGCGAGATTCTTTACCTTCGCCATGGTGTGCATGGTGTGGACCAGAGGAATACCAGTTCGCTCAGAGATCATCCAACCAAGTTGGCCAGAGATCCAATAATGTGAATGTAGAACATCGTAATGATCTGCGGGGAACTTTGAGACCGAATGCATCATGGACGAAGTCAATGCGCAGAGTTGTGATGGTAGATCTTCTTTAGAGATACCTTCGTATGGACCGGCCTCTAAATGTTTGACGGTAACGCCATCAGCAATGGTTACATCTGTAAGTCCAGATCGAGTTGCACGAGTGAAGATATCCACTTCAATGCCGGCCTTCGCCATTTGAATCGCGCTCTCAACGACATAAATATTCATGCCGCCAGCATCACCAGTGCCGGCTTGTTCAAGCGGACTGGTGTGGAGCATGAGCGTCGCAACGCGGGATTGCTTCTTCATCAGAGGATTAGTCTAGAACTGCTCTGATCTCTCCGACTACTTTTCCGCCTCCGAGTACATCTACACGCTCATCTGGAGCGCTAACTCCCCAGCTTTTGAGGACCGCAGAAACAACTGGACCACTTGCTCGGTATGAGCCATCAGCGAATTTCACAGCACATGATCGCCCATCAGGCATGGAGAAGACATTCACACCTTCTGCGCCATCCTTCATGAAGAATCCTGGAATCTCTTGCATCAATCGTGAATGCAATCGACCCTTGCCACCAGTCATCTCTGGGAAGGCACGGCATGCTGCCATTACCTCTTGATGAACTGGATCAGTCGACTTCGTAAAGTTATGAATCGCTCGTGCTAGTCCAAGTGTGGAGACCGCAAAGAGTGGCGCACCGCAACCATCGGCTGCGACATGTTGTAGTGGTTCGCCGGTAAGCGTGGTGATCTCCTGTGCAATCATTTGCTGCAATGGATGCGCTGGATCGGTATAGGTCTCGCGATCCCAACCAGCAGCAACTGAGGCTGCGATCATTCCTGAGTGCTTGCCAGAGCAGTTCATCGCTAGTTGAGTGGCAGGTGCTTCTCCCCATGCACGGCGAGCTACTTCATCGATAGGAAAACCGGTTGCGCAGCGAAGTGCGGTCTCATCGAGCCCCACTGAATTGAGAATCGAGAGAATTGTTTCGAAGTGCTCTGGTAACCCGCTATGTGATGAACAGACCACTGCCAACTGCTTTGGAGTGAGCTTTAAACCAGCGCGAACCATTCCCGATGCTTGAAAGACTTTGACAGCTGATCGTGGGAAGATTGGGAGATCTACCGAACCGCGTGCACGCAACACTGTTCCATCTGCACCGATCTCAACAAGGTGGCCGGTATGAATAGATTCAACAACGCCGTTGCGAACAAGTTCGGCGAGGAGTTCACCAGAGTTCTTACTCATTGACTTGCCTCTCTAGAGATGACCAGATGTGTGCTTGGATAGTTTGACCTTCAGCTGCCATGTCGTAGGCGAAGAAGAGTTGTCCTTCGACTAATCCATAGAGACGCTGTCCGGCTGTAACAACCTTTGCTGATGGAGTTGAGTAACCCTGATCCATCGCGAGTTGTATCTTCGCGCCATCGTGGACGCCGACCCAGCCTTCAGAGATGCCGGTGCTGTGCGCAAGGACTACTTCCAGCACCTTATTTGGCTTTGGGCGCCAATATCCGACTTCAGATGCGGCTGGCCGGATGATCTCGTTGTTCTCATCGATGATCCAACTGCGTGAGTAATAATTTAAGAAGTTACGGCCATCGTGGTTGAAGGTGACCTCTTGTGCGAATTGGAAGGTCTCGATGCCGGGATATTCGCCCTGACCCTTGCCGCGCCAAGTACCGACCATCCAGGCAAGTGGGTAGAGGTCTTCATGAAGGTTCTCTGGAATTGTGAATACCATTTATTTCTGATCCTTCTCTGGCTTGAAGTTACGGGCCATCCCACGGGCGCCCCAGATGACGAGGGTCATACCAAAGGCGAATGCAGCAGCGATTAAGAGAACGCTCGTTACGGTTACCACCTCTGTAGCCTATCTAAGATCGAAGGCGAATAAGATCTGACCATGAGCAAGGTGCAGAAGAAGTTGGTCGTGAAGGTCCTCAGCGGTCTCAATGATCCAGAACGGACCGCCCAAGCATTTACCGTTGCAGCTACCGCCCTCGCTTCAGGTTTCGAGGTCTCACTCTGGCTAACAAGTGATGCCTCAGATTTCGCTCTTCCAGGTAAAGCGGCAGAGTTTGAACTGCCTCATGCGGCGCCGTTACAGGATCTCCTTGAAGCACTCCTCGCAGGTGGCGCTGTCACATTGTGCACGCAGTGCGCGGCACGTCGCGGAATTACCGCTGATCAGATTATTCCTAGCATCGCAATCAAGGGCGCCGCATCATTTGTGGAAGAGATTATGGCTGAGGGCGTTCAAGCGCTCGTCTATTAACTAATGCTCAGATTAATCCGCAGCGACAATTACTTCTTGAGTCGCTGGCACACCATCGACTGTTAAAACTTCTGTAACAGGTGTTGTGCGGCGTATAACAGCAAGTGCGATCGGACCTAATTCGTAATGTCGTGCAACGGTGCCGATATAGCCAACTTCTTTCTCGCCTGAAAAGACCTTTGCACCAGTGGCTGGGTAGTGAACCATCGATCCATCGAGATGAAGCAAAACCAGGCGACGTGGTGGATGGCCCAAATTAAAGACCTTTGCGACGGTCTCTTGCCCTGGGTAACAACCCTTCTTCATATGGACTGCGCCATTGAGAAACCCAAGTTCATTCGGAATCGACTTGTGATCTGTTTCAAAGAGAATACGAGCGCGATGAGATGAAACGCGTTCTGCTTCAAGTGCCCACGTGCCAACTTGCGTATGTACTGATCCAAAGGCAGCAAGTGTTTCTACAAGTTCACTTCGTGGCACGATGGCGAAAGGTCCGCCAAGACCATCATGTATTCCAGGTGCGCGTACCACTGCATGCGTATCAGATGCTGATTGCGGATCCACGCGGAGCATGAAGACCATCCGTTGCAAGAAGGCGAGGAGTGATGCCTCCTGCTCTTTCTCGGTATGAATCCAGAGCGTTTCACCATCATCGACTGCAAAGAATTGTTGGGTGATGTGGCCCTGCGCATCGAGCATCAATGACTCTACCCAGATGCCAGGTTGTAACTTTGCAAACTCTTGCGTCGCTAGATCATTCATCCACGTGAGGCGGTCGACGCCGGTGACTGTTAAGACTGCGCGATGAGAGAGATCTGCAAAGGCAGTGCCAGCAAAGAGTGCGCGTTGTTCATGATTAGGTTCACCGAAATGCCAGATTGCGCCCTTATCGGGGCCCTCTTCAACATATACGGCTGACATAGTGAAAGCCTAGCGGTTCGCTAAGAAGAGTCGGACTTAAGGCTTAGCGAAGCAGGATTCGCAACGACCAGCGATGGCGAGGTGAGCCAGATCGGTATGGAATCCGTAGTTATTAAGAAGTGATTCAGTCAGGATAGAAGTCTCTTCGATGGGGACTTCGATCAAGAGGCCGCAGCTCTCACAGTTGAGGTGGGCATGGAGCGCCTCCTTCGCTGCGTGATAGCGAAGTCCGCCGTGACCAACGTGTGAGTGTTGAACGAGGCCAACGTTCTCGAGCGTCTCCAGGTTGCGATAGACGGTCGAAAGATTGATGCCGGGATGTGTCTCACGAACTTTCTCCGCTAACTCTTCTGGTGTCGCGTGATCGAGCTCGCGCACCGCTTGAAGAACGAGTTCACGTTGTGGAGTTAGGCGTAAGCCCTTTTGATGGAGTTCGTGTTTTTCAGCCATAGTTAATTCTAGCGCAGACGAGCGATCAGAAGATAAATCTCGCAGCCGAGGCAGAAGTTAAAAACCGCATTGAGTAAGGCGGCGGCGAGGCAGAGGCCTACCGCAACCGAGAAGAGCGCGCTCCATGAAGCGATGCCAGCAACGAGTGCGACCGC
>Ga0214204_1000046_pt1 | contig 24050 bp, 23 predicted proteins | sample TroBogEpilimnion_39_FD_153042 | JGI IMG/M metagenome (GOLD analysis project Ga0214204, IMG submission 153042) | Freshwater microbial communities from Trout Bog Lake, WI - 23JUN2009 epilimnion | ecosystem: Environmental > Aquatic > Freshwater > Lake > Epilimnion/Euphotic zone | place: Trout Bog...
CCAATAACCACCGGAGGGTTAAGCACCGGCACCGGGTTGTAAACGTGAGTCGTGGTTGTGGTTGGTGGTGTTGATGGGGAAGTGGACGGCGCTGAGGTGGTTGTCGCCAGGGGCACTGTTGTGGTGGAGGTACTCACCTGTGGGAAAGTCGTTGAGGTTGGCGAATCTTGATACACACGCTTAGCGAGTTGTTGGAAAGTGACACCGGTCGCGATAATGACAATGAGCATCGAACTCAAGATGATTCGTAATTTCATTCGTACTCTGATGCCCGATTCACGTAGGTTTCAACTGCCACTAGTCTCGCACTAAGACTGAAGAATTCAGACCAGAACTCGGTATATCGACCCAATTTGGTAGGATTTTCGGGCACTCGCCGTAAAGAAGGCGCTTGTGGATATGCGAGGAAAAGACATGAAGGTTCTTGTACTAGGTGGCGACGGATTCTGCGGTTGGCCAACCGCTTTGCACCTTTCTGACATCGGTCACGAAGTGGTCATTGTGGACAACCTCAGCCGTCGCGAGATCGACCTTGAACTCGAAGTTGACTCTTTGACCCCAATTCGCCCCATTGGTGAGCGCATCCGTGTTTGGAAGGAAAAGTCCGGCAAGGACATCAGCTTCGTTCACCTTGACCTCGCTGAGGAGTACGACCGATTCGCACAACTCGTGGTCGAGCAAAAGCCTGACGCCATTGTGCACTTTGGAGAACAGCGCGCCGCTCCCTATTCAATGCGTTCAACAATTGCGAAGCGCTACACCATTGATAACAACGTTCGCGGCACGCACAACGTCTTGGCCGCCATCGTGGCCTCAGGGCTAGACATCCAGCTTGTCCACCTGGGCACCATGGGTGTTTACGGTTACGGGTGGTCGGGTTCTGCGCCAATTCCTGAGGGTTACCTCACCGTGAAGGTACCTACTCCTGACGGAGACATCGAGCGCGAAATCTTGCACCCGGCCAACCCTGGTTCGGTCTATCACTTGACTAAGACGCTTGACCAGTTGCTCTTTGCCTTCTACTGTGCCAACGACCAACTTCGCATTACCGACCTTCACCAAGGAATTGTTTGGGGAACGCAAACTCCCCAGACCGCTTTGGATGAGCGTCTGATTAACCGCTTCGACTACGACGGTGACTATGGAACGGTATTGAACCGCTTCTTGATGCAGGCCGCCATTGGTCACCCACTCACCGTTCACGGAACTGGTGGCCAGACTCGTGCGTTTATTCACATCCGCGACACGGTGCGTTGCATCCAAATTGCTTTGGAGAACCCACCAGCCGCTGGCGAAAAGCCAAAGGTGTTCAACCAGGTGACCGAGACGCACCGCGTGAAGGAATTGGCTGAGATGATCTCGGGCTTGACCGGTGTTGAAGTTGCTTACTTGCCAAACCCTCGCCGCGAGGCCGCGGAGAACGACCTCAATGTTTCTCGTGACAAGTTCTTGGCACTGGGCCTCAACCCAACCAAGTTGTCGGAAGGACTCTTGGACGAGGTTCGCGACATCGCCCAGAAGTACAAGGACCGTGCCGACACGACAAAGATCATCGCTCGTTCAGTGTGGCGTTCGGGTATGGAGACCGCCCCAGACTTGATGAAGTAGTCATCTAGTTGGGGTTATCCCACAACTTTCCCAATGAGATTGGCAGACTGTATTTATGTCCAAACTCTATGAATACGTGCGTCACCCTCGAGCAGCCGAATTAGCTGCGGGGAAGCCGGTAAAAACCGCTGACCAGCGTCGGGTTCATCACCAGAACCCCATCGTTCGGTTTAACGCTCGATTTGGATTGCGCATCACCCTCGTCGTGGGAACAATGTGGATGGCGTATTCGTTCACGCTGTTGGCGCTGTTTGCACTTCCGTCAGCTATTAAGCAGGGTACGTATTACGTAGTTGTTTGGCTCTCCAGCAGTTTCCTACAGTTAGTTTTGCTACCAATAATTATCGTTGGGCAAAACATCCAAGCCGCCGCCGCCGACAAGCGTGCGGAAGACACCTACCGAGACGCCGAGGCGGTACTCAAGGAAGCCGAGGAGATTCAAAAGCACCTCCTGGCCCAAGATGAAGCGATTTCCGATATCGTCACTCGCTTGGAGCAGATGATGGAGCACATCAAGCCGAGCAAGTAACACAAGAAGTGCGGTAAAACTAAGTAATGACTCTTTTGGCTTCACTCCTCGCTTCCGTAAATCCTCACAAGGGCCAAGTTCTCCCGTACGCCAGGTTTGTGGTTCTCTTCATTCCGCTCGTTGGGGCCTTCGTCTATTTCATCTTTCTCAAGAAGCGGTAGATGGAGCAAGATCGCTTCCCCTATATGCCACTGAATTCTTCGGGATTCAAGATGGCCATGGGACTGCGTCCGTTGGACGAAAGCGAATGGCTTCAGATAGACCACCGCTGGTCTGAACAGATCCAAAAAAAGCATGACTTGCTCGAGTCGGCGAGAGATGTAGTGGTAGCGACCCGGCCAGGTGGCAATCAAGCCAGCGCGGAAGTGCTCGGAATGATTATTCAGAATCTTCAGACCTTCCATCCAGAGGTTGCAATTTCTGTAGACCACAGTGAACACCCACTAGTGGCGGCGAGTCGACTAGTCCAAGAGGACTTGTGTTTGCTCGTGAAGAGTGACACCTGGCGACTTGAAGCGGCATCGGTGTGCTTCCCCTCGCGATGGTTTTTACCCAGCAAAATCGGTCACACGATGGATGAAATTCACGAGCCGATTCCGGGCTACGACTCAACCCTCTCAAGTCCCACCAATGCGCTCTTTGATCGATTAAATGAAAGTAAGTCCTATTGGCGACTTAACTGGACGCTCATCGATAATTCAGAACTCCATCAGCCGCAAAGCATCCGAAGGAGTCCGAGCGGAGCTCTCTCGGATTGGTACTTTCGCGTTGAACGGCAAACGCTCCGATTCATTCCTAATTCAGGGGCGATTCTCTTTACCATCCGAAATTATGTTGCGCCAGCGAGTGAATTAGCTGAGCAGTATGAAGGATTTACCGACGAGCTTCTTCATTCAATCGAAACTGCACCTGAAGAGATGCAGGAGTACAAGGGTTGGGTCGGGGTCGCAGAAACAATTCGCGCCGAACTCAATTAACCAAGCGTTACGTTATTCAAATAGACCGAGGTCAACTGAATTTGTCCCGCAGCGATAAGCGCGGTGATGATTCCAGAGATCGGAGAGGACGAAGCGACAAATAGCCACATGGCTAGCCCAACGAGGTCGCCACTGTTGGAGCGGGCCAGCGGCCCAAAGAGATCTTTGCGAATGAGCCCCATCACCATGAGCAGGTTCCCAAAGGGCAGCAACGCCCAGAAGGTCCAGTTGTCCTGGAAGGTCCGAATGGCTTGGGCGCTCACCACCCAAGCAAGTATCAGAAGTGAACCGGCGAGTCCGAGAAGCGGAACAAGCCAAAAATCGCTGAATGGATGAGAGCCCTTTGGCCAGTCGCGAAATAGCGAAGCTAGAAGATTAAGACCCCCGAAGTAGCCCAGAGTGGCGAGATAGCGGACACGGGCAATGGCCTGGACACGGGTGAGGGAGGCCACAATTCTCGGGGTACTGGGCGGTGAAGAGTTGTAGGGTCGGGTGAGGGTTGACCATTGCGAACCAGTCCAGACACGCCACTGGGCCTGTCCGCTGGGGTCGGGATACCAACCTGGCGGGGTTAGTTTCGTTGTCTCTTCCACTTCACTAGCCTTACATAAATGTCTCAATGAGGATTCGCTATGGTTACCCGAGGCGCACAAGCCGCACAAATCAGTACCACTTCAGTAATTGATGCAGCCGCCCTAGACAGCGCGGTTAAAACGCTCAGCAATTCTGCCAAGAGCTGGTTCGATCTGTCCATTAAAAGCAAGATTCAACTTCTTGATCAAGTTTTACTTGATGTGGTTGCGGTCTCCGATGAATGGACAGTTGAAGCGTGCAAGCACAAGGGATTGAATCCCAATAGCCCCGAATTTGGTGAAGAACTCTTCGCTGGAGTTGGCACTTTGGTTCGGCTGGCTCGCACCCTCCGCGATTCTCTTCGTGACCTTGAGCGTGTTGGTCGACCCCGGTACCCGGGTCCGGTCAGGCATCACTCGAATGATCGCATCAGTGTTGGCGTCGCACCGGCGAACATCTTTGACCGGATTTTGTACTTGGGTATGTCGGCTGAAGTCTGGATGCAACCTGGAGTCAACGAATCTGAAGTTCAGAAGGGTCAAGCGCTGGCCTTCAAAGCTGGAGGTTCCGAGCCGGGAGTTTGTCTCGTTCTGGGCGCTGGCAACGTAGCTTCATTGGCACCACGTGACGCACTCAATCAACTCTTTGGCGAAAACCACACCGTTCTCATCAAAGCCAACCCAGTTAATGATTACCTGGTCCCGTATTGGAATCGGGCGTTGCGTGCACTCATCGAACCGGGTTATGTGCAGATTGTCAAAGGTGATGGCGCCACTGGTGCCTATTTGACCGGACATACCGGCATTAACCACATTCACATAACCGGCTCGGACAAGACCTACGAAGCCATTGTCTTCGGTGTTGGCGAGGAGGGGCGAAAGAATAAAGAGGCCAATAAGCCAGTCACTGCTAAGCACATTTCGGCTGAGTTGGGCTGCGTTACCCCAATCATTATTGTCCCCGGGAATTGGTCCACTCGCGAACTGAAGTACCAGGCACGTCACCTCGCCACAATGTTTACCAACAATGACGGATTTAATTGTTTGACTCCTCGGGTGATCGTTACTCATAAGGGGTGGTCACAGCGAGAAACCTTCTTGAAGCTGTTCAAGGAACAGTTGCAACAACTTCCAACTCGGACGGCGTACTACCCAGGAGCCTGGAATCGTCAAAAGCAGTTCATCGAAGCCGCTTCCGAAGTACAGAAGATTGGCGAAGAAACTTCAGAGAAAATGGCGTGGACCGTCTTGCCGAACGTCAACAATGAGGACACTGCTCACATGGCTTTTAATCAAGAGGCCTGGTGCTCGGTTATTGCCGAAACTGCGCTGGAGGCCACTGGGGTGGAAGAGTTCGCACGTGCCGCTACAGAGTTCTGTAACGAAGTGCTGTGGGGCACGTTGTCGGCGAATGTCATTGTTCACCCAAAGACTCTGCGTCAGTACCCACAAGCAGTGGAGGGAATAGTCGCGAACCTTAAGTACGGCTCAATTGGTCTGAACGCTTGGAGCGGAGCCTCGCTGGCATTCTCGACTTCAGTATGGGGTGCCTACCCAGGGCATCTCTCGACCGATATTCAGTCAGGCGTGGGATTCGTTGGGAACGCGTTCATGTTCTCAACCGCCGAGAAGACTGTTATTCGAGGGGCATTCAGACCGCTCCTCACCCCGTCATGGTTTGCGGGTGTGAAGAACGGACGAGAGGTCATGGAGAAGTTCGTTCGATTCGAAGCAGCACCCAACTGGTCGAAAGTCCCCAGTCTCTTGTGGAGTGCGCTTAAGGGCTAGGGCTTAAAGAGCGCGATTGAGTAGAGTCCGCCGGCCACACAACGAGACTTCCCGCACGCCAACGTCGTTATCGGGTTAGGGAAGTAATTAACTACGAGCTCACTCAATCCACCATCAACCGCGTTCGTTACAGCCCCCGTGCTGTCCTTGGTCTGTCCGGCGGCGACACAGTGACTGACGCTTAGGCAAGCGAAAGCGAAGGTGCGATCGGTGAGCAGCATTGACGACCAATTCTTTCCAAAGTCGGTCGAGCGCCATAAGTGGTCGTGAGCAGTATTGGTGTCGTTCGCGACACAAATATCCTTCGAGCAGTACGGGTTCTGCAAAGTTCCATCAATTGTTGATGACTGCTTCCAGGTCATTCCACCATCGATTGTTCGCCACGCTGCACTACTGCTGGTTGCAACGCAGCGTTCGAGAGAGGTGCAGGCGAGGCCAGTAGCGTCAAATGGAATTGAAATGGGAGTCGACCAGGTGGCCCCCGCGTCAGAAGTTGAATAGACCTGCGGCGCGGAATTCCCGCCACCCATGTCAATTACTGAACAGGATCTAGCCGCGTAACAAGAAACAGCCTCAACCGCTGGTGAGACGGTTGGAGGGGTGAGTGAAGTGACTGCGTTGGAATTGGCGTTGAAGTGCCACAGCAGGTCCCCGTCGATGGTCGAGCCAAAGATTATGCAGCCACTCTCCCAACAAGAACTTCCTTGGAAGGTCGCCGTCTTCGACTGAGGAAGACTGAGTGGCTGCCACGTTGCCTGATGAGCAACCTCTCCAAGAGTCGCTCCTGTTCCAGTACCGCTCGATGAACCAAGAACGATGCAGGTGTCATTGAGCGTGCACGCCGAGGCCATGATTGGGACTGACAAACTTAAGGTCGGCTCACCATTCACCTGACTGGTGTTTTGTTGAACCGATGGTTGTGACTGACGACTTACCGCAACTCCAACCGAAACCGCAACAACGACTACAGCCAGTGTGGCTACGGCAAGTAGCCAACGCTTGCGGAGTTGCTCCGGAATCTTCAAGGTCTATTGAGCGGCTCGGATGGCGTCACTCAGCACGTTCAAGCCATCGGCGAGTTGCTCATCGGTGATGATCAGTGGTGGGAGCAAGCGAATAACGTTGCCAAAGGTACCGCAGGAGAGGGCGATAACACCCTGTTCGTTGCAGTACTTCACGATGGCTTTAGCGGCACCGGCGTTCGGGTTCTTGGTACCTGGCTCAACGAGCTCGATGGCAATCATGGCGCCACGGCCACGAACCTCTCCGATGGTGCGTACTTCCTTCTGCAGGTCGGTCAAGTGCTTGGTAACAACCTCACCAATGTGACGTGCCTTGGCGGGCAAGTTCTGGCTCTTCATGTACTTGATTCCCGCGACGGCCGCGGCCGCAGCTACGGGGTTACCACCGTAGGTACCACCGAGTCCACCTTCGTGAACTGCGTTCATGATCTCAGCGCGACCAGTTACGGCAGCCAGTGGCATTCCTCCGGCCAAACCCTTAGCGGTGGTCACCATGTCAGGCACGACACCTTCGTGGTTAGTGGCGAACCAGTCACCGGTGCGGCAGAAGCCACTCTGAATTTCGTCGGCGATGAATACAGCGCCATTGGACTTGCACCACTCGGAGAGTGCTGGCAAGAAACCCTCGGCGGGGACGATGAATCCGCCTTCACCCTGAATTGGCTCAATGATGATGGCGGCCACGTTGTCAGCGCCAACCTGTGCTTCGACCAAGCGCAGTGCACGCTCGGCGGCTTCCTTGCCACCAAGTCCGTCGTGGAATGGGTAGCTCATTGGCACGCGGTAGATCTCTGGTGCGAATGGACCGAACTTGTCCTTGTAGGGCATGTTCTTCGCGGTGAGTGCCATGGTCAAGTTGGTGCGACCGTGGTAGGCGTGGTCGAAGACAACGACGGCCTGACGGCCGGTGGCGTGACGTGAAATCTTGATGGCGTTTTCAACCGCTTCAGCACCCGAGTTAAATAGGGCGCTGGTCTTGGCGTGGTCACCGGGAGTTAGTTCGGCGAGCAGCTCACAAACTTCGACGTAACTTTCGTATGGGGTAACCATAAAGCAAGTGTGGAGGAAGTCGTGGGCCTGATCGGAAATGGCTTTAGCCACTTCGGGTACGGCGTGGCCGATTGAAGTCACGGCAATTCCTGAACCGAGGTCCAAGATGCGGTTTCCATCAATATCGAGCAGAATTGCGCCTTCGGCCTTGTCAATGTAGATAGGCAGACCCTGGCTGACGCCCTTGGAGACAACCTTGTGTCGACGCTCGTGCAAAGCCTGTGACTTTGGGCCGGGGATGGCGGTTACGAGCTTGCGAACCGAGCCGACTGCTTCGTTGGATGTTGACATGGTTACTCCTGGGGGTTGAAAATGCCTGTCTCTAGCGTAGTTGGCAGAAGCGAATTGCGAAAAGTCGCAGAAATGCCAATGCCGGCAGGTCTCCCCGCCGGCACCAGCACGCTTGGCGGAAGCGGTGGGATTTGAACCCACGGTGCCCGTAGACACAGCAGTTTTCGAGACTGCCCGATTCGGCCGCTCTCGCACGCTTCCGTCGTAAATCCTACAAGATTCGCCACCATGCCTCTTTTGGGCTCCTAGCCTGATTAGTGATGACCAACGAGCGAGACCTTCACTTCATGGAAGTAGCGTTGGCGTGTGCCGACGAGGCTCTCGCTCACGGGGATGTCCCTGTAGGTGCGGTTGTGATTTTTGAAGACCGAGTTATTGCTACGGGCGAGAACCGTAGAGAAATAGACAGCGACCCTACCGCTCATGCCGAGATTGTGGCCTTGCGCCGAGCGAGTCAAGAAGTCAGGAACTGGAGACTCGAAGGGGCAACCGTTTACGTGACCCTCGAGCCTTGCGTGATGTGCGCGGGCGCCCTGCTGTCTGCGCGAGTGTCAAGAGTTGTTATTGGTGCGATGGATGAAAAGGCTGGGGCTGTGAGTTCTCGGTACAACCTGCTGAGTGATCCGCGCCTACTTCACGAGACTGAGCTCATCATCGGAGTTAGAGCAAGTGAGTCTGCGGCGAAACTGAGTGCATTTTTCTCCACAAAACGCTGATAGTTCAAAATAAAAAACCCCGCCTTGGATATTTCACCAAGGCGGGGTTTTTAGTATTGGCTAGCACCAAGAGGCTGAATATCCAATGTCAATACTGACGGGATTCGCGTCAGCCGAAACCGTGACGCCTGGGATCGTCTGAGAGGCATCTCCTTGGTACGAAACCGGGATGCCAGGAATAGTTGAGTCGGTCCAGGCGGTTGGTGTCAACGATGTCGAACCTTGAGATGTTGAAGCGCCTCCGCAGTATTCGTCATTACCCGTAGCGATGTTGATTGGGTTAGGGCCGTCGTTCTCTACGAGAGCAATGGTTGCGCCGCCGTTGGTGAGGGGCACATTGGGGATGCTGAAGCTAAAGCCCACTCTCATTTCCGATATAACGTTCGAGAGTGTCGCGTTTGCGTACCACTGGCCATTGACCTGGACTTCAATCTTGAAGAGTGACGATCCGGCTGCACCAATAGTGAATGGGGGGTTTGGCCACTGTCCATCATTCCAGACGACCCATCCGGTCAAGGTGGCAGTGAGGCTCCCGCCGGTGGAAATAATTGTTACGCGTCGGTTGTTTGCGAAGGCGCCAAACTTAGTGGTGGCGCCCATGCCCTTGGCAATGAATTTAGTGGTCGTATCTCCGTCACCACGCACGTCGTGACGCAGTTGCTCGAGAGCAGTGTTGGCGCGAAGCCAAGAGAGGCGAACATTTTGAACGGCGGTTCCTGATGAGTCGGTGTAGCCAGAAACAGTGACCGATGTTGGTGTCGCCGAGGCAATAGTTCCCGCTTCAGTGGCCAAGGTGGCTTTCTGAGCAACGGTCAGAACGTAATTTGTTGAGACGTACGTTAAGGCGGAGTAACTGTGAGTCGTCGGAGCGGTGGCCGATCCGACAGAGGCGGTTGCGGTCAGTGCAGCAAGGATAGTGAATCCCGCGACCATTGACTGGAGCGTGGCTAAAAATAATTTTTTCATATCTCAAACCATAGTCCAAGGCCTCCGAGACGAAGTGGTTGAGAAGTAGTAATTGTTCGTAACGTGGTTTCGAGCCTGGACACTTGGCTTCTCGACGGCGCCACCCTATGTGTAGCCCTAGAACCTTGCGTGTTGTATTTGGAACGTTCGGTGAAAAAACCGGGGCGGTAGTTCCTCATTGCAGCGTGCCGATTGACCCGCGTTTGCTCCACGAAGTTGAAGACTTGGATGGAGTGCTTGCTGAAGAGTCGGCTTGGAATCTGAAAAACTCTCGGGCGTTCGCTGGTAATGCAAAAGCCCACTCGGCAGTTCGTTGGGGGAACTGCAGAGTGGGCTGCGTTTAAAGGATTGAAACTAGATCAGTGACTTAGGAGCCGAAGTTTCGAGTCGGCGTCGTGACAATGTGACCATTGCAACACCAACCGCAACCAAGCCGCCAGCGGGGTCAAGACCAGAGTCGCACCAAATACGAGGGCTGTCGCCGCTGTACGTACGACCATCTGCATTGAGTTTTTAATCATTGTTTCCTTTTTAAAAGAATTCGGAACTAACAGCCTAGATAATTAGATAAAAATTTGCGTCATTTGGGTACCGGCGCTCATGACCATTTGGGGAAATTGGCGCGAGGATTGAAGTCAATCGCGCGGGTCGTACTGGCGGAGAAGGTGGGATTCGAACCCACGGAAGGTTGCCCTTCACACGCTTTCCAAGCGTGCCGGTTCGGCCGCTCTCGCACTTCTCCATACCGGACAAAAGTCCGGACTATGAGGTTACCGGAAATGGGAGGGGTGGCTTCCGGTAGCCTTATTTATCCGAGGTTGAAAGCGGTGGTCGGGTCCCGTGCGACGGCCGCTCGTGAACCGAGTCAGGGGTGGAAGCCAGCAGCTCTCAGCGGGTTGAGTCGGGTGCCACGGATCGCCTGGCCATCGCTTTGAACTTCGGAACTCACCCTGAAAATGTCAGTGGTGACCATTACGCTTGTCCTATGTCTGACGCCACCTCTCTCTATCGTCGCTTTCGCCCCGGGCGTTTCAGCGAACTCCGTGGCCAAGACCACATCGTTCGAGCCCTTCAAGGGGCAGTTTCTTCGGGCAAGGTTCACCACGCCTATCTCTTCTCGGGTCCCCGCGGAACGGGAAAGACGACGACTGCGCGCATTCTTGCCAAGGCTCTTAACTGCGAGCGCCCCAACGAGGGTGACGCGTGCAACGAGTGCGCTAGCTGCGTAGCAATTACACAAGGGCGTTCGCTCGACGTTATTGAACTTGACTCAGCTTCCAACAACGGTGTTGACGCTATTCGCGATCTCACCGCTAATGCGTGGCAAACCTCACCAGGACACTGGAAGGTCTACATCCTCGACGAGGTGCACCAGTTGTCCAAGTCCGCTTCAGCTGCGTTGCTTAAGACACTCGAGGAGCCACCATCACACGTGGTCTTCGTGCTGGCGACCACGGACCCCCACAAAGTAATCCCAACTATTCGCAGTCGCACGCAGCACCTGGAGTTCAGACTCCTGAACGGCGAGACATTGAATGAACTCCTGGAAGAGGTTCAGAGGGCGGCCGGACTCGGCGTTGAAGATGGCACCATCGCCGCCGCCGTGCGGCTTGGAAAGGGTTCAGCGCGCGATGCGCTGAGCGCGCTTGACCAACTTGTCGCCACCGGTGAGGCAACGGGAAGTGACCCTGTCTTCGAGGAGCTCTTTCAAGCACTCGCTTCAAGTAGTCCCGGAGACGCGATTAGAGCTTTGGCAAAATTGCAACACGATGGCTGGGATCCAGAGCAATTGGCCGAATCCTTCGCTGCCCAAATCCGCCAAACGTTCCTACTCTTGGTGGCTCCCGAAGTCGCTAGCGCAGTAAACGACGAAGCCACTCGACTTAGCGCGTGGGGCCAACAGCTCGGACTTGCCAAAACAGTTCGAATTCTCGAGACCGTTGGGCGGAGTATGCGAGAGATGAAGAGTGCCCCCGACAAGATCGCCATGCTCGAGGTTGCCATGGTGCGGTTAACCCGTCCTGACTTGGACAATGACGTAGCGGCGCTCGCTGAACGAGTGGCCAAGCTTGAGCGTGGTGGCGTTGCAGCCCCGGCTCCCATTGAAACGCCAGCCCCCACACTCAACAAGATTGGTTCGACTCCTGCGGCACCAGCGCCACAGCCAAAGCCAGCACCGCCGTCACGCCCTATTGGTCAGGCACCGGTCAAAGAGAGTGCCCCCGAACCAGAATCTCCAATCGCTGAAACTGCGACGAAAGTCACTGGCGCAGCGGTAACTCTCGAGGACATTCAGTCACGCTTCGAGAGCAAGGTGATGACTGCGTTGCCCAAGGGGTCACAGCTTTTCCTTCGCACAACACGACTCGTCGCCTTCGCAGCTGGAGTATTAACTATTTCGGTGGACAACGCTTCACTACTGAAGAACTCTGAATTAGTTGCTCCGGGACTTCGCAAGGCATTGGAGCACGAATTTAAGACGGGCTTCCAGCTCAATTGGGTTGTTGGCGATGCGCCAGCTCCAGTCGTTGAAACTGCCGCTCCAGCACAGAGTGCTCCCGAAGAAGATGAAGAGATCATTGACGAGAGTGAAGTTGTTGCGAGCGTCGAAATCGACAGTGGAGCCGAGCACTTAATCACCTCAATCTTCCCTAACGCTAAAGAGATCTAGTGTCTTTTCCTCCAGCGCTTCAAGGCGTTATTGACGAAATTGGCCGATTCCCGGGGGTTGGACCAAAGTCCGCGCAGCGAATCGCCTTCTGGCTGATGCGCCAACCGAATGAAGATGTTCAACGACTCGCTCAAACGTTGGTCGAAATGACACAGAAACTCGAACTGTGTGAACGGTGCTGCAACATCGCCGAAGTTGGTGGACTTTGTGAGATTTGCTCAGACCCCAAGCGAGACCACTCAATTATCTGTGTCGTTGAGAGCCCACCGGACGTCGCGGCCTTCGAGAGCTCTTCAAACAAGCACATGACATACCACGTGCTCCACGGCGTAATGAGTCCGCTCCAGGGAGTGACCGCTGATCGGCTGAAGATTCAAGAATTACTGAACCGGCTGGACGGAACAGTCACTGAAGTAATCCTGGGCCTGAGCTCGAATGTAGAGAGTGACCACACACTGCTTTATTTGCAGGAGTTGCTTCGTGGTCGAGTCCCAACAATTAGCAAGCTTCGCCGCGGTTTGCCGATGGGCGGGGATATTGAATACGTCGACGGCGTTACGTTGGCGCAAGCTCTCGAAGAGCGTCAAGTCCTAGCGGACTAAGCGAACCTGACGATGCAGATCGCGCCGAACACCAAACAGTAAATTCCAAAAGGCTTCAGCGTCTTGGTGGTGAACCACTTGGTGAGGAATCGAACCGAGATGTACGAGGCAACCAAAGCACACAGCGCACCAATCAAAGTTTGAGTGCGAACCCCGTGACCGAGTGTGCCAAGTAGCGATGGCAACTTGTAGAGGCCCGCGAGCAAGATGACCGGAGTTGCGAGCAGGAACGAAAAGTTCGCGGCTTCCTCGTGACTCAGACCAGTGGTGAGCCCTGAAACCATCGTCACGCCGGAACGTGAGATACCAGCGAAGAGTGCCAAGATCTGGGAGCCACCAACCACAAGCACGTTGCCCGCACCGAGCTGGTTAACGCTCTTTTCCTTCACGCGTCGTCCGCGGTTGGTGCGCAAGTATTCAGCCAGGAGCAAAATGAAGCCATTGATTGTGAGAAAGATTGCGGCGTCGAGGGGCTTGGCAAACAGCGTGCGAAGTTTGTGTTCGAAGACCACGCCAACCAAACCAACGGGAATGGTGCCGATGAGCAACATCACAAAGAGGCGGTAGTACGGGTTAATTCGTTGGTCATTCAGCTTCCACAAGGAACCTATGCCTTGGTTCTTGGTTTGACCCAATTGACGAAAGACTCCCAGGAAGAGTGAGATCCAAGTTGCGCGGTAGAAGTACAGAAGCCCAATAGAGGTGCCGACGTGAGTACCGACGAGAAACACCAAGAAGAAATTGGTGTGGGCCGCCAGGTTGTGCCAACCCAACAGCGCCGGGATTAAGACACCGTGACCGAGGCTTGAAATTGGGAATAACTCGGTGAAGCCCTGAACGAGTCCGAGAACAATTGCCTGAAGGAGCGAAATAGTTGCGTGCATACCTCCACGCTAAACCAGAAACACCGAAAAGTGGGCGTCTAAAGGGCAGACTGGGATTATGCGTTATCTCACTGTTGTGCGCCATGCTCACGCGCTCGCCGCTGCCCCTGGAGCCAGCGACAAAGAACGAGTACTCAGTGAAGACGGGCTTCTCCAGTGCGAGCAGTTGCGAAAGTGGGCGAGTGACCGAGATGAGTTAGGAAAGTTTGGGCCGGTGACGGCTCTCGTCTCTTCCGCGCAGCGGACCAAAGAAACATTCGAGCGAGCATTTTCGGGCACGAAGTTTGTGGCTTCCGTTCAATACAGTGACCTCATTTACAACGGGCAACGTGACGTGACCGGCGAGGATTTACTTATCGATTTGGCCGCAATCGATCCAGTCTTTACTTCGCTGTTGGTGGTGGCTCATAATCCAACGGTGCACGAGTTTCTAACTCAGTTAGCTGGCTCACTGCCGAGCGAGATGCTGAAAGACGGTTATCCACTGGCGGGCGCGTTTGTCTTGGCGTTGCCAGAAGACGAACAGATTGGCCTTAAGGAATACGAGTTAGTCGCGAGTTTCGTCCCCGCCTTGGACTAGACCCCAACAATCAGCGTTCCGCTGATGATTTGACCATCTTCAATTCCCTCGGCCTCTCTTACTGCTTTGCGCAATGGAATCAGGTACACCCCATCTTTGGGAAATAGGGCGGTAGTGAATTCAGTTTCCCCGATAGTCACCGCACCGGGAATCATTCCGTATCCGAAGGTGACTGCAGGGGCGATTTCTTTTACTTCGGCACTCACCTCAGTTGAGAGGGCGACGTAATAAAAGGGTGATGGCCCACGCCATTCAAAGACTGGATTGGAAAACTCGAAACGCACGTATCTCTAGTTGACGCGCAAAATGGCGGCGTCACCTTGACCACCACCACCACAAAGGGCGACAGCGGCCGTTCCACCACCACGACGCTTCAATTCAAAGAGTGCGGTCATGGCCAAGCGAGTACCGGACATGCCAACTGGGTGTCCGAGTGCAACGGCTCCACCATTCACGTTGACCTTGTCTTCGCTAATGCCAAGGTCGTCCATCGAAGCAATTCCGACGGCTGCGAAGGCCTCGTTGATTTCAAAGAGGTCAATAGCACCAAGGTCGAGCCCACCCTTGGCAAGTGCTTGCTTGATTGCGCGAGAAGGTTGTGTCAAGAGCGAAGTGTCAGGGCCAGCGACTTGCCCATAGCTGACGAGTTCACCAAGTGGCGTGAGACCTAGCTCGCGACATTTCTCTTCACTCATTACCAAAATGGCGCCAGCACCATCTGAGATCTGCGATGCGTTACCCGCCGTGATGGTTCCGGCCTTGTCGAAAGCGGGGCGCAGTGCGCCAAGCGACTCGACTGTGGTCTCTTTGCGAACACCTTCATCGGTAGTAATGACCAAAGGGTCACCCTTGCGCTGGGGAACATGAACTGGAACAATCTCGTCATCAAACTTGCCACTCGCCTGAGCCGCCGCGGCGAGTTGGTGCGAACGCGCTGAGAACTCGTCTTGTCGGGCCCGACTAATCGCGCCACCGCTGTATTGCTCGGTCGCCACACCCATCGAGCAGTGGTCAATGGCACAAGTAAGTCCGTCGAACATCATTGAGTCAATCACCGATTGGTCGCCGAGGCGGTATCCGGCGCGAGCGCCCGGCAGGAGGTAGGGGGCCTGGGTCATGGACTCCATACCGCCCGCAATAACCACCTCAGCATCGCCGGCTCGGATCATGAGATCCGCGAGGTAAACGCTCTGCAGACCCGAGAGGCAAACCTTATTAATAGTGGTGGCGTGAACGGACATTGGAACGCCCGCCTTAACTGCGGCTTGGCGAGCGGTGATTTGGCCTTGACCGGCTTGGAGAACGTGACCCATCAAAACGGCATCAACGAGTGCGGGGTCAACGCCCGAGCGCTCGAGGACTCCCTTAATGGCGACGCCACCTAAGTCCATGGCCGAGAGTGAGGCGAACTGTCCAGAGAGTTTTCCAATGGCGGTGCGTCCCGCCGCTACCAAAACAGACTTAGTCATTTCATCCTCACTTAACAAAACTGATGAAACGAGCATAGGTCTAGAAAATCATTTTGAATTTGTGTTTCAACTAAGCGCAAAAAATCGAAAAAGTGCGCGCAGAATGCGATGGAATCAAAATTCCTACTTGAGAGTAAAGAACGAATTTTCTAGGTGATTTAGCGATGACTCTCAAGTAACTAACAAAATTCGCAGTCGCGCAAACACGACCCTTGGGTAGCCTTGATTGTTATGGAGCACTCAATGGCTGATCGACTCGCAGAATTAAACGCTCGAAAGAGTGAAGCCCGGGTAGCTGGTGGACAAGCAGCAATTGACCGTCACCACGCCAAGGGTCGCATGACCGCTCGTGAGCGAATTGAATACTTGCTCGACGAAGACTCATTCCAGGAACTCGACATGCTGAATCGCCACGTCGCTTCTGGAATGGGACTAGAAGACAACCGTCCCTACACCGACGGCGTTATTACGGGCTTCGGCAAGATTGATGGCCGCAAGGTCTGCGTCTTTTCGCAAGACTTCACCGTCTTTGGTGGAGCACTCGGAGAAACCCACGGCGAGAAGATCCACAAGATCATGGACTTGGCAACCACCATGGGGCTACCCATTATTGGACTGAACGACGGTGGTGGGGCTCGAATTCAAGAGGGTGTTTCGGCTCTCAACGCTTTCGGTGGCATCATGCGTCGCAACGCTCGGGCTTCGGGAGTAGTTCCACAGATTTCAGTCATTCTCGGACCAACCGCCGGTGGTGCGGTGTACTCGCCAGCCCTCACGGACTTCATCTTCATGGTTCGCGACTCGAGTCACATGTTTATTACCGGTCCGGATGTTGTCCGAGCCGTAACTGGTGAAGACGTCACTCTCGAAGAGCTAGGTGGTGCCAACGCACACGCCACCAAATCGGGTGTTGCGCACTTTGTATTGCCGGACGAAAAGAGCGTGCTCGACGAGGTTCGCTATCTCATGTCCTTCTTGCCCTCCAACAACATGGAAGAGCCACCACGCATCTTGACCGGTGACAGTGCCGAACGACTAACCGAACAGCTTCGCGACATCCTTCCTGCATCACCCAACCAGCCTTATGACATGAAGAAGGTGATTGCGGCGGTTGTTGACGGTGGAGACTACATGGAAGTCAACGCCAGCTTCGCCCAACAAATCACCGTGGGCTTTGCTCGCATAGATGGTCACACCATTGGAATCGTGGCGAACCAGCCTCAGATCATGGCTGGTGTGTTGGACATTCAGTCCAGTGAGAAGGCTGCGCGATTTGTTCGCACCTGTGACGCGTTCAATATTCCAATCGTGAGTTTCGTGGATGTCCCTGGCTTTATGCCCGGTGTGGACCAAGAGCACAACGGCATTATTCGCCACGGCGCGAAGCTGCTCTACGCCTTCTGTGAGGCGACCGTTCCTCGCATCTCGGTCATTACCCGCAAGGCCTACGGCGGTGCGTACATCGTGATGAACTCAAAGTCTGTTGGCGCCGACCTCGCTTTTGCTTGGCCCACCGCCGAAATCGCCGTTATGGGCGCTGCTGGCGCAGTTGAGATTGTTCACCGTCGTGCCCTCGCGGGAGCCGAAGATGCAGCGACCCTTCGCACTGAGCTCACCGAAGAGTACGAAGAAAAGTACTCGAATCCCTACATTGCAGCCGAACGTGGATTCATCGACGACGTCATTGACCCCGCTGAAACTCGCCGAGTGATTGCTCGTTCGCTGGATCTCTTGCGCGGAAAGCGTGAAGAGTTGCCGAAGCGCAAGCACGGGAATATGCCGCTATGAGTTTCGGTCTTACCCCTCGTCCGGAATTGTGCGAAGAGGACCTCATCGCACTGCAGGCGGTTAGCGAAGAGCTCCTAAAGGAGCAAGAATCTTTGGCAGTCGAGATTGACGAAGTTCCCGCTTGGAGATTTTCCGGTCGTTGGTTCAACGCTGGGCCGTACGCCCACCGTCGACCATTGGCTGTTAATCGCTAAGTCTTAAGACTCGTGAATCGTTACTGATTCAATAACGACCTGCTCGTTTGGGCGACCCGAAGCGGTGCCAATGTCGTTAATAGCCTGAACGACGTCAAGACCCTTAACAACCTTGCCAAACAGTGCGTAGAGCGGAGGCAGGCGCATGCCGTCAGGACCAGAGATCACGAAGAACTGTGATCCGTTGGTGTTGGGTCCAGCGTTAGCCATGGCCAAACTTCCGAGTTCGTACCGACCGGGCTTGGGAAGTTCGTCGTCGAAGCGGTAACCAGGACCACCTGCACCAGTTCCGGTGGGGTCGCCACCTTGCAGTACGAAGCCTGGAATTACGCGGTGAAAGACAATGCCGTCGTAGTAGTGCCAGCGAGCCAAGAACACGAAGCTGTTGACCGTTACTGGTGCTGCGGCTGCGTCCAGGACCATTTCCATGGTGCCCTTCGAGGTAACCATCGTGGCTGAGTAGGTCTTCGCAGGGTCAATGATCATTGGGGGCGCGGCGTCAAACTTCTGACGCTTTTCGCTCGAACCGTCGGGGTTGGGAATCAAGTCGCTCATTAGTTGTGGCTCACAGTGATCGAGAGGATGCGGTGCGTCACAACTGGTGGCATACCGTTAGCTGAAGCGCTTGAGTTACCGGCGTTGTTAATAGCCATCACTACTGACGTGCCGCTTACAACTTGGCCGAAAAGTGCGTAGGAGTTAGGCAAAGTCTCTCCAGTTGAACCGGTCACGATAAAGAACTGCGAACCACCCGAGTGAGGTGCACCCGTGTTGGCCATCGCGACGGAGAACAATGGGTAGGTGGGGTTTCCGGCCTTGGGGTTTTCGTCAGCGATGGTGTAACCAGGGCCGCCAGTGCCAAGACCAGTTGGGTCACCGGTCTGTTCCATGAAGCCTGGGATTACGCGGTGGAAAATCACGCAGTGGTAGTAGTTGTGCTGAGCCAGGAAGACAAAGCTATTAACTGTCTGCGGTGCCGTCGCGGCGTTCAAACGAACTGAGAAGTCACCGGCGGTGGTGACGAAGTTCGCGGTGTAGGTCTTCGAACGGTCGATGGTCATTGCGGGGGCGTGTGACCAAGTCAAGTTGTTGACTCGCAGTGCAGTTGACGCTGGGCATCCCGCGGCCACGGCCTTGGCGTCAGCCTGGGCCTGAGTAAGCGCAGGGGCTGCAGCACCGGTGGTGGTAGTAACCGACGAAGTAGTCGTCGTCACCGGCGCGCTAGTCGTGGTGGTAGTGGTAGTTGTCGAGCTGGGCTTGAAGATCAGGTAGCCCGAGCCGAGCACGAGCACCACGACCACAATGCTGATGACCGAGCGGCGAAGGAGCTGATTGCGCTTTGCTTCGCGGTTTTCGCGCTCAATCTTGTCTCGACGAGCGGCCTTTTGACGTTGACGTTTGGTAGTTGCCATGGGTGCAACTTTACTAGGCAAATCAAGGGCAAAGTTCGCTCAAGTATCCTTGATAGTTATGGCCCTAGTAGTGCAAAAGTACGGTGGCACCTCAGTAGGTGATGCGGAGAGAATCCGCGCCGTGGCCGAGCACGTCGCTCAGACCCGTGAACGCGGCGACCAAGTCGTGGTCGTGGTATCAGCTATGGGCAAGTTCACCGATGAACTCATTGCTCTAGCCAACGCCATTAGTCCCGTGCGGCCGCCCCGCGAAATGGACATGCTCTTAACGGCGGGCGAGCGAATCTCGATGGCGTTAGTCTCCATGGCGCTTGGCGCACAAGGAGTTCAGTCAGCGAGCTTTACCGGTTCGCAGGCGGGAATTATTACCGACAACGATCACACCAAGGCCAAAATTCTCGAGATGCGCCCGGACCGGATTATTGAGGCGCTTGAGCAAGGTCTCGTTCCAGTGGTGGCGGGATTCCAAGGTGTTTCTACCGACCGCGACATCACGACCCTTGGTCGCGGCGGTTCTGATGTAACGGCCGTGGCGTTGGCGTCAGCGTTAAAGGCTGACAGCTGCGAGATTTACACCGACGTCACCGGCGTCTTTACGGCCGATCCGCGCGTCGTGCCAAGCGCTCGACGCATTCCCAAAGTCTCGTTCGACGAAATGATGGAGATGGCCGCTACCGGTGGTCGCGTACTGATGTTGCGCTCGGTTGAATTTGCGAGCCGACACAAAGTGCCACTACACGTTCGATCGAGTTTTACCTGGGAACCAGGAACCTGGATAGTAGAAGAGGAAACCAAAATGGAAGAAGCAGTTGTTACGGCCATCACCGACGATGTTTCCGAGTCGAAGATCACCGTTGCCGGTGTTCCCGATAAGCCCGGTGTCGCAGCCAAACTCTTCCGCGCCCTCGCCGATGCGCGAGTGAACGTGGACATGATTGTTCAAAACACCTCAATCCACGGTCACACCGACATTTCCTTCACCGTTGCGGCAACTGACTTAGAGAACGCTCTTGCGGTCTGTCACACGGTGGCTACCGAAATCGGCGCGGCGAGTGTTGAATCAACCGAAAAGATTGGTCGAGTTTCCGTAGTCGGAGCCGGTATGAAGTCGAGCCCCGGCGTTACGGCACAAATGTTTGAAACTCTCACCGCTCATGGAATCAACATCGAGATGATCTCCACCTCATCAATCCGTATTTCGTGCGTAGTGGCGGCCGACAAGGTTGGCGAAGCGGTGCGCGCGCTCCACACGGCATTTGGCCTCGACGCGTAGGCGTTGTAACAACAAGTTGCTACCTTCGTTAAACAACGAAAGGTTTTAATGAGTTCTGACTCTCTCTCGAAGGCTGAATTGACGACTCAGATTGTCGCGGCCTTTGATCGGTACCCGGTCTTAACCGCCAAGCAGATCGCGGCCGCGATCGGGGCCCACAAGACCGACGTCAATCCGATCCTCTACGGCAACTCTGCCTTTCAGAACCTCGGTGGCACTCCGCCTAAGTGGAAACTCAGTGGGCTGGAGGTGGCCACTGAGGTGCCAGCCGCCACGGTGCAACGGAAAGTTGCTCCTGACCCTGAACGAGATGAAGTTCTGAACAAGATTGTTGGATTGCTTCTGGAGCGCACCGGGCGTAGCGCGCTCGAAATCTCCGAAGAGCTCAGCCTCGAGCGCTCGCAAGTCAACTCAGTTCTCTACGCCGCCACCGACACCTTTGTTCACCGATTCAGCTCACCACCTCTTTGGTATCTCTTGATTGATAAAGAAATACCTGACGAAGAGATTGAGTCTGAAGATGAGGAAGTCGAACCGGAGCCCATTGATCCAGAAGCGCTAAAGCGCTTCATTAAGCGCGATCCTCCAGCGCGAGTTCAGCCAACTGAGAAAGTGGGTGAAGCGACAGATCACTTCTCGCTCTACGAGTGGCAAAGTCAAGCACTGATCAATTGGCGCGCCAATAACCACCGTGGGATTGCCAATGCGGTGACGGGCGCAGGCAAGTCACGACTAGCGCTCGCAGCAATTCGAGACCTCATTGAAGAGGGCGGAAAGTGCGTGGTTGTTGTCCCGACGGTAGTGCTACTTAATCAGTGGGCCGAGCTCGTTTCAACCGCACTGCCTCAGATTCGCGTGGGTCGAGCGGGGAACGGCCACGATGACGATTTGAAAATGAACGACGTAGTGATTGCAACTGTCGCTATGGCACGCCAAAGAACCTTTGCCCTGCCTGCGGAGACCACCGGGTTGCTCGTTGCGGATGAATGTCACCGCACCGCTTCGGAGATGAACAAGTTGGCGCTGGATGAACGATTCACCCGACGACTTGGTTTGTCCGCCACCCACGAGCGAGCCGATGGCGCCCACGACACGGTTTTGATGCCCTATTTCGACAAGGTGATTTATGAGCTTGGTTACGACGCTGCCATTAAGGCGGGCGTCGTGGCTCAGGTGCGAGTCGCATTTGTTGGCGTTGACTTCAGTGCTGAGGAATCAGAACGATACGCCATATTGGTGAGGCAACTTTCAAAGTTGCGAAAGACCCTGATTCGTGAATACGGATGTCGGCCCGCACCCTTTGCGTTGTTCCTTGACGACGTCATTCGACTTAGAGGCGGCACGATGAAAGCGGGAATAACGGCCAACCGCTGGCTATCGAGTTGGAGAGAGAAGCGAAATCTTCTGGCGGAAACACCGGCCAAGATCGTGGCACTGCAGCACATGGCCCCCGTCCTTCGTGACGCCGACCGTTCGTTAATTTTCACTCAGTCAATCGCATCGGCGACTGCGCTAAATGAAACGCTGGTTGGCGCCAGCATCAGTTCCGAGGTTCACCACTCGCAGGTTGACACTTCCGAGCGTTCAGATGTGATGGAGCGATTCTCGGCGGGTGAAACAAAAGCACTTGTTTCAGTCCAGACTCTCGAGGAGGGTGTTGACGTCCCGGACGCAGACCTTGCCGTGATTATCGCCGCATCCAAGCAGCAACGCCAAATGATTCAACGAATGGGTCGGGTCATGCGCCGCAAGAGTGATGGGCGAGATGCTCGCTTTATCATTGTTTTCGTCCGTGACACCGATGAAGACCCTCGACTGGGAGCGCACGCCGCTTTTGTCGATGATCTAGTGGCGGTGGCCCGGGAGTCTGATTTGTTCGATCTACCCGAACTGGCCGAAGAGTTTCGAGAGTTTTTAAGACCTGACCATTTTTAGAATTTGCCCGGTCGCACAAAAAGGAAATCTTTTGTGAACTGCCCTACACTGAAACTATGAAAATTGCCGTCGTAGGTGCCACCGGTCAGGTCGGAACAGTCATTCGCGCGATTCTCCGTGAGCGCAACTTCCCAGTTGACGAGATTCGTTTTTTTGGTTCGGCCCGTTCGGCTGGAACTTTGCTCGACTGGAATGGCGAGCAAATTGAAGTTGAAGATGCCTCAACCGCTGACTTCACTGGCATAGATATCGCGTTGGCTTCTTCAGGTGCGACCTCTTCAAAGATTCTTTCTCCCAAGTTGGCTGCTGCGGGAGCCATTGTCGTGGACAACTCATCGGCCTGGCGAATGGACCCCGATGTACCACTCGTGGTTTCCGAGGTCAACGCCCACGCCCTGCGATCAATTCCAAAGGGAATTGTTGCCAATCCCAATTGCACGACCATGGCCGCGATGCCAGTCATAAAGCCGTTGCACCTCGCATATGGACTGAAGGCATTAACCGTTTCGACCTATCAGGCAGTTTCGGGAGCCGGTCGCGAAGGCGTAGATGAACTGGCAACCGAGCTTGAACAAACCATGAGCGGCAACATCCGCGTCTTGACCTTTGATGGCGCCGCGTGGCCGCTGGACCAAGGCGTGAAGTTTCCCGCCACCATTGCTCACAACGTCATTCCGATGGCGGGGTCGATGGTTGATGATGGGTCATTTGAGACTGTCGAAGAGCAGAAGTTGCGCGACGAGAGTCGCAAAATTCTGGAAATTCCAAACTTGATGGTCGACGCCACTTGCGTTCGCGTCCCTGTTTTCACCGGACACTCATTGTCCATCACGGCAAGTTTCGACCGCCCGGTGTCAATCTCGGAAGCAACCAAGATGCTCGAAGACGCTCCCGGTGTTGTCGTTACCGACATGCCAATGCCTCGACTCGCTGCCGGCAAAGATCCGAGCTACGTGGGTCGTCTGCGCAAGTCCGAAGTATTCGAACACGGGCTTTCGTTCTTCGTATCGAACGACAACCTTCGCAAGGGCGCTGCGCTCAACGCAGTGCAAATTGCCGAAGAGTTGCTAAAGATTCTCTAGTCAGTCGGCGCCGTCGCGACCAATTTGGCGACGGGCCAGATTCACACAGTGGTCGCCAAAGCGTTCGTAGAAACGAGCCATCAGCGCGACTTCAACCGCTACCGGAACACTCATCGAACCAGAGGTGAGCTCTGCGGTGAGTGAAACGTGCAAGTCGTCTAACTCATCGTCAATGTCTTCAATTGCTCCGGCAGCCTCGATTTTGCCGTCGAGGATGACATCAGTTGCTTCACGCCAGATCATTGACGAAACTTCACCCATGCGCTCGATGAGGCCTCGGCTACGTGGCGACATTTCTGATCCAAGGTTTCGGGCGGCTCGACGTGCAACGTGCTCGGCCAAGTCACCGTTTCGCTCTACTTCGGGAAGAATTCGCAGCAGGGTTAGATAGGTGCTCCGAACTTCTAGGGAGAGGTTTTCTGAGGAAAGCAACATTGTTTCGAGTTGCTTAACCAAGTCATTAACAATGTTGTCGATCTCAATGTCTTGCTCAACGACTCTCTTGGCTAGCTCGCGGTCTCCCGCCAGTAGGGCGTGGGTGGCTTCGGCAATTGCCTCGCCAACGAGGGCGAATACCTGAATTACCTGCCGTTGCAGGTCGTCACTAATGCCCGCCGAAGCCGGAGCCATTTGGGCTTCGG
>Ga0214204_1000067_pt1 | contig 20168 bp, 21 predicted proteins | sample TroBogEpilimnion_39_FD_153042 | JGI IMG/M metagenome (GOLD analysis project Ga0214204, IMG submission 153042) | Freshwater microbial communities from Trout Bog Lake, WI - 23JUN2009 epilimnion | ecosystem: Environmental > Aquatic > Freshwater > Lake > Epilimnion/Euphotic zone | place: Trout Bog...
CGATCTCCCTGAGACTGAAAAGGTCATCAAGGAGTGCGTATCGCTGCCTGTTCACCCATCACTATCCAACTCTGATCTCGAGAAGATCGTGACCGTCGTTAATGATGTGGCGGCCAAGCTCTAAAGAGCCCACGAGCAAGAGTTCAAAACAAGAAGAGATATTTCGTACAACAATCGACCAAGGAGAAATCGTGACGCAGAAGCTTCGAGCAGGGTTGGTCGGTCTTGGCATGATGGGCCGTCACCATGCACGTGTTCTCAGTTCGCTCGATGGCGTTGAACTCGTCGCAGTCTCCGATCCCATGGGAGATCCACATAACGTCGCTGGTGGCCGCCCCGTTCTCTCTTCCGTTAAAGAATTAATTGCAGCAGGTATTGATTATGCGATGGTTGCAGCTCCAACAGCCTTCCATGAAGATCTCGCCCTTGAATTAGCCGAAGCGGGAGTTCATGCACTGATTGAGAAGCCTCTTGCCGTTGATACACCTGCAGCGCAGCGCATTACCGCAGCATTTAAAGCAAAGAATCTCGTTGGTGCAGTGGGCCATATCGAGCGTTATAACCCCGCCCTTCAACAACTTCGCGCCCGCCTTGATGCTGGCGAACTCGGTAATGTCTATCAAATTGCAACTCGTCGCCAAGGGCCATTCCCGGCTCGTATCGCAGATGTCGGTGTCATTAAAGATCTTGCAACGCACGATATCGATCTCACCGCATGGGTTGCTCGCTCTGCCTATAAATCCGTATCAGCCCGTACTGCATTGAAATCTGGTCGCCCCCATGAGGATATGGTCGCTGCAGTTGGCGAACTCGAAAATGGAATCATCACCAACCACCTCGTGAACTGGTTAACTCCATTTAAAGAGCGCCTCACAATCGTGACTGGTGAGCGTGGAACATTTGTCGCTGATACCCTCACCGCTGATCTCACCTACTACGCCAATGCTTCGGTCAGCACTGAATGGGATTCAGTTGCTGCCTTCCGTGGCGTGAGTGAAGGTGATGTCATTCGCTATGCATTTGCCAAGCCAGAGCCACTTAAGACTGAGCATGAGGCCTTCCGCGATGCCGTCCTTGGAGTTCCAGGTGCAGTAGATCGCATTGTCACCATGGAGCAGGGCCTCGCAACAGTTGCAGTCGCCTCTGCCATGATTGACTCACATAATAAGAATGAAGTGATCACATTTAATCAGAATGGAAAGGCGAACTCCTCGCTATGAAGATTGCAGTAGTTGCCCTTGGCAAGATCGGACTCCCATTAGCCGTTCAATTTGCTAAGAAGGGTCATCACGTTATCGGTTGCGACGTCAATCAAAATACCGTTGATCTCGTTAACGCTGGCACTGAACCATTCCCAGGCGAGGCGCACCTCGATCACTATTTAAAAGAGGTTGTAGCGTCAGGCCACCTCACTGCAACAACAGATACCACCGCAGCAGTTGCCCAGAGCGATGCCGTCGTCGTGGTTGTGCCGCTCTTCGTCGATAATGATGGCGTCCCTGATTTTGGCTGGATGGATGATGCAACAGTAAAGATCGCTGCTGGTCTCAAGCCAGGAACGCTCGTCTCCTATGAAACCACTCTTCCCGTTGGTACAACTCGTACTCGTTTCGCACCGGCCCTCGAAAAGGGTTCTGGCCTCGTTGCTGGTAAAGATTTCTCACTTGTCTTCTCACCTGAGCGCGTACTTACAGGCCGCGTCTTCGCAGATCTCCGTAAATATCCAAAGCTTGTTGGCGGAATCGATGAGAAGAGCACTGCGCATGGCATTGAGTTCTACCAGGCCGTTCTTGATTTTGATGATCGCCCTGACCTCACTGAGCCAAATGGCGTCTGGAACCTTCTCACCGCTGAAGCTTCAGAGATGGCAAAGCTAGCCGAGACTACATATCGCGATGTCAATATTGCACTCGCTAACCAATTTGCAATCTTCGCAGAAGGTGCAAATATCGATATCGCCAAGGTAATCGCTGCATCGAATTCACAGCCTTACAGCCATATTCACCAACCCGGAATTGCTGTTGGTGGCCACTGCATTCCCATCTATCCACGCTTCTATCTCTGGAACGACCCAGAGGCGACTGTCGTTCGCGCTGCGCGCGAAGCAAATGCCGCGATGCCGGCTCATGCCGTCTCACTCTTAAAGAACGCACTCGGATCCCTTCAGGGTAAGAAGGTTGCAGTTCTCGGTATCTCATACCGTGGCGGCGTGAAAGAGTCAGCATTCTCCGGTGTCTTTGGAACAGTCGCTGCGCTCACTGCACAAGGCGCTGAGGTACTCGTGCATGATCCGATGTATACCGATGAAGAGTCAACTCGTTTAGGTTTCACGCCTTATCACCTTGGTGAGAGCGTCGATGGCCTCATTCTTCAAGCAGATCACAAGGAATATAAGCTCTTATCGTCTGCAAACTTCCCTGGTGTCGCAGCAGTTGTCGATGGTCGCCGCACCCTTGATCGCACTCAATTTGCTGGTGTTGATTTCCGAGTCATTGGCGCACCCGCCAACCAATAATAGTCGAGCGATTATTGCGCAGAGATAATGAACGGCAGATGCTCTCGCTCTGCTGGGCTCACTCCAGCAACACGGTTATAGATAGCCAATAGATTCTCGGCTTGGCGTTCCCATGAACGCTCATTGAGCACCTCAACGGTATAGGCAGCTTGGTACTTTGCCTTCTCTGCTAGAACCGCTCTGACTGCTCGAACAAAGTCATCTGTGTTCAGTGCTTCAAAGACCTCACCATTGCCAAGGCGGCGAACCTCTACAGCCATCGTCTTTACATCGCTAACAACGATTGGTAGGCGAGCCTGCATATATTCACCAAATTTTGTGATGAGTGAGATCTCGTGATTCAACTTATGGTGAATCGGAATTAAACCGATATCACCGGTGCTGAGATAATTGACGAGCTCGGCATTTGGTACATAGGGAAGAACATGGAAGCGATCTGAGATATCTGCCGCCAACGCGATAAATTCCTTCACTGAAGTGTTCTCTGGGTTGGCGATAAGTGCACAATGCACGTCAGGCATCTTGCGAAGGCCCTCAATCACCGTTCCAATTCCACGTTGAGGTGCGACAGCGCCTGAGTAGACAATCAGTGGAACATCCGGAGAAATCCCGCAATCATTTCGAAGATTTCGTTTCGAAGGCTGTTGCCCTTCGACAAGGGGATCATTGGCGACGATCTCAGGTTTGCGATCGCCCATCTTCAAATGCGGGATCAATAACTCTGACATTCCCTCACTGACTGAGAGAACAGATGCCGATTGAGCGGTGTAGTTAATCTCTTGCTCTATATAAGCGCGCATCAATGGGGCCTTAAGGTGGGCAACTCCCGGAACATATTCATGAGCGTCATAGATGAGTGCAGAATCAACACCGATCTTCTTGAGCGCGGCAACGATCTCACCAGCAATAGGTAGCGCGGTGTAATCGTGGGCATGGACGATCGCCGGCTTAAATTCCAGAGCAACCGGCATGATCGCCTTGACCGCTCTCCCCCAATTAGGGACCCCTGGCGTATATCCACCGAGGAATCGGGCTTGGAATCGACGTTGGTAATAACGAAGCTTGCGGAGGACCTTTGCGATGAAATCTTGCTTCAGTACGACTTTCAGTGGCAAGCGCTTGATCGTTGCATAACCAATAGTCAGCTGATCATTGTGAGTGAATGGAGTTGCGCCCGCGACGATGACATCCCACCCAGCATTTCCGAGCGACCATGCGCATTTGAGAACCCGTGAGTCTTCAGTTACTGCATTGAGAACGATATGGAGCGTTCTTGGGTGATTTGTGGAATCTGCGGTCTTAGTCATCATCAACTTTTCAGATATTTATGTGGATTGTTAAAGCGGAAGGAGTGCGACGATAATCGTAATCGCAAGAGCAAGTGCAGCTGCTTGAGCGAGAATGACGAGTGCGGTCTTGCGATCGTGAGCACGATCCTCAGGTGATGCAACGCGAGCGAGATCGCGAGACTTTCCAAAATTGAAGGTGCCCATAAATCCAAATGCGAGACAGAATTTCTTACGACTCTGAACGAATCCCACACTAAAGACAAGAGCTGGAACGAAGATGCTCAATCGAGCGAGATGTGGTGCGTGAGTTCGGTGTAGTGAGGCAATACCGAGAGCAACGAGTACAAGGCCAAGGATGGCAACTGTTTGACGCTTGCGAATTTCAGAAGGGCCAATATTGCAGACGCCTGCTACGTATTCAGTGCTTTCAGGTGTTGAGAAGTTACTCATCAAGGACCCGCTAGAGCGAGTGCTCCTCATCTTCCGAGAAGATCTCGTGGTCATCTTCGCCATTGCGATCGAGCCATTCAAAGATGCCTTTGAGCGCTCCAAAGATCACCGCAAGGAGTGCGAAGAGTCCGAAGAGTCTGCGGATTGCTTTAAACATGGGCTCAATCTAACACTTGCGGCAGGTTGATTCCTGAAGCGTCGCCTTTAAGCCCGAAGGGCTTGATCGATATCCGCCCAGAGATCGTCAACATTCTCAATGCCGACGGAGAGGCGGATCAGGCTCTTGGCGATGTGCTCACTCTCGCCCTCCCAGCGATGGCGTCGCTCCCAGAAGGTCTCCACCCCACCCAATGAGGTGGCATGAGTGAGTAAACGCGATGATGAGCATGCTTTATCAGCAGCATCTGCCCCCGCCTTCACCTCAAAGGAGATGATGGCGCCAAAACCCTTCATAAACGATGCAGCAACAGCATGGTGCTTATCAGTAGGCAGACCCGGGTAGCGAACGTTCTGAACAGCGGGGTGAGAACTTAACCGCACGGCCAGTTCCATCGCATTCTTTTGGGCGCGCTCAAGTCGAACATCGAGAGTACGAATTCCCCGAAGAGCGAGAAAGACTTCCATCGCTCCAGGAATAGCCCCTGCTTGCTTGCGATGCAACGTGAGCCGATTGAAGAGCGCCTCATCGTTCATTGAGAGCGCACCCATAATCAGATCGCTATGTCCGGCAATAAATTTTGTTACTGAATTCATGGAGATATCTGCACCCATGGCAAGAGGTTGCTGGAGGAGTGCAGTCGCAAAGGTATTGTCAACACCAACGCCAATTCCTAGCGCTTTAGCAGCAGGAATAATCTTTGGCAGGTCTGCCACTTCCAAAGCAGGGTTTGTTGGAGATTCAATCCATAAAAAGTTTGCGCCAGGTAGTGCAGCTAATACTTCGGCTGTATCTGAGATATCGACATAACGAACTTCGCACGAACGTTCAGATTCCAAGCGCTTAAGCCAATACATCGTTCCGGTGTAACCATTACGTGATGCCACGATGATTGAACGATGCGGGAGTAATTCAAAGACTGCTGATATCGCAGCCATTCCTGATGAGAAGAGAAGTGTCTTTCCACCTTCAAGAGATTCGATGGCGCCCTCAAGAGCACTCCAGGTCTCATTTCCAGAGCGGCCATAGCCAATCCCAGTTGGAGCGACATAGGTTGAGGTGAAAGAGACCGGTACATTCACCGCCGAACCAGGTACTAAATCAGGTCGACCGGCAGCAACTACCAAAGAATCTGGCTGCCACTTCTGCTCATTGATCATGAGGAAAGCCTACTAGTCGGGTCACGCTAGTGAAGCGATGCGCCTGACTGCTTCAGCGATGATCTCTTCGCTCGTCGCGAAGTTCAATCGAACAAATTGATCATGGCCAGGGCCGAAGGAGGCGCCGCTATTGAAGGCTACCTTCGCCTCATTGAGTAAGCGCTCGCTTGGATTTGCTCCTAAGTTGAGGGCACTGAGGTCAAGCCACGCTAAATAACTGCAATCAGGAACTCGATAGCCCACCTGAGGCAACTGGCTATCAAGGAGCTCTTTGAGATAACGTCGATTTCGATCATTGGTCGCATTTGCTGCGTCCAACCAATCTGTGCACCGATATGCGACAGAGGCGGCAACGGCTCCAAAGAGTGAGGCACGCCAGAGAACTGCTGGTGGCATCGATCGAGCAATAGCTGTGAATCTCTCAGAACCAGTAACAATCTGAGCGCATTTGAGTCCTGCCAAGTTCCAACTCTTGCTTGCTGATATCACGCAGAATCCGACTTCACGTGCGGTCTCACTCACAGCAAGGAATGGCACAAAGGTATGTTCTGAGTAGACCAACGGTGCGTGGATCTCGTCGCTGACGATGATGACGTTATATTTTTTGGCGAGTTCAGCCAAAGTTGAGAGATCTTCGCGACTAAAAATTGCCCCTACTGGATTAGCTGGGTTACATAAAATGTGGGCCTTTGCACCAGATGCATAAGCCTTCTCGATAGCATCAAAGTCAAGTGAGTAGGTGAGGCCATCCCGCTTCATAGGCGCATCTACTCGACGGCATTTGAGTTCATCAATCCAATTCCCAATATTGTGATAGACCGGAGAGTTAAGAACAATCCCATCTCCTGGTTGCACAAAGGTGCGCATCATTTCAACGACGCCAACACCGACATCAGTAGCAGGAAATACTGAATCGCTCTCGATATCCCAATTCCAACGAGCTTTAGCAAAGTACGCGAGAGATTCTGCGAGCTCAGGCATCCCACCGAGATAACCAGTATCCGATTCTGCGATCATCTCGATCAACTTCTCGCGAATAGGTAGCGCGATCTCATAATCCATCTCTGCAACAGGAAGCGGAAGCACATCATGTGGAAAGTCACGCCACTTTGCGCTTGTCCGTCCTTGGAGTTTTGCAAGTGGTGCGACAGAGAGGAATGGCGCGCTGGAATTCATCTGAGTAGTCTGCATGGGAATACGTGCTCTGTAAATGAGGGCACGACGTTACGAAGCAGAGTTCTCCCTGCTCTTATAGAGGCTAAGGGCAGCGGTAATGGCGAGCGTCGCAATAATGACGGTAAGGCTCAAGCCAAGGGATATCTCTGGGATATGAATACCAAGGACCTTCGGATGGCCCGTTGCGATTGCTGCCTCAAAGATCAATTTGAATCCAATGAAGGCGAGAATGATCGAGAGGCCCTCAGTCAGATAGATCAACCGGGACATGAGTCCCCCGATGAGGAAGTAGAGCTGGCGCAATCCCATTAAGGCGAAGACATTGGCAGTAACGATGACATAAGGGTTGCGAGTCAGACCAAAGATGGCTGGAATAGAGTCAAAGGCGAAAAGTACATTCGTGATTGCAATTGCAGAGAGGGCTACAACGAAGGTAGATGCTCCCTTATTTTTAATAAATGTGATGGCGCGACCCTCATGCCACTCTTCTTCTTCGCTCTCGCGAAAGAGTTGTACCGCGGTGTAGATCAAGAATCCACCGAAGAGGAAGAAGATGGCTTGGAAGCGATTCACGATCGCAGATCCTGCGGCGATAAAGATTCCTCGCAAGAAGAGTGATGAGACTATTCCAATAAGTAGGACTAGTTCTTCCTTCTCCTTCTGCACCTTTAATCGGGCGAGAATCAAAATAAAGATAAAGAGATTATCGAAGGAGAGTGAGTACTCGGTGACCCAGCCAGCAAAATATTCAGATCGCGCTTGTTCGGTTGCCCAGATTCCAAGACTGAATCCAAAAGCTATGGCAAGTGCAATATAGAGAAGGACCCAGATTGTCGCCTTCTTCAGCGTTGTCTCTTTATGACGATCTTTATACGCCATGAAGAAATCGAAGGTGAGGAAGATCCCGAGACCAGCGAGTGTGACTACCCATGCGGTAGTACTGACAGAAGCGCTTGAATTCATCGGGGCAGATTAACGAGTGACGATGTTATCGCTGGATGGAAATGGCACGCCGGTTGATGAGTGACAGTCATAACCATTGGGATTCTTCGCCAAATACTTCTGGTGATACTCCTCTGCTAACCAATATGGATATCCATCTGCTGGAGTAATCTCCGAGACGATCTCGCCGATACCTTGCGCATGGAGCGCGCTCTGATAGAGATCGCGACTCTTCATCGCCTTCGCCATCTGATCCTCAGATGTTGTGAAGATTGCGCTGCGATATTGAGTGCCGATATCGCCACCTTGCTGATTGAGCGAGGTTGGATCGTGCATCGTCCAAAACTCTTCGAGCAGGCGCTCGTAGGTGATGAGCTCTGAATCAAATGTCACGGCAACAGTTTCAGCGTGGCCGGTGACTCCCGTGCAGACCTGTTCATAATTTGGCGATGGGCGAACTCCGCCCATATAGCCAACTGAGGTCTCACTGACGCCCGCTAACTTCCAAAAACGACGTTCGGCGCCCCAGAAACATCCGGTGGCGAAGTAGGCGATCTCTGTGCTCATCTGCCAATTCTTGCACTGATACCCTTGATCTCGCGCAATACTCTTTACAACCCGAGCCCCCGTAGCTCAGGGGATAGAGCACCGCCCTCCGGAGGCGGGTGCACAGGTTCGAATCCTGTCGGGGGCACTTTGGTGATGAGGGGCACGCCCCATTTCATGAACAAATGAGCAAAGTCTCAGCAAATATCCTTGTTAACTGAGGTGAGCACTGCGAGAATACTCCCCTGACCGATAGTGAGTGGGTTCTCTCAACCACTATCCATCTTCCCCAACATAAAGGAGCTGACCACGCATGGATTGGCGTCACGAATCAGCTTGCCGCGAAGAAGACCCTGAGCTCTTCTTTCCCATCGGAAATACCGGCCCCGCCCTTGCTCAAATTGAAGAGGCGAAGAAGGTCTGTAATCGCTGTGTCGTAAAAGATGCCTGCTTGGCCTGGGCGCTCGAATCTGGACAGGATGCTGGAGTCTGGGGCGGTCTATCTGAGGATGAACGTCGCGCTATGAAGCGTCGCGCTGCGCGTAACCGCGCTCGTATGCTCGAACAGCAGCAGAACTTTTAATACCCGAGTAATTACTCGAGCTCACCAATCAATTTAAATTGACCTTCTCCAGTTAACTGGCCTTGGCGGCTATAGAGCTCTAACTTCGCACGAGTATCGGCGATATCGAGATTTCTCATCGTGAGCTGGCCAATGCGATCAGTCGGTCCAAAGGCGGCATCTTCTGTGCGCTCCATCGAGAGCTTCTCCGGGTGGTAGCTGAGCGCTGGCCCCGTTGTATTGATGACCGAGTAATCATCTCCGCGACGAAGGCGAAGAGTGACCTCACCGGTAATTGCAGATGCAACCCAACGGGTCAGTGATTCGCGGAGCATAAGCGCCTGCGGATCAAACCAGCGACCTTCGTAGAGAAGGCGGCCAAGACGGCGTCCCTCGGCATGGTAATTCGCAATCGTGTCTTCATTGTGGATTGCGCTGATTAAACGCTCGTATGCAATAAAGAGCAGAGCCATTCCTGGCGCTTCATAAATACCGCGGCTCTTCGCTTCGATAATTCGGTTCTCAATTTGATCAGCCATACCAAGTCCGTGGCGGCCACCAATTGCATTTGCTTCCTGCATCAATGCAACGGAATCTGTAAAAGCCACACCATTAATTGCGACCGGACGACCTTGAGCAAATTCAATGCGGACATCCTCTGTAGCAATTGCAACTGATGGATCCCAGAACTTCACACCCATAATTGGCTCAACGATTTCAAGTGATGCATCGAGCTCTTCTAACTTCTTCGCCTCATGGGTCGCGCCCAAGATATTCGCATCTGTTGAATAGGCCTTCTCAGTGCTATCGCGATAAGGCAAGTTGTTCGCTACCAACCACTCAGACATCTCTTTACGTCCGCCGAGTTCATTGACGAAATCATTATCAAGCCACGGCTTGTAGATGCGAAGTGATGGATTGGCGAGGAGTCCATAACGATAGAAACGTTCAATGTCATTGCCCTTGTATGTCGAACCATCGCCCCAAATGGAGACCTGATCTTCTAACATTGCGCGAACAAGGAGAGTTCCTGTGACTGCTCTTCCAAGAGGAGTTGTATTGAAGTATTGCTTTCCACCTGAACGAATATGGAATGCACCGCAGGCGATCGCAGCAAGGCCTTCTTCAACGAGCGCTAATTTGCAATCAACAAGTCGGGCACCTTCCGCGCCATATGCCTTTGCGCGAGATGGAACAGAGTCGATATCCGGTTCGTCATATTGGCCAAGGTCAGCGGTATAGGTGAATGGGACAGCGCCCTTTGAGCGCATCCATGCAACGGCAACTGAGGTATCAAGTCCACCTGAGAATGCGATTCCCACGCGCTCCCCGACTGGCAGGGATGCTAGGACTTTGGCATGTGTCGTCGAGTCGCTCATCTGCCAAGTCTAACGCGAGAGTGCGGACCAAAATTCTCAGGAACTCTTGATCAAAAATCCTGTTGATCTCGGTTCGAACGCTCCATTTACCGCTTACCCTTCTCGCATGACATCTTTCTATTCCAAGAATTCGATTCTCGTGCGTGGCCTCGCCACAGTCTCTCTCCTCGTCGCGGTCACCGCCTCAGGTTTTTCCGCCGCCCAAGCAACAACCCTTAAAGGCGCTACCGCCGTTAAGGGATCTGCAACGGCAGCAAAAATTGGCGGTGCTTGCTCTACCGCTGGCGCAACAACAACGGTTGCCGGCAAGTCACTTACATGCACAAAAGCTCTCAGTGGGAAGTTGGTCTGGGCTGCATCAACAAGTGCAGCTCCATCTCTTGGTGGCGGCCCCAATGGTGGTCATGATGGTGGACCAGCTGCTAATCCAGCCTTTGCCGCCGCAATGGCAAAGTACACAGCGTGCCTAAAGGCACAGGGTGTAACCCTCCCTGCATTCGGTGGACGTCGCGGCTTCGGTGGACCCGATGATAATAATCCTGCAAACAACGGCCAGAATGGCGCTTCGCCTGCTCCTCGTCCAACTCTCTCGGCTAAGCAACAAGCAGCAATGACAAAGTGTGCATCGCTTCGTCCAGCATTTGGTCGTGGTGGATTCGGCCGCGGTGGCATGGGTGGATCTGGCATGGGTGGCTTCGGAGCCGGTGGTGGTGTTGCAAATACACCAGCGAATGTCGCCGCATATATTGCCTGCTTAAATACAAATGGCGTCAATGTCTCTGCACTCTCAGATCTACAAGGACTTGATCGACAATCTCCAAAGATTGCTGCGGCTCTTGCTGCTTGTCGCGCAAAGCGAGTTGCCCAAGCACCTGGGAATTAACGCAATACTTTTTTAAAAGTACCGATTTCTCAAAGTACCTACTTCGTAAAGTGGATCTGATCCATTCTACGAAGTAGGTTTCTTATCTCTTCGCCCACTTCACTTTCGCAATAACGTATCTGCCGCATCTCGCGCCACGTGCTCTCCCCCACCGCGTGCATAAATCGCTCACAGGCAATCTCGGCTGCACTGATATCGCCACGAATCAAAATCCAGAATCCATCCTCGGAGATGCGGCCGATCTGATCCCCGCCACGGAGGAGGCGTCGAATATTGGTCGAGAGGAGCTTTAGATTCTGATGGATCGATTCGACTTCCCCCACCGGCTTCCGCTTCTCTCCAGAGTCGAGAGGCTCTGGCCTCATCGAATCCATCGATATCCGCAACGAGATGAGTGTGATCGTACGTTGCTCCCGGTTCGCCATCGATAGCTCACCGATGAGGTACTCATGAAAGCGAGCAGGAGCGAGCGCATCAGTCAGTGAATCAGTCACTCCATCACTTGAAAATTCGATCTCGGCCTTCGCGCCATTCTTCACTTTGGCTCCGTGATTCCTCTCTAGCGCTCTTTTGGTCCAGTGCTTTAATGGCCCTAGCTCCGCACTCAAATTACTCTCGCATCCGGTGAGAGAAAAGCCCTTTGAGCCAGCCCGCCAATGGGTGGGCCTAGAATTACGGCATGGCTGAAAATTCTGATCGCATCTATCGTCGGGCTCGAGCACTTGCTACCCCGCTGCTTCGGATTGAAGCTGCGATCTTGATCGCGCTCGCCTTCTACCTTGCGAGTGCCGCAACCTTTAAGAAGGTAACTCATCCAGGTGCACTGGGTGGCGAGATCGCCTTCGCAATTTTCGGGGCGGCTGGTCTCTTCCTCTGCTCGATCTCCTACTCCCGCGGAACGTCGTGGGGGCGATCCCCTGCCGTTCTGGCGAACCTCATCGCCCTTGGTGTCTCCTACTTTATGTTTGGCAGCCACCTCTATATCAGTGCAATCCCGCTCCTGCTTCTCGCCTCAGCAACTCTCTTCGCAACCCTCCTTGGGTACCGCCCGGCCATCGAGAGTTAGGGCTCAAGTCGCGCAGGTCACACCCCTTCTGAGGATATTCCCACCTTCTGCTTTCGGAGCGCCCATCTTTTTTGATTAGACTTCGCTAGAAGTACTTGAAATACGAAGAATTGCTCGAAAAAGTTCACCAGCAACTCTCAAAGAATCGGAGCGCCAGTGTCGGCATCAGGGTCACATACTCCTGAGAACCATTTCGGTGGATCATTTGGTCCCAATGAATGGCTCGTCGATGAGATGTACGAAAATTTTCTCCGAGATCCCAACTCGGTTGACGCGGCCTGGCACGAATTCTTCGCCGATTATGTGAAGCCTTCTGGTAATTCCAACTCGGGAATTAATGGCTCAAAATCGCCAACCCTTCCGCCTCTTGCCTCTGCGCCTAAGGGTGGAACACCACCGCTTCCAAAATCTGAGCAAGCTGTTGCATCACAACCTGTTGCATCACAACCGAATCCACCAGCAACCACCACAACGAGTCAGGCAACTATCTCCGTGAACACACCAGTGAATCCGCCAGCCAATCCTCCAGTGAATCCGACTCCGGCAACTACGCCATCTGCCGCACTCGATCCAGCGAAGGCGCCAGTTTCAACTCCCGCGGATCCAGTTGTAAAGCCGATTCCCACACTCGTAACACCAAGTGCTGCATCAGTAGAACCAATTCGCGGAGTTGCCGCGCGCGTTGTGCAGAGCATGGAAGCTTCATTAGCAGTTCCAACTGCGACATCTGTTCGCGCAATCCCTGCAAAGTTGATGATCGATAACCGCACCGTTATTAATAACCACCTCAAGCGTGGACGTGGTGGCAAGGTTTCATTTACTCACATCATCGGTTATGCCATGGTGAAGGCGCTACGTCAGATGCCAGAGATGAATGCGTTCTATACCGAACTCGATGGAAAGCCAGCGATCGGTCGTCCAGAACATATCAACATCGGTATCGCTATCGACTTGGCAAAGCCTGATGGTTCACGTCAACTTCTCGTGCCATCGATCAAGGGTTGCGAGAGCCTAGATTTTGGTCAGTTCTGGGCCTCTTATGAAGAGACAGTACGCAAGGCTCGCACTGGCTCACTCACTGTTGAAGATTTTGCTGGCACAACAGTCTCACTCACAAACCCAGGAACTATCGGAACAGTCCACTCTGTACCTCGTCTCGTCCAAGGACAGGGACTCATTCTCGGTGTTGGTGCGATGGATTACCCAGCAGAGTTCCAGGGAGCTAATGAAGAGACCCTCTCAAACTTAGCGATTAGCAAGGTCATCACACTCACAAGCACCTATGACCACCGCATCATCCAAGGTGCACAATCTGGAGACTTCTTAAGCCGCCTCCATGGCATTCTGCTCGGAGCCGATGGCTTCTACGACGAGATCTTTGCTGCACTTCGTATTCCATATGTACCTATTCGCTGGGTACAGGATATGCAGTTCTCGAAGGATGATCAGATCTCTAAGACTGCTCGTGTTCAGCAACTCATTGAGGCCTATCGTAAATCTGGCCACTTAATGGCAGATATCGATCCCCTTCGCTACGAGCAGCGCCAACACGTTGACCTCGATGTCGTGACACATGGACTCTCACTCTGGGATCTCGATCGCGAATTTGCAACAGGTGGCTTCGGTGGCAAGCCATTTATGAAACTCCGTCGCATTCTCGGAATTCTGCGCGACTCATATTGCCGTCATATCGGCATCGAATATATGTATATCGAAAATCCAGAAGAGCGTCGCTGGATTCAAGAGCGAGTAGAAATTGGTGCACCTGTCACCGAGCGCGATGAACAGCTGCGCATCCTTCGCAAGCTCAATAGCGCAGAGGCCTTTGAATCATTCCTCCAGACAAAGTATGTCGGCCAGAAGCGCTTCTCACTTGAAGGCGGCGAATCCCTTATTCCAATGCTCGATGCGATCATCTCTGGCGCTGCCGAAGATTCACTCGATGAGGTATGCATCGGTATGCCACACCGTGGTCGTCTCAACGTCCTTGCGAATATTGGTGGCAAGTCATACGGACAGATCTTCCAAGAGTTTGAGGGCCACTACGCCGATAATGAAGTTCATGGCACCGGCGATGTGAAGTACCACCTCGGCACCGAAGGAACTTTCACCGCACCATCTGGCGCCACTACTAAGGTCTACTTAGCAGCGAACCCATCTCACCTCGAAGCTGTAAACCCAGTACTCGAAGGCATCGTTCGCGCAAAGCAAGATATTAAGAACATTAAAGATGAGTACGCCACTCTCCCAATTTTGGTTCATGGTGACGCCGCCTTTGCTGGTCAAGGAATCGTCTCTGAAGTTCTCAGCATGTCCCAGCTCTCTGGTTATCGCACCGGTGGAACTATCCATATCGTTGTGAATAATCAGATCGGCTTCACGACATCGCCATGGGCTGCTCGCTCTTCGACATACAGCACAGATATTGCCAAGATGATTCAGGCGCCGGTCTTCCACGTCAATGGTGATGACCCAGAGTCTGTCGTTCGTGTTTCAAAGTTGGCTTACGACTATCGCAAGGCATTTAATAAAGATGTCATCATCGATCTCGTCTGCTACCGCCGTCGTGGCCATAATGAAGGTGATGAGCCAAGCTACACACAGCCAATGATGTACAAGCTCATCGAAGCTAAGCGCAGCACTCGTAAGCTCTACACCGAGGCGCTCATCGGCCGTGGTGATATCACCGTTGACGAGGCTGAAGAAGTATTGCGTGACTATCAGGCTCAGCTAGAGGCGGTCTTTAACTCGGTTCACAATGTTGAACCAGCCCACTCAGATAACTTTGTCATCCCAGAGGCTGCTGAACCTGCGACTGTTAATACGGCAGTTGATGAAGCAACACTTCGCAAGATTGCAGCGACCCAAGTTGCTGCGCCTGAAGGATTCACCGTTCACCCACGTCTTGCGCCTCAACTTGCTAAACGCACCGAGATGCTCGATGAGGGAACGGTCGACTGGGCTACTGGTGAGATGTTTGCAATGGGATCGCTACTCTTGGAAGGCCACCCTGTACGTCTTGCCGGTCAAGATGTCGGACGCGGAACATTCTCGCAGCGCCATGCCATTGTTCTCAATCAAAACGATGGATCATTCTGGACTCCACTCCGCGAACTCGTTCGCGATACCGATAATCAATTCTTCGTCTTCAACTCACTCCTCTCTGAATATGCAGCGATGGGCTTTGAGTATGGCTACTCCGTTGTTCGCGATGATGCGCTCGTGATGTGGGAAGCACAATTTGGTGACTTTGCCAATGGTGCGCAGACCATCATCGATGAGTTCATCTCATCCGCACTTCAGAAGTGGGGCGAGCGCTCCTCTGTCGTCCTCCTCTTGCCTCACGGTTATGAAGGCCAAGGACCAGATCACTCATCTGCTCGTATCGAGCGTTATCTCGCACTCTGTGCCGAGCAGAATATGACAGTTGCTCAACCTTCCAGCCCAGCGAATTACTTCCACTTGCTACGTTGGCATGCGAAGAATCCTGCACGCCGCCCACTCATCGTCTTTGAACCAAAGTCGATGCTTCGCTTGAAGGCCGCTGGATCGGGGCTCGCAGATTTCACCAATGGCCACTTCCAGAAAGTGATCTCTGATCCAACTGTTCAGAACGCCACACGCGTCATCTTTACATCAGGCAAGGTCTATTGGGATCTCGTTGCAGAACGCGCAAAGCGCGGTGAGAACTCCACTGCGATCATTCGTGTTGAACAGCTCTATCCACTCCCAGTTGCTGAGATCGTTGCCGAGGCTGCCAAGCATCCAAACGCGAATCTTCTCTGGGTTCAAGATGAGCCAGCGAACCAAGGTCCATGGCCATTTGTTGCACTCAATACTCTTGAAGCACTTGGTGGTCGTGCGTTGCGCAGAGTCTCTCGTCGTGCAACGGCTTCACCTGCTACTGGTAGCCATCATCTCCATGAAGAGGAGCAGAAGGCGCTCCTCGAAGAGGCATTCACTCGGTAGTACTCGTACGGCCTCTCCTGCGATGTGATCTCCGTCGATGTGGTGCCCTTCGATATCGCAGCAAGTAAATACCAACCATCTCCTGTGGCGAGATCGTGAGGTAGTGGCGAGAATCTGTTGAGCTCTCTGGATTATCACCCTCTACCCAGAGGCCAGTATCGAGAACTTTGATGAGACGCTTTACCGTGAGTAGCCCGGGCTCTGCCGATCTACGGACCAGAACGAACTTCCCTAGCGCTGCGCCAATCTCTTCGGCCTTTACTCCATCTGGAAAATATCGAAAGAGCGCCCGATCGCCCTCATAGAGCGCTGGCTCCATAGATCGACCCGTGACGGTTATTTTCAGGATGCGCACGCCTAGAAGTCTAGATGTACGCTATCTCCCATGACACTGACAACTCTTATCTCAGATATTTTCTCATCAGCAGTAACAGCTTCAGCTCACTGCGATCTCCCATGCGGAATCTACGATCCATCTCAGGCAAAGATCGAGGCACAATCTGTGAAGGCAGCAATGGAGAAGTACGCAGCTTCATCAGATGCAGATTTCAAGGCGCGTGCAGTAGCAGTCAAGGAAGAGCGTTCCGAGATGGTGAAGCACCACCTCTGGGTTCTCTGGACTGATTACTTCAAGGCTCCTCACTTCGAGGCATACCCACAGCTCCACGTACTCTTCAATGAGGCGACAAAGCTCGCTGGTGCTGGCGGAACTAAGGGAACAAATGATGTTGCCGTTGCCGACAAGCTCCTCGCAAAGATCGAAGAGATTTCAGAGATCTTCTGGGCTACCAAGAAGGCTTAACTTTTAAATCGGCTCCGGCCGAATAATTAACAAAAGCCCAATCACGCGGAGACGATCCGCTCGGCTGCAATACGAGCCATAAAAGAAAGTCGATCTATCAATCGCCGCTGCACATGTGCAGTGGCGATTGTTCTATTTAAGTGGGTAATCGCCGCTTCAAAGATCAGCAGATCATCCTGCACCTCAATAACGCGCACATGGGCGCGCGCCTCTTCACCGACTGAGATTGATGTCGCCATCTCGAGAGCGATCGCGACAGTAAAAGATGTCTCTCCCGGTGCAAAGTACTCGGCGAGAGCTGCACTGCATGCGCTCTCTACTAAAGCTTGAGCGCTGCTACTTGAGAGGACAGGAAGATCATTCGTCCCAGATGCAACAGAGGTGTCGGCAGCGCGCACGATCATCGTGGACATGCCCACAATTCCCAGCAGCTCTTCCGAATTCATGAAATTAACTTAGCGCACGAGTAGAGCTAGAAACCTTCGCGAAACTCCTGTGTATGTGAAATTTCAATAGTTGTTTGGCCATCAATTGTGATGGTGGTCTGGCTAAAAGTTTGGGTAAAGGTGCCAACTCCGAATTCAGAACCAAGTAATTGCTCGGCCTGCATCTGCGCCGCGAGCGCCTCAGTCTGAGCGAGAAGTTGGGCATGCAATCTCTCTGGTGCGACCTCTTGGCAGGCTCCGCCAAGGAGGGATTTGAGGAGGGCGACGTTCTGTTGATGGGCCACCATCGTGCTACTGCATGGTGGGCACTGCTCGCAATGCTGAACAAGCGCCACCTCAAGGCTTGGGTCATTGAGCTCGTGGTCGATCGAGAGCAAGATGGCATGGAAGATCTCTTCACACGAGTGTTGGTGGTTTCCGCCGTTATTCACGAGCGCCCCCCTTCCCCGCTACTCCAGCATTTTCAGCCTTCTCACTCTTCTCATTCTGGGGTGAGATTCCACGAGAGCGTGCGTAATCAGCGAGAGATTCACGGAGCAACTTACGACCCCGATGGAGGCGAGACATCACAGTTCCACTTGGAATTCCTACGATCTCGGCGATCTCTTTATAGGAGTAACCCTCAACATCGGCGTAGTAAACGACCATTCGAAAATCTTCGGGAATCGCGGCGAGCGCTTCCTTTACATCGCCATCAGGAAGGTTTTCGAGCACTTCATCTTCGGCGGATTTTCCTTGATCGCTGGTATGTGATGCCGCTTCGTAGATCTGCCAATCCTCGACTTCACCATCAGAGATCTGTGGTCGGCGTTGACCTTTTCGATAGGTATTAATAAAAGTTGTTGTGAGAATGCGATAGAGCCAGGCTTTGAGATTGGTGCCTGGTTCAAATTGATGAAAAGAGTTAAATGCCTTTGCAAAGGTATCTTGAACAAGATCTTCCGCATCTTGTTGGTTCTTTGTGTAGCGAAGCGCTGCGCCATAGAGAGCATTTGCAAAGATCAGTGCATCTCTCTCAAAGCGCTCTTTTCGAGCACGTGGAGTCTCAGTCGCCCGGTCGATCGCCAAACCATCGGCGGTCGCTGCGCTCTTCTGCAACTCAAGCTCGGTGCTCATAGGAAATAAGGCTACTGCCATACTCTGAGAACGCGCTGAGGGATGGATCTATTCCCGCATGCGTGAAGATTAACCCGCAAGCGCATCGGCTAAATGGACGACTAGAAGAGAGTCTCGGGCTCACCCAGCTCGATGGGGGTGATCAACTCAGGTCCAGTATTGCGGATCGAGTTAACGAGATCTGCGACCGGACGAGCAATGAGGCCGAGATCAGGCTGTGGGATCTCCATCAAAGCACGGATCTCATTCACATCAGTGAATGAACGATCGAGCCAACGATCCCATCGATCCTGCGGAAGAAATGTTGGCATCCGAGAGTGGACGGTCGCTAAGAAGCCAACTGCTGGTCGCGTAATAATTGCAGCGCTATCAACAACTCGCCCATCTGGTGCAACCCAACGATCCCAGATTCCAGCGAATGCCAAGGATCTTCGTTTCGTCTCCCACTCTTCATGTGAGATATAGAAAGGTTGTTTTGGTTTATAGGGACCCATCTCTGTAGCCCATTCGTAATAGCCATCAGCCGGGATCAAACAACGTCGATTGCGAAAGGCGTTTTTAAAGGTTGGTTTACTATCGACGCTCTCACTTCGGGCATTAATCGCTTGCGATTGTGAACGGAGCGCTGATGGCGCATCTTTGCTCCACGGCGCGATGATTCCCCATGAGGCGGTGGCAAGAGTTCGTTGGTTTCCGCTCTCGCTACTTCCGCTCTCGCTTTTAACGATATATATCTCGCGCGTAGGAGCAATATTCCAATCGGCGGGAAGGATGGGAAGTTGGGTCGAACCAGAATGGATCTCAAACTCTGCGAGTAACTCCTCAGGGAGCTTAGAGAGCGCATATCGACCGCACATGAGTGAGAGAGTAGCGGCTCACTGTAGGATTCACACATGACGCAACTCTGGCCCGCCCCACACCGGGGAAATACTCCAGTACATGCGCGCATCACAATTCCAGGATCAAAGTCCGTCACTAATCGGGCGCTGATCTTGGCAGCACTTGCCCAATCTCCTTCACTGCTCCGCAAGCCTCTGCACTCACGCGACTCAGCCTTAATGATCGCTGGCCTCAAGGCGATTGGCGTGGGAATTGATGAAGCACTAAATGGTGATCTCACCGTAACACCAGGCAAGCTCTACGGCCCCGCCCACGTCGATGTTGGTAACGCTGGAACAGTAATGCGCTTTCTTCCGCCAGTTGCGGCAATGGCTAATGGCCTCATCCACTTTGATGGCGATCCACGTTCCCATGAGCGACCACTCGGCCCGGTTATTGCTGCTTTAGAGTCCCTTGGCGTATCGATTGAACATGGCTCTCGCTACTCACTTCCTCTCACTATTAATGCGAACGGACAGTTGCGTGGCGGTGTCGTTGATGTTGATGCTTCATCATCAAGTCAATTTATTTCAGCGCTCTTACTTGTTGCACCAGCGACGAAAGAGGGAATCACGGTCCGCCATACTGGTTCGACACTTCCATCAATGCCACATATCGAGATGACAGTTCAGATGCTCCGTGAAGTTGGAGTCACTGTTGATGTCATTAATGGCGTGGAATGGCGCGTTGCACCGACTCTGATGCAGGGTCGCGAAATTACGATTGAACCAGATCTCTCCAACGCTGCACCTTTTATGGGGGCTGCGATGATCTGTGGTGGTTCAGTCACTATTACTGATTGGCCGAAGCAAACCACTCAACCAGGTGATG
>Ga0214204_1000087_pt1 | contig 18469 bp, 17 predicted proteins | sample TroBogEpilimnion_39_FD_153042 | JGI IMG/M metagenome (GOLD analysis project Ga0214204, IMG submission 153042) | Freshwater microbial communities from Trout Bog Lake, WI - 23JUN2009 epilimnion | ecosystem: Environmental > Aquatic > Freshwater > Lake > Epilimnion/Euphotic zone | place: Trout Bog...
TTAGTCAGTTGTCAATGTGAAGGCATTGGAAACGGTTCAGCAGAGGCAGAAGACATGAGTGAAAAAGTAGTGAAGGAGGGTTCAGCCAATGCGGATCTGAAGGCGGATGTCCAGAATGATCAGCAGCAGTCAGATGATCAGCAGGCAGATTGTGGCAAAAGGGTCCGACAACGAGGGTCCCGCCGAAAAAAAAAACTGTTGCGGCTTCCGTTTATACCCTTGAAGGATTTGAAACCCTACTTGAAATTGAATTGAAATAAATCATGTGTAAAAATATTTGTTTCATTTCTTTGGAGGGAGAGGGGGGGATTAGAGAGAGAGAGAGAGATGGGGGTAAATTGTTTTTGTTAGGTCAGTTGTGAATGTGAAGCTGAGCTAAATCATGTGTCATCACGACGAGAAGGATGGGTGGTTTGTAGTTTGGGTGTTTTTGTTAATTTTGCTAGGCATCTTTTTTACCGCGGCTGTGTGCTATCTTTGGTTACTCTTTTTATGGTATCTCTATAGTTTGGCATGAATTTCGCAACGTGGCGTAATTGTCAACTATTGCGCAATGATATTGATGACGCAACGTGGTGGGGTCGAGACACGCGCGAGGTGCGGGGGGGAGGAGGAGGAATTATGTGTGCGCGCTGCGGGGGGTAGTCTTTTCAGTCCGAGTTGAGCGCTCAGGCCAGCCGGCTAGCCATGGAGGAACGCAATTGGGGAAGTTTTGAAACCCTCCATCTGGACTGGGAGATTTTTCATGTGGTCCGGCAGATGCAAAGTTTGTCTGAGCGAGAGAGGTGGTGTGGCGTGACTCGACCGTGTTTGGATCTGATTGTGAGACATCTTAGCTTTCCTCAAAGCAAACATCGTGTCTACCCTCTTTTGAGTCGGTACCTCCAAGTCGTTTTCGGTTTCGACGTTTTCGAGCACGACGCGGAGTTCAACATTGTCATCTTGAAGTGGATGTTTTTGTTGGATCGGTTGGCGTCTGAATCTCAGCCCATCTCGTTTCCCGTCGCCAACCACCTTCTCTACGGAGACGATCAGTGGCTTCCGGGTCGTGAGCAACGGAAATGTCTCCTTCCTCCTTGGGAACTTCTTCCTCGCGACTTTTTGTTTGACCACGATATTCCTCTCGGGTCGTTGGACGTGGAGTTTCGCGTGAAGGAAATTGAATCCTTTTTGGAATCTTTTGTCAAGGACGAGATTGAGGACGAGAGATTCGACTTTTTGCCCTTGCTTTTGGGTTGGATTCTTTGTCCCAATACTCGGGGTTGGCACGATTACGAGTGGGGGGCACCTCATCCCGACAGCGGGGAGGCTCGAACGGCTCGTCTTTGGCAGGTGTTGGTGCATTTGCAAAAGATTGTTCATCGCAACCGTGTTCCTTCTTCGGGATGCGCGGCCGACGACTCTTTGGAGATTATCAAATGGGCCTCTAGCCTCCACGATCTCACGAGTTCACATTGGGATCGCGGTTCCGAGAGTTGGTTCGAATTTCTCGGTGTGCCTCAGATCTGAAAGAGAAGAAAAAAATGTGCATCAGACATACTTATTTTTGTCACAGTTGTCGTCATTGTTTTGAAATTCCGAAATTGAGTTCGTTTTGTCTCAAGTTTGACAAATTCACTCACAAGTATCTTTGTTGTTACGTTCAGCGAGCCAACATTGTGGTGGAGCGGTTGTGTTTCGACGACAATTGTTTGCGCCGGACCGAGGAGGGAGCGCTCGTCGGAGTGGGCGGTTCTCCTTTGGGCGGGGGAAGGTGCTGCGACGATTGCCAAGCCAAGTGGTGCCGGGTGGAAACTTTGTGCATGCCTTGCGTGAGTTGCTGGCGGAAAGATTCCGTTGTCTTGCACACTCGCAGTTTGGGTTACTTTCGTCCTCACCGTCGCGTCGTTCAATCTGACCTTCCGTTTCTGTCTAGCGCGCCCACTTGCGCTTTGAGGAAGGGGAGCAGATTCTGCTCTCCTGGCTTGGCGTCGGCGCTTGCTGCAAACATTGAAATAGAGAGGGAGAAGAAGGTGTCTTTTGCAGTTTCTTCTGAAACGTCTCAGTAGCAGCAACCATCATCATGTCGTTTTTGAATCCTCAGGAGGAGGTGGTGAATCCTCAGGGAGGAATCAGGTTTCGTGCTCCTCCTCCTGACGCGGACCCCTGGAATGGGTTTGCCGATTGGAAAGATTATGACGAGTTCGCTTGGGAGGTTATGAAAAGAGTGGTCAAAAGTGTCTTTGACGTGGAGACGGCGGGACGTCTGGATCTTGTTCGAGACGCCTATCGCATGTCCTATCGGATCATGAAAATGCAAAGCGAGTTTCCTCTGGGCGAAGATGCGTTGAATGTCCTCCGGGAAGAGATGTATTTCAGGACGCAAGAATTGCGTGAATCTGACGATCGTGGTCTCGGTATCGACCATTCCGTGGACATTTCGGACGACGAAGTGAAAAAGGCGGATTGCCAAGTGGATCACGATCGCTTCGCCCTCTTGGCCGAGTGGCGATCTCTCGAGAAATTTGTCTCTGCCAAAGAGGATCTGGTGAGGATGATTCAAAAGGTTTACGACGACGCGTATCAGCGCTTGGAGTCGGACGAATTGGACGAGGACTTTGTCTTGTTTGAATTCAGGCGAATGTTGGTTCGTCAGAAGGCCGAAATCCTGGCCGCTCGGCGTTACTTGGACATGTCGCCATCGTCATCGACTCTGCCTCCGTCGCAGCCGCAGGAGTGATCCTTTTTCGTCAGTCTTGTGTCAGACGTTCTCGCCATCACACGCACGTGGTGAAAATTGTCAACTGCAACAACGATGGACGATGGACAGGAGCAGGAGATGGCCGTCGGGAGGCTGGAACGCGGGAAGAGGAAGTTGCAGCGTGTCATGAACAAGTCTGTTCGTCGATGGATGATTGTCATTTACAAACAGGCTTTGGTCTTGATTCGTCAAGCTTTCAAGATGGTGACCGATCTGGAAAAAAATGGGGGAGATGTTGTCGGCAACAGCGACAACAGTGTTATACGAGACTTGATTGAAAAAACCAGAAATTGGCTCGTCCAACAGATGGGAAAAAAATTTCCTTCGCTTTCCGCCGATCCGCCGCCGCCGCCGGTCGTCGGCCGCAGAGGAAGAGGAAAGAAGGTTCGTTCGTCTTCTTCCGCGGTCGTCGCGGCGGCCGACACGTCGTCTTCTTCTTCTCCTCCTCCGTCTCCCCCTCAGTAATTGTTCTCTCCTCAGTTTGAAATGAGCGCTCAAAGCGACTGGAACCACTTGGTGGTTGATTTGCGAAATAACATCTTCAAGTTGGTCTTTTTCGCCTTTGATTGTTCCAAGTCAGCAGCCGATGACGTCCTTCCGTCAGCCTCCGGAAATGTGGAAACATCTCGCAGCGGCAGCAGCAGCGGCGGCAGCAGCAGCAGCGATTCTTCCGTTCGCCGACGACAAAAGAAGAAGAAGAAGAAGACGAAGTTGTCGCTCCGCAAACAGGTGAAGCGGGTTCCGCCGCCGCCGCCGCCGCCGCCGCCATCCAAGTCTCGACGTTTGTCGCCGTCCGTCAAGAGGAAGAAATCTGCCGCGTCGCCTCCCCCGGTCGAGGATGCCGGAGCCGTTCGTCGTCTTGTTGAAGATGCCAATTTTCAAAATATGTTGTATTGATGATATTATGCTGAAAAAAAAATAATAACGAAACATGTTGCACACCATCTGGTTGTTTTTTATTTTCGGGTGGGCGGGTTGCGCGCAAGCGCACGGCGGGGAACGGGGAACGTTTCGGCCGTCGCGGTCGTCAGTTGTTGGACCATGTCGCTCCGAGTCGGAACGTTGGTTGCAGCTGGCGGCCGCGGCGGCCGAAAGTCAAAGAAAAAGAAAGCACGTGATGGGGAGGGGAGGGGGAAAGAGGAGGCGGAAAAGCAATTGGTTGAGCTCATGAGTTGGGTCACTGATCGAATTGATCAGGCGGGTCGCGTCCCTCGTTTGAGCGATGTCGTGGAGCAGGCGGGAAAGGGATTTGGATTTCGCGGGTTGAGTCGTCGCGCCATTTCGGCGGCTCTCAGGCGACACCCCTATTATCACTTGAGTTCTCACCAGGTGAAGGGTCCTCGTCGTCTCGGTCGTCACCGACCCATCGTTTGCAATCAGTTGGGGGTTTTGCACGCAGACATTGCGTTCTATTCTAAGCGAAGAGAGTTTGAGACGCCCAAGACTTTTCAGTCTGGTTTTCTGATTGCCAAAGATGTGTTGTCCCGTTTCGTTTACTTTGTCATCTTGAGGGGAAATCGAACGGCTAAGGAAATGGAGCGGGCCTTTCGTGTTTTGCTGCAGCAACACGAGGAAGCGTTTGGTTCCGACGGTCACAAGATTGTCAGCATTTCCTTTGACAAAGAGCCCAGCGTCATGTCGCATCGAGTGCAGTCGTTTTTTCGCGACCACTTTATTTCCTTTCACGGTTTTGAAATGAGCGACAGCAAATCTAAAATGGCCGAAAACGTGATTCGGCTTTTGAGAACTACTCTGGCTCGATTGATGGCTGCCAAGCCGCCTTCCGAAAGAAAGTGGTGGCATCACATTGGCGAGGGGATCGCCTCTCTGAATTCTCTTCCGATCGAGATTGACGGACAGCGCTTTCACCGATGGACTCCGGCTGACGTCAACAAGCGCACCCTCTCGTCCTTTCTCCGGGTCCTTCACCGAAAGGTCCCGGTCTTTTATTTCGCTCAGTTTGAAATTGCACCTCAACTGGTCAAGTTCAAATATTCCGTGGGCAGCGTGGTCAGACCGAAGCTGTTGGCGACCTCGTCGGCTCTCATCGGCACCAAGAGATCTGAGGAAAACTTGAAGAAAGATCGGTTTCGAATTGAAGAACTCGTTCCGTACGTGGCTCGAAATTATTCTGTCGGTCGGGCTTATCGCTGCGTCAATTTGCGTACTCGCCAATCGGAAGTGTTTGACGAGTGGGATTTGGCTGTCAGCAATTGAACATGTCGTCGTCGTCGTCGTTGTCGCCAAATTTCGCCATCCCCTTCCGAACTTTTCTTCCCGCCGAATCGTCCACTTTTGAGGTGCCCGTTCCTCTGCGATATTTGGACGGCCGGAAATTTCATTTCGAACATTTGTCGCTCAATCCCCAGCTTTTGAATAGGGCAGCGGCCGGCTACGGGGTGGAAGCCGAAGAAGAAGGACTGGTGTTTTACAGGTCCGACGTTCGATTGGTTTGCGATTATGTCGGCGATAAGAAAAACTTTTTCCCCTCGAGTTTCAAGCCGTCCTCGACCGCCACGACGGCCCGCAATTTCGTGCAGGAATTCAACGCCTTCTTTGAAAGCGAAAAACCCGATTTCATGAAAAGGTGTCCTCTCTTTTTCGACTGGACCGACTTGCGCATCGACGATTCCTCGACCGACTACGCCGTGGCGGCGGCCAAAGGTTACGACGCCGTTTGGTTCAACGAGACCTTTTCGTTGGAAGAGCACGGGAACGGTCTGCCCGATTCTCTCGAGACCATGCGCGGCATCAATCATCTCCAATACCCCGAAAACGGGGCGTTCAGCGTGGCCCAAATGAACGAAGAAAAATTTAGGGTTCGCTTGTTTGTGGCTCCTTTTGTCAAGGTGACCTTTTCCGTGCTCGGTCCTTTGCAAGACTTGGGTTTCACGGCCTCCCAATTTGGAGAGCAGAGCGCTAAACGCCAAATTACCATCGTCAACTCTGAAGCGTTTTACACCGAATTCACGGCTCTCGCGGCTCCCAAAGTTGAGCTGACTTCTGCCGTCTGCACGGTCAACCTCTATCCCGCCGAGACGTCGGCCAATTCCTTTTCTCGGACCTTGGAAATTTCGGCTAAAGATTTCAAAAACAACGCAACGCTCGCTACTCTGCTCAACGCGAAAATTCAAGAGTGCGCCGAGGAGCTCAACGTCAACTTTTCGCTGAAATACGACGAAGGGGAAAAGAAGTTTCTCTTTTCCTTTCCTTCCAGCACAGATCACATCGTTTTGTCGTTGTTTTTGCAAAAGCCCGAATTGCCTTTGCGAATGGGTTACTTTCACACTAACCTCATTCAAAAAGAGTCCGAGGCTCGGGAAATGAAGGACGGCGGCGGCGGCGTCGCCAGCGAAACCGAAGCCTTCAACAAATGCAAGGCGTTGGTTTACGACACCGGCATGGTTCTGTGCACTTTGGATCAGATGAGTTCCAACACGACCTGCGGAGTCCTGGACGTTTGTCTGGCTTCGCTGTTTCCTCGCAAGAGCGGCGTCATGAAGATGGCCAAGTACTTGTCGTGTCCGCCTCCCGGGGTTGTCTTGACGTCGTTCTCGGGATCGTCGGCCATGGTGCCTTTCACATTTCGACTCTTGCGAATTTACGACAATCAAGAAATTGGCAAATTTGCCTGGAAGGAGGGGGCGTTTGTCGACGGCGTGTTGATGGGAATTCGGGACCCATCGTTTCGTTAATTTTCATTTTCGTCCAACAGAGGGCAGCTCTCGCAGGGTCCTTTTTGATTTCCGTTCCCTTTCGTTTTTGAGTCAGTATGTCGTTGACCTCGGTCGAGGACGGTGGGGAATGAATTATTCCTCTCAGCAGCGCAAACCTCCGCTAGTTCGATATTCCGCCCAGAATCGGGCCGTTCTGTTGTCTTCTTCCATGCCTCGAGCCAGAAGGGCGAGAGCGACGTCGAGACCTGGGCGAAGAAGATCTGTCGCGACTGCCAGGAAGGTGAGAATTGTCAAGGGTCGCGTGGTGCTCAATAAGGTCAGCGGACATCCGGGAACTCATCGTTTCGGTGCCGGCCAGCTGATTCGTTTCGTGCCTCTCAACAAGGTCAAGCTCGCGGCCAAGCGAATTTTGGGGTCGTCGTCGGGTCGTCGCCTTCGAGGAGTGAGTCGTCGTCGTCGCGGTCGTCGCGGTGGGCGTCGTCGTCGGCGAAAGACCAAGAAGCGGTCGAAAAGGAAGAAGGTAGCCGGCGGCAGTCGTCGTCGTCGTCGTCGTCGAGTTCGAAAGGCGTAGAGAGGAGACGATGGCACCTCCCAGTCGAAAAAGGGCCAGGGGGAACGGCAGCGGCGGTGGCGGCGGGGGAGCGTCGGACAGGCATTTGCCTTGGCTCAACGTTCGCAACCAAGATGTCTTGAGCACCGATTACGTTGAAATCGATCCCATCAACAAGGCCGATTTGGACGGAGAGAAGGCTCCTTCTCAGGTCGACTTTGAGTATTCAGCCACCAAGCCGGTTCTGTTTGGTCCCATGACTAAATTTGCCGTCAAGGGTTGTTTCTACGTCAAGAAAGATGCCGCGAGCGATTGGAAGGAGGCCGAGGCTGCGGACATTGCCGACGTTGTGCTGCAATACAATTGGTTCGAAATGCTCATCAAATCGGTGGACGTGTTTCACAACAACCAGCGCATCACCAGCTCCAACGAGCAGAGATTCATCTCGGCCTATCTGAACACGATGCTCTACGCGTACATGGATCCGGACACCAAAAAATTTCTTTGCCCGCAAGCGGCTCATCCGGCCAATTGCCTTCCGAAGGAGAAAAATAAGTGGAGCACGGCCTCCCAATCTTGGAAAGACTACGCCGCTCACGTTTTCAAGGGAGCCTCCTTCTACTTTGATTTTTTCCCCATGTTTCAATTTCCCTTCTATCTCGGCAGCAACTTTGTGAACGATCCCAACGTTCCCAGGCTCCTCCCGCTGGATCGTCTGGGCAAAATGCACGTTCGTTTCACCTTTTTCGACAAGCAAGATCACATTTTTCGAAAACCCGGCGCGGGAGTCGCCGCCGCCAACAAGATGTACCGGTTCGCCTTTGAGGAATTCAAAATGTGTCTGGAGGAAGTTCGGCTTTCTCCCGCGTTGGAGAGACAGCTGGCGACCAAATCCAGGATGGAATTTCCCGGGGTCACTCGCCTGCAACTGGTCGACACCGTGCCCGACGCGTCGCCCACTCACAAGATTGTGTTTCAAGACATTTATCTTCCCGAGGCCATTTTGATCTTTTGCCTCGACAAACAAGTGTCCTCGGGCACTTTTAATTTTGGCACCGCCACCGATCAAAACGTTTTCAAGGATCATCGCATTCGCTATCTGGACTTTAGCTTTGACAACAAAAAATTTTGTCTCAAGGAGCCCAATTTTGGAAAATTTCGAGAAGATCGTTTGGTTCTCAAGCAGCTAGCCGATTATCTCATGTTTCCCATGTTTGGAATCTATCCCGATCCGGCAAAGCTCAATCTAAGCGCCATTCAAGATGGCGGAGCCCAGTCGCCCTTCCCGCACGTTTACGTTCCTCTGTGCGGCAATTTTGCCAAAAAGGAACGTCTCGTGCCCGCCACCGACGACGGTTCGTGCATTTCCCGCAAGAGCGATTTGGAAATTGCCATTCAATTTGAATTGGCCAATTCTCAACCCAGCGCCGTTTACGTCTGCTACGCCATCTACACCGACGTGGGCAACATTTTGGATGTCAAAAGTCAATATTTTTCGTCTCCCTATCTGAGATACATGTAAATTTTTTCGGGCGTGCGCTCAATAAAATGTGCATCTGTTTCTCTCTTTTAGTCTAGTTTCAACATGTGTCTGGTAAAGACTGCTATTTGTTTCAAATGCAATAACGCTTTTCTCGTGCCGGAAAGAAAAACTTGGAAATTGAGAAGCTGTCAAAATCCATCTTGTCTGAGACGGACTCGGTCAGGAGCTGCAGCCCATTCTCTACTCTCTAGCCCGTGCAGCTCTCTCTGCGATTCTGAACCCTGCGGAAATGTTCTCTTTTATACTCATATCCCTTGTAATGCATGTTGTTTAATTAAAACACAGGAATGAATGCTGAATCATTTATTGTAAAAAAGAAATGAAAAAAAAATAAAACAAAGGTTTCTCCACCAAAAAAAAATGTGTTTTTTTATTTTTAAACTTAATACTAAAGATAGGTTTGGCTTAAATCTAAAACAAGACGTAGAAAAAAAGTAAGAGAAAGGAAAAAAAGGGGGGTGCTTGCGCGCGCGCTACTAATAAGCTAAGTAAAAAAAGGTGTTGAAAGAGGTGAAAAAAAATCATGATAAATGAAAAAAATGGGGAAAAAAAACATTTTTCGCTCGCTCTCTCTCTCTCTCGTCATTTCCTTTTCCGGGTCGGGTCGGGGGGGTCAGGCAGATTGCGCGTGGCGACTCAGCGAGGGATGGCGATGCATTCGCGAGCCCACGTCATGATGGTCTTTGGGTTGTCCACGTCTCGGTCCAGCTGAACGCAGCACCCCTTCGAGGGGACGAAGCCTTCGGCGTCGGGCGTGATGGTCGGACCAGTGTAGGGCGGTCTTTTGGTCGCTTGAAATTGGGGCAATTTCCTGATGGCTTCCGGCTTGCTCATCCTTTTGAAAAAGATGTACAGGCTATTTTGGAAGTAGGAAATTTCCACCACAATCTTGAAGCAATCATTTTTGCTCACCGTCTTGCAAAACAGGGTGCCTTCGTCGTATTCTTCCGCGTCTCTGAGCATGGCGTCGTACGCCTCGTAAGCTTCGGGCAAGACCTTGTTGAGCAGATTCGCCATGGCCTGGCGAAAAAGCAGAATGGGTTTTCCCAAGCTGTCGTTGAGAAATTCAAAGACGTGATCTCGAGTTTCTTCGTGGAGGCGGACTTTGATGTCTCCGTGTCGGAGGAGGAATTTCATCTGGGACAGATCCCTCGGAAATTCCGTCTGGGCGGGAGCGACGGGGCCTGGGTCTTGGCTGAGAATTCCGACTTGGACCGCTTTCGTTTCCCATTCTTCGTCTTCGGGGAACAGGTTTTGGGAGGCTTGTTGGCTGTCGCCATTCCGTTCATGGCGTTTGGAGGCGTTTTTTCTGGGCTTTTTGACGGGAGTAGCGGGGACGAGAGGGACTTTTTTTCGTTTGACGGCGGCGGCGGCTTCGGCGGCTTCCTGGGAAGCCAAAAAGTCTTCGGCTTGTTGTTGTTGGATGGCCTCGTTGCGAGCGTCCTCGTCGTCGTCGGCGTCACTGATGTTTGGCGGAGTCAGGGGAGCCGCAAATTGTGTCTGTTGAGACATGACACTCTCGGTCGTGGAGCAGAAGAGCAGAGGTGAGATGTTGAAATCTCAATGATTTGTCTGGATTCTTGGACTGCTTCTTTTATAGTCATTTCAGTTGCGCTCGAGGCTGGCTTTTTTCAAAGACAAGCGCAGGGCAGGCTGGATGGCTGGTGGGCTAGGAGGCAGGCTTGCTTCAAGGTGATTGGTGGATCTGGCTTCTTTCTTGTTGTTGATTGGGCTGGCTCTGGCGCGCGCGGCAGTGAGGAAAAGGGTGACTGGGGAGGGGGGGAGTCAGTCTTGAGAGTCTGTTTGAATTGAATGGAAGTCTGATGATGAGAGGAGATGTTGATGGAAGATGATGACAGCAGCAGCAGCAGCAGCAGCAGCAGCAGCAGCAATCACGAGGACAGACTTGAGCCGAGTCCGGATGTTTTAGATCAATTCAAAGTAGACATTCTTTCTCTCGAGGACGGACCCGCCGCTAGAATTGTTTTGTACAACGTCAATCTTCCTCGTCGACTCTGGCAAGACGAGTCTTCCTTGATTCGGATCCGCGATCTAGTGACGCGAGATTTTCACAATGTTTCTGGCATTTATTTTCAAATGTCGGCAACGTACACTTTGGTAAATCGCGAGAACGGCGAAATTCGTACCTGGTCGGGCAGCTTCAATCCTCGAAATCGGGTCATTAGCGAATTGACGTCTCACTCGTCTTTTCAGTCCGATTCTTTTGTTCCTTTTGTGTTGGCTCATTCTTCGCCGGATTGGGTTTTCGACAAGTTGACGACCGGAGGAGGACAGCTGACGGCCGGAAAAACGTCGGTGTGGGTTTTGGACGAGGTGAAAAGCATTGTCATTTCTTTTCAGGCTCGAGTAGGGGTTTCTCATTCTTTTTTCAGTCGTTATCCTTCCCTGAATTGGCGGACGAGACGGTCCAGTCGGAGGAGACATGGCGGCGCCGCAGCGCCCGGCGGCGGCGGAAACAAAAGAGGTTTCGGGTTTCAGCTTGACTGAGGCCCACGCTCTCGCTTTTCGAGCAGCCCGTGTTCCTCGCCGTTGGCGTCCCGAAGCAAAGTGGCCTTGGTGGAAACGTCTCGAAGGTCTTTCTTTGGTTCGATTCGTCTTGCATCATTTGGATCTCGCGCTTCAATGGCAAGCCAGCCTTCCCGTTGCTCTCCTCGTTTTGATGGATCGACAGAAAGGAAAAAAAGTTCTCTTGTTTGACGGTCGACTTTGGGCCAAAGCTGCCGGCGAAAGACCCGAACCCATCGGTTGGCTGATTTCTCGACGCAGCGAAAGATTGGTGTGCCAATACGACGACGCCTCTCAATTTCCCAGGATCACTTTGCCGTCGTCGTCGTCGTCGCCCCCTCCAACGGAGCGACCTAGTTTGCGCCAATTGCTCGGATTCGACGACGACGTTTCTTTTTCGGATCCTCAAAATCTGTCGGATTTGCAGCAATGTTTGAAAGCCCATCGCAGCGGCGGCGGCGGTTGGGACGCCCGGGACGGAGGAGTGACGGTCGTGCAAGGAGAAGACGGAGACGTTTGTTTTTCCAACGGGCGTCAATTTGTCGTGGAGGCCAAGACGGACGAAAGCTGTCGAATTTTTTATCAAGACCTCGTGAGTCGACCTGTGAAACCCCTGCGGTCGCCCGCGACGTCGAGCGAGGAGGAGGAGGACGACGACGAGAACGGCAGTGACTGTTTGAACGACCTCGAGGACGGAAGAAGGATGGCGGAAATTTTGCGAGCCAATCGATCGGCCGCCACCTCCGTTTGTCATTCGGGTCTCAATCTGGCCTTTCGTTTGGGAGTCATTTCTCTCCAAGAGTTTCATTTTCTGTCTCTGGAATTGGGAAAAACCGCCGCCAGCTTGGCCCTGCACCTGGACGAACGAGGTCATTTGAGGCACATCTTTTACAGAGACGCAGAAAGTTCGTTCGGTCAGGAAGTGACGTGTTTCGAAGAGAAATCCGAGGACAAAAAAGAAGACGAGTGTCGAGAAAAGGCTGTTTTGAACATGAACGCCTTTTGGAACGACGTTTGGAATCGTCGCCGAATCTGGGGGGTGCCAGCTCGCGCGCAAATATTGCGAGACGTGCTGGCCCGACTGGAGCGTTTGACCGTGTCCTCTCACTCTTCTCCTTTCGACAAATGTTTGCGAGACCTCAAGAGGTGCGTCAATCTCCAATGCCTCGTTTTTTTTTCTTCGCAGGAAGATCAGATTCACAGCATCAAATTCTATTTGGCTCATTACGCGTGCAAAGTGATTGGAAATCAGAGAGGTTTGCAGTTGAAGACGAGCAGCGACAACAACATTTACGCTCTCGTGGTGGCCGGTCAGGTGTCCGTCTTCAATGTGCAAGCTTACGTCAACGCCAAAGAGGACGCTGAATTTTTCGACCGAAATTCCTGGATTCCTCCCCCCGCCATTTCGCACTCTGCGCGCAATTTGCAACATCAGTCCGCGCCCCACCAAACGAGGAGATCGATGGTTTCTGCAGTCGTGTCGCGGGCTCGCGCGGTGGCGTTTGCTCACTTGGAATTTTGGACTCGTTTTGGCCGAGACTCTGTTTCTTTTTTCGGCGTCGATTTGCACGGAAACGGACAGGCTTTTCGATCCGCTTCTCTTTTGGCATTTGAAAGTGTTTGGACGCGTTTCATTCATTTGGGAGGTCCCCTCGTTCAGGGCCCGGAAAAGATGAAACCTCATTACGCCAAGATGTTGCGTTCGGCATCTCGAGGAGGATTCGCTTTCAGCGCCCGGAAATTTCTCGACGCGGGATCGCGAGGCAGTCGTCGCAGCATCATGGAATTTGATCTTTCGTCGGCCTACGGTTATTCCGCTTCGAACGCCCTGATGCCTTCGGGGTTTTGCACGGGCTTTTTTCGAAAGACGGAAGAAGAAGAAGAAGAAGAAGAAGAAGAAGAGGTCGTCGCGGCTGGTCCGTTGATCAAGACAGACGTGGTGCGACGGCATCAAACGTTTGAATTCAAGGCCGTCTATTTCACGTTGCGAAAGCTGATGTCTCAAACCGACGACGACGCTCGGATTCGCACCGTTTACAGCAATTTTTCTCCGTCTGGTTTGTTTCACCTCGACCAATATCCGGCGGATTTGGTAGTCATTTTTGACAAAGGTCCGATGAAGGTGTATCAATTTGACGGTCATTTCGTTCACGGCTGCGACGTTTGCGCCTCGTCGACGACGAGGTGGAGAAAATTTTTTGCCCACGGTCAGACGCACGAGGAGGTCCGAGCCAAAACGATCCGACGAGATGGAATCTTTCGAGAGTGGGCGTCGTCATTGAATTCGTCGTCGTCGTCCGTGGTGGAATACGCGGTCATTTCAGATTGTCACTCTCCGGGCTATTCGCCTTGGAGTTTGGACAAGGCCTTTCAAACGGATCCCGTTTTAGCTCAATTGGTGACTTCTTACCAAACGGTCGGCAGATTGGAGAGGAGAAAACAGGGAGGGCGAAAGCGAAAGAGAGAAGAAGAAGAAGAAGAGAGCCGAGGTCGGCGGCGGCGGATCCTCTCTTTGTCCGAGGTGACGCTGGAATCGTGGTTGAATTTCATGAAGAAAGAAGAAGAAAACAATTCTTTCACGTGCATCGCTTGGGTCAAGGGATTTTGCCCGTCGTCGTCGTCGCCCAATCCAGCCGCCGACGGTTGTCTCATTTCTCATTCGTCGTCGTCGCCTTCCGGCAGCGGCGGTTGCCGCCTGTCGACCAGCGCACTGGCCGAACCCGTCGTGTTGATTCGAGATTATTTCAGATATCTAGTGTCTCATCGCGGCTTTGTCGTCACGGACCTGGAAGCTGTGTTGTTTTTCAAAACAGAACCCATCTTCAATCAAATTTTTCGAGAATTGATTGAAAGACGTCGTTCCAGTCAAGACTTCAAAGAAAAGAATTGGATCAAACGTCTAGTCAATTTGTCTTGCGGATTTTTCGGCTTTCAGGTGAACGGCCGCAGCGGTTTTCGTCATTTTTCCATTCGTTCCCGCATCCCCCGGACGTTCAACGTTTCCCGTCACCAAATCGACTTTCGCCAAGGCGCCGTTTGTTTGGACAGCACTCAATACTACGTCGTGTCCCTGGGTCGCCGTCCTCGTCGTCGTCGTCGCTGCGGGCCTTCCAACAACGCTCTGGCTCTTTTCTTCACGGTGGTCGAAATGGGCAAGCTCCGTTTGGTGCAGGCTCTGCAGTTTTTTTCCAGACATCTTCCTCCCGCCAGTTGGTCTTTGCTCTATTCCAACGTCGACAACCTCATCATCGCCTTGGAAGGAGCCGGCAATCTCGAGGAAGCCGTTTTTTTGGCTGCCGGCAGCGACGGTTTGGCCCGATATCTCGCAGAAAAACCTCTCTACTTGGCTGCTTCCAGCCAGGAGGCTGAACCGGGACAACTCAAATTGGAATGGTTGTGCAATTCGCCCTCTTGGAGGTTCATCACTCTGGGGATCATGCACTACGTTTTGAGAGACAACGGCAATCACGACGACGACGACGACGGCGACCGCAGACTGCAGCGACAAAAAACGGCGGGTTTGTCCCGTCTTTCGAACCGACGGGCATTTCGTTACGCTCTCAGTCTCATGTTTGGCAAAGAGTCGTCGGTCGTCATTCCCCAAGATCGCCGCATCAGCAAGTTGCACTCGACAGCAACCGTGCGTCAAAACATGGTGTGTCGCCGTCGCGGAAGTTCTCCTCCCCCCTCCTGATTATTTTCATTTTATTGTTGTTGGTCGCGAATAAATTATATATTTTTTGACATTCACGTGTAATTTTTTTTATTCTCTCTCTCTCTCTCTCAGCAGAGCGTGGAAAAAAAATGACCCTGGCCGAGATTCGAACCTCCGCTCGCCCCGTTTCCAGCCCGTGAACGCGCGTTAGACCGCTCGGCTACAGGGTCATTCGCTCAAAATGAACTCTCTTTCCCACCTTTATATTACTAGTCGCCATTCTCATCTCTCTCTCTCTCCCATTCTCCCATTCTCCCCCCCCCTCCGAAAAAAAAGAGAAAACCGGTTTTCAAAAGTTGGTACAGTGTTATTAGCAAAACAAACAAATCAATGACAATAACAATAATAGCAAAACAAACAAATCAATGACAATAACAATAATAGCAAAACAAACAAATCAATGACAATAATAATAATAATGCATGTATTTTCACAATCCGTGTACCCCGTATTTTTTTGCTAGTTCAAAAATTCTGACATAATGCATTTGGAATCGATCTTCTTCTTCGTCAGAGCGGCGGCTGTCGCGACGACGGCGAATTGCGCGCAGCGCATGGCGGCGACAAAGGGCGTCGTCGTCGTCGTCGTCGTCGTCGTCGTTGCGGCCGGCTTCATAAAACAAATGACTGTCGTCGTCGTCGTCGTTCTCGTCGTCGTCGTCGGCGGCGGCGGCGGCCGTCTTTTTCTCCTCTCCGTCGATGGTGCCGTTCAACACCTCCTCGTAGTAGAGAGAATTTTTTCTCAGGGCCCCGATGACGTAGGCGTAGAGGTGTTGAGACGGAAAGTCGGAAGGCGAATATTTCTCCAGGGTGGAGAGGGCTCTTTCAAACGTCCCCACGATGAAGTGGTACCGGTCAAATTCTTCGGCCAGGTTGATGTGAGCTTGTTCCTGGGGCGGCACCTTGTGGACGTACAGCTCCAGAAAACGGTTTTGAACGGCCGCCAGATTTTCTCCGCCAATGTTTTTTTTGATTCCCCCCGCCGCAACGTCCTGCAGTGGCCAACGTTACAAAACTTTTCATTGCCGTCGTGGGGGGCGGCGATGCAAGCACGTCACCCCCACGACGGCAATGAAAAGTTTTTATAGCATTGACACCTGAACTTGGCTCTCCATCGTTTGAAGGGTCCAGTTGGAGGGATCGTCGGGGATCGCCAGCTCGGCGTCCGCAAAGCGCTCCGCCGCCGTCCTCTTTCGCTTGCGATTTCTGGCGGCCGCCGCCTTGGCGGTGGCAAAGAGATTGGGCACCCGCACCGAGTGAGTCTGCATGCGTCCGTTGCTGGAACGAAAAAAACACACATCAACAGGAGCGTCACAAGAGAGAGAGAGAGAGAGAGAGAGAGAGAGAAAGAGAGAAAGAGAGAGAGAGAGAGAGAGATTATTACCTGGTGTAAAAGAGATGGAGGGGCGGCAAGTTGGTCACGTTCCCGTAGATCTTGACGGCGGTGGACTCTGCTCTCGAGATGGCCTTGAGCTTGTCAAAATCCACCCCGAAAAACTTGCCGATGGCGATGTCGTGGAGAAAAATCATGTTCTTTTTCCCCACTTCGAATCGGCCGACGCCCGCGTCGCCGCCGCTCTGCGACGTGGAGGAGAGGAGTTCGTGGGCCGTTTTTCGAATGACCGCCTCCAGGATGGTGGATTTGCCGCACGACGATTTTCCGACGCACCCCAGTTGAAGCAATTTGTCGCCTCGGACGCGTCGACAAGTGACGAAAACGAAAAACGTGAGGAACCACATGTCGACGGGAGCAATGTTGCCCAACATCCGAGGGGAGCCGGTGGCGAAGCTGACGTAGCGATCATTGTCGATGAACTTGCCGAACATGACGCCGTAAATGCTGCTCAGTTCTCTCCTCGTTTTTTGAGGCACCAGCATGTTGTAAAAGAGGCCGTCCATTTCGGCCTCTTCTCGTCGGGTCATGAACGACTTGAAGAGCTTGTGGAGTTTCAGGTGCAGGCAGGAGGAGGCCGCGCTGAGCTTGGCCAACACCGCCCTCTCCAGAGTCGCTCTTTTTTCTTCTTCCGACAGTTGAGGGGGGATCTGAGCCTCAACGGCTTCGACAAACTTGGCCACCAGCTCGTCCGATCTCACCTCCCGAGAGTTGAGGATTTTCGGCTTGTACTCCGTCAGCAGTTCTTCTTCGACGTCCGTCACCTCTCGAACAATTCGATCGAGGGTTTGGGCGGTGAGGCCGGTGGCTGCTGCTGCTGCTGCAGGGGTGTGGTCTTCGTCGGCGGCGGAGGTGGTGAGGGCCACGAAACGAGCCACGGTCCTCTTCCTCCTCTTTTCGGCAATCATTTCGTCTTCGGCAGAAGGTTCCCGGGACGACAACGGCAAGGGAAAGGAGGCGCCGATTCCCCTCCCCGCGATGTTTTCAAAGTTGGGACAGTTTTCCATGACGTGTGAGCGGCGGCGGCGGCGGCGAGACTGCAAAAAGACAAGTGGGGTTGAACAAAAAAAACGCTTTCATTGGGGAACGCGGCGGGGGCGACGACGACGAGGATGCGATTGCATGTAATTCAACGTCAGAGCGTGCAAGCGTTTATTTTTGACATACGAGACCGGAGCGTGGTTGGCCAGCAAGACGGCCAGGAGAGGCACAAAGCTCGCGACAAAATCTCGCGGTGCCGGGCGTCGACGGCTGCCGCGGGCCGCCGACGCCGTCACCTCTCCGGGACCCGACTTGCGGGTGGCTACTTGCAAAAAGTCAATGATGGAAAATTCTTGTCGGTCCACGTAGGCCAGGCGAAAGTCTGAGCTGATGCACACTTGCGGACACTTGAGAACTTCCCTCATCAAATTTTTGGCCACGTTCCACTTGGCAAAGTCAAAGCCGGTTTCAATTTCACTCTCCAGCTGCCGGTTCATCTCGTCCCACTGCCTTCGCAGACACACTTTCTTCTTCTTCTTCTTCCCGTCGTCGTCAACGTCATTGTCGTCGTCGTCTCGGTCTTCTTCGTCGTCGTCGTCGTCGTCGTCGTCGTTCTTGCCAACTTGCACGTTTTGCAACGGGACGAGGACAAAGGCCTCGTCCGAAGCAAAGCCGGCGGCGGCCGGAAGGCGAACTTTTCGCGTGCGCGACGCTTGCAGCATGTCTTCGCGGTACTTGGTTTCAACGTAGACTGCGCAAAAAGGAAAGGTGGTGACCTCGCCGCGCTGCGCGCTCGCGCCGGCGCCTGCCCGCTGCTTCCCCGCCGGCTGCTGCTGCTCGGCAAAGAGATTTTCCACGCCGGAAAAGGCCAAGACGGAACGGTGAAAGGGAGAGGTGGCCACGGAATTGATTTTGAGCACCACCGTGGATTTGGTTTTTTCGGCGTGAGCGAAAATGTCTTCGAGGCAGCTGCGCGTGTCCGAACTGAGAAAAAACGTGCTCTTGACGTGCCGAGCCAAACTGGACGCCGAGTTGTTGGCGAAAAGGAGGACCAGGTTGTGAACAGATTTCAGCAGCGAATAGAGAGGGCTGCCGAGGCACGACTGGGTGACGAGAAACACCACGAGTTGGTAGTGGTGAGCGCCGTAATTGACGAGATGTTCCACAGACTTGGTGAGAGTCTGCAGGTCGTCCAAAATGACCACGTCGCCCGGCTGGACCAGATCAAAGAGGTCCTCTCGCGTGCCGGCCAAGTCGTGCAAACCCACCGACACGAGGTCAATGAGGTTTTCCTCCTCCTCCTCCTCCTCCTCCTCCTCCTCCTCCTCCTCTCCTCCTCTCCTCC
>Ga0214204_1000089_pt1 | contig 18354 bp, 15 predicted proteins | sample TroBogEpilimnion_39_FD_153042 | JGI IMG/M metagenome (GOLD analysis project Ga0214204, IMG submission 153042) | Freshwater microbial communities from Trout Bog Lake, WI - 23JUN2009 epilimnion | ecosystem: Environmental > Aquatic > Freshwater > Lake > Epilimnion/Euphotic zone | place: Trout Bog...
AATGCACGAATGGATAATAATGCACGGATGCAACTAAAGACTTTGCGCGGCCGGAAGTGCGGGGGCCGGGACGGAGGATCGGGCGGATTATATATATATAATCTGCCCGCTCCTCCGCCCCGGCTTCAGCAGAGACCAAAGACACTATGAATGGCAAGAAATATAACGCAATTCATAACACAGCTGCACTATCAGATACATATGCACAATCTGATACAGATGCACAATTTGATACATATGCACTATCTGATACATATGCACTATCTGATACATATGCACGATCCCACACAATTCAAAATAGTAAATAGAATCTTCAAATACATAAACAGGTACCCAGCCCACGGACACTATAACACAGCACAATTGTGATGGGCATGCACTATCCGATACATATGCACTATCCGATACATATGCACTATTCGATACATTTGCACTTACTGATACATATGCACATGATCCCAAATAAATTACGAATAGCATGTGATAGGAAAAACTAAGCTTACCTCGCCAAGTCCTATGTGCTACGACCTAGCCATGGCAGCTATTAAATATGGTAACTACTCTATTTTTTAAGCATAGCGATAGTGGTGTACACGAAAGAGTGGGGTAAGTAGAGACATCAAAAATTCTTAAATGCTTAATAAAAAATTATAAAGCAAAGAATAAGTCAACATAAAATACCATACTCAATGCATATATAGGCAAAAAATATAAGCATAATTATGCGACAGATGATTAATATGGGCTACAAACTAAGCTTACATTTACTGATTTTTCATTTCTTCTGCCATCCTTGCTACTACTCCTTCCAATGCGGCTGCTTTATTTATTCTTGCCAGATCCATCTTCCCCACAGCAAACCAAACAATTAAGGCTGGCTGTTGTTGTCCGCAGAAGTAGCAGCTGGAGATCCAGCTTCACTGATGACAGTGTTTGCTGGTGCTTCCAGCGCTGGAAGACTACTATTGAAGGCAGTCGAGATACTACTACTTCGTCGGTTGGAAGAAGAACTGAATGAAGATGAACCGCGCTGAGAAGTTGAGCTGCGCTGAGAAGTTGAGCTGCGGCGGTGCTGCGAACGAATAACTGAAGTGTTATCATCCGCTCGGGCAAGATCGTTTTTTTCAATTTCTTCCAGCGCCATCTTCCACACAAGAACGCTTTTGGCATTTTTCCGGCTCTCTAACTCGTCGTTGATGATCTGAATAAAATTTTTAAGTTTGTTTTTTTCACATAATAAACTGTCATTGTCAGTGGTAACATTAATGATTACTCCAGCCTCAGTAATCGTTTTTTCCACCAATTGATTAAGATATGGTTCCTCACTTGGATTTGCATCTTTTCTGAAGGTTTCCTCGAAATGTTTGAGTTTTTTGACTTCTCGAACCTTTTCATCCGAGATGAGTTCATGAAGCTCTTTTGCCAGAATAACCTTATCATCGAAACTGATGTTTTTTAACTCATACTTAACACTTGATTCCACACTGTCATCAAAAGCATTATCGTACAGTTTCCCATCCTCAGCACATAAATTGATGAAGTTTTGAACAGCTGAGGATTTACTGTTCTTAGATGGGGTTTTTAAATCATCCGAATTTCTTGGCCTCTTATTGGAAGGAGTAGACTTAGGCATTTTGATATGATAATATTTTGCTGCACGATTTTTTAAAAGAATTGGAGGATTACAACAAGAGCAAAAAAATGGATATCGACTACCAACCATTAATTTTTGTAAAAAAATTTCACAAAAAAAAGAAACCGCCAAAAATGTCATAAAATGTCATAAAATGTCATAAATTGAAATTTTAATCATCATAATTTTCATTTCAAATTAAATCTTTAACACAGTTTAAAGAATATAACTAGCCATAACGGAAACACAAAGAAATTTTAAATTTGGATTTAAATTTCGTGAGAAATGGCTGTTTAAGTCCGAAAATGTCATAAAATGTCATAAAATGTCATAAAATGTCATAAAATGTCATAAAATGTCATAAAATGTCATAATTTTAACTTTTTTTCTTTCTTTTTTGTTTTAAATTCGTTCATTTGAAATAAATTAAAATGTTTAGCAAAAGTAAAAACAAAAAAAGCAAAAAGGCAAAATTTTCAAATTTTAAAAAAATGAACAAGCAAATAATTTTCCAACTTTTTGAAAATACATCAAAGTACCGCCAGCCAAATAAAGAATCCTTAAATGAGCTTCGAAACTGTTACGAAATGTTCTCTCGTGAGTATATTTCCGCAGCAGATTTCAAAAAGGAATTAATGAATTTAGGGTACAAGTTTAACAAAAATGACGAGGTTAAATTGAGGATGAGGAAAGAAATTCGTGCCAAATATTTCTTTTAACTTTTATAATTATTAAAATCAAAGCAATCATTCAAAAGTAATTAGGTTAGGGCTTCTCTCCCTTTGAGAGGCTGTAGGTCAGGGTTGCCTTTCTTTCAGGAAGAGTAAACATAGATCCGCCAACAAACCACGCCAGCTTTCCGACGGGCTTCACTTTCTTTCCGTCCTTTTGGAAATGAACGGTGTAATCCATTGTAATCTTTTCAATCGCCTTATCTGGGAACTGCTCTTTGACTCTTAAAAAGTCAGCCTGGCTATCACTTTCAAAAGGCAACAAAATACAGAATCCTTTTCCTTGTTCGTAATACTTGAGCATTGCGGCAAGGAAATTTGCTTTGTCTTTGAAGGGCGGATTGGTAAAGATAACATCAAAATCTTCTGTGATGTTATCTTTGTATACATCGAACCCGGGCACCAATGAGATAGGTGTGTACTTATCATAGCTTTTTACACTGTACCCGTGCTTAGTCAAAACATTAACCATTTCCCCGTTGCCAGCGCAACACTCAACAACCGTCTTGCAATCCGGAAAGTATTGCTTTAAGAGACCGATCCCGATTTCAGTAAGCTCACGTGGAGAATCGTAGATTTCCTTCTCTTCTGCCAGATCGCTTCTGGCTCGCTTGTTTCCAGTTTGCTTATAGATATGGTAAGCAATGTTATCAAACCGGTCCTTGAATGGTTTTAACAGCGCTTGATCTTTCTTCATGTGTTCGTTGTATTGAGTTCGCTGTCTTTGCCAGGCTTCGTGCAACCGTTGTCTCTCTTGATCATCTTCAACCAAAGGAATAAAGACATGTTGTTCCCAAATTCTACGTTGCTTTAAGAAGTCAGCCTTTGTAGGATAGAGTTTTTGAAGGTGCGGACGAATCCTTGCGATGTCTTCTAAGTATGGTTTTTGAGACTTAACTGTATCTCTTGCCATATGCAAAAGCTCTTCGTTGTGAAAACCATCTTCCTCGATGACAGGCATTTTCGGAAACGCCAAATATTAAAATAATGATTCCTTTTCGAAAAAAAAGTAAGTTCATTTTCAGTTTTCAAAATGTTCTAGAACGTTGTCCCAACCATACAAAAAAGGAACGCGGTCAAACCAGAAAAGTTTCGGAATAGCCCGATTTTTCAAACTTCAACATAGCCGACAACAATCCTTTGCTTCTCTCTTTTTCTCTCTTCATCAAAAAAATAAAAAGATTAATACAAACCAAGTTCGTTCATTTCCGGCAAATCAGAGGTTAGAGGTTAGAGGTTAGAGGTTAGAGGTTATATAAATCAATAAATATGTTTTAATATTATTCAGGAATATTAAACTTTGTATTTCGCGTTTTTTTTTTTTTGCAGAAGTAAAAATAGCAAAGAGAATCTTCTAACCTCTAACCTCTAACCTCTAACCTCTAACCTCTAACCACTATACTTTATCATTCATTAACATAAGAGAATGCTTTGTTTTTTCCATTACATCTATCTTTCTCTTTTTTTCTTTCAGAGAGAAAAAGAGAGAAATCAAAGCCAAGAAACCTTTCCCCCAAAAAGGAACGCGGTCAAAAACAGAAAGTTTCAGAATAGCCCGATTTTTCATACTTCAACACAGCCGACAACGTTGCTTTGCTTCTCTCTTTTTCTCTCTTACATAAAAATTTCAAAAAGATGAATACAAATCAAAATCATTACCGACATTGTCAAAATCAGTATAGTAAAATATTTTTTTGAAATTGAAAAGAAAAGAGAGAAATTAAGCATTGTTTATCCCTACGGGATTTCCGCCTTCGGCGGTGCCGACCCTTACCATAATGGTGCGAGGTCGGCGGCGTCAGCCGTAGATTTAAAGCTCTAGTACAATGTTGTTTCTCTTCTTCTTCTCTTTAAAGGATATTTTCTTAAGTGTTTCGGCAATGTTGTCTTCTGGCTGGGCAAACGATGCGTGCTTAGGTTCCCCAGCCCCGTGAAGACCAACCTTCACATTGTCTGAATCTTTCTTTGAGCCCAATATTTTGCCGAAAACAGCGTTATTAACACTGCTTTCCGCCCTTTCGCTCTTCATTGTGTCGCGAAAATTCTTACGCAAAGCGTTTTTATGCATGCCCGATCCGCTAAACAAACGTCCCCCCGTTTTCAAAATAATACTATTTTTCGTTCGCATAGGTTTGTTTATTTTTGTTTTTGCCTTATTTTGTTTGTTTGTTTGTTTGTTTTGTATAATTTGCTTAGAAAATAATTTTACATCATCGTTCTCTGTGTATGTGGTTGAATGTCGTTTTCAACCGACAAAACCAAGGTGATAGTCGCATCGGAATCTCGGACGTTTACAGGAGATCCGTTTGTATCATAAAAAGACAATTCGATCTGCTGATAAATGCCTCCATAGATTGAACACAAACAAGGAGGAAATGGCCCAACGGTTATTAGGTTACCAAACGAAGCACTCATTGGAATACTAAAGAAAGTATTGGACCTATCTGTGTTGAACCGAGACGTAATTAAATTGCAATCCATTACTAATGAATTAACAGTGTGAATTATTGGACACACGTCGCTAATGAAAGTGTATGTTTTAACTACGGTCGCACTGTTGCTCAAGTATAGATTCGTCTGGCTGTTTTGCAAAGTCGTAACAGAAGCTGGGATGTTCATGATGCCATTGCTATCAATTGCGATTTGCCCGGAGGTTTTGCTTTTGATGTTGCTCGAAAAGCCGAAATACTTTTGCAACCCGGCTCCTATACTGAGAACCGGAGTGTAACTGTTTCCATCATTCAACAAAGTCCAAGACGCTCCGCTTGGGTACACTAGAGTATTTGGCAAAACCTTTGGAAGAGGATACACGTTTATTTGAAAACCATAGTACGTACTATTTTGTAAAATCTCGAAAAAGTATGTGTTGATGCCGCTGCCAGTAGCATCTGTCAAATAACAATTATTGGCAATACATACGTTTTGCAAAAAGTAGTTCAAACTGCTTGCATCATAATAGCCGTTTGGAATAGTGACGTTTAAAGTAATTGAATTTGAGAAATTGGTAGAAGCTGAGATTTGTTGAGGATAGATACTTGGTATGGTCCCAGAAGACGAACTAATCGAATATATTCCTGGCGATACTAGGCTATTAATAGTAATAGTTTGCCCTGCTATTTGAAATTGCATACTGGGAATTATTGAACCGGAGGAAACGCTAGAAACGTATAAATTCGTATTATTTATTATTGAATCGTTGGCGTACATGGTCTGAACCGCGGTATTACTGTTGTAGGAAATTTTGTATACTCCAGCGACCCCCGTGAGGGAACCAGAGCTCGATATTTGGTCAAGAACGACGACATTTGAACCAATACCAACCCCGGAAAGAGTCATTGTCGTACCAGGTAAAAAGATACCACTTCCTACAGGTGTTCCGCTAACTGTCAAAATCGAAAAACTATTACTCGGAATTGCCACGTTGCTGATCGTTGTTGTTGGGAATATTCCCGCTATTGAACTTAACGTAAAGGTCAACGCTGTACCGATTACCGAAGGATTTTGAATCGTGTATGTTGAACCTCCAAAGTTTAGCGACATACCCGGGTAAACGGTGCCATCGCTAGTACCAATAAAAGTGGTTGATCCGACACCTGCAGAAAAAGAACGAGACGATAAATAAATAGGAGTTGAGCTAGTCAACGTTACTGAAGCAGGGCTAATTTGCGCAATGGACAAGTTAGTGATCGTCTGCGAAGTAAGACCGGATGCTTGAACGTATATTGTATTTGTTAACGCCGTTCCTGTACTTGGTACAGCCACGCTTGGTGTGCTCGTTATCCACAAAATGTTACCTGCTGTGGTAGCGAAAATGGCTGTGCTTGGACTCTGTAATGATCCAGTCGGACTTAACGCAGAATCGGACAATGTCCATCCCAAAGCATTTGATCCCGAAACGATTCGCGTACTTGAGCCATTTATCCACATTCCAATGGTTAAAGCTGGAGTTCCGCTAGTGATTTTCAATTGATTTCCTGTAATGTATCCCCCAGCGATCGCCGTTTTTGTACCACCAACAAAACCAGTGAAAGTTGAGACTTGCGAAATTGAAGATCCATTCAATTCAATATTTGTCGGGTTTGTAATTTGTCCTTGAAATTGAATACTGTTACCAATGTAACCTTGAAAAACCGCTGAGGAACCGGTATTAGGATTAAAACAGGGGAAACTAAATTGGAAAGTATTATTGCCGTATGTATCACTAATGTTAAAAAATGAGTTAAAGATGCTGAGAGATTGAACTCCAATTTTGTCATTTGAACTAAAAGCTACACTTGGCTGAAATTTGTACACAAATTTGTTACCTGAACCGGTTGGGAGATAATGACTGCTGTTAACAACAATAACGTTCTGTTTCGATGAATTTGAAGACATCATAGTTCTTTTTTTATTATTGTTTTGTTTTGTGTATTTTATTATTTACTCTACAAAAAAATTATTAGTGACTCAATTTCTCAAGCATTTCGCGCGCTTCATCCTTTGATATTATTCCTTCGTGTCGCGCTATTTTAATATATTCCTTAAGTTGAGTCTTTAAATCCTTTGAGTCGTTACCCGCTAAGAAAGAACCATACATGACTTCGAATTCCTTTTGGAAATTGTCAGAACCATTTTCAAGATCCATCTTCAAAAACGAATAGAGCCGCTTAAGAACACGTCTTTCGGTCACGCTTAGCATTTTAAAATCCGATTCATCCACTTTTTTTCCGGCCATGACAAAACGTTCGACAAGATCCTTGAGCTGGTCAGAGATTTCTATTGGTTTGAAAGTGGCAACATTGTTTGCGTTTTTTAAATACTTGAGAGCAAGAATATTCTTTTTAAGTAGTTTTTTATCAATTGCGTATTTGCTATTGAATTCTTGTTTATCTTTGATGATTCTGCTTTGTTTAAGACCAAATCCTCTAAAATTTTCTTCATTTTGCGCTATGATAGCATCGATTTCGGGTTGAGTTAACTGACGTCCCAATTGGAATTCAAGATTTCGTATTTCCTGAGTTTGTTTTGCATTTTTAATTTGTTCCTTGTGATGTCTTACGATTGCGTCAACCTCGGATGGTGGAACTGCTTTAGTATTGTGTCTCTGTTTATAATTTTGTATATCTGCTTGAACTCTGTTCTGGAGGTCAAGTTTATATGGGCTTTGAAATCCCATGAGCTGGACTTTGTTTTTTTGTTTTATTGGTGTTGATGCTGTCGCCGCTGCCGCAGCTCTTGCTCTTGCTTCAGTTATTAATTGATCAGCATAATCAATATCAGCTTGTTTTAGTATTGCCCTCGGTTTCCTAGAGATATACCTAGCAAGAGTGTCTACGTCTATATTATCATGGATAGCTACATCTCCTAACTTAGCTTCATATTGTGAGATTTCTAGTTGCGTAGCATCCGGACTTTTCTTGGCTTTAATTTTTTCTAAGTTCCTTAATGCTAGTTCAATATTTGGGGGAATGTTTAAAGTATTAGAACCTCTTGGTTTCGGAGCAGGACCCGCAGGAGGACCCGCAGGAGGACCCGCAGGAGGACCCGCAGGAGGACCAGCAGGAGGACCCGCAGGAGGACCAGCAGGAGGACCCGCAGGGGGACCAGCAGGAGGACCAGCAGGAGGACCCGCAGGAGGACGATCAGGAGGACCAGCAGGAGGACCAGCAGGAGGACCAGCAATAGCAGCTGCAACAGCTGCACCAATATCGGCAGCAGTAAGAACAGGAGCTAGACGAGGAGGAGGGGGTGGAGCAGTAGGGTAAAGACGATTTTGGATAGCTCGTATACTGTTACGGTTTTTATCTTCATTAAAAACCATAGATAGGTTGACAAGGAAATCTTCCTTGTTGGTAGGCATTTTAACCTTTTTCATTAATTCTTTTGTTACCGCATCAAAATTATTATTGTAGAAATATTTTTCTTCTGGTGAAATGTTATTAAATATATAGTCGCTTATGGTATTGTTTTTAGTTAATTGATTAAGTTTTTCTTTTAGAGACTCTTCGATTAGGGCATCAGTTTGCTCAGGTATGCTTGAATTGATAATTTGTTGCTGTGGCTGCAAAATGTTCTGCGCGCTACCTTCGGTAAATGGAAACATTTCGTTATAAGCGCGTTGGAATCTCGGATAGAATTGTTGAGTAACGGTTTCGTTATTTTTGATTTGCATTCTTAAATATTCAAGTCGACTTTTGTCAAAATCATTTGAAAGAGGCATTTTTCCCTTAAATAATACTAATTGTGAGTTTTTTTTTGTTATTATATATTACAAACAAAAAAATGGATTTAGTAAAAAAATCGGGCAGTTTGAAACTCCATGAAGAAATCAACGACGTGATTCAAAAAGTGACTTTGCTTATTAAAGAGATCCCGGAATTTATGAGCTTACGATTGAATCTCGATCTATGTGTGTACATTTTAAACGTTGTAACCAATATGATTAAAAACAAAAAGATTGACGTAGATGAAATCGTGTTATCTATCATGACTAAAGTGTTTGAATTAAACGAATCCGAAATACAAACATTAAAATCACAGATTGCTTATTTGCACTCTAGTAAAGCTGTTCGCAAAGTTTCAAACGCGGAAATATTTTTCAAGTCCTTAAAAAAAAAGTTTTTAAAATAATTAAGGGAGCCATGAAGAATTTTGTTTCCAACAGTATCTCAAATCAAATTATACCATTCAACATGTTTAGCAATGTAACACAACTGACAGCATATTTAATATTGACAAAACTTGGAGTGCAAGGAAGTATCGTGACATTGATTCTATTGTTTCTTTAAGTGTTTGCCAATTATATATATCCTTAATATGTTTGGGTAATGGTATTTTATTCTAGCATATTATTATAAATCAAAAACAAAAATCAAAAAATGAAATATGGTTCCGGACTATACGCAAATATATTGCGCGATTTCCTATCGAACAGTTATAAATCAAAACAAGCCGCATCTTTAGACGGATTCAAACGAGACGATTCATTATCTGGGCAACGAGTACAAGTTTACCACAATCCAACAAACAATCAAACCATAGTGACGCACAGAGGAACGCAAGGTTTACATGACTGGGTAACAGACGCTAAGCTTCTTTTTTTTCCTGGTCTATACATGCAGTCAACAAGGTACAAGCATGCAAAAGATATTCAAGACCAAGCAGAAAAAAAGTACGGCAAAGAAAACATAATTACCACAGGCCATTCTCTTGGAGCAAAACTTGCGAGCGATCTCGGCGGAAACTCCAAAGAAATCATTACGTACAACAAGCCAATCTTGCCGCAAGAAATCTTTAAACAGACAAAGAAGAACGAAACGAGTATTCGGACAAAACTGGATCCAGTTTCAATTCTCGGTGCAACGAACGCCAATATTAAGCAAATTTCCACGAAGACTATTAACCCAATTACCGCCCATAACACGGACCAACTCTCGGAGATCAAAAACGAATTTGTTGGAAAAGGAGAATGGGGAAACGAATTTGAAAAGATCTTAACAAGTTTCGATTTAATACGGATTGCAAAAGAGAAGCGTATTCCTTTAAACGCTGTTATCGCAAAGGACGAAGCAAACAAATTGAATAAAAATGGCAATTACGTGATCAATTTAGAAAATCATAATCAAGCGGGGTCGCATTGGACTGCTTTGATTATGACCGGGAAAAATTGCTTATATTTTGATTCCTTCGGAATGCCGCCACCTGAAATGATTTACCGATTTTTGGAAAAGAAATACGGAAAGGTTCCTTTTAGCAAAGATGAGATCCAGGACATGAACTCTTCTTTTTGTGGTTATTTTTGCTTGGCGTTTTTGAAATTTTTTCAAGAACGACGAGGCACCCTAATTCAAAAAATGCAGAGTTTTCAAAAACTGTTTAAGAAAAATACCAGAGAGAATGATACTATTTTAGAAAAACTTTTTTTATCTTTGTAATAATAAAACTACACAAACAAAATCAAGACAAAAACCAAAACAAAGAAAATGTCGTCGACCAGCACAGAATTTGAATTTACCTCTTCTTTAGAAAAAGATGAGAACATTTACTTAACAAAGGATCGTCAATATATATACTTTAACGATCTTCAGGGAGGAAATTACAGTAACAATTCATCGGAGGTTCGTTTTGAGTTGGTTTCGCTCGCAAATAGTAACCAATTCGTCAATTGGGCTGAATCGTTTTTACTTATCCCGCTGCAACTAAGTGTGTCTGGATTTACTGCGACAAATGTTGCCGGTGGTTTATCTGCTTCATTAGAAAATGCATTTGCTCTAAGTCTTAAAAATGGATATCAACACATTATCGATTCACTTTTGATCACAATTAACGACAACCCAATTAATCAACCTTGTCAGGGTTGCAATATCCCAAACACTTTTAAATTGTACAGCATGTCTAGTGACGACCGAAAAACGCTCGGATCGATGCTTCAATTTTATGTGGACACAGGAGATTCGATTCGCTACTTTCCGAACCCAGCGGCATATTATACTGGTACAATAGATATTACTAGTGTTAGTACGGCTGGTCAATTGACCTTTACTGCTATTCCAACTCCACTTAAAGCAGGTCAAAGATTTGTCTATTTGGGAACAACATATACAATTCAAGCAGATACTGCAGCAGTAGATACTACCGTCCAAGTATTACCCAGACCAAGTGCAAATTTAAATACGGCACAAGCTGCTACACAAATAACCACACCACTAAATTTATCAAGCAACGGTATTGGTGAATGTAACAATTGCATAAGCAAAGCAACCGGATTTAATCCACGAGACGGATACCAAGCAATCAACGGTGTGATTAACCAAGGACGCCTTCAACGTATGCAAGACACCTCTTACGACCCTACCACCGCAGGTAATCCCGTGTCCACATACTTTCAATCTGCTACCGCTGCGGGACAGCTTTTCAAAAACCATGTAGTTCAAAATAATGCTACTGCTATTGTCTATAATATCTTCGCAACCATTCCGATGGCAACTTTGCACGACTTTTTTGACAAGTTACCGATTGCTCGTGGTTTAAATATCCGTTTGAATTTATACCTTAACACAGGTATTCAGATAAATGAAACAATCACTCAAGCAAACCATACTACAATCAATACTTCTGTCATTCCACGTCAAACTACACCTTTCATGGTCAGTCCGATTTCGAATGATTTAACGACGGGTTCGGGTTTTTCGGTGACCACTGCAGTTACTCTCCAGTATCTTTTCAGAATCGGAAACTCAACTCTCAGCAATGCCAGATTCTACGCATCTATGTACAATTTCACTCCCAGTACCGAATCGACGTACATTTCTAGCCCGGAACGTCAAATATTATACAACGATGTTGTACAGTATGTATTGCCAGGAGTTGGCCCCACAGCAAACGTCAATAACTTGATAACATCAGGTATTTCTCGTTTAAGAGGGTTTTTGATGGTGCCGATCATTTCCGCTGGTTCGAACATTTGCACCTTAGATGGAAAGCAATCACCGTTCAGTTCGTGTCCCGGAACTACTTTCCCCTTTTCCAAAATCCAAAACTTTCAACTGCAAATATCTGGCAAGCCCGTGTTTGCAGCGCCGGTCAATCATACGCAGCTATTGTACAATACCATGTTAAGACCGGAACTTTCGATCAATGGTGGCAGTCTTCGTTCTTTAGGTATGTCTTCTGGATGCATTGGTAAGACAGATTTCGAAAGCGGTTTTTCATTTTATTGGGTAGACCTTTCCCAATTAGAAAACGAAGCGGATGATAATTCCAGTAAAAGTGTGCAAGTTTTGTTTACCAATTCGGTTCCGGCGGGTTCGAATATCAACATAGACTTTTATATCTATTTGTTTTTTCAAAAGGAAGTGCACTTGAACATTTCCAACGGTTCCTTCCTCTCCATTTAAGGAAAAAATTTATTTTGTTGTGTAAAAGAATAAAAACAAAACAAAACAAAACAAAACAAAAAATCAAAAACAAATGGCCAATCACAAAAAAGACACTGAAAAGAAAAAGGAATCGCACAGCAGAGTATCGCTTCAGCCGAACCATTTATTAATACCAAACGGTCAACTTTTAAGAGGCATACCAGTTCAAACGGGTGGCGAATACAAGGTGCCTAATGTAACCGACCATCACACTTTTGCCACAAGACAACGGATTAAGGAATAAAAGAAAAAACCAAACTTTTTTATATTCTTTACTAATAAATAAAAATATAAAAAACAAAAAATCGTTAAATGGCAAAGTACGTTGCACCTCGAGTTCTCGGTTCGGTTTTTAATAATGATCAGTTTTTTGCCGCAAATCTAACCAGCACGTTAAGCAATATTTCTTCCTCGCAATTGTCAACAACGAATGCCAATATTCAAGCGTTGAGTATCGTTGCCGGAACGGATTCTTTAACGCTCCAAGATTCCTTATTTCAACAGCATGGAAACGATTTGAGCATATCAACCGATGATGGTTTCATATTACATCTCAATAAAGACAAACCAACTAGCGGGGATTTGAACATAAACGAAAACAGCAGAAATTCAAATGTGAACATCGTTAATGGCAACCTGAATATTCAAAACGGATATTTGAACATGGGCCAAACGGGAACGATTATTCTTAACGGTGCGGATATCAATGCTGTTATGGTTGGTAACACGTATCAACTATCTTTACACGCAGATACTCTAGCAAATCACGGGTCTACAATAGTGTCTCACGCAGTCGGGATTCAAAGCGCGGCAGACGTTGGAGCCGTGAACAGTAACCAGATTGTACAGATACAACAATCATTTGCGCCCATCGATGCGCCGATTTTAACAACGAGTTTAACTCTGCCTCCAATCGTAATAGCAAACGGTAGCAATTTAACCGATGTTCAATTCTCTTATTTAAGCAATCTATCCGGGGACGTTCAATCCGCGATAAATTCCTTGAGTGCGAATCTTGCAACGGTTACGAGCAATCAATTAACAGACGAAGCAAATATTTTCAGTCTGCAAACAAATCTCGCAACAGTTACAAATAAACAAATGACCGATGAAGCAAACATTTCGAGTTTACAATCATCGGTTGCAACCATATCATCGAAACAATCACAGGATGAGTCGACAATAGCGTCTTTGCAATTATCTGTTGCAACTATCTCATCGAAACAATCACAGAACGAAAGTAACATTGTATCTTTACAATCATCGGTCGCCACTATATCATCGAAACAAATTCAGGACGAATCAGCAATAGCAACCTTGCAGTCATCCGTTGCAACTATCTCATCGAAACAAACACAAGATGAAAGTACCATAGCGACAATACAAACAAGTCTCGGTATAGATGAAAGCAATATAACTGCATTACAGTCGTCGGTTACCACTATATCCAATAAACAAACTGTGGACGAAAGCAATATTTTAACATTGCAAAGTTTGGTAAGCACAAAGGCAAATATAAATTCGCCAACGTTTACAGGCACACCTCAAGTTCCAACCGCAACTCCGATTTCAAACAACTCGCAAATAGCATCAACACAGTATGTCGATCTTGCGATTAGTTCATTGGTTGGTACGGCTCCGAGTCTTTTAAACACTCTGCAAGAAATTGATGCTGCCATCAATAACGATCCATCTTTCGCAACGACCATAGGTAATCAGATAGCATTAAAAGCAAACATAAATAATCCGAGCTTTACTACTGGACTTAATACGCCGGCTATAAATTTGAATGGGACGGATCTACAAACGTCTTTAAATAGTTTCGCGAAGTTAAACAATCCAACTTTTACAGGCACTGTTAATCTACCCTCAACGATAGATAATGGATCTTTGACATGCAACAACGGATTGAGTGTTACAGCTGGTTCCGTTTCTTTTCCTTCAAAAAGTATTTCCCAAGCAGCGATAAACAACAACGCAATAGCAAACGGATATGTAGATTTCACGAGCTCTGGCCAAACGCAACTGACTGCGTTAAATTCTTCTATTAACAGCATCAATACCAACCTCACTGGAATTTCCTATTCTGCTTCAAGCGGAACCACAATAAACAATAATTTGGTTGCAAAATCAATAACAGACAACGGTTCGCTAGTGGCTAATAATGGCTTAATAGTAACAGCAGGAACCATTTCGCTACCAGCTAACTCTATCGCCACAGCTGCAATAAACAATAATGGATATTTTGCATTAACATCGGCATTGTCGTCGTATCTTCTCTCGAGCACTGCAGCAAGCATGTATGCATCGATTTCTTCTTTAAGTAATTATGTATCTATCACAAGCTTAGCAAACACACTGACATCCTATGTCACTGTGAGTAGTTTCAATTCAACGCTATCCAGTTATGCACTATCTTCCGTATTAACAAACTATGCACTAGTAAGTACTTTATCCGATTATCTTACAACAGTAAACGCGTCTACAACATACCAAACCATTGCTGGCATGAGTTCATACGTAACAACAGCAAATGCGTCTGCCACATACCAAACTATTTCGGGCATGAGTTCATATTTGACAAGCTCGTTAGCTGCAGCCACATACGTCACAGCAACTGCATTATCAAGTACACTGTCCAGCTACGTAACCTCCACTAGTCTTACGTCAACGCTTTCGAGCTATGTCACGTCCAGTAGCCTTACCACAACGCTTTCCAGTTATGCATTGTCTTCTGCATTATCATCGTATGCTTTGGCCAGTTCTCTTTCAAACTACGTTACCTCAAGTAGTCTAACGACAACGCTTTCGAGCTATGTAACCTCCAGTAACCTTACAACAACGCTTTCCAGTTATGCATTGTCTTCTGCATTATCATCGTATGCATTGACAAGCAGTCTCAGTAGTTATCTTACATCAGCAACGGCATCTTCAACGTACGCAACCTTAACAAGCGTTTCAAACATTTTAAACGGAACAACCTCGCATACTGGTTTTACGAATAGTGGAACAAGCAATCTAAGTGGACTGACAAATATTCTTGAGCTGTCCGAAACGGTATCGTCTGTGGCTGTATCCTCAGGGTCAGCCGCTTGCTCATATTCTAACGGAGCTGTTTTTTATATTACCGGCCAAACAGCCAACTTCACCTTAGCTTTAACAAATCTCAGTCCAGCTGCAAACAAAGCTTACAGCGTAACGTTAATTATCAGCTCCTCATCAAGCAAGTTTTACGCAAACGCATTAACCATTGGTGGAACCTCTACATCATTTGTTTACAACGGAGGAAGTTCAAACGTTAGTGTATCATCCGCAACGTATATCATCCAACAATTTAATATTGTGTACACAAGTTCAACGACCGCTCCTGCTTTTGTTATTTGTTCTATTGGACAAGCATACTAAAAAAAAAATCTCCGTCTTAAGTAAAACACAAAAATGTCCATTAATTCTTTTTCTTCCGTTCAAAGTATTTTAAACAAAAAGGCTGCAGTTTCAGCTCCTTCTACTACCCCGTTAATAAAATATACGTTCAATGGTGATTTAAGTAATTCTGGTTCAGCTGGCAGTGCATACAACGGAGTCAATAACAATCTCACGTTTACAACTTCTTCTCCATCGCCATCCACTAGCGTGAACAATTATTCAATATATAGCACGAATGGAGGTACTTCAAGTTATCAGTACTTTAAGATACCAGCGATGAGTTCAATTATAAACACGAGCAAAGGTGTCAGTGTTTGCTTCTGGTTTTCTGGGCGTGGTAACACAAGCGGGGATGGTGGTATGGCGTGCTTTGGAGCAGGTTCAAATGGAACTCAGTACGCGAGCGCAGGAGGGACACCAGTCACAACACTTCATTGCGTGACAAACGGGACTCAAGTCACCGTGAATTTATCGTTTTCTTCCAAAACAAAAGTAGTCAGCTATAATACATGGCATCATCTAGCTTTGATAATGGATATTATTGGAGCAACTCCAAAATACAGTTTATATATAGACGGTGTGGCAATTGCTTCAAATATAGCTTATGATAACTCTGTTGATAGTTATACTTATTTGCCCACCTTTAGTGATTTCTGGTCTATCGGAGCAATTATCAATAGCCACGGATGGGGCCAGTTTCTCGGTGCTTTTGCAGACTTTAGAATATATAACTTACAACTATCGTCAACACAAATAAATAGTATTTATAACAATCTTTTATAAAAAATATTTTCTCTATAAAAGGTAAAAGGTAAAAGAAAATGAACGCAAACTCAACAAATACAAAATTTCCTAATCAAAACCTTCCCCAAAATACGAAATTCGGACTTGTCTTACCAAAAATACATAACATTCTCAAGCCGAGTCAAGTTCAAGAGTCTCCAATAATTCCAGAACAAATTGATGATGAAGAGCAAATTTATGAGAGACATCCGTTTACAAATAACGACGACTCATTTCATTTTTTTGATATGAGCTTCTACAGTACAGATGACATTATAAAACATGAAAACGATATTCGAAATATTCCAAAAGTTTCAAAGCCTACCGGAGTATTCGACGTTTACCGATATTTAAAAAAGTAACCGGACCTAATTTGACTATAACAAGTACCAATTCAACTCTGATAAGAACTGTTTTAGCTCCTATCGGAGCTGGCGAATTAATTAAAAGATTTCAAAGAATGAAATAATGCAATTAAATAAATTAAAGGTTTCAAACAATCTTTAATTTATTTTTAATTCATTACAAAAGATGAAATAAAAACGTTTTTATTTCACTTAATACAATAAATTAATCACAAAAATGAAATTAATTAGCGCTTCTTTTGAAATTTTGTAATTAAAGCGTTAATTACTAGATTTCAAAATGCAATAATATAATTAAAAGTTCACGAAAAGCATGATGCTGCGCATCATGTGCGACCTCGCAAGAATTTGTTACCATAATGGTTTGAGGGTCGCACCGAGGCGAAGCCTCGGAAATCTGTAGGATATTATTCCTTTTTAACATAATCGGACATCGCTGTATTCACGGTATGACCCATCGCTGTTGCAGTTGCCTCCATATCTTCCATGCTTGGTACATCTTTGTACTTCTCCGAAAGGTATATTGAACGAAGAGCATCAACAGAAATGGATGCGCCAAATACTTTTCCGAGCAATCGATTATAATCTACATTACTCATATAAGCTTCACCATCTTTTTTCGGAAACAAAAAGTCGGTTTTGTTTAGTTTCAAATATTGTTTCAGAAACGGCATTACCTCTCTTGGTACAATATATTCTTGTCTTCCGTATTTTTTGGAAGTCTTGTAAGTATTGAAAATGATCTTATTCTTTAAAAGATAATTATCTAACGTATGATCAAAGTTTTTGATTCTAATGTTTGCAAACTCCGAGCGTCTTGGTGGGGCGTAAACACCGCTTGAAAATGCTGCTGCTAAAAATTGTTGGTACCCTACCATGGTTCGATGCGCTTTTAATGCAGCCAACGTTTTCTCAACTTTCTCCTTTACTTCGTCGAAAGAGATCCTATGCTCGCGCTGTTTGTCTGTAAGCTTTTGCTTTTTGTAGTTATCGTTTACTTCTTTGGCAAAAGCTAGCATGTCTTCCCTGTATTCAGAAAGGCCAGTTAAAATTAACAACGCGCTAAGTAAAGTCTTCTGGGTTTGTTTGTTAGCCATATGTTCCTTAATGAATTGCAAAATTTCATTGTGCTTTTTAAAAAAATCTAAATCTTTATCTCCGTTCATCTTTTTGTTTAAACTAAACAATGTACTCGCATATGTCTTCTCCGACGAATCAGATATGTTGGGTCTCTTCTCTCTTAATTCCTCGGCAATCATTTTTCTAAAGTCAGCCATTTTTTCTTTAAATAGTTTGTTGGTAATTTTGAGTTTTTTGTTTTTGGGATTTTTTGTTTTTTGTTTTTTAATATTTGCAAAGAAAATATTTTTTTGCTTAAGTGATTAATATTATTTTTAATAAATTTCAAGAACAAAAAAACCATTCTTGCTTTAAAATAATCTTTTCTTTTTTTCGTGAAAGAGAGAAAAAGAGAGAAAGCAGAAATCGAAAGAAACAAAAGCAAGATCGGTTTAATCTGG
>Ga0214204_1000095_pt1 | contig 17963 bp, 20 predicted proteins | sample TroBogEpilimnion_39_FD_153042 | JGI IMG/M metagenome (GOLD analysis project Ga0214204, IMG submission 153042) | Freshwater microbial communities from Trout Bog Lake, WI - 23JUN2009 epilimnion | ecosystem: Environmental > Aquatic > Freshwater > Lake > Epilimnion/Euphotic zone | place: Trout Bog...
TCGTACTTTCATTCCACGGCATAGAGTGGTCCCTCCTATGCCAAAAACTGTAAAGTATGTGTCCGGTATAAAGTGTTAACTATGTGTCGAGTCGTACAACTAAGCCTCGCTTCTGCGGGGCTTTTTTATTCCTTGCGATATCCATCAAAGATAACGAATAAAGGTATCTTTTAGGGTCATTTATTGATTATGAAATCGACCCTAAATCCACTAAAATAGCGAAATGCCAGTTAAGCTTGCCAAACAACAACCTCGTCAATACAACACCTTCAATGCCATAGCGTCCGCTCGCATTGAAGGCATCTATCTGACTCCGCAGTTTCAGAGAGGTCTACACAATTATCTAGTCGGCACAAAGAATATTGCCAAATTGATAGAAGAAACTAAGCAACGTCATATTGAGAGCTCAATCAGATGACGGCTAATTTAAATAAAAAAATTATCATTATTGCCGGACCTAATGGAGCAGGTAAAACAACTTTTGCCAAGAACTTCTTACCTCAAGAGGCGCATACATTTCGTTTTATCAATGCCGATCTGATTGCTGCTGGTTTAGCGCCATTCAATCCTGAATCCGTTTCATTTAAAGCTGCGCGCTTAATGCTAAATGAATTGGATGAATACACTAAAGCTGGTGAGAGTTTTGCTTTTGAGACCACCTTATCAGGCACCCATTATCTGGAACGTATTCAGGAGTGGAAAAATCTGGGGTACACCATCAAACTCTGGTTTATTGCACTAAGCTCCCCTGAATTAGCTATTTCTCGAGTAGCAGAACGGGTGGCACAGGGAGGGCATAACATTCCTGAAGAAATCATTCGTAGGCGCTACAAAGCGGGATTAGAAAATCTCTCGAAATATCAAAAAGTTGTAAAATCATGGGTATTGTTAAATGGTGACAAAACACCACCCGAACAAATAGATCAAGGTTAGCCATGACTACTTCAAGCAAAGACATTCGTAATTCCTTGGATCCCGATATCGCCGGATCCTACTATGCAATGCAACGAGCAGGTCAAGCGGCAATCGACTTAGCAATTCAAACTAATACTGCAATCGTGACCACAGTTGATGGCAAGATTGTTCGGATCCCTGCTGCAGAACTTATTAAAAAACGTCAACTTACGTCATAAATACTGTTGGTCGCGAGTTCGAATCTCGCCCAACCTACCAGTAATACGAAGCCCTTGAATGAAAGTTCGGGGGCTTTTTCTTTAGAGTTCAATTAATATCTAATTATTGGCATACTTTTCCCATAAACATCAGCCCAACAAAAGAACTTTAAAAAATGAGTGTCGATCCAAAAATACTAGCGTTTGATGTCTTTGGCACAGTAGTTGACTGGCATGGATCAATCGCTGCTGAAGCCACAAGACTCAATCTCCCAGTTGATGCCAATGAATTCGCTACCGCTTGGCGAGATGGCTATAAACCAGCAATGGCTAGGGTTCGCTCCGGAAGTCTGCCATGGACAAAGATAGATGATTTGCATCGCATGATTCTCGATGATGTCTTGAAGGCATTTAATATTACTTCGCTGTCTGAATCTCAAGTCCACGAATTGAATCGGATTTGGCATCGCCTCAATCCCTGGTTGGATACTGTCGAGGGTCTGACAAGATTAAAAAGTAAATTTACTATCGTTACTTTATCGAATGGCAATCTTGGCCTGCTTGCAGATATGGCCAAGAATGCAGGACTTCCTTGGGACTTAATTCTTTCAGCAGAAGTATTTCGGCACTACAAGCCTGATCCAGAAACTTATCTAGGTGTTGCAGAGACCTTTGACGTTCACCCTGAACAGGTAATGCTTGTAGCGGCTCACAAGGATGATCTAGCAGCAGCAAAAGCCTGCGGACTTCAAACCGCTTTCATTGAAAGGCCATTAGAGTTTGGTCGCAATTACGCAAGGAAAGACTTGCATCGTGAAGAATTTACCAATTATCACGCCAAGGATCTTAATGATCTTGCAACCCAATTGAAGTGCAAATAATAAGCCTCGCCTAGAAGTGCATAGCGGCTAAAGTAATTCATTTGCATGAGATATCCAATTTTGCAATAAAGAATGAAAAGGTTTGCTACTAATGCTTAACTTGCATTGCTTAAGCCAACCGTCATACCGCCACAAACATACAGCGTTTGGCCAGTAGTAAAACTGGATCGATCATCCATTAAATAAGCGGCGGCATGGGCAATATCTTCCGGCTGCCCCATTCTCTTGACCGGAATACTTTCAACAATCTTGATGGTTTTGGGAGCGTTAGGTGGATTGCCAGAGGTAAACAACTCGGTAGCAATAGGGCCAGGTCCAATGGCATTTACCGTAATACCAAATTGAGCCATTTCAAGAGCCCACGTCCTTGTCATCCCAATCAAACCAGCTTTGGTGGCGGCATAAGCTGTGCGCTCTTCTTTACCCAGTGCGGCACGGCTCGCAATATTCACTATCCTGCCAAAGTTGGCTTGACGCATGTGCGCAAGTAAGGCCTGCGCTAATACCATCGGCGCTTTCAGATTTAATGCATAGACAGCATCAAAGTCCTCTTCAATGACATCCTCCAAAGCGCCGGGCTTAATCATGCCAGCGTTATTCACCAGCCGTAACACCTGCATGCGATTAGTAATGTCCTTCATTAAAATGCTAACAGCATGGTGATCGGTGATATCAATTTGATGAAATTCTTCACCAGCTAACAAACTCGGTGGTGCTGATTTATCAAAATTAATGACTCGGTAGCCATCTTGAGTTAATCGAGTCGCAATCGCCCTACCGATTCCGCGGCTAGCACCAGTAACTAATACATTTTTTTGAGAGCTCATGGAGGCTTCACTTTCAATAATCCAGTTGAATACAATTTGTTAACCTAATCTACAGTGGCGCCAGAAGATTTAACAACCCTTTCCCATTTCTGGGTGTCATTAGAAATCAATTTTCCGAAGTCCTCAGGAGTGCCGGGTATTGGCGTACCCCCCAGCTCTGATAATCGTTTCTGTATTTTTGGTTCTGCTAGCAACTGATTGACAGCAGTATTCAGCTTTTCAACAATGTCACGTGGAGTCCCTTTTGGAGCGCTGATGCCAAACCAAGCGCTCGCTTCATATCCAGTCACAGTCTCCGCCACAGTCGGAACATTTGGCAATGAAACTTCACGTACAGATGTGGTCACAGCCAAGGCACGAATTCTGCCGTCCTTAATAAATCCAGCGGAAGATGGCAAGTTATCAAACATCACTTGGACTTGGCCGGCAATTAAATCATTTAAGGCTGGTCCAGCACCCTTATAAGGGATGTGAGCCATCTTACAACCCGTCATGATCTTAAATAATTCTCCAGATAAATGAATAGAAGATCCACTTCCAGAGGAAGCCATATTTACCGTCGTAGGATTAGCTTTGCAATACGCTATGAACTCTGCAACTGTTTTAACCGGCAATGCGCCAGTGATCACCATTACATTGGGTGTCCGCACAACACCAGCAACTGGAACGGTATCGTTAATAAAATTAAAAGGTAAGTTTTTATATAACGTGGCATTAATCGCATTGGCAGGGTTGGTCATATTCAGCGTATAACCATCAGGAGCAGAGCGAATAACGTATTCAGTACCGATATTATTTCCACCACCCGGTTTGTTCTCAACAAGGACAGTCTCCCCCAGTTTTTCTGATAGACCTTGCGCTATGATCCGAGCAAGTATGTCAGTGGTGCCCCCAGGGGACCATGCAACAACTAATTTGATTGGTTTCGTTGGGTAATCAGCCGCGCTAGCAGCACCAGCAATAATAGCCAGACAAGTAAATAGTATTGAAAAGCAACGAGAGATATTCAGCATTTTTAATAAACCCCTGTCTCTAATAATTCTTTTTAATTTTCATAGTATAGGTGAGTACTTTTTCGGTCTGATAGAGATCAATATGGTGCAACACAACATATTTAACTATCACCATCCCAGCCCTAGCAAGCCCATATTCGTACTCACGGGGTAATTACCAATCTTTGAACGTGCCTATTTGAGAACGGGAATGGTACATTCAAATAAAAAGAAGCATTACCTACAACTATAGGAGACAACATGAATGAGAATGCAGGCTATAAGGCCGGATTGGCAGTGCGCAAAGAGGTTTTAGGCGAAGAGTATGTCAATAATTCGCTAGCGAATGTTGATGATTTCACGGAACCCTTACAACAGTACCTCACTGAGCACGCATGGGGAGCAGTCTGGGTCCGGGATGGCCTTGAAAAGAAAACACGCAGCATGCTCAACCTTGCAATCTTGATTGCAACCAATCGATCTACAGAGCTCAGACTCCATATACGTGGCGCACTCAATAATGGCGTTACCAAAGAAGAAATGCGCGAAATCTTCTTGCACTGTGGGGTCTACTGTGGCGCACCTGCAGCACTGGAAGCTTTTCATAATGCCAAAATTGTTTTCAAAGAGCTTGGGATCTAGAAGTATGAAACTTACTCTAAGCTTGTGCTGTTTATTTTTAGGGCTTTTCGCAAATTGCCATGCTCAAGTACCGAATGAAAAACCCATTCGCATCATCGTGCCATTTTCGAATGGTGGCCCAACCGATGTAGTAGCAAGAGTATTGGGACCTAAGCTCGCATCCATCCTAAAACGACCGGTAGTCATTGAAAATAAAGTTGGTGCCACCGGCGGCATTGGCGCTTTATTTGTCGCTAAATCTATTCCTGATGGGGATACTTTACTGTTGGGTACAAGCAGCATCATGGCCGCAAGCCCAAGTCTCTCTTTGAATTTACCTTATGACACTGTGACCGATTTTTCCCCCATCTCTATGGTGGCAACGATTGAAAATATTCTGGTTGTAAACCCCAACTTACCCGTTAAGAATATTAAAGAGCTAGTAGCTTACGCAAAAGAGAATCCTGGAAAGTTGACTTACGCGTCATCTGGTATCGGCAGCACATACCATTTAGGTGCAGAACTTTTTAGCTCGCAAACAGGTATTCAATGGGTCCATGTACCTTATAAAGGGGCCGCCCCAGCAATTCAAGATGTGTTAGCTGGTCATGTACAGGTCATGTTTGATAATGCCTCTTCAGCCATTCCAAATATTAAAGCAGGTCGCTTAAAAACTTTGGGTGTGGCTAGCTTAAAGCGCTACCCTACATTGCCAGATGTGCCAACAATCGCTGAGCAAGGAGTGCCTGGATATGAGACCACCATTTGGCTGGGTATATTTGCACCAGCCAACACGCCTCAACCAATTATTCAGAAGCTTAATAAGGCTATTCGTGAAGCAGTGAACTCTACCGAGTACAGAGATAAGCTGGCATTTTTAGATATGCAGCCTGTCGTTAGCTCACCGCAAGAGCTGGCAAGTCTTTTAAAGGCTGACACTGCTAAATGGGCTAAAGTCGTCAAGGATGCAGGCATCAAACCAGAGTAAGGTTTAGCGTTTTTCCAATCTCGTCAGCCAACTGACCTCCCCCAAAAAAGTAGAGGGTTTTAAATTAGAACTTAGCCACTTTTAACGCATTTCTCTGACTTTGTTTCAGGTACTCACTTAGATTTTTAATCTGGTTTCAGATTACGAGTGCGTATCACTTGTGCCCATAGCTCTACTTCGTTATTGACAAACCCTTTAAATACCTCAGGTGAGCTTCCAACTAAGTCGATACCGTTTGCTGCAACCTTACTCTGCATCTCTGGTGATTTCAAAGCCTTGTTAAAGTCCTGCGAGATTTTGAGTACATTAGTATCGGACATCGCCCTGTTCGCAAATATTCCATACCAAAGCGTTATCGAGTATCCCGGAATAGCAGCCTCAGCCACAGTTGGTAAGTCTGGCAAAGCGCTGCTGCGTTTTGCTGTTGTGACCGCGAGAGCCCTAACCTTTCCCGCTTGCATATTTGGCAAACTCACTGGCAACCCAGGGAAGTAGGTTTGCACATCACCCGCCATCAATGCATTTAAGGCTAATGCTCCACTGGTAAATGGAACATGTGTCATCGTAATTCCAGCCCTAGAATTGAAAAGTTCTACGGCCATATGATCAGCATTACCTATTCCAGAAGAGCTAAAGTTAAGCTGATCAGGCCGTTTCTTTGCATACTCAATAAATTCTTTAAGATTTTTGACGGGAAGATCTTTATTTACAATCACCACCAAGGGCATTGAGGTAATTTGGCTGACTGGCTTTAGATCCTTTTTTAGGTTGTATCCCAATTTTGGATAAAAAGAGGCACTGATGGTAATGGCGTTTTGAGCAATCAAGATAGTGTGGTCATCGTCCAATCCAGAAACATATGAGGCAGCTACATTGCCTGCGGCTCCTGTTTTGTTATCGACTATAACCGGCTGACCCCAAATCTCTGACAGGCTTTGGGCTATTGTTCTAGCGACTAAATCCATACTGCTTCCAGGACCTAATCCTGAAATAATTCGAACTGGCCGATTGGGCCAAGGAGCTTGAGTAGATTGAGCCATGCCAAAACTTGCCGTGAGCAGCAACGCACAAGTGATTACTACCTTATTAACGGATCCCATATACGTCTCCAGTAAATCCACCATCATTTAAAAGGGCAAGTACTTTTCTTGTCCAGATTCTTTTGCAACTTCTATCAAACTTGCTTGAGTATCTTCTGGTAATAACAAACCAAGTTGACGATTTCGAACATCGGCCTGATTTTCCATTTCTCCAGGGAAGTAGACCTGCTCATGACCTTCCGCTAAAGGCACATCCTTTAATGAGTGGATGTATTCATCTATACGTTGCTCAAATTCTGCGAGGGGTTGGAATGCAGATACATCCATCGAGACAATAAAGTGGCCAGCTCCGCTGCGATTGACGGGATCATATGGTCCATGGACTTGGTCTAAGAATGAACTTCCCGAGAGAACCCCAGAAAGGATATCCACCATAACCCCCATGACATAGCCTTTGTGACCAGCCATCGGCAAAATAAAGCCCTCGATCGCTGCTTGCGGGTCGGTAGTGGGTCGACCATCTTTATCAATAGCCCAATCATTTGGAATGCTTTGACGACGTTTTTGAGCGAGATAGATCTTGCCCCGTGCTACACCCGAATTTGCCATATCCATCACTACTGCCCCGTGCTTTCCAGCTGGCACAGCAATAGACCACGGATTGGTGCCAATCTTTTTTTGGCGACCGCCCCATGGCGCCATATTAGGCCCTGCATTGCTCATTAAGATTGAAATGCAGCCATTTTGAGCGCCCATGCGCGTGAAGTACATACATGTTCCAAAGTGATTAGAATTCTTAACCGACACTATTCCAACGCCATGCTTCTTGGCCCGCGCTATCGATTCCATCATTGCGCGTTTAGCTACCACTTGCCCAACTCCATCGGCTCCATCCATTACAGCGATGGCTTTGGAATCCACCACCAAGGAAGTATTCGCAACTGGCTTCATGGCACCAGATCTCAAGCGTGCGTAGTACCAAGCCAAACGTAAAAGCCCATGAGATGAATGCCCCCATAACTCAGCCTGGACTAGGGTATCGGCCGTTAGAAGAGCATCCTCTTCAGATAAACCAGTACTTTTATAAACCGCTTTGGCAAACTGAGTTAACTGTTCGTGAGGAATATAAGATGTAGAAGTATTCATAAATTATTGATGAGAAAAGAGCGCTTGGCCTGGAGTATCCATCCGCGCAACCAAGACAGAACCGCTATCAGATTCCGTAATAAATAGATCTTGGTTATCCTTACCGCCAAATGCAATATTGGTTGTCATTTTTCCAGCGCAAGAATTAATCCGTAGTATTGGTTCGCCCTGTGGAGAAAATTTCCACACTGCCCCCAAACCAGCATGAGCCACATAGAGATTGCCAGCCTGGTCCAAAGCTAAACCATCAGGGCCGGAGCCTCCTGACATTTGAATAAAATTGCCCGCCCTAGTAATAGAGCCATCTGGCAAGATCATTGCGCGCCAAATATTATTCGATCTAGTGGCTGCTACATAGAGAAAATTTTCACTAGCACTTAAAACAATGCCATTCGGACTGGGTACATTACTGAGAAGACAGGAAAGTTGACCTTTATTGTCTAGACGGAATACGCGGCCACTGGGATCTTGTAAACCAGTTTGACCTTGATCTGTGAAATACAAATCACCAGACTTTGAAAAGACTAAATCATTTAAACCCTTGAAAGACTCGGTCCTGTATCGCTCGATGAACGGAGTAATTGTTCCCGCAACAGGATCAAGCAGCATCAAGCCATTCTTATGGTCAGCGACAAAGATGCGGCCATCGCGATGAATCTTCAAACCATTTGGTTCGCCATCATATTCAAGCACCAAGGCAACCGCCCCTTGAGGGCTGACACGATAAATTTGACCAAACGCTATATCTACAAGAAATAGATTTCCGTCACGATCAAAAGAGGGTCCCTCAATAAAGCAATCAGTCTTTAGAGTTCCTTTGCCGGCTTGCAGTCTCTCGGCGGAAATCTGGCCAGGTTTGCGAAAACCGTCAGGAATACGAGCAAAAACCTCAGTCCCTAATATGGGAGGCGCTGAAAACATCTTATCTCCGTTACTTTTTATAGTTGTGATGAATCTCTAAGAGAATATTACTCCAAGCTTGCATTACAGCAACTTATCAGTCAGGCTGAATATTTCCCTTTTGGATGACTTTCACCCACTTATCTTGTTCGGACTTTTGGAACCTAGCAAACTCCTCGGGAGTAGAGCCTACGGCAAAGGTGCTTAATTGATCAAGACGCTCCCTCACATCGGGCATTTTCATAATCTTGGCAATCTCTGCCGATAAACGCTGCACAATTTCAGGTGAGGTTCCCGCCTTCACTTCCAGACCATACCAAGAGGAAGCCTCAAATCCAGGCAGCACACTTTCAGAAACCGTTGGAACGTTTGGATAAGAAGGCAATCTTTTTGCTGTGGTTGTTGCAATAATTTTCAGCTTACCCGATTGAATATGCTGGGTTGATGTCAGTAATGTGTCGAACATCAAATTCACCTGACCAGCCAAGACATCACTAATCGCTGGAGCGGTCCCCTTATATGGCACGTGAACCATATCAATATTAGAACGTAGCATAAACATCTCGGGAACTAGATGAGAAGACCCACCATTTCCAGCAGAAGCAAACGTTAACTTTCCTGGATTGGCTTTTGCGTAAGCCAATAATCCAGCTAAGTCACCGTAAGGGGCATCTACTCTAGTAACAATCACGATTGGCACTGTCACCAACAAAGATACTGGGACAAAATCCTTATTAACGTCATACGATAACTTCTTATACAAGCCTGGGTTGATACCATTTGTGCCAATAGAAACCATCACCAAAGTCTGACCATCGGCTGGCGCTGCCAGGGCGGTCTGCATGCCAATTGCGCCATGAGCGCCCGCTTTATTTTCTACGTAAATGGGTTGGCCCAAAGCATCGCCTAACTTGTTTGAAACCAACCTCGCCATCACATCCGTAGGCCCTCCCGCCGGAAAGGGAACAATCATTTTTAGCGGGCCATTCGGATAAGCTGAAAAAGCAAGGCTACTAATCAATATAAGGGGCAAGAGCAGAATGCACTTCATATAGTTACTTTGGAATAGGTGCAATTAAAATATGGCCAGTAGAAGATTCCGTCATCACAAGAGACAGTCGATCAGGAGTAAAGCAAACATTGGTGACGGTTTGACCAATGGGAGTCTTGATATAAGCCATTAATTCACCACGCTTATTCAGTTGAAAGACTCCTCCCAGGCTAGCGTGGGCTACGTAGAGATTATCTTGCTCATCTAAGGCTAGGCCGTCAGGTCCACTCGTTCCAAAAAAAGTTTGGAACGTTCCCACTTTACCAGTTGCAAAACCAGCAAAGATTGGCATACGCCATACATTATTTGCTCTAGTGGCGGCGACAAATAAAAACATGCCAGCACTATCAAATACCAAACCATTTGGACTGGGTACATTGTTGAGGACTACATGGAGGGTGCCGCTTGGCTCTAAGCAATAGACTTTTCCAGATGGGTCATGCAAACCTGTTTGCCCTTGATCCGTAAAAAATATATTGCCCTTGCCATCCAAGATTAAATCATTCAGACCCAAAAAATGCTGATGACTATTCTCGGGGCCAGACAGCACTGTTTCTAATAATTTTGTACTCGGGTTTAATCTCAGCAGACCCTGCTTGTGATCTGCAATCCAAATCTGACCTTCTTGGTCTATTGCTAAACCATTCGGCCAGCCGTCATATTGAATGACCAGTTCCCAATTTTTATCTGGGGAAATTTTAAAAATTCGGCCATAAGGAATGTCTGTGACATATAAATTTCCCTTGGCATCAAAGACGGGCCCCTCTAAGAAACTATCGATTAACTGACCTGGCTTATTGATCTTAGCCCATTGGTTTTCTTGGGCAACCCTAAATGAATCCGGAACGGCAGACCAGATACTGGCCTCAATGATTTTGGGTGCTTGAAATTGAAGATTCCACATAACGATTCATTATTCCGCAGTTAGACCAGCTTGTTTGACGGCAACACCCCACAACTCAGATTCTTTTTGTATGAATTTTTTGAACTCAGCGGGACTCACAGCTCCAGGTTCAGCGCCTAGTTTAGTCAAGCGCTCTCTTAACTCAGGATCAGATAAGCCTTTTTTAACCTCTGCAGCCAATTTATTAATTACAGTTGTCGGCGTCCCCTTGGGAGCTGCTAAACCAAACCAATTAGAAACAGCGTATGTTGGCAAACCAGCCTCCTTAAATGTCGGAATCGTTGGAATGGTAACTAACCTTTTTGACCCCGTAGTAGCCAACCCCCTAATCTTGCCGCCTTCAATTTGAGGGATAGCAGTTGGGGCCGCCGTAATGATAAAGTCAACCTGCCCTGATAGGACAGCTAACATAGCCTCACCAGCCCCCTTATACGGGACATGAGCAACCTCTATTTGCGCTACATACTTGAAGAGCTCAGCCGATAAATGCGTAGAGCTTCCAGCGCCACCAGAACCATAGTTCAGCTTTCCTGGATTTACTTTTGCATAAGCAACTAAGGAGGACAATGATTTGAATGGGGAGCCTTCCGGAACAACTAAAACTACTGGCGTTTGAGTAATGATGGCAATCGGCTCTAAATCATTTGGGTGGTCCCAAGGCAATGACTTAAATAAAGATGGCAAGATGGCATACGTGGTGTCATTTGCCAATAACGTGTAACCATCTGGCGGAGCCTTAGCAACAAAATTGGTTGCAATCGTACCTGAGGCCCCCACTTTATTTTCTACATAAAAAGATTGCTTCATCTGCTCAGTGAGCTTTTGTGCGATCTGTCTTGTTGAAAAATCAGCCGTACCACCAGCGCTGTACGGCACAATAATTTTTACAGATCTATCTGGATAGCTTTGTGCCATGCATGCGCCACATACCATCGATCCAATTACAGCAATCCAGTAATGGATAAATTTACTATTCACTTATATCTCCGAATATTTTTTTAATAATGAACTGAGCCATTTTCTACAAATTCTGATATCTCTTCTGAACTATAGCCAAGTTGACTCAGAATTTCTTGAGTTTGCTCACTAAATTTTGGTGGGTTATGACGAATACCCAACCTTTTGCCATCCATCATCAATGGCAACAAGGGTGTTGTGGTTTCTTGACCTGCCTTTGGTCCGTCGGTAATGCGAATAGGGGCTAAGCCGCCAGTAGCAAGCAAATGAGGATCTTCAAATAACTGCTCAGGTCTCGTAATAGGCGCAAACGGCAACCCATGTTTCTCAAATACATCACTAATATGCTTTGCTGTGAATCCCACTAAACGCTTTCTTACTTCTGGAATGAGTGTTGATCTTGCCTCTACGCGCTGGTTATTCTGCCCAAGATTGGGATCAGCATATAAATCTGCAAAGCCAAAGGCATCGCAGAATATTTTCCATTGAGTGTCTGATACCACTGCCAAGAAAATCTTTTCTCCACCGGCCACCTCAAACACGTCATAAATAGCCCATGCAGATATCCGACTTGGCATCGGCTTGGCCGCCTTACCAGTTACTGCATATTGCATCATATGTTGGCCAACCAAAAATACATTGCTCTCAAACAGTGCACTTTGAATTTCTTGTCCTGCGCCTGTTACATCCCTTTGCCTCAAGGCAGCCATCACTCCGATAGCACCGAAAACGCCGCCCATAATGTCATTTACTGAGGAGCCAGCGCGCAGTGGTCTATCCTCAGGCCCCGTCATGTAAGCCAATCCCCCCATCATCTGCACCACTTCATCCAACGCAGTACGGTGATCGTATGGGCCCGGCAAAAAACCTTTATGAGAAGCGTAAATCAATCGAGGATTAGTTTTTTTCAGAATGTCGTAATCTAAACCTAGTTTTGCCATCACTCCAGACTTAAAGTTCTCACTAACGACATCAGCTGTTGCAATCAACTTTTTGACAATTTCAATTCCTTCTGGCGACTTCATATCAAGCGCAATACTTTTTTTATTACGATTAAACATTGGAAAGAACCCGGCACCAGAGCCTAATAGCTTTCTGGTTTTGTCTCCGTCGATAGGCTCTACCTTGATCACTTCAGCGCCCAAGTCCGCCAAAATCATTCCACAAGTTGGGCCCATCACCATATGGGTAAATTCAACTACCCGAATGCCTGCATATGGAAGTGTTTTGTTAATACTCATCACCCGCCCCACTGTGTTGCAGGCATAAATCCCTTTGGCGCTCCAGCTTCAGGGACCATTCCGTAAATAATTTCAGAAGGAACGCCAGCCTGCAAAGGCTTGCGCGCCTCAAATAGCAAATCTAAATTGATGCCTGTTTTAATGCCCATTGCTTCAAACATAAATACCAAATCTTCAGTAACCACATTGCCTGACGCACCTGGAGCATACGGGCATCCACCCAAACCGCCCATAGATGAATCGAATGAAGTAACACCCTCTTCATATGCGGCCAAGCAATTAGCTAAGCCCAAGCCGCGCGTATTGTGTAGATGTGCCGCCCCTGCTTTACTACCAATGGCAGCCTTTAGTCGTCGAAATAATCTTTTGATTTGTGCAGGGTTTGCATAGCCAGTAGTATCTGATAAGCCAGACTCATCTGCTCCAGCATTGATTGCCTGCTCCGCCATCCAAATCACTTCATCCTCAGGCACTAAACCTTGTATGGTGCACCCGAAAGCGGTTGCTATTCCGGCCTCTACTTTGACCTCTGGAGCAAATTCTTTACGGTACTGTGCAATCTTTTGAACTTCCTCGATCATCTCTTCACGCGTTTTACGCACATTCGCCAAGGAGTGAGCTGCGCTAGCTGATACAGGAATGGTGAGTTTATGTACTCCAGCTTCGATTGCAGCTTGAGCTCCACGTAAATTGGGAACTAAAGCCATTACCGTCAAGCCTGGGAGCGTCTTAGCATGTCGCACGACTTCCGCAGTATCTGCCATCTGAGGTAGTAATTTAGCCGGAACGAAAGAACCTACCTCAATTTCCCGAACGCCTGCTTTATACAAGGCATCAATCCAGGCATTCTTTTCCTCAGTGGGCATGATTGACTTAATGGATTGCAACCCATCTCTTGGACCCACTTCACTGATCAAAACATCTGTTGACGCCGAATTCATGTTGTTCTATCCTATGGAATATTGTTCTATTATTAAAGCACATCAACCATACCCTGTCTATGCCAAGAAAATCTACCAAACAGAATGATGGAAAAATCCCTATGTCAGATGCAGGGGTGGCTGCTGTAGATAAAGCACTTGCGATCCTCCGACTCTTTACCTCCGAAAGACCTGAGCTGTCCCTCATTCAAATATCTGAAGCTACAGGGCTGTATAAAAGCACTGCCTTACGCATGCTGGCCTCTCTAGAAAATTCCCTTCTAGTGCTTAAGCGATCTGATGGCATTTATGTACTTGGTCCTAGCATTGCCACCCTGAATGCTGCATATCAACATCATGAATCTCTTGAGACCCTAGTGATGCCTATATTAAGAAACTTGACCAAATCTACCAATGAAAGTGCTGCATTCCATGTACGCCAGGGCAATAAACGTCTGTGCCTATATAGAGTGGACTCTGAGCAAGCACTTAGAGATCACATCAAGGTAGGTGACCTACTGCCAATAGATAAGGGTGCTGGTGGAAAGGTGCTGCAAGCGTTTGAAGGTGCCAAAGGTAAGGGTTCAGCGCAGATTAGAAAAAACATGGTTTTGACCATATCCGGAGATAGAGTAAAGGAGATTTCTGGCATATCTTCCCCAGTCTTCAATTCTGAAGGACTCATAGGCGTCATTACCCTCACAATGCCCACTTACCGCTTTGATCCTAAACAGTCAAATCTCGTTAAAGCAAGCGCAAAAAAACTAACAGTACTTTTAGGTGGCAAGTTTGATTGCTCGCTTACTTAATTCAGAATCATCCATAGATGCTTGGCTTGTAGGTAAATAGCCAAATAGCGGCAATTTAATTTTTATCACCAACTTTGCCTGCTGAAATGTCCATGATTAAGCGTGACAGCAAATACATTCTTGGGGTGATGGAACTGACCAATATATATTCATCGTCATTAGAGTGGGCACCAAAGCCTTGGACACCCATACTCTCAATCACTGGATTTTGAGTATCTAGCGCAGCAAACGCAGCATCTGTTCCACCGCCGGCAGCTACCGTTCCTAAAATCAAGTCACGCCCAAGCTCCGAATACACTTTTTTTGCATATTCGGCCATTTGCAAAGACTGTGGACTGGTCACCAAAGGTGGGCGGCGGCGCTCAAAACCAAGCTCTACTTTGGCATCAGGTATTTGCTGCGTTTTGACACGCTCTCGCACTTTATTCTCCACCACATCAAAATCTTCTTTTTTCATCACGCGAACATCGGCAGTGGCAAACGCAATGGAGGGTATGACATTTCGATTAGTACCAGCAGTTGCTAAAGTCCAGTTCATTTTGATCCCCTCTTTAGGATCAGACAAATCACGCATTTGTTGAATCTGAAATGAGAGCTCATCCAAGGCATTGCGCCCCAACTCGGGAGCAGCACCGGCATGCGATGCCTTACCAGTAATATTCAAATTGACCGCTGCAATCCCTGCCGTAGTAAGCGCAATGCGATCTGACTTTGCTTGAGATGCCTCACATGAAAAAGTGACATCATGCTCTGCGCCTAGTTTGGAAAAATAGGCTCGCGCAGCTGGTGAACTAATTTCCTCGTCTCCATTAATCAGAACGGTAACTTTTCCATACTCATTAAATTTCAACTTTCTCAAGCTATCCATAGTATGCAAAATCAATGCTATTCCTTGCTTATCGTCCGATATACCAAGACCGTAAGCCCGATCTCCATCAACTCTAAAGGGCTGCTTAGCTAGCATACCCCTCAGATATACGGTGTCCATATGGGCAATCAAGAGTATTTTCTTTTTGCCTGCCCCCTTAAATTCAGCCTTAACCATGCGGCCTGGCTTGTCAGGTGTATCGTGCATTCGATACATATCTTTGCCTGGCTCGATAAACTCCACCTGCCCACCAAGCGCTTTAAGTCTGTTAAATATCAGCAGTGATATCTTATCCAGCCCTTCACGATCTCTGCTGCCAGACTCAATAGATACTAATTCTTTTAAAGTAGTCAAATAAGGCTTTTGCTCTCCCTCAACCACTGAAAATATAGGCTCTTGTGGAGCGGCCATGCATATTCCAGAAGTGCCGATTACGGCGCAAAAAACCAAAAAGCGTTTTTTCATTTACCCCTCCGATTGATGATCAATTGATCATACATAAAATGATCTTGTAGTGCCATATAGGAAATATGATTCAACGCTTACCAACACCTCTTTGACACTCATATATCGCTGCTCAATCAATCCAAGTGGGGTATTGATGCATCACCGAATGAAATAGTTCAGATTCAGTAAATTGATTTAGCCATTTTTTTGTCAAGGTGAATGGCAGTTCTTCAAACCTTTGCGGATTGACCATCGCAAACTGCCTCATGAATGGAAAAATAGCGACGTCCACCCAAGTCATTTTGCTGCCCAATAAATACTGGCTAGACCGTAAAGCTGCCTCGATGGGTTCAAGCATGAGTTCGATTGCATCACCGAGCACCTTTTCTTGATCAAGCCCCGGAAATCGATTGGGATATTTATATTGATCTAATAGTGTTTTAAATGGCCCGTCATTTTTCTCAATCCAATCTTGTGCGATATCTATATCGACTAAACCCCAACCATCCGGATCAGACCTCTCTAAGGCCCAACGCATAATATCCAAGCTTTGCTCGAGGACGAGTCCATCGACACACAACACTGGAACGGTTCCCTTGGGTGATACAAGCAGCATGGATGGGGGCTTATTTCTTAATGCAATCTCTCTGTGTTCAACTTGAATACCTGCATATTGCAATGCCATACGTGCTCTGATTGCATAAGGGCATCTACGGTAAGAATACAAAATTGGCATCAAGCTATTACGCATGATCTTTGCATGCACTCATTTAATTGATAGTCTGCATCAAAGCAAAAAGATCCTTTTGCCCCTCAAAGCCAATTCCTGGGCGATCAGATAAGTGGATCATGCCATCCTCTACCCGAGCATCATCTGCAAACCCTGCAAATGCTCCAAACACTCCCGGGTAAGCCTCGCATCCTCCCAATCCAAAACCAGCAACGATGGCCAAGGTCATTTGGTTGCCGCCGTGCGGAAATACAGAATGTCTACCCCACCCTCTTTCACGCATCACCTCTAGCGATTTAGAGAACTGCACAATGCCATACGATTGAGGTACATCAATTTGTACGATATCGCGATCTGCTCTAAGTTTTCCGAACTGCAAAAGATTGCGGATATCTTGGGTGGAGAACAGATTTTCCCCTGTAGCAATTGGGGAATCATAAAAGCTGGTTAACTCGTCAAGCAACGCAAAATCGAGTGGGTCGGTTGGCTCTTCTAACCACTTCAAGTGATAGGGGGCTAATGCTTTTGCATAGTGAATGGCATTGTCCCGGTTCCAAGCTGCATTTGCGTCAACCGCCAAAGAGCTAGCACTTCCAATCACTTTGATTGCGGCATCCAAACGGCGTAAATCCTCATCGAGCGGCGCTCCGCCAACCTTGATTTTCATTACCCGGTAACCCTCATCCAGGCGTGAACGAATCTCAGCTTCTAACTCAGGAATGCCCTTCCCAGGTGCGTACCAACCACCCCCGACATAGCAAGGGACTTTAGTTTGTACCTTGCCATCATTAAATCGTTCTGCTAATAAAACATGTAATGGCTTATCTGCAATTTTGGCAACCGCATCCCAAACGGCAACTTCAATTGTCCCCACCGCAACAGATCGCTCTGTATGGCCACCGGGTTTCTCGCGCTGCATCATGCAGGCTAAGATTTTTGCAGGATCTAAATTAGTACCAGAAGCATCCAGAAGTGAATCTGGGTCTGCTTTCATAATCCTAGGGACTAAACGAGAGCGCATTTGCTCGCCACAGGCATAGCGACCGGTAGAATTAAACGCATAGCCAATCACTGGCTTCCCAGCTCTCATGACATCGGTATGAACGGCCACTACCGATGTAGTCATCTCGCTAAAGTCGAATACTGAATTGCGCAAAGTGGAGCGCAATGGGACTGAAATCTCACGAATCTCGGTGATTTTCAAAAAAATTCTCCCTGAATATGGAATTTATATTATTGTTAGAAAATAATTAAACAAGAGTTTAAATCATATAGCCTATTTAAATCTCAGGAGACTTTGAATGCAATTGTCTGTAGCTTTTACTTTGCCCCGCCTGTTGTTTGCGCTCATTCAAATATGTCTGGGTCTTTTTCTGATTACCCCTTACGCTCAAGCGCAGGATTACCCGAATAAACCAATTAAGGTGGTAATTCCGTTCGCCCCTGGTGGCCCATCCGATATTGTTGGGCGAATTCTGCTGCAGCAGATGAGCGAAAACTTGAATAAGCCCATCATCATTGAGAACAAG
>Ga0214204_1000103_pt1 | contig 17155 bp, 16 predicted proteins | sample TroBogEpilimnion_39_FD_153042 | JGI IMG/M metagenome (GOLD analysis project Ga0214204, IMG submission 153042) | Freshwater microbial communities from Trout Bog Lake, WI - 23JUN2009 epilimnion | ecosystem: Environmental > Aquatic > Freshwater > Lake > Epilimnion/Euphotic zone | place: Trout Bog...
GAGCAACCAGAGACCAGCAGCTCCTACGACCAAACCGCCGACCATCAAAGGACGAGGTCCAACTTTTGGAAGGAGCTGAGAGGCGATGCCTGCACCCACGATGATTCCACCGCTAAATGGCAAGAAGGCAAAACCTGAGTGAAGTGGTGAGTAATGCAAGAAGTTCTGCATGTAGATAGAGAGGAACAAGAACATTGCGAAGAGTCCGGTTCCAGTTAGCAAAGAGGTCAGGTAAGAACCACCGCGGTTGCGCTCACGCACGACGCGAAGTGGGAGCAAAGGATTATTTACCTGAGTCTCGACGACTAAGAAGGCTCCGATGAAGAGAGCGGCAAGAATGAAGTAAGGATAGGTATGTAGATTTGCCCATCCATTATTTGCAGCCTGGCTAAAGCCATAGACCAAACTGATCAGACCAAGAGTTACTGTTGCAGCGCCTGGGATGTCATATTTATTATCGCCAGCAGCCTTTGACTCATGCAGGTTAGGAATAGCGAGAATAACTGCGATAAGAGCAATCGGTACATTCACAAACAAGCACCAACGCCAGTTTGCATATTGAGTAAGTGCGCCTCCGGCGATCAAGCCAATCGCAGCGCCGCCACCAGAGATTGCGCCATACACACCAAATGCGCGGGCACGCTCTTTAGGAACTGTGAAAGTTACGTTGATGAGAGAGAGCGCTGATGGTGCAAGAAGTGCAGCGAATGCACCTTGCAAACCACGCGCACCGAAAAGAAGTCCTTGCGTTGTTGCGAATCCGCCGAGCGCTGATGCACCGGCAAAACCGATCAGTCCAATAATGAAGATGCGCTTGCGTCCGACGTAGTCAGCGATGCGTCCACCAAGAAGAAGCAGTGAACCAAATGCAAGTGAGTAAGCAGTAACTACCCATTGACGGTTGGCATTAGAGATGTGCAGTGCAACTTGTGCTTTAGGGAGAGCTAAGTTAATGATTGATGCATCCAACACAATCATCAAAGATGCGATTGCGATTACGACAAGTGCATACCAACGATTTGGATCGAGTCCTTCATCTCCTGGTTGCCAGTGGTGTTTCTTACGACTTTTAGTTGCTTCTTGATTCGACATCGCAAACCTTCCGAAAATTGTGGCTATTCACCGCGTAAGGTTGAACTTTATTCCAAAAAAGTCTAAGGCGCGCCCTGAAAATCCTGCCAGAGGTGAATTTCAGGTGACTATCTGCTACCTTCGCCATAGCGTTTTTTGAGTCCTAGGTCACTTATTTATTTTAAATAAGCCCAGGGAATATCAAGGGAAGCGAAAACTATAAGGGAGACTGTCATCGTGTCTTGGCACCAGCCAAGAGTCCTCGATGCACACAACGTTCGAAAATGACTCAAACATTAGAGCCACAAACATTTAGAAAGCTAAGTAAGAATCCACGTCCAATCGATGAAAGCCGAGTTGAATCGCTACTCGCTCTCGAATGGGAACGCTTCGCAAAATCCTCATTCGCTTCACGAATTGAGTTCGATCTTGCCCTCGGCTCGATGCCGTTAGGCGTTCCATCTAGTTTCCAACACTGGGATCCATATCCACTCTCTATCGTGAGTGCAAAGGGAGCCTGGATGACCGATGTCGATGGGCGCAAGTTGCTCGACCTCTCGATGGGCTTTGGCGCGATGCTCGCCGGTCACCTCAACCCTGAGGTTGTAGCCGAGACAAAGCGTGCCCTAGATTCCGGAACTCTCTTTGTGACCCCATCTCCAATCTCGCGTGACGGTGCTGAGCGCATCTGCAAGAGATTTGATGTAGATCAGATCCGTTTTGCCAACTCGGGTACCGAGGCCACCATGTATGCGGTGCGTCTGGCTAAGGCTTACTCGGGTAAAGATGGGCTCGTAAAAATCGAGGGTGGCTATCACGGTAGCTATGACCCGCTTACAGTTTCTGCAAAGCCAGATCTGAAGTTGGCCGGTCCTGCCGATGCGCCAACACCTGTAATTCCTGCCGGAGCAAATGTCGGCGAGATCTACGTCGTCCCATTTAATAATCTGGACGCTCTTGAGAAGGTATTCAAAGAGCATGCAAAGACAATCGCATGCATCATCATGGAGCCTGTTCTAGAAAATCTTGCGATCGTACTTCCCGACGAGGGATACCTCGCAGCAGTGCGCGCACTCTGTGATCAATACGGAATCATCTTGATCTTCGATGAAGTTAAGACCGGTCTCACTGCAGGGCCTAAAGGTGCAGCTGCACGTATTGGTGTAAAGCCTGATCTCATCTGTCTTGCCAAATCAATCGGTGGCGGACTTCCACTTGCAGCATTTGGTGGCAAGAAAGAGATCATGAACGCGATTGCCGATGGACGCTTCCACCATTTTGGAACCTTCAACGCCAATCCATTAGCAATGGCTGGTGTTCGCGCCATGGACAGGGTTTGTACTCCAGAAAGTCTGGGTAAGGCCGAGGCTCTCAACTACCAAGCGCTTGATCGTATTACTGAGATCATCAACGATTACGAATTACCTGCTCACACAGTTGGATTTGGAATCAAAGGATGTATCACCTGGTCGGTAGATCCAGTTCGCAATTATCGTGATTACAAAGCGACCGATTTTAAAGTCGCTGAGCTCTCATGGTTATGGTCGCTCAATCGCGGAATCATTACGCCTCCAGGACTCGATGAGCAATGGCTCATTAGCTTGGCGCATGAGCAGAACGAGATTGATATCCTGGTCGAAGACTTCCGACAGATTGCAGCGGCCCTACGCGCTTAAATTGTAAGACTATTACTCCAAGGCGATGAGGTCGAAGTACTCATCATTCCAAAGATCTTCATCGCCATCGGGTAGTAGCAGGACACGCTCCGGCTTGAGCGCAACGACAGCACCAACGTCGTGGGTAACCATCACTACCGCGCCTTGATATTCGGAGAGCGCGGCAAGAATCTCATCGCGTGAAGCAGGATCCAAGTTGTTTGTTGGCTCATCGAGCAACAACAAGTTGGCAGCTCCTACAACCAAGGTTGCCAGCGCCAACCGAGTTCTCTCTCCACCACTAAGAACTTTGACGGGCTTTTGAACGTCGTCGCCACTGAAGAGGAATGAGCCAAGTACTTGGCGAGCTTGGGGTTCCCCGACGCCTTCACCTGAAGAGATCATGTTCTCGAGAACCGAGCGTTCGAAGTCCAACATCTCGTGTTCCTGGGCGTAGTAACCGATCTTGAGGCCGTGTCCTGGTTCAATCTCGCCGGTATCTGATTCGGTAACTCCCGCTAACATTTTTAGAAGTGTGGTCTTACCGGCGCCGTTGAGACCCAAGATAACCACGCGTGAGCCCTTATCAATCGCTAGATCGACATCGGTAAAGATTTCTAACGAGCCATACGACTTGGAAAGTCCGTGTGCCATGAGTGGTGTCTTGCCACATGGAGCGGGGGTAGGGAAGCGCAATTTGGCGACCTTGTCAGATTTACGAACATCTTCCAGCCCCGCTAATAGCGCATCTGCACGACGCAACATGCCTTGGGCGGCAACAGCTTTGGAAGCCTTGGCACGCATCTTCTCGCCTTGCTTAGCAAGGATTGCAGCTTTCTTCTCGGCGTTCGCGCGCTCTTTCTTGCGACGATGTTCATCATCTTCACGTTGCTGCAGATATTTCTTCCAACCCATGTTGTAGACATCGATGACGTTTCGATTGCCGTCGATGTAGAAGACCTTGTTAACGACAGTCTCAATCAGATTTACATCGTGCGAGATGATGACGAGCCCGCCGGAATACTTACCGAGATATTCGCGCAACCAGTTGATGGACTCGGCATCAAGGTGGTTTGTCGGTTCATCCAGGATGAGCGTCTCAGAGCCGCCAAAGAGTAGACGTGCCAGTTCGACCCGACGTCGCTGTCCACCAGAGAGACCTTCCAAACTGTCGTTGAAGATTCGCTCTGGAAGTCCCAAGTTCATCGCGATGGATTCTGCTTCTGCAGATGCTCCATAACCTCCGGCGACGCTGAACTCTTGATCGACGCGGCTGTACCGCTCCATAGCAACTTCGAGTTCTTCCATAGAAGCGGTAGCCATCGCCTCTTCCGCCTTACGCATTCGGGTCACGATCTGATCCAAACCGCGTGCGGAGAGAATTCGATTGATGACGCTCTCTTCTTGGTCACCTGTTCGTGGATCTTGGGGGAGGTATCCGATCGTTCCAGTTCGCAGAACTTGGCCTCCAGCGGGAAGTCCCTCACCAGCAAGGACCTTGGCGAGGGTGCTCTTACCCGCACCATTTCGACCAACAAATCCGATGCGATCTCCATGATTGATGCGAACCTTGACATCTTTTACGAGGAGTCTGGCCCCAGCACGAAGTTCAACACTCTGGGTAGCAATCACTACGTAATCTTACTGGTTAAAAAATTTGAGCTTGACCTCCCTTGAAGGTGATGGAATTCATCATCCAGCGGGGCTAGACTCGAAATAACCGTTTGGAGTTGATTTTTATGAAGGCCCTCGTTATCGGAGCCGGTGGTGTAGGTAGTGCGATAGCAAATATCGCAGCCCGTCGTTCATTTATTACAGAGATGGTCGTTGCAGACCGGGATCTGGCTCGCGCACAAAGTGCAGTGGCCAGACTCAGCGACCCTAGATTTAAGGCGGCCGCAGTCGATGCTTCGAGCGTCGACGATATCCGTTTACTCATCAAGAGCGTGGCACCTAACGCGGTCATCAATGCCGTCGATCCACGGTTCGTGATGCCCATCTTTGAGGCCTGTGAGCTAGAAGGCGTCAACTACGTTGATATGGCGATGTCCCTCTCTAAAGCGCACCCAACTAATCCCCATGCAGAAGTCGGTTTGATGCTGGGTGAGCAACAGTTCGCTCGCGATGACTCTTTCAAATCTAAAGGTATCTACGCGCTGGTCGGAATCGGTGTGGAACCTGGGCTAAGCGATGTCTTCGCCCGTTACGCCGCCGACAATTTATTTTCACGGATCGACTCCGCGATCGTCTATGACGGTTCCAATCTCGTTGTTGAGGGGTATGACTTCGCTCCCACCTTCTCCATCTGGACCACAATCGAAGAGTGCCTCAATCCTCCTCTGATGTGGGAGAGAGATCGCGGTTGGTATACGACCGAGCCATTCTCTGATCTTGAGAGTTTTGATTTTCCAGATGGGATCGGACTTGTTGAGTGTGTAAATGTGGAGCACGAAGAAGTGGCGCTGATTCCTCGCAAAGTTGATGCTGGAAAAGTTGCATTCAAGTACGGACTTGGTTCGCACTTTATTGAGATTCTAAAGACCATTCATACTTTAGGACTTGATAGAACCGAACCAGTGAGCGTGCAGGGAGTTTCTGTCTCTCCGCGCAATGTGCTCGCCGCGCTCTTGCCAGATCCAGCGACACTTGGTTCTCGTATGTCAGGTAAGACATGCGCTGGCATCCAAGTAAAAGGTTTGGATAAGCAAGGAAAACCTAAAGCGGTTTACATCTACAACGTCGTCGATAATGCGTTCTCAATGGGGGAGTACGGTGATCAAGCAGTTGTGTGGCAGACCGCGATTAACCCACTTATCGCACTTGAATTAATCGAGCGCGGTGATTGGAAGCCTGAAGGAGTTAATGGCCCCGAATGGTTCCCCGCAGAGCCATTCTTAGATCTGCTTAGTTCGTATGGAACCAGTTGGCATATACGCGATGAATCGATCGAGGGAATTACTTCTTAATGATTGTAAGTAGTCGTACCCGGTCATAGGATCGGATATCTAGAAGCGGCAATTTGGAGGGTGGTTGATTATGGCAATTGAAATCTCCAGAAGAAATCTGATCAAAGCTGCGGGTGGCCTAGGGGCTGCATCACTGCTTGGTCTCTCCAATGAAGAGATAGCACAAGCGGCGAGCACCAAGAACGCTGTGCGCTTTGCAAACTGGTCGCTCTATTTGGATTACGACAATAAGACGAAGAGTTATCCCACCCTGGTTGATTTCACCAAGAAGACCGGGATTCCCGTTAATTACATGGAGGTGGTCGATGACAACGACACCTTCACTGCAAAGGTAACGCCGCAACTTCGATTGAAGAAAGATATCGGCTACGACATTGTCGTCCTCACCGAGTGGATGGCTGCCCGATGGATTAACGGTAAGTATGTCGCCAAGTTCGATGACACCAAGATTCCTAATAAGAAGAATGTTCTACCATTTTTGCTTAATCGCCCTCTAGATCCAGGCCGTCACTATTCGCTCCCATGGGCAGGTGTTATCGCTGGATTTGCGTGGAGCAACCAGAAGAATCCAAAGGGAATACACACGATGGAGCAGCTCTTTGCTCCAGCAAACAAGGGCAAGATCGAAGTATTGTCCGAGATGCGCGACACCATCGGATTGATCATGCTCTGGCAAGGGGTCGATATCACCAAACCCTTTAGCGGCGACAAATTTATGAATGCCATCGACTTCTTGCAGAAGATGATTCACGATGGGTATATCCGCCAAGTGAAAGGTCAGAGCTATCAGGAGGATCTCATCAGCGGTGACGCTGTAGCGGTCATTGGTTGGTCGGGAGATATCAACCAACTCAATGCTCAGAACTCCAACCGATTTGGTTTTGCGATCCCTGAGTCAGGCGGGACCTTCTCTACCGACAACATGATGATTCCAGCGCTCTCACCTAATAAGGTCAATGCCGAAGCGGTGATCAATTATTACTACGACCCAATGGTTGCGGCGCGAGTTGCCAACTACATCAACTACATCTGCCCTGTTGCGGGAGCGCAACAAGCAATGGAGAAGGTCAACCCTGCCCAGGTCAGCAACAAATTGATCTTCCCAGATGATGCAATGTGGAAGAACCTCAAAGTCTTCCGTGACCTTTCACAGGCCGAGCAGATCTCGTTCTCAACGGCGTTTCAGAAGGCGAGTGGTAACGCATAGTGGTTGACGCTTCTACCTCGGCACACGGAGATCTCACTCTCAAGAACTTAACTAAGCGCTTCGGTGACTTTGTTGCTGTAGATAATCTGGATTTAGTTATTCCGGAGGGGTCATTCTTCGCGCTGCTTGGACCATCTGGGTGCGGCAAGACCACGACGCTACGGATGGTTGCGGGGCTTGAGGAACCAAGTTCAGGTTCAATCTTTCTCGGTAACACCGATATCACTTACGAGAAGCCTTATAAGCGACCCGTGAATACCGTATTTCAAAACTATGCGCTCTTTCCCCATCTGACTATCTATGAGAACGTGGCATTTGGATTGCGCCGCAGGGGAGTCAAGGATGTCGATGCTCAGGTTCAAAAGGCCTTGGAGCTCGTTGAACTCACTCACTTAGCCAGCCGTAAACCAAATCAATTATCAGGTGGCCAGCAGCAACGCATCGCGTTGGCGCGTGCGATCGTCAATAGGCCGGCACTTCTGCTCCTGGATGAACCACTAGGTGCACTCGATCTTAAGTTGCGCCGCGCCATGCAGATTGAGTTGAAGTGGATTCAGACTGAGGTCGGAATTACCTTCGTCCACGTTACCCACGATCAGGAAGAGGCCATGACTATGGCCGACACCATCGCCGTTATGAACGAGGGCAAGATTGAGCAGATGGGATCGCCCGCCGATCTTTATGATAATCCACGGACATCATTCGTAGCTAATTTCTTGGGGCAATCTAATCTGATCAAGGGATCGATCGTTGATGCCTCAGGTGATAACAAGGTCGTCGACATCTTCGGTACCAAGATCGCACTTCCGGCAGCCAGAAATCATGCGCATGACTCCTCGGTCTTGCTCGGAATTCGACCAGAGAAGATCCGTATCCAACCAGCGGGAACTTCTATGAGCGGAAATATTCTTATTGGTGGGGTTATCTCAGATGCCTCATATATCGGCGTCAGCACCCAGTACCAGGTGGAGATGCCATGGGGTCAAGAGCTCATGGTCTTTGAGCAGAACGATGATGGAACTCCGCCACTCGCTAAGGGTGATGCGGTCACCATCTCGTGGGAGCCGATATTCACCTTTGGGCTTGCCGGCGATCAAGATGCCAATGCCGGCTCGGAAGCGAATCCAGATAGCGAATGAGTACCGCGCTCTTACACACGGGCACCCACGAGAAGAAGACTGTTCTCAGTAAGAAGAAGTTGCTTCCATATTGGCTTCTGGCTCCTGGAATCATCTGGCTCGTCATATTCTTCTTAGTGCCGATCTACCAATTAATAAGTACATCAACTCAAACTCAGGGCTATGGAATCGGAACATATGTTCAGACTTATCGATTCGCCAACTTCATTGATGCGATCACATCCTCTAAAGCGCAATTAATTCGCTCTTTTGAGTATGCCTTTCTGGCAACTCTCTTTGCCTTGATCATCTCCTACCCACTTGCTTACGCGGTAGCTTTCAAATCTGGCCGATGGAAGAACACGCTGTTGGTATTGATCGTCGCACCTTTCTTCTGTTCGTTCTTGCTTCGTACTGTCGCATGGGAACAGATCTTGGGGGAGCAGGGACTTGTCATTAAAGTCCTGCGCTTTGCACACATATTGGGAGCGCAAGATCACCTGACCGCAACGCCGTTTGCCGTCGTCGCGGGACTCACTTATAACTTCCTGCCTTTTATGACGCTTCCGCTTTATGCCAGCCTAGAGCGCATCGATATCCGCATGATGGAGGCCTCGGGCGATTTATACGCAAATGCGTTAACAACATTTCGGAAAGTTACCGTTCCACTATCTATGCCTGGAGTGGTTGCTGGAACTCTGCTGACATTTATTCCGGCGGCGGGTGATTACATCAATGCCGAACTTCTTGGTAATCCGGGAACCAAGATGATTGGAAATGTCATTGAGGCGCGATACCTAGAAATAGTTGATTACCCGGGCGCAGCAGCGCTCTCTCTGATTTTGATGGTAACGATCCTTGTTCTTGTGATGGCATATGTTAAACGTGCTGGAACAGAGGAGTTGGTATGAACCAACTCACCAGGTGGTTCTCTCGCAACTTAATCCGGATCTATGCCTTCTTGGGCTTTACGTATCTCTTTCTTCCCATCATTTACACCTTCGTATTCTCATTTAATAACTCCACCAAGAGCAATCTGGTCTGGGTTGGATTCACTTGGAACAACTGGCTTAATCCCTGTGGAGCCCCAGATGTCTGCAATGCGTTAGGTAACTCTCTCAAAATCGGGGTCCTCGCCACCTTCTTTGCAACAGTCCTCGGCACGCTTATGGCATTTGCTATGGGTCGCTATGCATTCCGCGGACGCTCTATTGTCAACATTCTTATCTTCTTGCCGATGGCGACTCCAGAGATTGTTATGGGAGCGTCGCTACTCACGATGTTCATCTCATTTGGATTTAATCCGGGATTTTGGACCATCGTTATCGCACACGTGATGTTCTGCATCTCCTTCGTCGTGGTTACCGTCAAGGCGCGTATTGCAAGCCTTGATCCCCGCTTAGAGCAAGCAGCCATGGATTTATATGCAGATGAACGCCAGACCTTCCGCCGCGTAACCCTGCCTCTAGTAGCTCCCGGAATCGCAGCCGCAGCGCTCTTGGCCTTTAGCTTGTCATTTGATGATTTCATCATTACCAACTTCAACTCCGGAGATGTAAATACCTTTCCCAAGTTCGTTTACATTTCGGCACAACGTGGCCTACCACCCCAGGCGAATGTGATTGGTTCTTCTATGTTCTTGATTGCATTGATCATCGTCTTGCTTGGACAGTTCGTTGGCCGCAGGCGCGCAGGGGTGAGATAAGGTTTAACCCATGGCAAACCTGGGCAATATGTATGGACCCTCTTTTACCTTCTTAGGCGTCCCACAATGCGATTTGGATGATCCTTCTACCTATCAAGATGCAGATGTGGTGATCGTCGGTGCACCGATCGATTCCGGCACCTCCCATCGCTCAGGCGCCAAGTTTGGTCCACAAGCGATTCGCGGCGGGGATTACCTACCTCATGATGCCGAGCGCCCTCATTTGGCACTGCGCGTTGATGCCCTCAAGGATCTTAAAGTTGTCGATGCTGGTGATTTGATGATGCCAGGTCATGATTTAGTCGCTTCGCTCAAGGTCTTGGAAGAAGCTACAGAGAAGATTTCTCGCACCGGTGCCTTCATCGTTGTTTTAGGCGGAGACCACTCGATTGCGTCAGCAGATGTCGCAGGTATCGCTAACCACCGCGGCAAGGGCAAGATTTCGATGGTGCATTTTGATGCGCATGCAGATACTGCTGACTCTCAATTTGGCGCTCTGGTTGGTCACGGAACCCCCATGCGTCAGCTGATTAATAGTGGTGCAGTTCGGGGCGATCGCTTCTTACAACTTGGGCTTCGTGGATATTGGCCCGACGATGTGACTCTCAAGTGGATGCGCGATCAAGGTATGCGCTCCTACGAAATGACAGAGATTCATAACAGAGGTCTCGATGCGGTTCTGGACGAGTCCTTCACGATTCTTACCGATGATTGCGATGGAGTCTTTCTCTCTGTCGATATCGATGTCGTTGACCCAGGCATGGCACCAGGAACTGGGACACCAGAGCCAGGTGGAATGACCAGCCGTGAGCTCCTAGAAACTGTGCGCCGCATCTGCCTAGAACTTCCCGTGGTTGGCCTCGATGTCGTAGAAGTCGCACCGCCATTTGATACCGCAGATATCACGGCGATCTTGGCTAACCGAGTTGTTCTAGAGGCTCTAAGTGCGATTGCTTACAAGCGCACTGGCCAGGTTTACGATCGTACAAAGAATGTTCTGGACCGTTAACTTTTAAAGCGTCGCCAGAATATCTGCAATATCTTTCTCGGTAGTCCATGGGTTAACGATCGCAAAGCGAAGTATCGGCTCACCTTTATGCGCCGAAGGAACAACGAAGCCGATCTGATCTGCCAAGAGTTTGTCGCTCCACTGTTCGTAATCTGCGGTACTCCAGCCAACTCTCTTAAACGCGACGATAGATAATTTAGGTTCATGGATGAGCTCCAAGTTGGGATGTGCTTTAACCAAGTGGGCGGCATGAGCTGCAATGTCCAGAGTCTGTTGCATCGCGTTGGCATATTCCCGAGTTCCATTTGCCGCCAGCGAGAACCAGAAAGGTAATCCGCGAGCCCGGCGAGTTAAATGAATCGCATAATCCGAGGGATTCCACTCGTTGGGATCTTCCAAGGTCTCTAGGTAAGAGGCGTGCTGGGTGTGCGCACGCTTTGCGATCGTGGGATCGCGATAGATGAGCGCGCAGGCATCGAAGGGCGCGAAGAGCCACTTATGTGGATCGACAATCAGTGAATCTGCGCGTTCCACTCCATTAAATAGCGGGCGAACGCTAGGCGCACAGAGCGCGGCTAATCCATAGGCGCCATCTACATGGAACCAAATATCACGATTCTTCGCGGCAATTCCCACACCATTTAGGTCATCGATGATTCCCAAGTTGGTTGTACCTGCTGTCGCGACGACGGCAAAGACTCGGTGGGTTGGGTGTTCCGCCAGATATTGATCAACTGAGGTGGCGAAACTTGAGCCAGTCATCACTCCATCAGAATCGGCGGGAACATTCAATACAAGTACATCCATGATCTCGGCAGCAGATTGGATCGATGAGTGCGCTTCTGAAGAGCAAGCGACCACCCAACGAGAAACGTCAGGATACTTCTCTCGCGCATGAACTCGCGCCGCCACAAGTGCAGAGAGATTTCCGATAGTTCCACCTTGAACAAAGACTCCACCTGAACTTTCAGGCAGACCCGCGAGGTCGCTGATCCACCGCAGAGCTTGGTTCTCTGCAAAGACCGCACCTGCGCCTTCTAACCAAGAGCCGCCATACAAGGCACTCGAGCCAACCACTAGATCAAAGAGGTTGGAGTGCTCTGATGGGGCAGAGGGGATAAAGGAGAGGTATCTAGGATGATCAGTAGAGATACATGCCAGAGCCAAGGTATCGGTGAAGACTTTCAATGCCTCATGGCCTCCGAGGCCATCTTCTGTGATCGTGTTTCCAACTTTCGCAAAGAGTTCTTCGGGGCTCTGCGGGCCATCAAGCGGAGGATTATCTTTCAGACGCTTGAGGCTATAGGCCAAGATTTCTTGCGCCAGAGATTCGACTTCTTCGTTGAACTCATGCATGCGGCGATTATGCCACCTACGCCAGGTTAAAGAATCCCTTGATGGATTGAACGATCATGTCGACAGCGATTGCAGCCACTAGAAGGCCTGCCACACGAGTAATGAGAGTGACGCCTGATTCCTTGATCAAACTAAGAATTCCCGTTGAGAACATCAAGATCAAACCAATAACCACGTGGACCATGATGATTGCTGCAGCAAGGCTTACTTTGTCACCGGTTGTGTGCGCATAACGAACGTAGAGCATCGTGGTAACGATTCCACCAGGTCCAGCAAGAACTGGAGTTCCGATCGGAACCATCGCAATGTTAACTTTTTCGTTCTGCGCTGCTTCGCCTCCGACCTTGCCAGTCAAGAGTTCCATCGAGATCAAGAAGAGAAGAAATCCTCCGGCACCCTGGAGTGCGTTAAGAGAGATATGCAGATAATTGAGAATCACCTGCCCAAAGAGGGCAAAGACGACAATGATGACCAGGGACGATGTTGCACCCTGCCATGCCAGGCTGATCTGCTCCTTCTTCTTCCGTCCTGAAACCAACGACAAGAAGATTGGGAGAGCCGCAAGAGGATCGAGGATCACAAAGAGGGTTACAAAAGCTTGGATCCCGAAGGTCAACGCTGACACAGTGGTGAGGCTATTCATGGCGTGATTCTCTCATGCCCATTCGATGCGACTCGAATACCCTCTTGAGTTAGTCGCGATCCTTTTCGGGTTCTGGGGCTCTCAAACCGGTAAATCGAAATGGTCCGAGCATGCGCGCACCTGATCCCCTTACAACATTGGGCAACTGGGCCGACCAACCATCTGAAAGATCTGAATCCATCGCCGTAAAGGTGACCTCTGATGGTGTCGAATAATTTGAACCATGATGAGACTCAACCTCTTCACGGGCCAGGACTTCTTTTTCATGGGCAATTGCAGCGGCATCATTGGTATCGATGGTGAGCGGCAATTTTTTGCGTCGATTAAAGATCACTTTTCTCCGATCTAGAGTTGTATCAAATCTAAAGACTCTGCAGGCCAATTGCAATGAGCAATGAGTTCAAATCCCCTCACGTAGCCCAGGTCACTAGAAGGTGGCCTGATGGCTAATCACGATCTTTCGGAGGTTGCGTTATGTCCTCATCATCAATAAATCCAAAATTTCCAAAGGTGAACCTCTTAACGGCTGGGTTTCCTCCGGTGGAACGAAGACCTCGAAATGACTGAGATGCGGGCTTTTCGAAACCAATCTCTGTAGGAATACTCGTCTCTCCACTTGCATGAGACTCTTGCTCCTCGTGGGCCAGGACTTCTCTTTCATGGGCGATCGCAGCCAGATCGTTGGGATCGATAGTTAACGGCAACTTCTTGCGTCGATTAAAGAGCACTTTTCTCCAATGATTCGGTGTGAATAATCTAAGTCTGATTCTTCGTAGATTCAATGAGCAGGCGGTCTATTCTCAGCATTTGAGTAGCCAACTAACGTGTAAATTCCTGCCATGAGATCTAATCATCCCGGCCGTGCAGCTACACGCCGCTCCTTTACTGCGATTGCCGTCTTGGCTGCCATCTCCTGTGGTGGATTAGCCATGACATCGAGCTCGGCTCAGGCGGCGGCAATTCCCACCGCGTGCAAGAAGATCACCACCGAGGTAATCAATGCCGACAAGGTCTATGTGGCGCTCCAGTACGGAGTAGTTCAGGCAGCCAAGGCATATATTGCCAATGAGAACTTAACCAACCGACTCAATTACAACGACAGTTACATCGCGGTTTTCAAAGCTGCGATTGCCGAGTACAACTATTTCCTTAAGAACCCTCAGTGCTATCCGACAACTCCTCTGAGCAAGGTCAAGCAGGGCATCTCTGACAATCAGAAGTCGATAACAGCAGTTCAGGCGGATAACGTCGCTGGCCAAGTGGTAGGGGACCCTACAAAAATGTCCACCTACAAACCTGTCGGTCTGCTTAAATAACGTTATGACAAAAGAGATCCTCGCTCAATTTCTGGCAGCAACCGCTGAATTTGTTGCAACTGCGGAGTCGCTCTCTGAAGAGCAACTCAATCGCGTCTCTGCGCCGGGGGAGTGGTCAGCCGCCTACGTGATCCACCATCTTGCAGATTCAGATGCCCACTTCCTGGTGAGATTCCTAAATCTGTTGAGCGTTGATAGTCCGGCGATCATCCCATTTGATGAAGAGGCTTTCCCATCTAGCCTTCACTACGAAGGACGTAGCGTCGCTACCTCACTGCACTCTATAAAAAGCAGCGCCGCTCACGTTAATGACATTTTGAGTCAGATCAGCGACCAAGAATGGACACGCTCAGGTCTGCACCCCGAGCGCGGCGAAGTGACAGTCACCGATGTTTTGCGATTAACTACCAACCATCGAGTTGGCCATGTAGATCAACTCAAGGCAAGTAGCTAACCCTTAAAAGTTTAGAAGCGAATATTCTCCGTAAGAACTACATCTACGCGACTGTCGGGCAGATCGTAATCTGAACACGATCGATTGAGTTCGGCAATGATGTATTCTGCGGGAATCGGATTTCCGTTCCACGATTCATCCATCGTCGTATGAGCATCCTCAACTAAGGTGACATCCAAACCGCGTTCAATTGCAGCATGGACTGTATGCCTGACGCAGTAATTGGTCTGAGCTCCAGTGATAATCAAATGATCCACATTTAACTCTTCGAGTACATCCTCAAGGTCGGTCTCCTCAAAAGAGCTGCGCCACAATTTATGAATGATCTTCTCATCAGGGTTCGGCTTTAACTCCGGAACAATCTGCCAGTACTGACTCCCGATCGGCATCTCATCCTCTGAGTGTTGAACCCATATGACCTCGGTATCAGCGGCTCTCGCCTTCTCCACTAATCCTTTAATCCGAGCCACGGTCTCATCCCTATGACGGGCATACTCAACAACCCCGTTCTGGACATCGATAACCATCAAGGCCTTCTTATTGCGGGATGGGTAAGCGCTCATGAACAGATATTAAGGCACGTAAAGAGGTGAAACTTTTATCTCTCCGCAACGTAGCTTTTGAATGGTCCCGCCACCATACGGCTGGATTTGCCAATCAAGGGTAAGGGCGACCTTTGATCCTGGGGGAGTGAAGTCAACTTTGCTGGAAGTAGGGCAATAAGCATTTCCATAACCTGTCTGCGCCGCATAAAAAAGATCAAAAGAGGCCTTCGCTCCAGGAGCAAGAGTTACCAATCCAGCTGGTGCATTTGGCGCTGCGAAAGAGCCAAAGTGAATCACATGGGTGGGCAGTGCCTTCCCGGTGGAGTCGAACATCTGCAGATTTGGGTAGCCCTCCAATGTGCAACTCTTTGCCGAAGTATTCACAAATGACATTCCAGTGACACCGCGTGAACCCATGGCAGCATCTTGAGCCCCGAGTTGAATGGAAAGTTGCGAAGTCTCACAAGTTAATGTGGCAGGGGTTGCGGTAGTAGAGGGAGTTGGAGAAACGGTCGGTGTCGTCTTGGCAGTGCTTGAACAAGCACTTAAAAGGATTATTCCAGCAAGAGCTAAGATCAACTTATATTTCTTGTTCATCTTGTCTCCCAAGATGGTGCCTTCGTATCCAGGTTTGGATGATTTGCAACCCTGATTCTACGGACTCATTCACGTCCCATATAGCCCTTTACTCACGATTCCCATACAACTCTCAAAGTTGGTGCCAGAATGTTGATTGCCGCTCAACCCAGACAGTGCTACACCTAGAGCATGGGAAAAGTTACGCACGGCATTGTCTTCGCTGCGGTAATGATCATTACGATCGTGCTGGTAGATGTCTTGTTCTTTAGGCATCACACGGCAGCCCGGTTGATGGCGAATGTGGGAATCGTTTTGATCTACCTAGCTTTTTACTGGCGATTCTTTAAGAAGAGTTAGGCCCTATAACGAAATGACCCCCGCGAATAATTTCACGAGGGTCATTTCTGACGGATAGGAGAGTTACGGCTTAGATGTCGTAGTAGAGCTCAAACTCTGCTGGATGTGGACGTAAGCGAACATAATCAACTTCAGCGGTGCGCTTGTAGTTGATCCATGTTTCGATCAAGTCTGGTGTGAATACGCCACCCTTTGTGAGGAAGTCGCTGTTAGCCTCAAGAGCATCCAATACCGCAGGCAATGAACCTGGAACTTGTGGGATTGCGGCAAGATCTGCGCCTTCCAACTCGTATAGATCCTTATCGACTGGTGCTAGAGGTTCGATCTTGTTCTGGATTCCATCGATACCGGCCATGAGCATTGCTGCGAAAGCGAGGTATGGGTTCGATGATGGATCTGGGCAACGGAACTCAATGCGCTTTGCCTTTGGATTCTTACCTGTGATTGGGATGCGGATACAGGCAGAACGGTTACGAGCTGAGTAAACAAGGTTTACTGGAGCTTCGTAGCCAGGGACCAAGCGGTGGTATGAGTTCACTGTTGGGTTTGTGAAAGCAAGGAGTGCTGGAGCGTGCTTTAGAAGGCCGCCGATGTACCAACGGGCCATATCTGAAAGATCGCCATATCCATCACCGAAGAACAATGGCTTGCCATCTTTCCAAAGTGATTGGTGAACGTGCATACCAGAACCGTTATCGCCAAAGAGTGGCTTTGGCATAAAGGTTGCAGTCTTGCCATTCTTCCAAGCAACGTTCTTGATGATGTACTTGAACTTTAGAACGTCATCGCCAGCCTGCAAGATGTCAGAGAAGCGATAGTTGATCTCCATCTGGCCAGCGGTTCCAACTTCGTGGTGTGAACGCTCGACCAAAAGTCCAGCGCGACCGAGTTCCATAACCATCTCATCGCGGATATCAGCGAGTTGATCGGTTGGTGATACTGGGAAATATCCACCCTTGTAACGTGTCTTGTAACCACGGTTGGCAGAGCCATCAGACTCGATGTCGTTGCCGGTGTTCCAAGCGCCTTCGATCGAATCGATGAAGTGGTGTGATTGGTTCTGAGAAGTCGAGAAGTTAACTTCATCGAACACATAGAACTCTGCCTCTGGTGCAAAGAAAGCGGTATCTGCAATACCGGTTGACTTCAGGTACTCAACTGCCTTAGCAACAAC